>Ga0213863_10000078_pt1 | contig 72292 bp, 71 predicted proteins | sample PICome_8_FD_160128 | JGI IMG/M metagenome (GOLD analysis project Ga0213863, IMG submission 160128) | Coastal seawater microbial communities near Pivers Island, North Carolina, United States - PICO497 | ecosystem: Environmental > Aquatic > Marine > Coastal | place: USA: North Carolina...
CAGCAATATTTGCTTCAGTGGCAAAAACTGCCTTGCCCTGAGGGATCAGGTAGTTGCGGCCAAAACCCGCTTTAACATTAGCAGTATCACCAATGCCGCCCAACTTGCCCATTTTTTCCAGAAGAATAACTTCCATCTCAATAACCTCTTGTTAACCATCTCTGCTTATTGTTTGCGATCAGACTCGGGCGCAAACCTTAAGCGTAAATTCAATAGGCTGTCAGCGAAACCTAATGCCACTAACAAACCACCAATTACAGGGGCGGAAATAACCAGCCCAATATACATAAATACTAACCAGGGCGTACCAAGTGAAAACCTGTCCGCTCCCCAGTGCGCCAACGATATGCCAGCAATGACCAGTGGAACTGCCATTAACTCTGCCCAAAACCTGAAGTCATTGGGCATCATCAGCCCAGCGGTCAATGTCAGCAGCAAAATACCGGCAATCAAACTGTCTAGCCTCAGGCTGTGAAATTCCTCGCGGAACCCGCCCGGGTTGCACAGCAGCGCCTGCCACCAACGTGAGACAAAAAGACTCACAATCACTGTCATTGACAACATCAGAGCAACCGCACCCAGAACCATACTGCTGCTGGGCACCAATGGCACCTGCTCTGCGTTCTGGCTAGCGGCAATCTCCGCTATCATATCGCCAAGCTTCGCGATTACACGCTCTACCTCAGCACCGAGCAGTAGGCCCACAGCCTGAGCGATAACGCCGGCCGCCAGCATGGACATCAAAATTGTCCACTGCCAGGATCTGGTGAGTCTCAGCACATTGGCCGCGACCACCATCATCACTAGGGACAGCAACGATACAAACGTTAACAGCCCATTCCCCTGACTAACTTCATTGCCTTGGGCAGAATAGTAGCTGGCTACGAGAGGCAAAGCCGCCCAAAGCAGCACTAACAACCCTTCATTACTGCCTTTGCGAAGGGTAACCAGGCCCACAGTAGCCGGACTGACAAAAGGGAGAAAATTCCCTAAAAATGCCACGGCGCAGGCCTGTGTTCGCCCGCGCATAATAAACTCAGCCAGGGCACGCAAGAATAGTCTTCCGCTTACTTGTGACTGTCTGTGTATGGCAACAGCGCAATATAACGAGCGCGCTTGATCGCTTCAGACAATTCACGCTGGTAGCGCGCCTTAGTGCCAGTGATGCGGCTTGGTACAATCTTGCCACTCTCAGACACATAGCCTTTCAGAGTATCTAAATCTTTATAGTCAATTTCAGTTGCGCCTTCGGCAGTGAAACGACAAAATTTTCTACGACGTACAAATCTAGCCATGATTATTCTCCTTTATCCGCTTCGTCAGCTGCTGCTTCTGCAGTAGCTTCTTCTGCAGGGGCCGCTTCGGCCGCTGCTGCTTTAGCTGCCGCTTCTTCAGCCGCTTTGGCTTCATCAGCCTTAGCTTTAGCTGCATTGCGACGCTCGCGGGCTTCTTTGTCCGCTTTCTCAGCATTTTCCTGCTTCATGATTGGTGATTCGGCAGTAACTGCTTCATCGCGGCGGACAACCATGCTGCGCAAAACAGCATCGTTATAGCGGAAAGTAGAATTCAGCTCGTCGAGAACTTCCTGACCACATTCGATATTCATCAGAATGTAATGAGCCTTGTGAATTTTGTTGATCGGGTAAGCCAGTTGACGGCGACCCCAGTCTTCCATTCTGTGTACAGTACCGTTACCAGCTGCAACAGATGCAGAGTAACGTTCAACCATACCGGGGACCTGTTCGCTCTGGTCTGGATGGACCAGGAACACTATTTCGTAGTGACGCATTGTATCTCCTCGTGGATTAAAATGTCTCCCGTCGATGCCACCATGGCAACGCAGTGAGACAAGGAGTGCCCGAACCCTTCAACAACGTTGAAAACACAAGCTCGGACGCTTTGTGGCGCGGAATTATAGAGAGTCGCTGGCGCGGATGCAACAGGTGGCGATTAAAGTTTTTAGCCCCGCAGAAACTGGTATTGCAGACTATTTTTCCAGCCTGCCCAACAGGCTGAAAACACTGTCCACATTTGAGCGAGGCCGGCTCAGTATCAAGGTAATCACCACCTCCTCTGCAGCCACCAGCGCATTGAAGATAATCACCATTCGAAAGAAGCTGTCACTGTCGCCCAAGATCAGCAGATAATAAGCCGGGGCGATCAAAAGAGCCGCCAACTTGGCACCCCAGGTATGGTAGCTGGGGTAGCTGCCAAACTTGCTCAGGGCAATGGCCACCGGCAGAGTAAAGAACACCACAGCGGCCAACAGATAGTCCGCTTGGGCAGTAAATATTTCCGGCCACAGCTGATGTAGACCGAAAATCATGCAACCATAGGTCAGCACATCCCCCCAACTGTCCAGCCGAGCACCCAGCTCACTGGCCTGATTTAGCTTGCGGGCTAAATAGCCATCCAACACATCACTGAGCAACGCCACCGCCAACACCCACAAAAAAGCCATCGGCTTTGATGTATAGGCAAGCCCCACCAGCACCGGCACCAAGCCTAGCCTTAAAAAGCTTAACAAATTGGGGATTGAGTAAATATTTCGCTGCATTATTTCCTTAGTCCGTCCTGATTCATTCTGTTAAAACATCCCTGTACTTAATAGTAGATTAGATGCTATAGAAGACTCAACACAACCATTCAGATCAACTTAAATAGCGAAAACCTATTCATAAATCTATTTAGCAGCCCTGCGCTGGCGCACAACCTCAAACAGGCAGACACCGGCAGCCACCGACACATTGAGGCTACTGACCTCTCCGGCCATAGGCAGCTTAGCCAAAAAGTCACATTGCTTACGGGTGAGTTGACGCAAACCACCACCTTCAGCCCCCATCACCAGCACCATAGGGCCGGTTAAATCCATATCGTAGATATATTGCTCTGCTTCACCGGCAGTGCCAACCACCCAAGCACCCTGCTGCTGGAGCTTCTCCAGAGTACGACTAAGATTGGTCACCATAATTAATGGCACGGTTTCCGCCGCACCACAGGCCACCTTAGTTACCACTGGCGTAAGGCCGACAGAATTATCTTTCGGCACGATCACAGCATCAACACCAGCACCATCAGCAGAGCGAAGGCAAGCGCCCAGATTATGAGGATCGGTGACCCCATCCAGCATTAGAAAAAATGCATCGCGGCCTTTCTCCTCTGCCAGCTTTAACAAAAAGCCCTCGTCGTAGGTTTCGCCGGGGCTGCACAACGCCATCACCCCCTGATGACGACCTTCAGCCCTATTATCGAGCTGCTTTACCGTAGCCCATTGCAGGGCCACCCCGTGCTGATCCGCCAGCTTATGGATTTTTTGCAAGCGGTCATCCTGCCGCCCACGCTGCACATGCAGCTCCCGCACCCGCTGAGGGGCTGTTTTGAGCATGGTCTGCACCGCATGAATGCCATAAATCCAATCCACTGAGTTCTCCTAGAGCTAATTATCTTATCGGCGATTGCGCATTGTACTGGCTTTAGGCAAAATTCCTGCATAAATAATCCGGACTTCATTTCAATGACAAATCAACTGCCCACCGCCAAGTTAATGCGTCGCCTAGCTGCCATGATTTACGATATATTTCTGCTGTTCGCGCTCACCTTGGCTTATGCCACCCTATTGCTGGTAATCAAGATAATATTTAATGGCGCAGATCATCTGGAGGATGTTCAACCAGGTCCAGTGCTGCAATGGCTAAGCTTTGTCGGCTGGATAGCAACATTAGGGAGCTACTACTATATATGCTGGCGCAAACAGGGTCAGACATTGGGTATGAAAGCCTGGCGCCTCCGCCTGCAACAGCCAGATGGGGCATTGGCCAGCCCAGAGCAATGCATCAAACGCTGCCTATCAGCTACCTTATCGATTGCGGCGGCAGGCATTGGTTATCTGTGGGTACTCCTACCCAGCACAAAAGGCTGTCTGCATGACCAATACAGTGGCACCGAAGTCGTGGTGCTAGCCAAAGAAAAATAATAACAGGACAACGCAATATGACTGCCACTTATATCCTATCCATGGATCAGGGAACAACCTCATCCAGAGCCATTATTTTTGACACAGATTACGCTATTGTCGAACAGGCTCAACAAGAGTTCACTCAACACTTTCCGGACTCCGGCTGGGTAGAGCACAGCGCCGCAGATATCTGGCAGACCAGCCTAGACACCGCCCTCCAGGCAATCGCCAAGGCCGGTATCCAGCCCGAACAAATTGCCGGCATAGGCATCACCAATCAGCGAGAGACCACATTGCTGTGGGACCGCAAAACAGGCCAGCCTGTTTACAACGCCATTGTCTGGCAAGACCGACGCACCGCTGATTACTGCAATCGGCTGAAAGAGCAAGGCCATGAGCCCATGGTCACCAGCAAAACTGGCTTACTGCTGGACCCCTACTTTTCCGCCACCAAAGTGGCCTGGATACTGGACCATGTGGATGGCGCTCGCGCCAGAGCAGAAGCTGGGGAACTGGCATTTGGCACCATGGACAGCTGGCTACTCTGGAACCTTACCCAAGGCGCTGCCCATGCCACAGACGCCACCAATGCCTCACGCACCATGCTCTACAATATTCATCAGGGTGCCTGGGACGATGAGCTTTTAGCCTTGCTGAATATTCCGCGCTCATTATTACCAGAGGTTAAAGACTGTGCTGCAGCCTATGGCAGCACGAGCCTGTTGGGCGGTGATATTGCCATTCTGGGCATGGCCGGCGACCAGCATGCCGCCACCATGGGCCAAGCTTGCTTTAGCACCGGCATGATGAAATCCACCTATGGCACCGGCTGCTTTGCACTGCTAAATACCGGCTACAACGCAGTCACCTCAAGCAATCGCTTGCTTACCACCATCGCCTATCAACTTGATGGCAAGCCCACCTACGCTTTAGAAGGCTCCATATTTATAGCCGGCGCCGCGGTTCAATGGTGGCGTGACGGTTTAGGCATTATCGAGTCCGCCAAACAGTCCGGTGAACTAGCCGCTCAAGCCGATAATAATCAGCAAGTCTACATGATCCCAGCCTTTACCGGCCTGGGTGCCCCCTGGTGGGATGCTGATGCTCGCGGGGCACTCATCGGCCTGACCAGAGGCACAGGTCCCGCAGAAATATGCCGCGCCGCCCTAGAGTCAGTCTGTTATCAAACATTGGATCTGTCAAAAGCCATGCACGCAGATTGGCAGCAGTCAGGCGACACCGTATTGCGCGTTGATGGCGGCATGGTAGCCAGCGACTGGACCATGCAGCGACTGGCGGATATTTTGCAAGCGCCGGTGGATCGGGCCGTTATTGCCGAGACCACTGCTCTGGGCGCGGCCTGGCTGGCGGGCTCCAGAGCTGGCATATGGCCAGATCAAGAGGGCTTTGCTAAGAGCTGGAAGCTGGATAAGAACTTTGCGCCGGAAATGGCTCTGGGCGAGAGAGACTGCAAAGTAGCAGGATGGGATATCGCGGTTCGGCGGGTATTAAGCTAACTCAACCCAATTAAGCATAATCTGACACAGACAACGCTCTCAGCACCAACCCAGCAAAAGGGCAAGCGACGTCACCAGGGTCAGTATTGAGCCGGTGTGCGCTGCGAACTTGCCGCTCAGTCTTCCTGTTGATTAATGGTAACCAGAACGCAATATGCTAGACAAAACCACAGCAATCACTGAGACGCTACAACAACCGCGCCCACAATCGCCAAAACCACCCCAATCAGTTTCCGCTGAGTAAGCTTCTCCCCCAACAAAAAGTACGCCAACAACACAATAAACACGGTCGACATCTGGTTATATATAGCTGCTCTCCCCGCTTCCAGATACTTAAACCCAGCAATCCAAAACAACATGCCCACATAAGGCCCCAAGACCCCCATAGGAATCAACGTCCGCCACATATCTCGCCGATAAAAGCCCAACAACAGCGCCTTACCCAACCTCCCATGAAACCGAACAGCCGCATAGGCATAGATCGCAACTACAGCGATAAAAAGACGAAACCCAGAGACCCAAATCAGTGATACATCGCGGTAAATATCCCGCACTATCAGAATAGCCACCCCCATCGTAATATGAGCGCCAGCGGCCAAAAGAAGGCCTAGCCATATATCCCGCCTAGCAGCAGTAGATGTTTTAAGCGCCGCCCCAACAAAAACCCCCGACAAAACCAGCAACCCACCAAACAGCTCCCATGCACTCAACACCTCGCCGTACATAACAAAGCCAACCAGGCCAATAGCGGGCGTATAAACACAGTTGGCCAGAGCCTGCAGGCTCGCGCCCAGGCGATTTAAAGACGCAGCGATCATAGTGTCAGCAATAGATATGCCCAGCACCGCACTGATAATCAGGCGGAGATACTGCTCGCCAGAAAGGCTTACAAATAGAGGCTCACCAAGCAACAGCAGAGTCACAATGGTAAGAGAGAGGCCAATACAGATCCGAAAGAAGTTAAGCGCCAACGGCGGCACCTGATAGCCCGCCACACGCATAAGAATAACTGCAAAAGAATTGCTCAGAGCCGCCCCGAGAGCCGCCATATCTCCGATAAGCATCGTTAAATTACCTCAGAGAAAAGTCAGCCACTGCGCTTGAGTAAATACAGCCCCAAAGCCATGCAGAACAACACCGGCGTAATCACCGCCAAAAATGGCGGGAACCCAAACACAATACTGAGAGGCCCAAGCATATCCTGCACAATGCGGAAGCTGACCCCCACCACCACGCCGACAAAGATACGAAAGCCCATGGTGGACTCGCGCAAAGGGCCAAACACAAAGGAAATGCCAATTAGCACAAGCCCAGCAATGATAAATGGCTGCAATACCTTGCGCCAAAACGCCACTTCATAATTAGCGGTGTCGGCACTTTGTTGATCAAGAAACTGAATATAGTCATACAGACTAGAAATAGATAACGAGTCTGCTGACAAAATATTGACCGTCAACACACTGGGGGTGAGCTCAGAATCCCAGTAGCGGGTGATCTTCTTATCCACCTCGGTGCGGTCCCCAAGAAATCTGGTGATAGAGACATTCTCTTCCATCCAGTGATCCTCGACCGCATTGTAGGTTGCTCGGGAGGAAAAACTCGCCTCTTCAATAGTCTTGTCATCGGCAAAGCGATAGCGAGTCACCCCGTAGAGCACACCGCCGGGGAACACCGCATTAAAATGCATAAACTCATTGCCCTCGCGATTCCAAAATCCCGAGGTTGAATCCTGTGCACTCTCACCTTTTAAAAGATACTCACGGCGACCATCGGCCAACTGATCCAAATAGGGAGAAAAATACTCACCAATAGCAGTGGCAAGCAAAATAAACAGCAATACAGGCTTAACCACAAACCCCACCACCCGCAGAGGCGACACACCAGAAGCGCGCATGACCACCACTTCACTCTGCCCCTCGAGCATACCCAAACCAATCAAGCAGCCGATCAGACAGGCAAAAGGAATATATTCATAAATACGCGATGGCAGCAATGTGCCCACATAGACAAGCACATCGGCAAAGCGGTAGTTGCGCGCAATATCATCTGTCTGCTCGATAATACCGCCCACCCCATCCAGACCCACCAACACCAAAAGCGCCACACAGATCGAGGCAAATACGGTGGAGCCCACATGATTAGAAAGTCTACGCATTGGCCATCACCGCATTCGGCTTCTTAGGACGCCCAGAGAGCAACAGGGCCAGCGCAATACCCAGATAAACCAGATGCACCGGCAATATGGTCACCGACAATGGTACTGAGCCTGACTCAAGGGCATCGCGCATCGCGTTGAGAGAAACCAAGTAAGTAAAGTACAGCACAATAGCCGGCAACAACTTGTCAAAGCGACCTTTGCGATGATTGGTGCGACTCAGAGGCACCGCCAGCATAGTCACCACAATCACCAGCACCGGAATCGACAGACGCCACTGCAACATCGCCTGAGAGCTCAGATCATCCGCAGCAAAAAGCGTTGCCGTGCCTATGGCTTCCATATTGATTCTGCGCTCAATAGGTTGTTTCTTTTCCAACCGCGAGCCGTACTCATCAAAATAGGTGATTTGATAGCCCGGCTGCCCAGGAATGCCCTCTATACGATAGCCTTTGTCTAGCACCAGATAGCGATCTTTGCTGCCCTCAGCCTGTTGCTGTCGCCCGGTCTCGGCCAGCACCAGCACTAGGCGCCGGTCAGAATTTTCTTCACTCCCAGCGGTCATAGCCAGAAACACATCTTCCAGTTCGCGGTTTTCATCTACCGACTCCGAATAGGTCACTCCCCGGCCACCACTCAGAGAATAAAATTTCTTCGGCATTAACTTGTCCAGCTCACTGCGTGACTTTTCCGCCTTAAGCAGCAGCTCCGCCTTTGCCATGCCAGATGGCGCAACAGACAGGCTCAACCAGCCGGTGATCAGAGCAAAGCCAACCGCCAGCACCAGGGTGTACCCCATTAATCGACGCTCTGAGATACCACAGGCCTTGAGCACACTCATTTCATTTTCCACATATAACCGACCGAAGGTCAGCAGTACCGCAAGGAAAAATGCCAGAGGCAAGGTGAGTTCAAGAAAGCCGGGAATGCGATAACCGATCATGGCAAAAATAGCCCCAGACTCCATATCCCCCGCCACTGCCTTGGCCAAGTACTTTACAAAGCGCCCGCTCATCAGCACCAACAGCAAAATCACGCAAACGGCGACGGTGCTGGAGAGAATTTCTCGGCAGATATAGCGGAAAATAATCAAAGTAAAGGGCTTGCAGCTATTGGGCGTGGTTGCACTGAATGGTATCCTTCGCGGGTTATCTACACTAAATTAATCATCAGATATTCGGAGTCAATATGGAGTTTACTGCAACTTCCGCCAACCTGTTAAACATAAAGGCGGATTCTCTCATTCTCGCGACCGGCTCACAACTGCAAAACAGTGCAGCCGAGTTAGATAAGTCTCTGGACGGGGCAATTTCTTCCCTGATTAAGGCAGGCGACTTTAGCGGTAAATCCGGCGAGACCACGGTAATCCATATTCCCGGCGCCAGCGGTAAGCGCATTATCTTGCTGGGTACCGACGGCGCCTCCACCGTACAAAAACAAATCAAGGCTATAGAAGCCGGTGCCTCAGCATTGCTCAGAACAGCCAGTAGCAAAGCCGTGTGGGTAGGCGAAGGCCTGTCTGACGACAGCGAGTGGGAAGCCTCCATAGTTGCCCGCTCTGTGCAAGCGGCCAGCTACAAGTACGATCCCAAGCCAGTCACAAGCGCCAAAAAACCTAAACCAGCCAAGCTAAAATCCGTCGCCTATTGGTCCAACAGCAAAGCTGGCGCCAGCGCGGCCAAACAGGGCTTAGCCTACGGCGCCTCTGTGGGCAGCGGCATGAACATTGCGCGTCAACTGGGCAACCTGCCGGCCAATATCTGTACCCCAAGCTATCTCGCCAATCAGGCCAAGGCATTAGCCAAAGGTCAGCGCAATGTCACCACCTCCGTGCTGAGCGAAGCTGAGATGAAGAAACTCAAGATGGGCTCACTGCTATCAGTATCCGCCGGCAGCGACCAACCAGCCAAACTGATCGTGGTTAAATATCAGGGCACCAAAGCCAGTGTTAAGCCTGTGGTATTGGTGGGCAAGGCTGTCACCTTTGACACCGGCGGCATCAGCCTCAAGCCCGGCGGTGGCATGGATGAAATGAAATATGATATGTGTGGCGGCGCCTCGGTAATGGGTGTGATGAACGCTCTGATCGAAAACCAACTCCCCGTCAATGTAGTGGGCATTATTCCCGCCACGGAAAACATGCCCAATGGCCATGCCACCAAACCAGGTGATGTGGTGACTAGCATGTCTGGCCAGACCATTGAAGTGCTCAATACTGATGCCGAGGGTCGTCTAATCCTTTGTGACGCTCTCACCTATGCTGGCCGCTTCAAGCCCGATACTGTAATCGACATTGCCACATTGACCGGCGCTGTTATTGGCGCGCTGGGCAAGGTGACTGCAGGCCTGCTGTCCAATGATGACGAGCTAGCTGAAGCACTGCTGGCCAGTGGTACCAAAAGTGGCGACCGCGCCTGGCGCCTGCCCCTGTGGGAAGAATACGATCAACTGCTGAAAAGCAACTTTGCCGATATGGCCAATATCGGCGGACCACAGGCAGGCACCATCACCGCCGCCTGCTTCCTTGCGCGGTTTACCGAAAAATACAAGTGGGCCCATTTGGATGTGGCCGGCACAGCATGGGTGAGTGGCCCGCAGAAAGGCGCCACAGGCCGACCTGTGCCCATTCTGATGGAATATATCCGCAGCAAAGCGAGCTAAAACTTGACCAGCATTTCGTTTTATAAATTGGCGGGCGACCAGCAGGTTGCCCTGTCCCTTGCCTGCCAATTGATTCATAAATCACTGCAAGCTAAGCAGCAAGTGCTGTGCTTGGTACCAGACCATGCCACTGCCCAGCAGCTGGATGAAAAACTCTGGGGCTTTCAGGCCACCGCCTTTGTGCCCCACGCCCTGGGTTTAGACAACGCCCCAGTGGCCATTACTGTTGAAGCCGAGCCCGGTGATCACCATCAGATCCTGATCAATTTGCAGCCGCAAATCCCCACTTGGTTTAGCCGCTTCGATCGGGTGATGGAAATTATTTACCCTGAGCCAGACTACGAACAGGCCAAGCGCGACAACTTCACCTTCTACAAAGACCGCGGCTACGCCCTCAGCTTCCACGACCTAAGCGATAAGTTTACCCAGTGAGTAACGACAAATCCGACAGCGGCAAAGATATTATCAGGGCCAATGAAACAGATGCCCTAGGCACAGAATCCGACGAGTTTTATTTTGACAACCTATTAGATGATCTTTACTCCCTGCAAAAGAATCTGCTCCACAGCGAGTCCAGCAGCGCTCAAGATGCAGAGTTGCCTGACATTAATAATGACGAAGACTTCGACAGTCTAGAAATACCCATACTGACCCAGTCTCTAAATCAAGAAATTGACGATGAGCACCAGTCTCGCAAAGCCTTTGATGAGGCCCAGCACCATCTGTTTGAAAAATCCGAGTTGCAGGAAAACTCAGAGGGACAGGTCCAGCTCGATAACGAACAGGTGAACGCCATCGTTAATAAACTGATGAATAAGCTCAAGCCCAAAGTTGAGCAGCTATTGCGAGAGAAAATCCGCGCTAAAGTAATCAAACGATTTAATCAGCAGAACTAGCCCCAAAAGCTCCCAGCACCTATAATCTTCTGCTAGAAAAAAGCAGCCCTCTCAACAGATATTTGAATCACTGAGCACATAATGGAAAAAACATTTGCCCCCCAGGATATAGAAACCAACTGGTATAAAACCTGGGAACAGCGCGGTTACTTTGCCCCTAAAGACGTAAGTGACAAAGACCCCTACTCCATTGTGATTCCTCCACCCAATGTGACCGGCAGCCTACATATAGGTCATGCCTTGCAGCACGGCATTATGGATGCGCTCACCAGATACAACCGCATGAAAGGTAAAAACGCCCTCTGGCAAGTAGGCAGCGACCACGCTGGTATTGCCACTCAGATGGTGGTCGAACGCAAACTAGCCGCCGAGGGCCAGCCCGGCCGCGAAGAGCTGGGCCGCGAAAAATTTATTGAAAAAACCTGGGAATGGAAAGAAGAATCCGGCGATACCATTATGCGCCAGATGCGCCGCCTGGGTAACAGCGTCGACTGGGATACCGAACGTTTCACCATGGACGATGGTTTTTACCAAGGCGTTCAGGAAGCCTTTGTCCGTTTGCATGCCGATGGACTCATCTATCGTGGTAAACGTTTGGTTAACTGGGATCCAAAACTTCACACCGCCATCTCCGACCTAGAAGTAGAAAACCGCGAAGTTAAGGGCAAGATGTGGCACCTGCGCTACCCACTTGCCAATGGCGCCACCACAGAAGACGGTAAAGACTACATAGTGGTCGCCACCACCAGACCGGAAACTATGCTTGGCGATACCGGCGTAGCCGTGAACCCCGAAGATCCCAGATTTAAAACATTGGTCGGCAAGCATATTGAATTACCCTTGGTGGGCAGGCTAATTCCCATCGTCGCCGATGAATATGCCGACATGGAAAAAGGCACAGGCTGCGTAAAGATCACCCCAGCCCACGACTTTAATGACTACGAAGTGGGCCAGCGTCAACAGCTGCCCATGATTAATATCCTGACCACCAACGCAGATATTCGCCACAGCGCCGAATGTGTGAATGCCGATGGCAGCGATAACGAAGAGATGGACGCGACACTGCCAGAGAAATATCGCGGCATGGAGCGCTTTGCCGCGCGCCGAGAAATTGTTGCTGATTTTGAAGCACTGGGCCTGCTGGAACGCATTGAAGAAAACGATATGACCGTACCCTACGGCGATCGTGGCGGCGTAGTGATCGAGCCCCTACTGACCAACCAATGGTATGTGGATGCGAAAAAACTGGCTGGCCCAGCCATAGAAGCTGTGGAAGATGGGCGCATTAAATTTGTCCCTCAGCAGTACGAAAATATGTACTTTAGCTGGATGCGAAACATTCAGGACTGGTGTATCTCGCGCCAGCTCTGGTGGGGTCACCGCATTCCAGCCTGGTATGACGAAGCCGGCAAAGCCTATGTGGGCCGCAACGAACAAGAAGTCCGCGAGCAATACAATCTGGGTGATACCCAATTGCATCAAGACGAAGATGTCTTGGATACCTGGTTCTCCTCAGCCCTTTGGACCTTTGGCACATTAGGCTGGCCAGAAAATACCGAGCGCCTAAAAACCTTCCACCCCACCGACGTGTTGGTAACAGGTTTCGATATTATTTTCTTCTGGGTGGCGCGCATGATTATGATGAGCATGCACCTGATTAAAGACGAAAACGGTGAGGCAGAGGTACCGTTTAAAACGGTCTACGTCACCGGTCTAATCCGCGACGAGCAGGGCCAGAAAATGTCCAAGTCTAAGGGCAATGTATTAGACCCACTGGATATGATCGACGGCATCGACATCGAGTCATTATTAGAAAAACGCACCGGCAATATGATGCAGCCTCAGCTGGCGCAAAAGATTGCCAGCCGTACCAGAAAACAATTTCCCGACGGCATAGAGCCTCATGGAGCAGATGCTCTGCGCTTCACCCTCTGCGCCCTAGCCTCCACCGGTCGCGATATTAATTGGGACATGAAGCGCCTCGAAGGCTACCGCAACTTCTGCAACAAAATCTGGAATGCCTCCCGCTATGTGCTGATGAATGCTACAGACCAAGACTGTGGGCAAGACAACAGTGACGACTACAAACTGACGCTGGCTGATCGCTGGATTGTTTCTCGACTACAATCCGCCGAGACTGAAGTGACCGCCGCTATCGACAGCTACAGATTCGACCTCGCCGCTCAGGCTCTATATGACTTTGTGTGGAATGAATACTGCGACTGGTACTTGGAACTGTCCAAGCCCGTGCTCTGGGATCAACATGGCGACCCAGCCATCCAAAAAGGCACCAGGCGCACATTGGTGCGAGTACTGGAAGCCATACTGCGCCTGGCCCACCCTATGCTACCCTTTATCACTGAAGAGATCTGGCAAAACATTGCGCCGCTTGCAGGCGTTGAGCTAAAGCCCGAGGGCGATACCATTATGCTGCAGCCCTTTCCGGTTGCCGATCAATCACAGATCGATGCACAGGCCGACGCCGATATCGACTGGGTTAAAAACGTTATTGTCGGCGTGCGCAATGTGCGCGGCGAAATGAATATCAGCCCCGCCAAAGCGCTACCTATTTACATGGCCCGCGGTGACGCAGAAGATAAGCGTCGCCTCGATGAAAATCGTCAGTTCCTCAGCAAGCTAGCCAGCCTAGAATCCATCACCTGGCTCGAGGACCCAGCCGCGGCACCGCTGTGCGCCACTGCATTAGCTGGTGACCTGGAGATACTGGTACCCATGGCCGGCCTAATTGATGTAGACGCCGAACTGGCCCGCCTAGATCGCGAGATCGACAAGATCAGTATCGAAGTGAAAAAGCTTAGCGGAAAACTCAGTAATGCTAAATTTGTCGATAATGCCCCCGCCGAAGTAGTCGCCAAAGAACGCCAAAAACTAGAGGACTTTGAAGGCTCAGTGTCTCAGCTTCAAGAGAAGCGCAGTGCCATAGCTGAAATGGCATAGGGCGAAAGAGTCGACAATGGCCCAAAACCTTAACCCTCAACAGCAGGCGGCGCTGAAATATATTGATGGCCCGTTGCTAGTGCTGGCCGGCGCCGGCAGCGGTAAAACCAGCGTAATCACCCGCAAAATCGCCTATCTGGTCGAAGAATGCGGCATCCCGGCACGCAATATTGCTGCAGTTACCTTCACTAATAAGGCGGCCCGGGAGATGAAAGCCCGCGTCTCAGCACTGCTTGGTAAAGAAAACGGCAAAGGCCTAACCGTCTCCACCTTTCACAATCTTGGCCTGACCATTATTCGCACCGAGATTAAAGCGCTGGGCTTTCGTCCCGGCTTTTCCATTCTCGACCAAGAAGACTGCCGCAAGCTGATTAAAGAACTACTGGTACGCCATACCGAGCTAGATGAAAAACTGATCGACACTGCCCAAAACACCATCTCCAACTGGAAGAATGCACTGCTGGAACCAGGCCATGCCGTCAGCGCCGCCAACAGCGCCGGCGAGCAAGGCATAGCCATGCTCTACGAGCGCTATCAGCGAGCACTTAAGGCCTACAATGCCGTCGATTTTGATGACCTCATCATGACCCCGGCACTGCTATTTAAGCAGCAACCAGAGATTATAGCCAAATGGCAAAAGCGCATTCGCTACCTGCTTGTAGATGAATACCAGGATACTAATTTAGCCCAGTACGAGCTGGTCAAAACACTGGTCAATGACAAGCAGGCCCTCACAGTGGTAGGCGATGACGACCAGTCTATCTATGCCTGGCGCGGCGCCAGACCAGAAAACTTAATGCAGCTGCAAGAAGACTTTCCCAGCTTAAATATCATCAAACTAGAGCAAAACTACCGCTCTACCGGGCGCATCCTTGAAGCCGCTAACACATTAATCGATAACAATCCCCACCTGATCAGCAAAGCCCTTTGGAGCGAATTGGGCCCAGGCGACCCACTGCGATTTATCAGCAGCGAAAACGAAGAGGCCGAATGTGAACGGGTGGTGAATGAAATTATTGATATGCGCCTTAAACGCCGCTGCAAATACAGCGACTTTGCTGTGCTCTACCGAGGCAACTATCAAGCTAAGTTAGTGGAAATAAAACTGCAGGCCCAGAATATCCCCTACGAGATTACCGGCGGCCAGAGCTTTTACGCCAAAACCGAAATCAAAGATATCATGGCCTACCTGCGGTTAATTATTAACCCAGACGACGATAACGCCCTACTCAGAATTATCAACACCCCAAGACGCCAGATTGGCCCCACCACCTTAGAAAAGCTCGGCGAGTACGCCAATCAACGCAGTCTCTCATTGTTTAGCGCCATCGACGAAGTGGGCCTAAGCGCCTCCATGCCTGCCAATAATCTAGAGCGGCTCAAACGCTTTAAACACTGGATACAAAGCGTCAACCGCAATGTTTATAGCGGCAACCCAATGTCCGCTATCAATGAGATGCTCGACGACGCCGACTACCTAAACTGGCTCCATCAAAATGCCAGCAACGACTCCGTGGCCCAAAAGCGCTGGGAGAACGTGCAGTTTTTGCTCAGCCAGCTCAACAACGTACTTAAAAATGATGATTCCGAAAGCGAAGATGGCGACAGCAAAATTGAAAATGCCATCGCCAAGCTAATCCTCCGCGACCTGCTCGACCGAGAAGAGGAAGAATCAGCCGACGACAAAGTGCAGCTACTCACATTGCATGCCGCCAAAGGCCTAGAGTTTCTGCACGTATTTATGATCGGCATGGAAGAAGATATTTTGCCCCACAAAAACAGCGTAGAGGGCGGCCAAATTGAAGAAGAGCGTCGCCTGGCCTATGTGGGCATCACCAGAGCCCAGCGCACCTTAACCATGACCAGCGCCCGCCAGCGCACCCAGTTTGGCGAAACCTCAAGCACCAGCCCCAGTCGCTTTATTGATGAGTTACCCGAAGATGATTTGATTCGGATTGGTGGTGGCGATGCGCAGGCGAGTGCGGAGGAGAATCAGGTTAAGGGAGCGGAGTCTTTGGCAGCGTTGAAGGCGTTGTTTGGTTAAATCATTGCCTTTGGGTCAGAGCGAAGCAACGATGCAAGTTATCTAGTTTTATTTTAGCTACTGTTCCCACTCCGTCAGATTGAATTTTATCTTACCTGCTCCATCAATCACATCTAATGACAGGTCCAACGGAAGAAAAGATTATTACTGCAATAAAAGACAGGAAGCGTTACAGGCTATCGTTAACGCGAGTGCGCAGATCTTTACCTGGCTTGAAATAAGGCACGTACTTGCCGGTCAACTGCACCGCATCGCCGGTCTTGGGGTTGCGGCCCATGCGGGGTGCACGGTAGTGGAGGGAAAAACTGCCAAAGCCGCGGATCTCTATGCGTTGGTTGCCCACCAATGCTGAGGTCATTCTCTCGATAATCATACGTACAGCTAGCTCCACATCTTTGGGTGGCAGCTGGTCTTGGCTTACGGAGATTTTTTCTATGAGTTCAGACTTGGTCATGCGCTTTGTTTACTGGTGCACCAATGGCGTTGAGTGAATTTTGTTACTCGTTGATTTTATTGAAGTTTTATATTTATACAAGCACTAATTGGAGAAACACGTTTAGAGGGGCAAAAAAAAGGGTGGCAAAGCCACCCTTTTTCTTCTGATGTCGCAAGATCCTGGATATTACTTATCCATTTGAGCCTTGATCAGATCACCAATAGTTGCTGGCGATGCTGCTTCAGTCTCTGTCTTGCGATGCGCTTTAACTGCATCTTTCTCGTCAGCAACGTCTTTCGACTTGATCGACAGATTAATCGTGCGGTTCTTGCGATCCACATTGATAATCTTGGCTTCGACTTCAGCACCAACTTGCAGCTCGTTGCGAGCATCTTCCACTTTATCGCGAGAGATCTCAGAGCCTTTAAGTGTGGCTTCGATGTCGTTGCCCAGGTCGATAACCGCGCCTTTGGCGTCAACTTCTTTAACAGTTCCTTTAACAATCGCACCCTTGTCGTTCTCGGCTACATAGTTGTTAAACGGATCGTCTGAAAGCTGCTTGATGCCCAGCGAGATACGCTCACGTTCTGCATCAATGCTAAGCACAACAGTCTCAACTTCTTCGCCTTTCTTGAAGTTGCGAACAGCTTCTTCGCCAGTTTCGTTCCAAGAGATATCCGACAGGTGAACCAGACCATCGATACCACCGTCCAGACCGATAAAGATACCGAAGTCAGTGATAGATTTGATCTTGCCTGAGATCTTGTCGCCTTTGGTCATGCTTGAAGCAAAGTCATCCCATGGGTTGGTGAAGCACTGCTTGATACCCAGAGAGATACGACGGCGTTCTTCGTCGATGTCCAGTACCATAACTTCAACTTCCTGACCCAGGTCAACGATCTTGGATGGGTGAACATTTTTGTTAGTCCAATCCATTTCAGAAACGTGAACCAGACCTTCAACACCGTCTTCCAACTCGGCAAAACAACCGTAGTCGGTGAGGTTGGTGATCTTGGCTTTGCAACGTGCGCCTTCTGGGTAACGACCTTTGATGTCGCCCCAAGGATCTTCGCCCATCTGCTTCATGCCCAGCGATACGCGGTTGCGCTCACGGTCAAATTTGAGAACCTTAACATCAATCTCGTCGCCAACATTGATCATCTCGGATGGGTGCTTGATGCGTTTCCAAGACATATCAGTGATATGCAGCAGGCCGTCAATGCCGCCCAGATCAACAAAGGCACCGTAGTCGGTCAGATTCTTAATAACACCTTTCAGTGACGCGCCTTCTTCCAGGTTAGCCAGCAGCTCTTCACGCTCTACAGAGTTTGCACTCTCCATCACGGCGCGACGGCTTACAACAACGTTGTTGCGCTTGGCATCGAGTTTGATCACTTTAAATTCAAGTTCGATGTTTTCAAGGTGAGTGATTTCGCGCAGCGGGCGAACATCAACCAGTGAACCTGGCAGGAACGCGCGCAAGCCGCGAACATCAACAGTGAAACCACCTTTAACCTTACCGGAGATAACACCTGTAACCACTTCATCAGCAGTATGTGCTGCTTCAAGCTCGATCCAGGATTCTGCACGGCGGGCTTTTTCACGAGATAGGCGTGTGGCACCGAAACCGTCTTCTACGGCTTCCAGAGCTACCTGAACTTCGTCGCCAACAGCAACTTCAAGCTCGCCTTTATCGTTGTAAAATTGATCGGCGGGAATTACGCCTTCGGACTTAAGTCCTGCGTGAACTGTCACCCAATCTTTATCGACATCGATAATTACGCCAGTAATGATGGCGCCGGGGTTCATTTCAACGGTTTTTAAACTTTCTTCAAATAGATCTGCGAAATTTTCGCTCATGGGAAATACCTAAGTATTGACAGAGAATCAGCATGGGCTGCTCTCTTTTTTCCGCGTGGCCAGTTTACGCGGGTCAGTTAAAATAAAGGCTTACAGCAATATTAGCTGGCGATTGCTGCGAAGCCCGTTGTTGGACAAAAGTCCTAGTTTTTGACAGATATTGCTCTTATATAGAGCGGAATATACCTTTTACGGTCACCAGGTTTAGCACTGTATCCATCACTTCTTGAATCGATAATTCCGAGGTATCTAACTCAATTGCATCCTCAGCGGGAATTAATGGAGACGCGTCTCGACTCATATCTCGTTCATCTCTAGAGCGTACCTGCTCTACAAGGGCGCGCAGACTAACATCTTCACCCTTTTCAAGCAACTCTTTGTAGCGCCGCTGGGCCCGCTCTTCAATGCTTGCAGTGAGGTAAAGTTTTAACTCTGCACTAGGGAAAACCACGGTGCCCATATCGCGCCCGTCGGCAATCAATCCAGGGGATTTGGCAAACAGACGCTGGCGGGTTAACAGGGCCCCTCGAACCTCCAGGTGGCTGGCAACCTGCGAGGCCAATGCACCGGTCTCCTCGGTACGCATAATACCGGTGATATCTTCACCCTCAAGCAACGCTTTGAAGCCGCCATCGGCGGTGGTTTCAAAACCAATATCCATATGCTCGGCCAACTTGGCCAATTCAATTCTGTTGCTGGTGCTTACCCTGTGGCGCTGAGCCGCTAGGCCGAGCATACGGTACAGCGCTCCGCTATCCAGATAATGGAAACGCATTTTTTTGGCCAGCATGCGGCTAATAGTGCCTTTGCCAGCGCCGCTGGGGCCGTCGATTGTAATGATTGGTGCCATCTGCAAGTCGCTAACTTGGGCTAGTCGCCCATGGTCTCTCTGTTAATTTGAATACCCACCTGCTCTGCCAAGTCGACAAAGTTGGGGAACGATGTGGCCACATTGTTGCAGTCATGCACCAGTATTTCGCCACTGGCGCGCAGGGAGGCAATTGTAAAGGCCATAGCGATACGGTGATCATCATGGCTATGCACTTCACCAGAACCCAGCTGGCCACCCACAATGCGAATGCCATCGGCGGTGGGCTGAGCATCAATACCCAATGTCACCAACCCATCAGCCATGCTTTGAATGCGGTCGCTCTCTTTGACTCGCAGTTCTTCGGCGCCGGTGAGGACGGTCACCCCCTCAGCGCAGGCCGCGGCCACAAATAGCACCGGGAATTCATCAATAGCCAAAGGCACCTGATCCTCTGGAATCTCTATCCCTTTGAGTTCGCCGTGACGCACACGAATATCTGCCACCGGCTCGCCACCCACCTCAATCTGGTTAGACAGCTCAATATGGGTGCCCATCTGACGCAAAATATTGATCACCCCCACACGGGTTGGGTTTACGCCTACGTGTCGCAGGGTAATATCTGAGCCGGGAGTAATAGCCGCCGCCACCATAAAAAATGCTGCGCTGGAAATATCCGCCGGCACATCAATTCTGGTAGCGGTCAGGCTGCCACCGCCACTCAGGGAAGCTTTGCTTCCTTCTGTGGCAACGGAGTAACCGAAGCCCCGCAACATGCGCTCTGTATGGTCTCGGGTTGGGGCTGGCTCAACCACCGAGGTCTCGCCTTCGGTGTAAAGCCCCGCCAACAGCACACAGGATTTAACCTGGGCGCTGGCCATGGGCATCTGATAACTAATGGGCCTTAGGGTCTGGCCGCCTTTGATTTTAAGCGGCGGTCTGCCACCGTCGGCGGTTTCAATCACCGCACCCATTTCTCTCAAAGGGTCTGCTACGCGGCCCATAGGGCGACCAGACAGGGATGCATCGCCAGTCAACTCCACATCAAAGGCCTGACCAGCTAACAGTCCGCTCAGCAGGCGAATGGAGGTGCCCGAATTGCCCAGATACAGTGGTTTGCCCGGTGACTTTAAACCGTGCAGGCCAACACCATTAATGGCCACACGGCCATTGTCTGGCCCTTCAATAACCACACCCATATTGCGGAACGATTGCAATGTGGCTAGGCTATCTTCACCCTCAAGAAAGCCGGTCACTTCGGTTAGCCCTTCGGCCAACGAACCCAACATAATGGAGCGATGAGACATAGATTTATCGCCGGGAACACGTATGTCGCCCACTGCGTTGCCACCGGGTGACACCCGATAGTTAATAATTTTTTCTACCATGGGACTTTGTATTCCACCCTGTAATGCTTGTTGTTCAAGTATTTTGCCAAAATGATTGCGCGCATCCCGAGCCCGGGTAAACACGTCCATCAAGTAGTCTGCATCGCCATCATCAATAGCGCGGCGCATTTCTTTAAAGTTATCCATCACCTGATCGAGAATGGTCAAAATCGACGCTCGATTGGCCAGCGCTATATCCCGCCACATCACCGGATCGCTGGCGGCTATGCGGGTAAAATCCCGAAACCCACCAGCGGCATAGCGAAATATTTCGCGGTTGTCGCCCATGCCAGCTAAGGTATCCACCAGCGAATAAGCCAAAAAATGCGGCAAATGGCTAGTGGCAGCAAGAATTTCGTCGTGCTCAGTGCGGTCCATGCTGGACACCGTGGCACCAACACCGGTCCACAGCTGCGCTATTACCTGCAAATGCTCATCTGAGGTGCAGGCATCTGGTGTCAGTATCACCCGATGATCCCGATAAAGGTCTGGGTTAGCGGCGGTTACGCCACTTTTCTCTGAGCCTGCAATGGGGTGCCCAGGTACAAACTGACTGGGCATGGTGCCGTAAATTTCTGCTGCGGCATCCATAACAGTACCCTTCACACTGGCCACATCGGTGATTGTCACCTCTGGTGAGAGCAATGCCGCACAGTCTTGCAAGATCGCAGGCACCGTTAAGGTGGGCACGCCAATAACCAACACATCGCCAGCACCCAATTCTTGAGCAATGGCCGCCAAACTGGATTCGCCCTGGTCAATAATATGTGCTTTAAGTGCCATCTCAACAGTGGAGGCGCGCCGGGAAATACCTATCACTTTTGAGGCTAAGCCACGCTGCCGGGCAGCCAGTGCCAAACTTGCGCCAATAAGCCCTAGACCTACCACCACGAGGCGATTGATGATGGGTTTAGCGCTTGTTGTTGACCTGTTTGGCATTGGGTTACCCACTATCAGTTTTGGCTAACAAATTGGTGCCACTATCTATGGCTCTATCAAGTATGACCTGTGGTTTAAAAGCGGGCGTCTAAAGCACAGCCCGGGGGTAAGACCCCAGCACTTTAAGATCAGCGACATCGGATTCAAGCTCTTTGAGCACCGCCGCTACCGGGGCTTCTTCAATATGGCCGGCAAAGTCGATAAAGAACACATAGGACCATTTGCTGCTGCGTGCCGGCCGAGATTCAAGCCGCGTCATATCTACATTATTGCGGCGGAATGGTTCGAGCAGGTCATGCAACGCACCAGGTTTGTTGTGCACAGACACAACAATTGAGGTTCTGTCATCACCGCTTGGGGGCACTTCTTCACGGCCAATAATCAAAAATCGGGTGGAGTTGTCTGGGCGATCTTCAATTTTTTCCCACAGCTTTTCCAAATCATAGAGCTTGCAGGACATATCGCCAGCAATAGCCGCCGAGTTCCACTCGCCTTGCACTCGCTTGGCTGCTTCTGCATTGCTATTGACCGCCACGCGTTCAATATTGGGGAAGTTGGAGTTTAACCACTGACGACATTGGGCCAGCGACTGGGCATGGGAATAGACGCGGGTAATGTTGTCTTTGTTGGTATTGGGCCCTATCAGGAAGTTCTGATGGATGCGCAACTCAACCTCACCACAGATTTTCAGTGATGAGTCCATAAAACTATCCAAGGTGTGACTGATCACGCCTTCAGTGCTGTTCTCTACGGGCACGACACCATAGTTGCAAGCGCCAGCCAGCACTTCACGGAACACTTCATCAATGGCTGCCATGGGCACACTAACGGCAGAATCGCCAAAATGTTTTAGCGCAGCCTCTTGGGTAAAGGTGCCCTCGGGGCCAAGAAAAGCCACTTTAACCGGCTGCTCCAACGCCAGGCAGGCGGACATAATCTGTCGAAACAGGCGCGCCATTTCTTCATTGTCGAGTGGGCCAGCATTGCTCTCCATAATATGACGCAACACCTGAGCTTCGCGCTCAGGCTTGTAATAGGCAGCGTCGCCCTGCTCTTTCTTGATTTCGGCAACGCGCTGGGCACAGCGAGCGCGATCACTGATGCTCTGCATAATTTGCAGATCCAGCGCATCGATCTCGTCTCTAAGACCCAGTAGCGGATTTTTGTCGGTCATAGTTAAACCCTACTCCTCGCCTGCGGCTTCTGAGCTCTCGCCGCCTTCCGCTGTGCTCTCTTGTGAATTCTCTACTGCGGCTTCCGAATTATCTTCACCTTCAACGAGCTCTTCTTCCTCGGGTTCAGCAATTCTCGCTAGGCTCACCAAATTTTCATTGTCCTTCAGGCGGATAATACGAACACCCTGTGTGTTGCGGCCAACCACAGAAACTTCGTCGCCTCTGGTGCGCACCATGGTGCCCTGATCAGAAATCAGCATAATTTCATCACCGGCAAACAGCTGCGTGGCGCCAACCAATGGGCCATTGCGCTCGCTGGCCTGAATGGCAATCATACCTTTACCACCGCGCCCTTTGGTGGGGAATTCATCCACTTTGGTGCGCTTGCCATAGCCGTTTTCACAAACTGTCAGCAGGAAACCATCTTCTTCGGGCACAACCATGGAAATCACTGCGTGCTCTTCCGGCAGGCGCATACCGCGCACACCTTTGGAGACACGACCCATAGCCCGAGCGTCGGTGCTGGCAAAGCGCACAGCCTTGCCTTCGGAGCTCAGCAGCATCACATCGCTGCTGTCATCAATAATCGCTGTGCCAACCAACTGATCACCTTCCACCAAATCAACCGCGCGCAAGCCAACACTGCGAGGTCTAGAGTACTGGTCCAATGATGTTTTCTTCACTGTGCCGTTGGCGGTGGCCATGATCACAAACTTATCTTCACTGTACTCTTCCACCGGCAGAATTGAGCTGATTCGCTCACCCTCATCCAATGGCAACAGGTTAACCACTGGGCGACCTCTTGAATTGCGTCCAGCCACTGGAATCTGATACACCTTGAGCCAATAAACCTTGCCCAGATTGGTAAAGCACAAAATAGTGGCGTGGGTACTGGCAACCAGCAAATGTTCAACAAAGTCTTCGTCCTTAACGGCCGTTGCCGACTTGCCCATACCGCCGCGGCGCTGAGCCTGATAATCGGTGAGAGGCTGGGTTTTGGCGTAGCCGCCGTGGGAGATAGTGACCACACGGTCTTCTTCAGTAATCAGGTCTTCAACGGTCAGGTCGTGCTGAGATTCAACAATCTCACTTCGACGCTCATCGCCAAATTCGTCAACAATAACGGTCAGCTCTTCGCGAATCACGGTCATCAGGCGGTTGATATCGCCGAGAATATCTTGATAGTCGGCTATCTCTTCTAGCTTGACGGCAAACTCTTCAATTATCTTGTCGTGCTCCATGCCGGTCAGGCGGTGCAGACGCAACTCAAGAATATCTTTAGCCTGTTCTGGTGACAGGTAGTACTTGCCATCCCGCATCCCGAATTGATCTTGCAGCCATTCTGGACGTGTCGCAGAGGCACCAGCTCGCTCTAACATCTGAACCACGGAACCTGGATCCCAGCCCTTTGCAATCAGCGCTTCTCGCGCATCCGCAGGTGTGGTGGACTGCTTGATCAGGGTGATAATTTCGTCAATATTTGCCAGCGCTATGGCAAAACCTTCTAGGGTATGGGCGCGCTCGCGGGCTTTGCGCAGTAAATAAATAGTTCTGCGTGTAACCACTTCACGACGGTGACGAACAAAGGCCTCAAGCATTTCTTTCAAGTTGAGAATCTTTGGCTGACCATCGACCAGCGCCACCACATTAATACCAAAAACTGACTGCAACTGAGTCTGGGCGTAGAGATTGTTCAGCACCACTTCGCCCAACTCACCGCGCTTGAGCTCAATCACCACCCGAAGACCGTCTTTATCAGACTCGTCCCGCAACTCGGAGATACCTTCGATCTTCTTCTCTTTAACCAGCTCGGCGATGCGCTCAATTAGACGCGCCTTGTTTAGCTGATAAGGAATTTCGGTGATGATAATAGTTTCGCGCTTGGTCTTTTCATCAACTTCGATATCGGCTTTGGCGCGCACATAAATGCGCCCCCGGCCGGTTCTATAGGCCTGAATAATGCCGGCCTTACCGTTGATAATAGCGCCCGTCGGGAAATCCGGCCCGGGGATATATTCCATCAGCTCATCAATGGTGATGTCGGCGTTATCAATAAGCGCCAAACAGCCTTTGACCACTTCGCTGAGATTATGGGGAGGAATATTGGTGGCCATGCCCACCGCAATACCAGAGGAGCCATTGACCAGCAGGTTGGGGATGCGAGTGGGCATCACCATGGGTATCTGTTCAGTTTCGTCGTAGTTGGGGACAAAGTCGACGGTGTCTTTCTCTAAATCTTCCAGCAGCGCATGGGCAATTTTGGTCATGCGAATTTCGGTGTAGCGCATGGCCGCAGCGCTGTCGCCATCAATCGAACCAAAGTTACCCTGACCATCCACCAGCATGTAGCGCAATGAGAATGGCTGGGCCATCCGCACAATGGTTTCGTACACAGCGGAGTCACCGTGAGGATGGTATTTACCAATTACATCACCCACCACGCGAGCAGACTTCTTGTAGGCTTTATTCCAATCGTTGTTCAGCTCGCTCATAGCAAACAGGACGCGCCTGTGCACCGGCTTCAAGCCGTCGCGGACATCTGGCAGCGCCCTGCCAACAATAACGCTCATGGCATAGTCGAGGTATGACTGTTTAAGCTCATCCTCAATATTGACCGGAACAATTTCCTTCGCTAAATCACCCATAATTTATCATTCTTTCCTGATTTTATTGTGCTTTTACGACTGCATTTAACAGCCTCGAAACAGGGCTGCTGCAATCTGGCAAAAAGCCCGCTGCAATCGCTTGCCGCGACCTATTTTAAAGGCCAGATTTTAACACGAAATCAGCCGCTGTTACCCGCTTTTATTACCCCTAATATCTCCCCTTAAAACCTCTCTATTGATTAAACCGCAGAAAAAACTGGGTATACTCCAAAAACTAACTCAGGAGCGCTCATGTCAGCTACAAAAATCGACCTTTTAATCCACTGTAGATGGATAATCCCCATCGTTCCGGAGAACCAAATTCTCGAGCACTGCACCATTGCTATTGAAGGCGAGCGCATACTGGGCATCTTCCCCCAAGCTGAAGCAGAGAAACGTTTTGAGCCCACCAAAGTAGAGCACCTGGACAACCATGTGGTGATGCCCGGACTAGTCAACGCCCATGGCCACACAGCTATGAGCCTGCTGCGAGGCTACGCCGACGACCTGCCACTGCGACCTTGGCTGGAAGACCATATCTGGCCCGCGGAGAGCCGCCACCTGAGCGAAGAGTTTGTCCGGGATGGCACTGAATTGGCCATGGCGGAAATGATCGCCAGCGGCACCACCTGCTTTGCAGATATGTACTTTTATCACGAGGCCATTGCTGAAGCTGTGCGCAATGCAGGGATGCGCTGCCAGATTGGCTTTACTGTGCTGGACTTCCCCACCCCTTATGGAAGGGATGCCAATGACTACATCCACCAAGGCTTGGCGCTGAATGACAAATACAGCGGCCATCCATTGATTAAGATCGCCTGTGCGCCCCATGCCCCATATTCTGTTTCCGACCCGGCCATGCAGGTGATTGCCACCTACGCCAATGAGCTCGATATGGCGGTGCATATTCACTGTCATGAGACCGCACAAGAAGTCAGCGAGTCCCTTGCCGAATATGGCTGCAGACCTCTGGAGAGACTCAATAATTTAGGCCTGCTGCTACCTCAGACTCAGTTGGTTCATATGGCCCAGACCAGCAGCGAAGATATTCGCATGATGAAAGACCACAACAGTCATGTCGTGCACTGCCCTGTGTCCAATATGAAATTGGCTAGCGGCAACTGTCCGGTAGCGGCGTTAATAGACGCCGGGGTCAACACCGCCTTGGGTACAGACGGCGCCGCCAGCAACAATGATTTGGATCTGTTCTCAGAACTTAAAACTGCTGCCCTGCTGGCCAAATCTGTAGCAGGCAATGCCGCGGCTCTGGATGCCCATGCTGCCCTGCGAATGGCTACCATCAATGGTGCCAAAGCCCTGGGTTGGGATAACGAGATCGGCAGTTTGGAAGCCGGCAAGTCGGCAGATTTAATTGCCGTACAAATGGATTCTATTGCCCAGCAACCCCTGTATAATCCCGCCTCTCAGTTGGTCTACACCAATGTCGGTGGCAAGGTGTCCCACAGCTGGGTGGCAGGCAAGCCATTACTGGCCCAAGGGCAGTTGCAAACATTGAACCGCCAGAGCCTGATCCAGACTGCCACCGACTGGCGTAACAAAATCGCTCGTTAACCCAAAGCCTATTTGGAAGCCAATATGTCAAAAGCACCAAATGTTGATCCCAGCGAAGTCGCCAAGTTTGAAGCTCTGGCCAGCCGCTGGTGGGACCGCAACAGTGAATTTAAGCCGCTCCACGATATCAATCCGTTGCGCGCCAACTGGATTGACTCTTTGGCGCCAGTGGCGGAACAAACCATTCTTGATGTCGGCTGTGGCGGCGGAATTCTGTGCGAAGCACTAGCCCAGCGTGGCGCTGTGGTCACTGGCATTGATATGGGCGAGGCGCCACTGGCTGTGGGCAATCTGCACAAACTGGAGTCCGGTGTTGAGGTCGACTACCAGAAATCCACTGCAGAAGACTTTGCCCTCAAGCACAGGGAAGCTTTTGACACTGTCACCTGCCTTGAGATGCTGGAACATGTGCCGGATCCCAGCTTTGTTGTAAAAGCCTGTGCCGACATGACCAAACCGGGGGGCACTGTGTTTTTCTCGACGATCAACCGCAACCCCAAATCTTACCTGTTCGCTGTGATTGGCGTGGAATATGTTCTGCGCATGCTGCCCAAAGGCACCCACGAATACAGTAAATTTATCCGCCCTTCTGAACTGGGCCAATGGATTCGCGAAGCGGGCCTAGACATAGATCAGATGACCGGCCTTCTCTACAACCCTATCACCAAGACCTATAAGCTGGACCAGCGGGATGTGGATGTTAACTACATGATCTGCGCGCGAAAGCCCACCTAACCCATGCTCAACTTTAACGCGCTGCTTTTTGACCTGGATGGCACTCTGCTGGACACAGCACCAGATTTTATTACGGCCATGCAAACTCAACTTCAACGCCACGGCCGCGACCCCATCGCTGATCATGCGATCCGCAGCTGGGTGACCAATGGCTCTGTTGGGCTGATTGAAAAGGGGTTTGATATGCCCCAGGATCATCCCCAATTTGAAACGCTGCGGGAAGAGTTTCTGGCGCTATATTTTTCCAACCTAGCTGACAAAACCAAGCTGTTTAGTGGTTTGCAACAGGTACTCGATGAATGCTCTGCACGGGATATACCCTGGGGCATAGTGACCAACAAACCCTGGAAATACACAGAACCTGCTCTGGTTCAGCTAAATCTGATGGACGGTGCTGCCACGGTAATCTGCCCAGACCATGTGGCTCAACCCAAGCCAGATCCAGAGGCTATGCACCTGGCTTGCCGCCAAATTAATATTGCCCCAGCCGATTGTATCTATGTGGGCGACCATATTCGCGACATAGACGCAGGGCGCGCCGCTGGTATGCGCACCATCGCCGCTGGATGGGGCTATATTGAAGCTGCGGAAAATATTCATCATTGGAATGCCGACTGGATTGTAGATCAGTCCCATCAACTGCATTCGCTACTGTTTTAACCTAGTAATCGAAAAGGAATCGAAAGTGCTGACCCCAGACCAGATTATCTCCTATCAGGTGCGACCTGAGCTTCTGCAAGAGCGCATTATTCTTATTACCGGTGCGGGCGATGGTATTGGTAAGGCCGCTGCACTGGCCTGCGCTGGTGCCGGGGCCAAGGTTATTTTGGCCGGCAGAACTCTAGCCAAGCTGGAACAGGTTTATGATGAGATTGTGGCGGCCAATGGCTCTGAGCCGTTGATCTACCCGGTGGATCTGGAAGGCGCCACAACTGAAGATTACAACGAGCTTGCGGTAAATTTGGACCAGCAATTTGGTCGGCTTGACGGGTTGCTGCTAAATGCCGGGATTCTCGGCCAGCGTACACCCCTGAGCAATTATCGTCAGGATGTGTGGGACAAAGTGATCAAGGTTAATGTTACCGCCCAGTTTCAGATGACGCAGGCATTAATGCCTGTGCTGGAAAAATCTGCCGATGCCTCTGTGATTTTTACATCCTCCGGCGTGGGCAGAGTGGGCCGTGCTTTTTGGGGGGCTTATGCGGTCTCCAAGTTTGCCGTGGAGGGCATGGTGCAAACTTGGGCCGCGGAACTAGAAGGCATGGGATCTGTGCGCATCAACTGCATTAACCCCGGCGGCACAAGCACCAACATGCGTGCGCAAGCCTTTCCCGCGGAAAACCCCAATCAGCTAAAAACAGCCGCAGAGATTATGCCTGCCTACCTGTATCTGCTGGGGCCGGACAGTGCCGAGATTAACGGGCAATCAATTAATGCCCAGAACCGCTAACGGGCTTTAACGCTTACTGGTGTCACCGCGGGCACGTAGCTTCTTCTCTTTGCGCTTGCGAATATCTTTGTACACCATTTTCTCGCTAAACCTAGGCGGCTTGAGCGCCACGGCGCGAAAAAGCGAAATCACCTGCTTGGGGTCCAGTTCGATATATTCAGAACGACGCACAATCGACGGCAATTCGATAGGCCCATAGCTAATACGCTTAAGGCGATTGACCTCGACACCCTGAGATTCCCATAGGCGACGCACCTCTCTGGTCCGCCCTTCGGCGAGAATCACTCTAAACCAACGATTGCTGCCACCACGCTCTTCCGGGCTCCGGCTATGCTGGGCTTTAACTGTTTGGAATTTGGCTAGGCCATCATCCAAAATAATGCCGTCGGTCAGGCGCTGAATCATTGCCTCATCAACGTCCCCATGAATGCGCGCCATATACTCACGCTTTACTTCATAGGACGGATGCATCAAACGGTTGGCCAACTCACCATGATTGGTGAACAGCAAAAGACCGCTGGTGTTGATATCCAACCGGCCAATGGCAATCCAGCGCCCACGACCCAAGCGAGGCAGCTTATCAAATACAGTGGGGCGGCCATCTGGATCAGAGGTGGTGCTAACCTCCCCCTCTGGCTTGCTGTACATCAGCACTCGGGGGCTATCATCTGTAACAATCTTTATTGGTCGGCCATCGACCATTATGCGGTCGGTGCTTTCAGCTCGATCGCCTAACTTGGCCACTGACCCATTGACGGAAACCCGCCCAGCAGAGATCCATCGCTCTAATTCACGGCGCGACCCCAAGCCAGCAGTTGCCAGTACTTTCTGTAATTTCTCACTCATTGCTTGGGAGGCTGCTATTGGTTAGGTTCTGGTTTTCCATTGGATTTTCCTGGTCAGTCTCAGCTTCATCCAATGCCGAGACAGCATCAGCCAGGTCATCATCGCTATCGGCGCCATCCACCTGCTGGTCAAGATCAAAATCTGCTTCGGGCTGGGCATCATTGGCCGCGACGGTAGCCGCTGGAATCACCCCCGGGGCACCTAGGGAGAGCTCTAATTCAGGGTCCAGCTCGGCCAGATCTTTAATCTCACCCAACGCCGGCAAATGTTCCAGGCTCTTGAGGTTAAAGTAGTCGAGAAACTGCTTGGTGGTGGCATACAGTGCAGGCTTGCCTGGCACATCGCGATAGCCGACCACGCGAACCCAATCGCGCTCTTGTAGGGTTTTAATAATATCGGAGCTCACGGCCACACCGCGCACCAGTTCAATATCTCCCCGAGTCAGGGGCTGGCGATAGGCGATCAGCGACAGGGTCTCGAGCATGGCACGGGAGTAGCGCTTGGGCTTCTCTTCCCACAGTCGATTGACCCAGGTGGCCAACTCTTGACGCACTTGGAACCTGTAGCCACTGGCGACCTGCTTCAATTCAAAACCGCGCTCGCGACAATCACCCTCAATCTCTTCCAGCGCAGCTTTAATCTGATCTCGCGGTGGCCGCTCGTCATCTTCAAACAGGGTTTCCAAGCGGGGGATATCCAAGGGTTTGCCCGCTGCCAGCAGGGCTCCTTCAATAATTTTTCTGATGCTATCTGGATTCATGATGTTCTTGCTTTTACGTGAATTGGACCAAAAGATTCGCTCTGCACAATCTCTACCAATGATTCTTTAATTAATTCCATAATGGCCAAAAAGGTCACCACAACACCCAGGCGACCTTCATCAATTTTGAACAGACTGACAAAGGGCACAAATTGCTGGCCTCGCAAATTGTCCAATACCTGTGACATGCGCTCTCGGGTGGAGAGTTTTTCAAGCTCCACCTGATGGCTTTCAAACATCTCTGCTCGGCGCAACACTTCACGAAGGGCGGTTAACAGCTCACGCATCTCCACGTCTGGGTGCGGGCGCTGCTTATCTCGATCCGGTGCTTCGCCACTGGCCTGATGGATATCGCGACCCATGCGTGGGATCTCGTCCATATCTTCGGCGGCAGTTTTAAAGCGCTCGTATTCTTGCAGTCGACGGATCAGCTCGGCGCGGGGATCTTCTTCGTCCTCCTCATCCACCGGCTGTCGCGGCAATAGCATGCGCGACTTGATCTCAGCCAGCATAGCGGCCATCACCAGATACTCTGCGGCCAGTTCAAGCTGAATGGTGCTCATCAGATCTATATAGCCCATGTACTGGCTGGTGATCTCGGCGACATTAATCTCGAGAATATCAAGGTTTTGGCGTCGGATCAGATAGAGCAGTAGATCTAGGGGGCCTTCGAACGCTTCCAGAATAATTTCCAGCGCGTCTGGGGGAATATATAAATCTTTCGGCAATACAGTGATTTCTTTACCCTGCACCACGGCAAAAGGCATTTCCTCTTGCTGGGGGCGCGCAGTCCCAGAGTCATCTGTAGGAGAGATTGTGGCGGTATCAGCTGGAGGCTGTATATCGTCGATTGAGGTTGCTTCGCTAGACACTTGATATCCCATCAGTATTCAGGGTCAGATTATAACCACAATGTGGCCCTTGAACATCATCAAAATCAGATTACAGAAAAATCACCCATACCCTGACGGCGGAGTTCCGGTTCATCACCGGTCATGTCCACTACAGTGGTCGGCTCAAGACCGCAGTAACCGCCATCAATAACCGCGTCTACCTGGGTCTCCAGAGTCTGACGGATATCATAGGGGTCGGTCAGTGGATACTCATCACCGGGCAAAATGAGTGTGACACTCATCATGGGCTCACCCAGCTCTTCGAGCAATGCCTGAGCAATTGGACTGTTGGGCACCCGGATACCGATGGTTTTACGCTTTGGATGCAGCAGGCGCTTGGGCACTTCCGAGGTGGCCTGCAGGATAAATGTAAACGCTCCTGGGGTACTGGCTTTGAGGACGCGGAAGTCGCTGTTATCAACTTTGGCGTAATTTGCCAGCTCGGAGAGGTCGCGGCAAACCAGTGTGAAGTTATGGTTTTTGTCGACCTTACGAATATTGCGAATACGGTCCAGAGCCTGCTTGTCACCTATATGACATCCCAGAGCGTAGACTGAGTCTGTGGGGTAAACAATAACACCACCGCGCCGAACTATTTCTGCAGCTTGAGCGATTAGACGATGTTGGGGGTTGTCTGGATGAATAGAAAAATACTGACTCATGGGGCTCTCTATTTGGCTCACGGCTGTAAGGCGTTCACCCATTATCCCATAGGCGAGAGCATTAATGCGATGGGATTGACGCCTTGCTCAGCAAAAACTGCCGTTCAAACTCCTCGGCTGGTTGTGGCTTGGCCACTAGATAACCCTGAAAACTGCTACAGCCCAAGCCTTTCAATATTTCTCGCGGGCCCTGCTGGCGATCCCATCGCCGACATAATTGCCGCCGATAACTTATGCTCAAACTGAGCTGGATGTGAAATCAATGTGTTGTATCTGGTGCAGTGCTGGTACAGGCCAACGGTGTTGATGCCTGTGCATGAAGAGTCTTGAATGGCCCCTTTGCCGAAGGTAGAGATAGCTGTCTGTGCGGTAATGGCTAGCATTGGCACATTGTTTTCGTAGGCGGAGGCCACACCTGTGATCATGTTAGTCGCGCCGGGGCCAGTAGTGGAACAGCACACGCCCAACTTGCCGGTATTGCGGGCATAACCATCGGCCATAAACGCAGCGCCGGTTTCATGCCTTGCCACCACTGCGCGAACACCACCATTGCGCTCACTGCGTGCCAGTGCATTGTAAAGCGGCTCTATAGCGCCCCCTGGCACTCCAAACACATATTCAACACCCAACTGATTGAGATAAGCGACTAGCAAATCTCCCATTTCCGGCTCTACAACAACCTTGGCCTCCACCTCAGATTCAGTGTCGAGATTAGACATAATCTTTATACTATTCCTATATATATTAACGAGTTACAGCATATTCTTAACAAATATTTCAATTGATTTAAATTAATAGATCAATAATTATGGCTTTTCAATAATATATTTACCGGCTAGCTGAAAAACGAAGTTGGACTGCGAGTTGCTCTGTAGCAGCTAAATAAAGGTGCGGCGATCTCGACAATCCACGCCCAGCAGTTACAATGCTGTCTCTCTAATCGTTCGCCGTTTATCAATGCAAAACCAAGACTCAGCAGCCCAGCAAAAAGCACTAGAACAGCCCCCGCAAAAGCAGGAGAGCCTGCTGCTTAATCTGGCCTTTAATCTGCTGGTGCCTACCCTAATTCTGACCAAGTTGAGCACAGCGGAATATCTGGGCATCAAGATGGCAATTGTTGTCGCGCTGTCATTCCCAATTATTTATGGACTGCATGATTTCTTTACCCGCGGCAAACTTAACTTTTTCTCGGCCTTGGGTGTTGTCAGTGTCACATTGACTGGCGGCATTAGTTTGATGGAACTGGATGCTATTTATATCGCCATTAAAGAAGCCGCTATCCCAGCAATGTTTGGCCTGGCAACAGTGCTGTCTCTGAAAACGTCTCAGCCGCTGATTCACACTTTTTTACTCAACGAAGCCATTCTTAATCTTGCGGCCATCAACACAGCGCTAGACGAAAATGGTCGGCGTGCTGAGTTCGATAAATTGCTGATCAATGCCTCATGGATTCTAGCTGGGTCGTTTTTTTTGTCCTCATTGCTCAATTATCTATTAGCCGTAATTATCCTCACCGCCGAGCCAGGCACCGTGGCTTTTAACGAACAGCTCGGTAAAATGACTGCCCTGAGCTTTCCGGTTATTGCCCTGCCCGCTACCCTAGTTATGCTTGGTAATCTGTTTTACCTATTTAGAGGTATTACAAAGCTGACCGGCATTGCTCTGGAAGACATGATCAAGCAAAACTAATTTTCACACCTATTATTTAAAAGGCCGTTGTCCTATGTGGTACGCCATCATCAGCGAAGATATCGCTAACAGTCTAGAAAAGAGAAGCCTGGCCCGCCCTGCTCATCTCGATCGCTTGCATGCATTAAAAGATCAGGGTCGCCTGCTGGTTGCTGGGCCTCATCCGGCAATTGACAATCTAGAGCCGGGCGATGCCGGCTTTACGGGCAGCCTGGTGATTGCCGAATTTAACAGCCTGCAAGACGCGCAAACATGGGCCGATGCCGACCCCTATGTGGCCGCTGGTGTCTATGCCAAGGTGGTGGTTAAGCCCTTTAAAAAAGTACTCCCCAGCGCCTGATCCCCGAATTGCAAACCCTGAATAACCCGGGTTGTGAGAGTTATCATTTACCCCAGATCAAGGTATGATCTGCACCAACAAAATCAGCGAAGTTAAACCCATGAAATATGCAATTGCTCTAACCCTCTTGTTTACGACCTGTTTGTCGTCAAATGCACTGGCACAGGAGTCAGATGTAACAGATTCTACGGCCCAACCGGCGGAAGCTGTTATCCAGAAGCCCCAGTTAGAAGCGGAGCCTGAGCGCTTCTCCCCGCCACCTACCCGCTATATTTCTGATCAGTTCTATGTGCCCCTGCGCGAGACCCCCTGCAGTCGATGTAAAATCGTTCACCGAGGCATCAAGTCTGGTACTAGTCTCCAGCTCCTCAGCCTTAAAGATGGCTGGGCACTTGTGCTCACCGATAAAGGTGTTGAAGGTTGGATGGAGCAGCAGCATTTGATCGATCAACCTGTTGCCCGAGCTCAGCTGGTAAAAGACCAAGCCAAGTTGGCCAAACTGCAAAGCCGCAACAATCAACTTGAGCAAATTATGGGTGAGCTGCGCCAGCAGTCTAAAACTCTGCGCGGCCAACTCAGCAACACCGAAGGCAGCAAAGAAAATCTTGCTAAGGAACTGGCCAATATCAAAGAGATCTCATCGGATGCGATCGCACTTAACGCTCAAAACCAGGAATTGGTGAAGCAGAACCATATGCTTCAGGCTGAAAACGATGTGATGACCGCCAACTTCGATGACCTGCAAAAAGACAAACGAAACGAGTCATTTATGTACGGCGGCTTAACCGTCTTTCTAGGGGCCATTTTAGTGGTACTAATCCCCAAGCTGCGAGGCCGTAAACGTTTTTCTGAATGGCAATAACCCCAAAACAATAGTCGGAGTTGGATTATGAGAAATACATTCTATAGCCTGCTGATTGCGGCTTTTATGCTGGCACTGCCAACCCTGGCTCAAGCTGAAGACGTCAATCCCCAGGTTGTGATCAAAACAGATATGGGCGATATCCTGGTGGAGCTCTACCCCAAAGAGGCACCGGTGACCGTCGATAACTTTGTTAAATTGATCAACGACTTTCATTACGACGGTCTGATTTTTCATCGTGTGATCAAGGGCTTTATGATTCAGACTGGCGGCTTAACTTTTGACCTTACACCAAGGGAGTCCAGCCGCCCTGCCATTGTCAACGAATCCAGCAATGGCTTGAAAAATAAGCGCGGCACTCTGTCTATGGCCCGCACCGCCGATCCGGACAGCGCCAAAGGCCAGTTCTTTATTAATCACAAAAACAACCGCTCTCTCGACGCCAGAGACGAAAGAGCGGGCTATGCTGTGTTTGGCAAAGTTCTTGAGGGCATGGATGTGGTAGATTCCATTGCCACTGTGCCTACCCAGTCAGTGAGTTTTTACCGGGATGTACCGGTGCAGGCTATCCGTATCCTGAGTGCGCGACTGCTCAACCCTCAAGCTTGGAAAGCATTGCCCGAGTCCAAGGCGGCGACTCTCAGTTTTGAGAAGCCAACCCCAATTAAATAAACGGCGCACTCCATGACCGCACTGAGTATTAATCTCAATAAAATTGCTCTGATCAGAAACTCTCGAGAAGGCAACTACCCCAATATTGTAGAGCATGCACAGCTGTGTATGGATCAAGGTGCCGACGGGATTACCGTGCACCCACGTCCGGATCAACGTCATATTCGCCCCGGCGATGTGCGCGAGTTAGCGGCATTGGTCAACCCAGTTGAGCAGGTAGAATTTAATATTGAAGGCAACCCATTTGCACCGGCTCTGGCGGACTACCCCGGGTTTATAGAACTGGTGGAAGAGACACGGCCAGATCAATGCACTCTAGTGCCTGATGGCGACGACCAGCTAACCTCGGATCATGGCTTTGACCTTACGCAATCCGGCGATGCCCTGGCACCTGTTATTCAGCGCCTGCAATCTCAAGGAATGCGCGTTAGCCTGTTTATGGATCCAGACCTGACCCAGATTGAATTGGCAGCCAAAATTGGCGCAGACCGTATTGAACTTTACACCGGACCGTTCGCCGCCGCTTGGGGGGCAGACGCACTGGAAGGTATTTTTCAGCAACATCTAGCTGCCGCCCAATTAGCCACGTCACTGGGCATGGGCGTCAACGCCGGCCATGACCTAAATCTGGATAACCTGGCCAAGTTTGCTAGCATTCCAGCCTTGCTCGAAGTCTCTATCGGCCATGCATTTACGGTTGATTCTTTGGCAATGGGCATGGCAAATGCTGTGCGCGCCTACAAAGAGTTGCTAAGCTAATTCCCATGCCAAGCCTCTCTTGTATTGGTGCTGGTCGTCTCGGTAAAACCCTTTGCCGCCTGCTTTGTGAGCAGACGCATATCAAGCAGGTTATCAATCAATCAGAGGCCTCTTCTCAGCGTGCTATCGATTTTATCGGTGCCGGCACAGCCTCTGGCATGAGCGATATTGAGCCGGCGGATATTTGGCTAATCGCCACACCAGACAATCAGATTGAAACTAGTTATAAAGCCTTGTTGCACTCAGGTGTGTTGCAAAAGGGCACTATTGTTTTCCACTGCAGTGGCTCTCTGGATTCTTCAATTTTGCAGTCAGAAACGGTACCGACTATTAGCGCTTCTGTGCATCCAATTCACAGTTTTGCCAATCCAGAGCTATCTCTCAAGACCTTTGCCGGCACCTATTGCGCTATTGAGGGTGAAGCCAGCGAGCAACTCCATGGGCTTTTTGCCACTATTGGCGGTCTCCCCTTTACCATCGATAGCCAAAACAAAGCTCTCTACCATGCCTCTACTGTAATGGCTTGCAACTATCTGATTAGCCTGCTCGAATCAAGCCAACAGATGCTTAACGCTGCCGCTGTAAGTAGCGGTAACGGCAATCCACTGGAGTCACTTATTCGCCAGACGCTGGACAACTATCTAAGCACCAGTGCCAGCGAAGCACTCACCGGTCCGATCGCCAGAGGTGACAGTCACACCATCGACAATCATCTTAAGGCGCTTAGCAATCTAGAAGACGGCCAACAATGGCAGCAACTCTATCGCGAACTGGGCAAGGCCACCTTGCCAATCGCCGCCGAGCAAGGTCAGGCTTCCAGTGAAGATCTACTCGCCATTAAGGCACTGCTGGACACAGCTAGATGACTGACAGCCAAGCATACCTAAACCGCAAAGCCTTTTTTGATCAGCTAATTACGGTTTATGGCCGCAAGCCAGTACTTGAGATTCTGCAAGATACCAATCTTAAAATTTTTCGACTTCACCTGGCAGAGTCCAACCGCAAAGTCGGAATTATTGAGGACATAACTCAGCTGGCTAAACGGCGCAATATTGAAATCTGTTTTCACAGCCGTGCAGAGCTATCCCGCATCTCTCGCAACAGTAAACAGGACCAAGGGGTTGCCTGTGATATTCACTGTCCCGGATACCAGCCCTATCAGCAGGTTCTCGAGCAGACCAGTCAACAGCCAATGGCCGGCATATTGATTGCACTGGATGGCGTTACCAACCCACAAAATCTGGGTATGATTATTCGCAGCGTTACCGCCAGCCCGGCCTATGGTTTGTTGCTGCCCAGCAAAGGCACAGCAGATATTTCACCACTGGTTATCAAAGCCAGTGCTGGCACTTTATTTAAAGGTAATATCCTGCGCTGTGACTCTTTGGCCAAGGCCTTGGCTGAGTTTAAAGAACAGGGTTATCAAATCTGTACGCTCTCCTCTCACAAGGCAACAGCCATTGATCAGTTTGCCCCGGACGGGCCAGTAATATTTGTGCTGGGTAACGAAACTGAAGGTGTTAGCAGGGAGATAGAAGCCCTGAGTGACCATAGGATAGGCATTCCTATGGCCAACGGAGTGGAGTCACTCAATGTGGCTGTGACCGCCGCTCTTATCGCTTTCAGGGCTTTTTGACCGCCATAACGTGCCACAGGGGTGATCTGTAGGCCGTGGCAACCGACACCAGCAATGTAATGGCTGCCACCACCACAAGCGCCGAACTCAATCCAATCGCCTCAATAGTCATACCACAGACCCAAGCACCCAGCGGCGCCCCGCCCAGCAAGCACAGCTGATAAACCGACGCGGCTCTGGAACGCATGGCATGAGGTACCTGATTGTGCAATATAGTCCGCCCCAATGTCATCGACAGCCCGGAGAAAAAGCCCCAGATATAGACCACGGGAAACAGTATCCACAGAGCTGGCACCAGCGCAATAATCCCCACCAGACTGCCGCGCAGCAAAAAGCTAATGACCATCAAACGGCCCGGACGCTTAAACATATTGGACTGTTTCATCACGCCCACATTGGCACTGACAATACCCAGGCTAAACACAACCTGCAGTGCCGCATAGAAATTGGCGCCGCCATTGTAGAAGTCCTTGGCGATCAAGGGCATACCCACCAGATAGACGCCAAAAGCCAAAAACCCAGTAGCAAAAACAATAATCAGCAAATGCAAAAGGCCCTTTTCTGTCGCAAATATCTGCAGTCCATCGCGCAGTTCCATCCAAGTTTCCCTGGCGGGCTTGGACGGTTTTTGCTCAATTGAACCGGTTTTAGGCAATGGATGACTACGCTTGATCAGCACTGAGCTCAATACAAAAATAACAATCTGAAACGCCAACAGCTGCGGCAAACTGAAGGTCCCCAGCTGGCCGGCAATCAAAAATCCGAGGCCCTGAGCAATAAACTGCATGGCCATCACCTTGGCCACTGCCTGGTGCATCAATTCTGGCGCAGCATAACCCAGCAAACTCTCTCGCGCAGGCTGGACAAACGCCAACAATGTGCCAAACGCGACACCAAAAAGCACCAGCAGGCTAAAGGTCAACTCACCGGTCATCACTGCATACATCAGCCCAGCCAGGGGCACCACAAATAAGAGAAATAGCAATGAAAGCCAAGTGCCCCGATGACGGCGATCTGAGACCACGCCGCCGGGCAAAATAAATAACATATTGGGTAATAGCAGCGCCATCTGAGCCAGACCCAGATTACTGGGGGACTCTTGCAACACCCCAACCACAAGCCAGGGAAATAGCACCTTGTGAAGGCCCATGGCCAAATTGCTCGTGCCTATGGTCGCCAGAAAATAGCGGAAAGAAAAGGTCTGCTCGCCCACAGATTAACGGCGCTTACGCAAAATAACGATCAGACGCCCAAGCAGCGCTGCGGCACCCATTACCAGGCCAGTGCCTATTACCATCAGCAACAAGTTGCTAGCCATTTCACTGACCGGTATGCCGTAGACTTTTACTGCCATCAGTAAAAAGACCAGGCAGGCAACCATGGAGGCTATCCATGTAGACCTCTGCTTAATCGCACTTTTGTTTTTCTTCTGGCTCAACTCTGCACCTGTTTTGACTTATAAAATGACTCACCCTGTCTCACACAGAGTACTCTACGCACTAGGCGGTTTCTCTAGCCCATTCGCAGCGAAGTTTTATATCAGATTGATCGGGCACATGAGCCATGCCATCTGTTTCAAATACAAAACTATGGGTGCCTGACATCTCGGTTTCAAGATGCACCGTGGTAGAGACCCAATACATTTTGCGCAACAGCCCTTCAAATTGCTCGAGCCATTATTTCCACTCATGCTCTACCCCCTGGTAGGAGGCTCCAAAATGCATCACCTCTGTGGTGAGGTTAATATCGGCACAGGGCTTATCGGGCACCGCAAACATCTCTCGATTCACCAAGCTCCAGGACTCCGCCGAGGGCAGCTGCAACATCGCCTCGCGATTGCTCTGTCGTCGCTGATTGCTATCCCCCAAGGCAATATCTTTGATACAGCCATAAACCACTGATTCTGATTGATAATCCCTATCCACCATGTTGCTCCCTTTAGCGCTACTGTTATTAGTTGGCAGCTAAAAAAGCTACCAGCTCTTCCTCATTCATCACCGGGATCTCCAGCGCTTGCGCCTTGATCAACTTGGACCCCGCTCCTGGTCCAGCCACCACTTGGGTAGTTTTCGCTGATACTGAACCAGCGACTTTGGCTCCCAGCTCTTGCAAGCGATCTTTGGCTTCCGCGCGACTGAGGGTTTCCATGCCCCCAGTCAACACCCAGGTCTGGCCTTTTAAGGGCTGCGAAGCCTGGGCGCTCTGATCTATATCCGGCCATTGTACGCCAGCTTCACGCAATGCCTGAATAATAGATAAATTATCCGGATTGCGGAAAAAATTTACAATATGCTTAGCCACTACAGGGCCAATATCGTCCACTTCCAGCAGCTGCCCGGCGTCTGCGGCCATCACGGCATCAAGGGAGCCAAAGTTATTAGCCAGCGTCTGGCCAGTGGCCTCGCCCACCTCGCGGATACCCAGCGCAAACAAAAATCTCGCTAGGCTGGTCTGTTTGCTGCCCTCTATCGCCGCTATCAGATTGCCCGCTGACTTTTCTGCCAATCGCTCAAGGCCCACCAATTGGTCGGCTTTTAGCTCATACAAATCAGCCACAGAAAAAATAATGCTCGTGTCCACCAAAAGCTCCACCAGCTTGTCACCCAAGCCGTCGATATCCATCGCCCTGCGGGAGGCAAAATGTTTGATCGCCTCTTTGATCTGGGCACCACAGAACAGCCCTCCAGTACAGCGCGCCACTGCTTCGCCCTCAGCCCGTTTTACGGGGGACTGACAAACCGGGCAACGCTCGGGAAAGATAATCTTTTGGGCATTGCCTGGACGTTTATCCAACACCACATTGGCTACCTTGGGAATCACATCACCGGCCCGACGAATAATCACTGTGTCACCAATACAGATACCCAGCCTTTCGATTTCATCACCATTGTGCAATGTGGCATTGCTGACAGTCACACCGCCTACGAACACAGGCTCTAATCGGGCTACCGGGGTCACAGCGCCAGTGCGACCCACCTGAAACTCAACATCCAGCAAGACCGTCATCTCTTCTTGAGCGGGAAATTTACGGGCAATGGCCCAGCGCGGTGCTTTGGCAACAAAGCCGAGGCGCTGCTGTAATTTCAAGTCATTGACCTTGTAGACAATGCCATCAATATCATAGGCCAGTCCGTCCCGGCGCTCCGCCATACGCTGATAGTAGTCGACACAGGCTTGAATACCATTGACTGCGTCGACATGCTCATTGATTTTAAAGCCCCAACGGCCCAGGGCATTGAGCATCTCCAAATGGCTTTCAGGCGCGACACCACCCTGAAACTGACCCACACTGTAGGCGCACATTTCCAGTGGTCGGCTGGCGGTAATCTTTGAGTCCAACTGACGCAAACTGCCAGCGGCCGCATTGCGTGGGTTAACAAACACTTTGTCCCCCTGACTCAGGGCATAGGCATTAATGGCGTCAAAGCCAGCACGAGGCAGATAGATCTCGCCGCGCACTTCAAGTAACTCGGGCAAGTCATCCCCCCGAAGCGATAACGGTATGCTTTTAATTGTGCGCACATTGGCGGTGATATCTTCTCCTACTGCGCCATCGCCTCGGGTTGCACCGCGCACCAGCAAACCATCGCGATACAACAGGCTGACCGCCACGCCGTCCAGTTTCGGCTCGCAGGCAAATTGAATCTCCGCCGCCTCTGCCAGTGCGGCATAGTTCAGGCGGTCTTTAAGACGGCGCTCAAAGTCTTCCAGTTCCGCGTCGGAGAATGCATTATCTAGCGACAACATAGCCACATCATGACGCACCTGAGTAAAGCCGGACAATGGTTCGCCGCCTACTCGCTGGCTAGGGGAGTCAACAGTGGCCAGTGCCGGATACTGCTGTTCGATTTCTTGGAGTTGACGCATCTGACGATCGTATTCACTATCTGGAACACTGGGATCGTCCAATACATAGTAGCGGTGATTATGTTGGTTTAACTCGTCCTTGAGACGTTCGTAGTCAATCAGAACGTGCTCTGGAATATTTTCCATTAATGGCTCGCCGTTGGTTATCAGTTGCCTTGATTACGCTTAAAAGAAACGCTTCGGGCGCGCTGACGGTAGTGATCAATAGTTTGTTTTGTCATCGAGCTTCGGGATTCATCCAACACATTGAGATTCAACTCTGCCACCAACAAGTCGACAGACTCAATCATTATATCGAAGGCTGAAACCGGATCATCAATACCTTCAAGATCCATAAACAGCGTCACCCCCGGGGTGCTCATGGCGGCGATTGTATTTAAATCAAAGGTACCTGGATTGGCCACATTGGCCAAGCTAAACAATAGCTCGCCAGAGCCATCATTATTTATATGGCGGTCGAATATTTTTCTACCCCCAAAACGAAAACCAGCGGCTAAAACCGCATCCAACAGGGCCTGACCATTAATCATCAGTCCAGTGGCCGCCATTAGGTGGAGCACCAGTACATTTTGTGGCTGTGGCGCCGACTGGGGTTTGGTCGATGGAGATGGCGCTTGGGATTCTGTCTCGGCTGCCTCGCGATTTTGTTGCTGGGACCCAGACTCGACTAGCGAACTATCCAGATCTAGCTGTTCCTGACGAGCCTGAGCGGAGGAGCCAAAAGACCCTGGGCCTCGCAAAATATCTTCTACCTCTTGAAGATCCTCGTCATCACGGATACCCACAACACGAGAGCCCCCAGAGGGAAATTGGCTATCGGCAAAAGATTCAGTTTTGTCGTCACCATTGTTAGCCGCAGATTGCTGTAACTTTCGCGAAGACATCTGTAATTTTTCGTAACGATTGCGTTTAATGCGTCGCAGACCATCAAGCACCAGAGCCAAAAGCACCAGCACAGCGACAACAATCAAAACTCCACGTTGGCCAAAAAAATCCATATCAGCGGCTTACTCACATGTCAGATAATATTTACTTATTGTAATTGGCGACCAACAAAAACACAGCTTTTTTGTTCCACCAAAACCCCTGTCAGCAGCTAGCGACTAAGCCTCTGCCAACTCTGCAGCCTGATTTACGTCCACAGTTACCAATCTAGACACACCAGGCTCATGCATGGTGACACCCATCAACTGATTGGCGGCCTCCATGGAAATCTTGTTGTGCGTGATAAAAATAAACTGCACCTGGTCTGACATTTCTTTAACCATTGCGGCATAGCGGCCGACGTTGGCGTCATCCAGCGGTGCATCAACCTCATCGAGCATGCAGAATGGTGCTGGATTTAGTTTGAAGATCGAGAACACCATAGCAATCGCCGTCAGCGCTTTCTCTCCGCCGGACAATAAATGGATAGACGAATTCTTTTTGCCTGGCGGGCGGGCCATCAAGGTTACGCCAGTATCCAGCAGGTCGTCACCGGTCATTTCCAGATAGGCATGGCCACCGCCAAACAACTTCGGAAATAGCGCCTGAATATGGGTGTTGACCAGCTCAAAGGTCTCTTTAAATCTGGTACGGGTCTCGCGGTCAATCTTCTGGATAGCATTTTGCAATGTGGTGAGTGCATCTTCCAGTTCGGCATTTTGCTGATCCAGATAGTCTTTGCGTTCAGACTCAATTTTGTATTCATCGATGGCCGCCAAGTTAATGGGACCAAGACGCGCAATACGGTTGCCTATCAACTCTAACTGCTCTTCCCAATCTACCAGCGCGGCGTCTTCATCCAGACTCTCAAGCAATGCTTCAAGGTCTGCTTGCTTCTCGGTGATTTGCTCTTCGATAGTGCGGCTCAGGGTGGTGATTTCCTGAGCAGAGATACGCTGCTGCTCAAGCTTGCCCTGAACCTTCTGCACCTCAACTTCCATTTCGCTACGCAGCTTTTCCTGTTCGCGCATCTGGTGCTCAATGGTCTCTAGGGCGGTTCTAGCTTCGCTAAGTTCAGCTTCAACCACCACACGGGCCTGAAGCTGCGTCTCAAGCTCAACCTTGTGACCGTCGCTGGGGTCTTCTTTAATATTGAATGCTTCACGCAACTGCTCGCGGCGCTCCTGCAGGCGCTCTACCTGGATTTCCAGGCGACCGATGCCTTCTCGAACAGAGGTTAGCTGAGTACCCAGAGAGCCCTCGCGCATAGCCAGTTCCTGGCGGCGATCGCGGTCATGACGCGCCGACTGGCGAACTTCATCCAATTGAGTGCGGCAGGCATCACGCTGGGTGATCAACTCTTCTCGCCGAACCGTATCCGCTTCCATCTTGTCGATGGACTCTTGCAAAATCACCCGCGCTGCAGACAGGTTTTCCTGTTCTGTTTCACTCTGAGAAACCACTTCGGTAAGCTCATTTTCAGCCCGCTCTTTTCGCGCTTTATACTGTTCAATCTGCACTTCAAAACCAGTCAACTTTGAACGCAGTTCTGCATAATTGGACTGCTGCTGCGCAATGTTGGTGGCGATTTCCTGACGGCTCTGCTCAAGGCTCTGCAAACGCTGTTCATTGTTTTGACGGGTATTTTCCAACTCGCCAACGTTGGACTCCAGCTGCTTCATTTCTGTGGCAATTGTTTCCAACTCTTGCTTGCGCTGTAACACACCTGCTGTGGCATCTTTATCTCGTGCCACACGCAGCCAATTGTTGCCCAGCCAAATACCTTCGCGAGTCACAACAGACTCAATAGCAGATAGTGCTGTCTGCATCTTTAACGCATCAGCCAGACTCTCGGCGGCATAGACATTACCTATCAGGCCACGAGCAGCATCACCTTTAACCAGATCACTCAGCAACTGACCTTTGTCGCTGGACTGGGCTGTTGCCGAGGCATTGCCCACCAGCAATAACTCACCCTTTTTAAAGTCATCAAGCATATCCACGGCACCGGCAATATCGTCCACAGCCACCGCTTGCAGATAGCTGCCAAGCACGGTTTCAACGGCCACTTCCCAACCGCTAACGGGCTGAACAGAATCTGCCAAACGGGGCTTATCACCCAAGCCTTTGGCATCGAGCCATTTCCTTTCGGCATCATCGCCCTTAGCCGCCTGCTGCAAAGCCTCCAGAGACGCCTGACGGCCTTTTAAGGTTTGCTGGCGGCTGCGCGCTGTATCATGCTGTTGAGCAGCCACTTTTTCTTCGGCGCGCAATGCTTCAATTTCATCAGCATTGTCAACACGCTGCTTGTCGATGCTATTTCGGTTTAATTCGGCCTCTGACAGCATTGCCTGAATAGTTGTCATCTCGTCTTCGGCAGGACTGGCCTGAAAACTGCTAGCCTCAGTAGATAGGGATTCCTGCCGTTCGGTCAGACGTCGCATCAACTGCTCAAGATGTTGAATGCGGGATTGCTGGACCTCAGCCTGCTGTCGAGGGCTGGCAGACTTCTGGTTAAACTCATCCCAGGTTTGCTGCCAGCTCTGCATGGCCGCCTCTGCGGACTGCAGTGCTTCAGAAGAGATCGCCTCAGCGGAAGTTGCCTCTTCAAGGCCCGGCGCCAGCTCATCGAACTCTGCCTGCCATCCAGCGGCTCTCTGACGATCGGCGGCCAGATGCTGCTCGGCTTCGCTAAAGTTGCGCTCGGTCTGTTCCAGATCCTGCGACAACTCTTGGGCACGCTGCTGAGCATGTTCTATTGCCTGCTCTATGCGGGCAACATCACCACCAATCTTATAAAAACGCGCCTGCACTTCGTTAAAAGCGTCACTGCGATCAGTAAACTGGGTGCGCAGTTTCTCTATCGCAGTGTCACAACCACTGCGCTGGGTAATGTATTTTTCCTGCTCGATTTCTAAGGCGCCAATCACCTGCTTTTGCTCAGTGGCGGAAACGTTGTAACCGCGCCATTTCAGGGCCAGCAACTCCGCTGAGACTTGACGCTCTTCTTTCTTGTATTCAGCATATTTTTCCGCTGCTTTGGCCTGACGCTCAAGTCGGCCCAACTGACGACCCAGCTCATCGCGGATATCGGTCAGGCGCTCGAGGTTTTCCATGGTGCGCTGCATACGCCCCTCAGTGTCCCGGCGGCGCTCTTTGTACTTAGAAATCCCTGCGGCTTCTTCAATATAAATACGCAATTCATCGGGCTTGGCTTCAATCAAACGAGAGATCATGCCCTGCTCAATAATGGCGTAACTGCGCGGACCCAAACCCGTGCCCAAAAAGATATCGGTAATATCGCGACGGCGACACTTGTTGCCATTTAAATAATAGTTTGACTGGCCATCTCGGGTAACTTTGCGCTTGATGCCAATCTCATTGTATGAGGCGTACTCACCGACAATGCGGCCCTCAGAGTTATCGAATATCAACTCAATAGAGGCTTGACCCACAGGCTTGCGACCACCAGAACCATTAAAAATGACATCGGACATGGACTCGCCCCGCAGATTCTTGGCCGAGCTCTCACCCATAACCCAGCGCACCGCGTCGATAATATTTGATTTACCGCAGCCATTGGGGCCAACCACAGCGCAGAGGTTGCTTGGGAAGTTGACATTGGTTGGGTCTACAAAGGATTTGAACCCAGCTAATTTGATCGATTTAAGCCGCATGTTTAGTCATTTCTGTATGTACTCGGCCCAGTCCATTGGCCGCAGGATTGCTTGTCAGTTAAGCAGTAATTCTACACAGTCTTAGCGCGACACAAAACAGTAAATAGCGGATTGTTTCATTTACTTTTACCAAGGGAATTACCCCGCCCGTGACTAGGGCCTCTGGGTGCTGATCACCAAACTGATCTGGCCTTTTATATCGGACAGATTAACCGACTGGGAGCCCACCTCCCAATCACCGGACTGAGGCGTAGCGGAGCCAGAACTGGATAGCCTGGCAACAAGTCGCACCGCACTCACACTGGACAGGTTTTGTCCGGCCATTAGTGCGTCGCGATCAGAGAGCTTGATCACTGCGGGTAAGTCGGCAGCTCTAAGCTTGCGCGCAGCTAGGGGCATTGGCGAGCCAGAGGCTCTGACTGCCGCCACAAAAACAAGTTGGTCCGGCTGAAAAGCAATACTCTCCCCCAGACTCACCAGCAATTCAATCTCAGGCCCAGCGGAAGGTTGATTGTCAGCAACCAGTCCCAAGAGCTGATTGGCTCTCTGGATACCCACCAAAAGAGCCTGGGAGGCAGAGCTATTGGGGTCAAGACTCTGTCGCGCTCCCTGCCAGTATGTAACAGCGAGCTTCAGTTCGCGATTTTCAAACGCCTGAATGCCTTTTAAGCCCAACACTGTTGGGTTATTGGAGTCCAGCGCAAAGGCTTTGTCCATGGCGCTGACAACCTCTGGCGTAAAGCGATTTTCTGCCAACAAAAATAATGACTCTGCATACTGGCTCAGCAGATAACTATCATCTGGCTGCACCTTAATAGCGGCGGCAAAATAGCCGCTGGCGGCGGCCATATCTCCCTTGGAGATAGCCCCCTGCGCCAGCATGACCCAGTAGTAAATATTTTCTGGGCGTTGCTCTACTCGCGCGGCAATTGCAGCATTTAGGTATTCGCTCCACTGCTCCGCTTCCAAAGTTCCGGCCTGATAATCAGAACCTGCTGTTATCAGGGCAAGAATTTCTTCATCGGCCTGAGCGCCAATTTTGCTGTAGGTGCACAACGTCCCTACCGCTATAACAATTATCAGCAGCGGCAATAACCATAGACCTTTAGCACTGACCAAACTGGATGACGCTTGAGCGCTGGTGGTGTTAGCAAGCAACAGCTGCTGGGCATCCAGAAGCAGCTGCTCGTATTGCTCTGGGGTAATTTCTCCCCCATTGAGCTGGTGCTTTAGTAGGGCCTGTTGATCGCGAAAGATCTCCACATTAGCCTGCTCCGCATACACCTCTGGCACTTCATCAGGACCAGTACTAAAAACAAAGGGATAAAGCACAAACAGGCTAGCGAGCAAAAGCATAAGGCCCAGCAAAATAGAAAAACTCATTACTGATTGTTCCGTTTAAGTAGTTGCTGCAACCGCTGTTGATCGGCTGGGCTCAATTCTGGGGTTGACTGAGCTGGAGGCGCCACTTCAATATGGGGTGCCAACTCGTGGCCAGAGGCCGCCGTTACGCGACGGAAATACAGGTAGTAAATTACCCAGAGTCCACAGATTACAAAGAGAATTGGCGCCGCCCATAGCAGCCAGGTATTTTGGTTAACTTCTGGACGATAGAGAATAAACTCCGAATAGCGGGCCTTGAGGTACTCTTTGATCTCTTTATCCGTCATGCCCTCTTCCAGCAGCTGCTGAACCTGAGCGCGCAAATCCTGAGAGATAGGAGAGTTTGAGTCTGCCAAGCTCTGATTCTGACATTTCGGGCAGCGCAACTCTTGAATCAATTGCTGATAGCGGGCGCGCAGAGACTCATCGCTAAATTCCACCACCTCGGCACTGGCCATAAGGTCTGCGCTAAATAGTAGCGCCAGCACAAGGGTCAAAAGATGCTTCATTGGACAGCGCCCATCAGCTGCTCATAAAGCGCCTTGAGCTCATCATTCCACACTCGATCATCAACCACACCCACTCGGCGATAGCGGATAACACCATTCTTATCCACCAGATAGGTTTCCGGTGCGCCATAGACACCCAAGTCCAGCCCCAAAGTGCCCTGCTGATCAAAAATATTCATGATGTAGGGATTGCCGCGCTGGTACAGCCAAGCCTTGGCCTCGGCGCGCTTGTCTTTGTAATTGAGCCCAACAATCGCCACCCCCTGGTCTGCCAACTGATTAAGCATAGGGTGCTCTATACGGCAGGCAAAACACCAGGTCGCCCAAACATTTACCAACACTACCTGACCGGCAAAATCATCTGGGCTGAGCATCTGCTGTTCATCGTCCAGACTTGGCAGCACGAACGCCGGGAACGATTCACCCACCAGTGCCGACGGCAACTCTTGAGGGTCTTTATCCAGCCCCAGCAACAGCACCAGAGACAAGGCAGCAAACAGAACTAAGGGAATAAACAGCGCAACTCTATTCACAGCTTGGCATCCGAGACCTGCGATCGAGAGGATCTGCGGCGGTAGCGTCGATCACCTGCGGCTATCAATCCACCCAGCGCAATCAGAATTGCGCCCAACCAGATCCAGCGCACAAAGGGTTTCACCTGCAGCCGGACCGCCCAGGCTTGATCTCCCAGCGGCTCGCCCAGAGAGACAAACAGGTCTCGGAAGAGGCCCGCATCAATATCCGCTTCAGTCATCACCTGACCACCGGCTTTGTAGCTACGCTTTTCTGGCATCAACCTAGCTATAGTTTGACCCTCGGACTCCACCAGCACTTCGCCTCTGTAGGCGCTGTAGTTGGGGCCCTGCACTGGCTCAACCCCAACAAACTCAAAACTGTAGTCCGATATCTCAACCGTATCGCCAGGCGCCATGCGCAAATCTCGCTGAATATCATAGACAGTGGTCAGACCAACACCCAACACGCACACAGCCAGCCCAATATGGGCACAGATCATGCCCCAGTAACTGCCCGACAGCTTCAACGCTTTTGCTATCCGACCCGATGATTTTTGCCAAAGATCTTCTAGGCTCATCGCAATCACCCAAACACCCAAAAATAGCGTTATTGCGGCGGCGATCGAATAGCTTGCCCACGATATTTCAGCAGCCAAAAACAATGGCAGTATCAACGCGGCGGCGACACTGATCAGAGCTGGCACAAAACCCCTGCGGCGCATCAGTGCCAATTCGCTTTTCTTCCATCTACTGACAACAGCCAACCCCATACAGAGCGCCAGCAATGCCATAAGAGGTACAAAGAAGAAGTTAAAGTATGGCGGGCCCACGGAGATCTTACCCAGACCAAGCACGTCAGCCAACAATGGGTATAGGGTGCCCACTAATATCATAGCCATGGAGCTGACCAGGATAATATTATTCAGTAATAGCATCATTTCCCGCGACCAGGCGCCGTAGCCTGCGGCTCTATCCATGGCTGGGCCACGCAGCGCAAACAACAGCAACGCCCCCCCCACAACCAGAGCCAAAAAGCCAAGAATAAAGATGCCTCGCTCGGGATCACTGGCAAAGGCATGAACCGAGGTCAAAATACCGGAGCGCACCAAAAACGCCCCCAGCAAACTCAGTGAAAAAGCAAAAATAGCCAGCAGCAAGGTCCAGCTTCTAAACACACCGCGCTTTTCTGTGGCAGCAATACTGTGCACCAGAGCAGTTCCCACCAGCCAAGGCATAAATGAGGCGTTTTCTACCGGATCCCAGAACCACCAGCCGCCCCAGCCCAATTCGTAGTAGGCCCACCAGCTACCCAGAGCTATGCCAATGGTCAGAAACACCCAGGCTACATTGATCCAAGGCCGTGACCAGCGCGCCCAGGCGCTGTCAAATTGACCGCCAATCAAGGCTGCAATAGCGAAGGCAAAAGGCACGGCAAAGCCCACATAACCCATATACAACATAGGTGGATGCACAATAAGGCCAAAGTCCTGCAACAGCGGGTTGAGGTCCCCCCCCTCCACTGGTGGCACAGGCAAAATTCGATCGAAAGGGTTGGATGTCAGTAGCAAAAATAGACAAAACCCAACCGCAATAGCCCCCAGCACCGACAGCACTCGCGCAGATAACTGCAGGGGTAGGTCCCGACTCCGCAGTGCTACCGCTGCGGACCAACCGGCCAAAATTAGCGCCCAGAGCAATAGCGAACCCTCATGAGCACCCCAGACAGCACTGAATTTAAACCGGTCCGGCAGCAGGGTGTTGGAGTTGTTGGCCACATAGGCAAGGGAGAAATCGTCCAGTAAAAAAGCATTGGCCAGACAGGCAAAAGACAGGCCGATAAAAACAAACTGTCCCAGCGCCAATGAGTGTCCCGATTGCATCCAACTGCGATGGCCCGTAAATGAACCAACCATAGGCACGGCAGCCTGAGCAATAGCAAAAAACAGCGCGATAATTAGTGCGGCGTGACCGAGCTCTGGAGTCATTTGGCGGCTTCCTGCTTTAGCTTGTAGGCCTCAGCCATGGCATCTGCCACCTCGGGCGGCGTGTAGTTCTCGTCGTGCTTGGCCAAAACCTGGGTAGCCTGTAGCACTCTATTGCCGTCCAGCACGCCAGAGGCAATAGCAGCTTCATTCACGGCAAATAGATCCGGCAAAATACCGCTGTAGTTGACAGTTAAGTTTGATGCACCATCACTGACCTGAAACTGCACGTCCAAACTATCTTGTGAACGCATTATAGAGCCATCGACTACCATGCCACCGGCACGAATATTGACTGCCTCTGGGGCTTCACCAGCGGCGATCTGAGATGGGGTGTAAAAGTAGTTGGCATTTTGTCCAATCATGTAGGCCATTAGCCCAGTAACCACTGATGCGGCCACGACAATAAGTACGACCAATTGCAATCGCTGTTTGCGCACTGGGTGCATCAGCTGTCTCCCTTGAGGTTTTCTTTGGCTTGAGCGGTGCGAGCAATATCGCGAGCCACATCTTGCAGGGCGGCTTTGCGGTCAGCCAGGGGGCGGACAATCAACCAGATCATCATCACCAGTGACACCAGCACCGACGTCCAGACAAATGGGCCGTGGCCTGCCATATCCCACAGCTGCTGAAAATTATCGAACTGCATTTTCACAGGCCAGCCTCCTTGATCGCCAGTTCTCTCACCCAGCTACTCTTGCGCTCGCGGCGCAGAATTTCAGCTCTGGTATGCAAAAACAAGGCGACTGCATAAAAACAATAGAACCCCAGAATCATTACCAATAGGGGCTGAAACATATCTGGATGCATGCTCGGTGCAGACGTAAATTTGATGGTCGCTGGCTGGTGCAATGTGTACCACCAGTCCACGGACTTATAGATGATCGGGATATTCACCGTACCCACCAAGGCCAGAATCGCACTGGCTTTATTTCCTGCCTCTTGGCTGTGAAATGCATATTGCAGCGCCAGCACACCCAGGTACAGAAACAACAGAATTAGCATGGATGTAACCCGCGCATCCCACACCCAGTAGGTACCCCAGGTGGGCTTGCCCCAAACAGCGCCAGTAAACAAGGCCAAAAAAGTCAGTACAGCCCCAATGGGCGCCGCCGCCTTCATCACCATAAACGAAAGTTTCATACGCCATATCAAGCCTACAGCCCCGGCTATGGCCATTAGATAATACCCAGCCAAAGCTAAAAACGAGGCCGGCACATGGATATAAATAATTCGAAAGCTATTGCCCTGCTTGGCATCCTGAGGCGCAAAACCGAGTCCCCACACCAAACCTGTGCCCAGCAGCAGCAATGTCAGCAGGCCCAACCAAGGCAACCAGCGGCCCGTAGTTTCATAAAACCAGCGGGGCGAGCCTAGGCGGTGAAACCAAGTCCAATCAGTCTTTGAAGACATAATGCACAAAACCTTTTTCAGTCATTAGTTGCTGCTCACCAGCCGCAGAGCCCCGGCAATGGCCAACGGGCAAAGCACCACCGCAAGACCAAGCATGGCCCCCAAGGCAGCCATCGGCGTGAGCCAGTTAAAACCATCTATCCCCGCCTGAACCACGGCACTGCCAAAAATAATCACCGGCATGTAAAGAGGAATCACCAGTAGCGACAGCAACAAACCTCCCCGGCGCAACGACACAGTCAACGCCGCGCCAACAGCACCCACCAAACTCAGACAGCCAGTGCCCACAGCTAGACTCGCCACCAGGGGCGCAATACCCACCGCCGGCAGTGACAGCACCAGCCCGATAACCGGCGAGACCAATGTCAGAGGCAATCCAGTCACCAACCAATGAGCGGTAACCTTGCCCAGCACTGGCATTACTAGCAATTGCGGGGTGATGAGCATTTGTTCCAGCGAGCCATCCTGATGGTCCGCGGCAAACAGACCCTCGGTAGAGAGCAATGTAGCCAGCAAGGCCATCACCCAGATAATACCGGGGGCAAGCTCAGCCAACCTCGCCGGATCCGGACTCACGCCCAAGGGAATCAAAGTCGACACCAGCAGGAAAAATATTAATGGGCTAGCGGCTTCGCCTCGGCGCCTGTAAGCCAACAACAGATCGCGCTTTAGATAGGCAGTAAAACCATTTGGTAAAGAGCGGCTCACAGGGTTAGCCCTCTGTCGGCATGGGGCTCGATGGAGTACTTACGCACGGAGGCTAAAGCCAGATCCTGATGACTAGACAACAAAATAATGCCACCCTGATCAATATGCCGCTGCATAATTGATTGCAGGCTGATAATACCCTGCTTATCGATAGCGGTAAAAGGCTCGTCCAGGAACCAAATTGACGCCTCGGTGGTCAGCAAGCGCGCCAGAGCAACCCGTCGATGCTGACCTGCTGACAGACTGTAACAGGGCACGTCCTGATAGCCACCTAAACCAACCTGCTGCAGTGCATTGGCTAAAGCCGCCGAGCTAATCGCCCCTGGACTAGACCAGCGCAAATTTTCTTCTGGCGTTAGGGTCAGTTTGATACCGGGCTGATGACCCAGATAGAGAATATCGGACAGATAGTCGTAGCGGCATTGATCTAAAGATTGCCCCTTATATTCAATGGCACCATCGCTGGGCTGAAGCACCATGGTCAAAAGGCGCAGCAGCGTAGTTTTGCCAGCGCCATTGGCGCCCTCAATCTGCACGATGTCCCCTGCCTCAACGGCAAAACTGACCGGAGCAAAGACATTGGCGTCATCGCGCTCAAAGCTGAGACTATGGACTTTTAAAAGAGGTGACTTGGACAACAGGATTTCCGCGACCTTGTTATTTCTGCGGAGGCTATTATGACAAAAATCGGCACTAAAATGTTGGCTTTAATTGATTAAAAACACATTATTGAAACTGGTCGGGACAGACCAGCTGTTAATCGAAATCGCCGCCTAGATCGTCGCCGAAATCATATTCCTGAACCTGCTTACGGACCCGTGCATCTTCAAGCTTCTGCTCCAGTCTGCGCCTGGACTCCAGCTTCAATTGAGCCTGCTGCTTGTCTGACAAACTTGGCTCCGACACCGCCTCTACTGCATCCTCAGCATCAGTGTTATCCACATCATCAATATCGCTAAGTTCTTCGCCCATCACATCACCCCTGCCAAAATTTCAAGGTAAATCAACAGCCTCTTAAACAACGTCAGTCTTCACTTTCAGGAAAATAAGTGTAAAAACTCGATCCGTCAAGAGATTAAACCAGCAAGGGAAACTATTACTCAAAACTATGTCCAATGACTATCATTTAAACTGCTAATAACAAACCAGTGCACCCACGAGATCGTAAAACACACAATTAAGTAGCTTGATAAAATCCTGGAGTCACCTCTTGCCGTATTCAACGCCCTCGCCCAACCCCGCCTCAGCCTTGTTCGCTGTGCTTATATCATTTATCGCGATTCTGGCCCAACCCGCCTTCGCTGTAGATGTCCCGACTGAAGAGCTTTTGATGGAAGAGAATGTGGCTATTTTTGCCGGCGGCTGCTTCTGGTGCATGGAGAGCGACTTTGAAAAACTCGACGGGGTCAAAACTGTTGTCTCCGGCTATATCGGTGGGCATGTGGCCAACCCACAGTACAGGGAGGTTTCCGCTGGCACCACAGGTCACACAGAAGCCGTAAGAATCGTGTTTGACAAGGACAGGATCAGCTTCGAGCAACTGCTGGAGCACTTTTGGGTCAATGTAGACCCTGTGGACGGCGGCGGGCAGTTCTGTGACCGCGGCCCCCAGTATCGCAGTGAACTATTTTATCTTTCCGAGGCCCAGAAAATCGCCGCACAGCGGTCACTGCAACTGGTAACCGCCCTAGGTATTGCCCCTGAGCGCATCGCAACAAAGATCACCGCTGCCAGCCAGTTCTACCGGGCCGAGGCCTACCACCAGGATTACTACAAGAAAAATCCTAAACGATACAGCTACTACCGCTGGAGCTGCGGGCGCGACAAACGCTTAAAAGATATTTGGGGCGACTAACCTTTATCAGAATTGCGTCTATACTCTTTACTAGCCGCCTTTAAAAAGTTAAGCCGGAGCAAGGATGCGTTCCCCACAGCTCGTTATCAAACCCAACAACTGCCACAGTTGTCGCATGAGCGCCCTGTGCCTGCCCTTTGCGCTTGAATCAAAAGACCTAGACCAGCTGGACCAGGTGATTGAGCGCGGCAAACCACTGCATAAAAACCATATAATCTTTAGCGCGGGCGAGCAGTTTACTGCCGTTTATGCCGTGCGTAGTGGCGCCGTAAAATCCTATTGCGTCAGCGATGATGGCACCGAGCAAGTCACTGGGTTCTACTTGCCCAGCGAGATATTTGGCTGGGACGGCATAGCCGAAAACAAACATTATAACTACGCCATCAGCCTGGAAACTTCAGCCCTGTGCCAGATTCCTTTTGCCCGCTTCGAACAATTGAGCAGCAGCATACCTGTACTCCAGCATCATTTTCTGCGCCTTATGTCCAAAGAGATCAGCACTGATCAGGCCCTGATAACATTGCTCGGCAAAAACTCCGCAGAAGAGCGCGTCGCCAGTCTCCTGCTGAGTCTGTCAAAGCGCCTGAAAAAACAGCAGCTCAGCCCCACCAGATTTCGCCTGCCTATGTCTCGAGCAGATATTGGCAACTATCTGGGGCTAACAGTGGAAACTGTCAGTCGCGTGTTTAGCCGGTTTCAGAGTTTTGATCTGATTGTTTGTGACCGTAAAGAAATAGAGATCATCAACCTGCCACGACTGACATCGCTGGCCCACAATACTCTAGCCCTGTAGACTAATTGTCGATCACCTCCTCCTTTAGCTCGGCTCGCCGCCACAGCAACTAGACAGATTACCAACCATAATACAAATCGCCAGTTGAGCTAATATCCACCCCGCCCTACAATGGCTAAAATCTTTGGATACTCTATGAAAACCTACCTAGTCGGCGGCGCTGTTCGCGACCAATTGCTCGGCTATCCCAGCACAGAAAATGATTGGGTGGTTGTGGGCGGCTCTCCAGAACAGATGATTGACCTGGGATATTCGCCGGTGGGTCAGGATTTTCCCGTATTCATCAACCCCAAAACCGGCGAAGAATATGCACTGGCTCGCACCGAGCGAAAATCAGGCCATGGTTATCAGGGGTTTAGTTTTTATACCGCACCGGATATTACGCTGGAAGAAGATCTGATTCGTCGAGACCTGACCATCAACGCCATGGCTCAGGATAGCGACGGCACCCTAGTCGACCCCTATGGCGGTCGACGGGACCTGCGCGCCAAAGTGCTGCGTCATATTTCCGACGCCTTCGTCGAAGATCCCTTGCGCGTGCTGCGCGTGGCCCGATTTGCAGCCCGCTACCATCATTTGGGTTTTACTGTTGCCGATGAAACCATGACCTTGATGACTGAGCTTGTGGCCAGCGGTGAACTGAAACATCTGGTCGCTGAACGAGTCTGGAAAGAGACCGACCGAGCCCTGTGCGAGCGGTCGCCAGATATTTACATTCAAGTATTGCGCGATTGTGGCGCACTGCAAATACTGCTGCCTGAGGTTGAAAAGCTTTTCGGCATCCCTCAACGGGCCGACTACCACCCAGAAGTGGACACAGGCATTCACACGTTAATGTCATTGCAACAGGCGGCAAAACTCTCTAACAGCAGCAAAATTCGCTTCTCGGTGCTGGTGCACGATCTGGGCAAGGGTATTACTCCGGATGATGTGCTGCCAAGCCATAAGGGGCATGAGGCCCGGGGGTTGCCGCTGGTCAAAGATGTCTGTGATCGCTTTAAGGTGCCCAATGAGTATCGCCAGCTAGCCATGGTAGTCACTGAGTTCCACCTACTGTGCCACAAGGCCTTTGAGCTGCGACCTGAGACCATCTTAAAACTGCTTAAAGGGCTGGGGGCGCTAAAGTCCGAGGACCGGCTAAACGAGTTTCTACTTTGTTGCGAGGCCGATGCTAGGGGGCGAACTGGCTTTGAAGACCGTGACTACCCCTCCTCTGACTATTTACGTCGGGCCCGCGAGGTCGCAGTGCAAACTGATATTTCCGACCTAGTCGCCACCGGCATTAGCGGTGCCGAGATCGGCCAACAACTGAGCCAGCGCCAGATAGGCGCACTGAGCGAACTCAAACAAAACTACCCCAACACCTAGGCCTGACTATGAACAAACAAACCCAACAGGTGGTATTAATTACCGGAGCTGCACGACGCATTGGCGCAGTGACTGCGCATCTATTTCACCAGGCTGGCTACAATGTAGTTATCCATTACAACAAGTCTGCCGCCGCCGCGGACAAACTCTGCGAACAACTTAATGCCGAGCGTGAAAACAGCTGCCTTTTAGTACAGAGCGACCTTAACGATATGGCTGGACTGGACAAAATTGTCAACTTGGTCACCAGCCTCGGGCGATTGGATGTGTTGATCAACAATGCCTCCAGCTTCTACCCCACTCCGCTGGAAAACTGCGATGACCAACAATGGAATGACCTGATCAATAGCAACCTGAAGGGACCATTTTTTCTGTCACAAAAACTGGCACCTATGCTGACCCAGAGTTGCGGATCAATTGTCAATATCTCTGACATGCATGCCCGCCAGGCCCTTAGTAATCACCCGATCTATACCATTGCCAAAGCCGGCAACATTGCCATGACAAAATCCATGGCCAAAGATCTGGGCCCCGAGGTGCGCGTCAATAGCGTGGCGCCCGGCGCCATACTATGGCCAGAGCACGAAGAAGACGATACAGATAAACAGAATTCTGTTTTAAGTAAGGTACCCATGGGGCGACTGGGAACTGAATCAGATATCGCTCAAACCGCATACTTTTTGGCGGTTGGAGCCACCTATATGACCGGCCAAACTATCGCCGTTGATGGTGGCAGTTCGAATAGTCTGTAGGCTGATGTAGGCAGAATAGGAAGAATTAGCGTTTGGGCAGTTCTATGCCGCGCCAATCAAAAGGCACAGGCCATAGTTTCTGTTTTTCTTTATGGTAATCCTCCCAATGCTGACCGTAGCTCAGACCAGTAACAGGATGAATGGCTGCTGGCGCAACCTCAGCCAGCGGCCAGAGTACAAAGGCATTTTTAAGCACCTCGTCCCGTGGTAATGCGATGCCATCAATCTCGCCCGCAATATCCCCAACCGTGAGAATATCAATATCCAAACTTCGAGGCCCAAATCGAGGCGCATTGCGATCACGGCCATTCTTGTCTTCGATCTGCTTGAGTACCCGAGAGATATGGCCCGCCGGCATATCGGACTCAATACCCACCACTAGGTTATAGAAACTGTCTCCCTCAAACCCAACAGACTCACTTTCATAGACTGACGAGATAACCAACTCACCAAAATTCTCAGCCAGCGAATCCAGTGCTGCACTGATATGCAGATTGCGCTGAATATTGCTGCCCAGGCTGAGATAGACCAACGCCATTACTGCCGCTCTCCACGCTCAATAATAATGCCTACATCTTGGGAGTACCTCAGTGCACCGGGCTTGCTGACCCGCAGCTTTAACCAGGGCACTGAAAATTCTTCTCGGACAATACGAGCAATCTCCTCGGCCATGCGCTCCACCAACAAGAACTCGCTGGCTTCAATAAAGGCGATTAGGCGCTTAGCAATAGACTTATAGTTGAGTGCATGCTCAATATCATCAGTCTCTGCAGCCTTGCGAATATCATGGGCCATCTCTAGATCCAGGCTAATGGTCTGTTTGACCTCTCGCTCCCAGTCGTAGATACCAATAATGGTTTCAATGCGCAGGTCTCTTATGTAAACAATATCCATAGTTATCCTTGGGCTCTGGAGTCTAAACTGTCGAGCTGGTCCAGAGGCCAGCGCGGCGTTGCCAATATGGCGAGGTCATTGACCTGCCCGGCTAGAAGACGCTGACAGCCAGCATAGGCAATCATGGCGCCATTATCGGTGCAAAATTCATGACGTGCATAAAAAACCTCGGCACCCTCTTTCGCAAGGGCGACCTCGAGACTGTGTCGCAATCTGGTATTGGCCGAAACGCCTCCGGCAATAACCAGCGTTTTCATCCCGGTTTGCCGAAGCGCCCGGCGACATTTGATCACTAATGTATCCACCACTGCTTCCTGGAACCCAGCACAAATATCGACCGTATCTATGTCGCTGGGTAACATATCATCACCGCGGTGCTTTTCGATAAGGTTGCGAGTAAATGTCTTGAGCCCAGAAAAACTAAAATCCAGCCCGGGGCGATCAGTCATGGGGCGGGGGAAATCAAAACGATCCGCCCAGCCTTTATCTGCCAAAGCCGCCAATCTGGGCCCACCTGGATAGTCCAGATCAAGCATTTTGGCTGTCTTATCAAAGGCTTCACCGGCGGCATCGTCCAAGGACTCACCCAGCACCTCATACTCACCGATATTCTGCACTGACACCAATTGAGTATGGCCACCAGACACCAGCAATGCCATAAAGGGAAACTGGGGTGGACTGGCCTCTAGCATGGGCGCCAATAGATGTCCCTCCATATGGTGAACACCGATCACCGGAATATTTAGGGCAAAGCCCATCGCCGTGGCTGTGGCCCCACCCACCATTAAGGCACCCATCAGCCCGGGGCCAGAGGTGTAGGCAATGCCATCTATATCAGTTTTACCTACATTGGCCTCGGCCAATACCTTTTTCAGCAGTGGGATAATTTTGCGCACATGGTCCCGGGAGGCCAGCTCTGGTACGACTCCGCCGTACTCCGCATGGAGTTTTACCTGGGAGTAGAGAGTATGCGCGAGCAGACCTCGCTCACTGTCGTAGACAGCCAGCCCAGTTTCATCGCAGGATGTTTCAATGCCCAAAACAAGCATTTTCAGTCGACCTTAGCAGGGGTTTAGGGGTGCAACTTTAAACCCTCTGACCCTCAGTGTGAACCTGTACTTTGGCCTGTCTTTACAATAGCCAAAAAGGGCACAAAAAACTTTGCATCAATCACCCTAAGTGTATAGACTACGCGCCCTTGAAGAGTCGACTACAGACAGGCTGTAGCGTCAATTGTTTTTCACTACAGGATTATGCATTTATGCCAAGCGTTCGAATTAAAGAAAACGAGCCCTTTGACGTAGCACTACGTCGCTTTAAACGTTCTTGCGAAAAAGCCGGTATTCTGGCCAAAGTTCGCAGCTGTGAGTTCTACGAGAAGCCCACTTGGGAACGCAAGCGTAAAGCTGCTGCCGCTGTAAAGCGCAACCAGAAAAAAGTATCTCGCGAATCACGCAAGTTTACTCGACTCTACTAAGCTAACTCTGACCCTAGAGTTAATGCACAAGAGTCATAGCAAAGAGCGCCCTGTCGGCGCTTTTTGTGTTTCTGGAATTCACAAAACCAACCTGACAAAGCAAGCCGGAGAACCACCATGTCGATAAAACAAGATATCCACAGCGCAATGAAAGATGCTATGCGCGCCAAAGACAAAGCCCGCCTCGGTGCCATTCGTTTGATGCAGGCGGAATTCAAACGTATTGAGGTCGATGAGCGCATTGAAATTGACGATGCCCGAGTACTGGCTGTTTTAGACAAAATGGTGAAACAGCGTCGCGACTCAATCAGTCAATACGAAACTGCCGGCCGGCCTGAACTCGCCGAAATTGAGATTGCTGAAATTGCGGTTATTCAGGATTTCCTGCCCGCTGCACTAAGCGACGAAGAAATCACTGCGATGGTTGAAGCTGCAATTGCCCAAACTGGGGCCAGCTCAATGGCTGATATGGGCAAGGTGATGGGCATTATCAAACCGCAGATTCAAGGCCGCGCTGATGCCGGTGCTGTCAGTGGACTGGTAAAGGCTGCTCTGACAGCCTAAAGCCCATACAGTGCAAAATCCCTGTTTAAATTTGCCTTGGGAAGGCGTTACACTGTTCGATCAATTTTCTAAAGCCCGCAGTGCCCATGGCCGGATTAATTCCACAGACATTTATTGATGATCTGCTCGACCGCGTCGATATAGTCGACGTAGTCAACAGCCGTGTACAACTCAAAAAAGCAGGCAAGAACTACAAAGCCTGCTGTCCGTTCCACGAAGAGAAAAGCCCCTCGTTTACCGTTGCTCAGGATAAGCAATTTTACTACTGCTTCGGCTGTGGCACGGGCGGCAATGCCCTAGGCTTTGTGATGGAGTTTGACCGAGTTGATTTTTTGCCCGCCGTGGAAATGCTGGCCAAAAATGCTGGCCTGGAGATCCCCAGAGAGGCGGCCTCAGACCGCGCCGTCACCAAACAAAAAGATAATCTGTACTCCATACTCAGCGAGTCTGACCGCTATTTCCGCCAGCAATTGCGCAGCCATCAAGCCGCAGCCACAGCGGTCGATTACCTGAAAGGCCGAGGCCTTAGCGGCCAGATCGCCGCTCAATTTGGTGTCGGCTATGCTCCCCCCGGCTGGGATAACCTGCTGAAAGCCGCCGGCACTGAACCAGAAAAAGCAAAGCTGCTGGAAGAGTCCGGCATGCTGATTGTGAAACCCGAAGAGAAAAAACAATACGACCGCTTTCGACACCGCATCATGTTTCCCATTCGCGATCAGCGCGGGCGCACAATCGGCTTTGGCGGACGGGTACTCGATGACAGCACGCCGAAATATCTGAATTCACCAGAGACACCAGTATTTCACAAAGGCCGAGAGCTATACGGACTCTACGAAGCCCGTCAGGCACTCAAAGAAATTCCCTGCCTGATCATGGTGGAGGGCTATATGGACGTGATTGCTCTGGCCCAATACGGAATACATAACGCTGTGGCCACATTGGGTACCGCTCTTACCGAAAACCATCTACAAAAATTGTTCCGCTACACCTCAGAGCTAGTATTTTGTTTTGATGGCGACAAAGCCGGCGTGCGAGCAGCGGCGAGATCTCTGGAGATTGCCCTGCCAGAAATGCGCGACGGGGTGTCGGCCAAATTTCTGTTTCTACCTGATGGCGAAGATCCGGATAGTATGGTGCGCAAACTGGGCACCGCAGACTTTCAGAAGCAGGTAGACAACGCTCAGCCTCTGTCAGAGTTTTTGTTTGAACAGCTCAGCGAAGGCATAGACACCAGCACTGCCGACGGCAAAGCGCGACTGAGCAAAGTTTGCGCCCCTCAGATCAACCGCATTCCCCAGGGTGTGTTTCGACAGCTGATGCTCGAAGAACTGTCTCGCCGCACCGGTATCTCCGCAGACAATCTGCGCGACTATGTGGCCAGCCACAAACCGCCCGAGCGAGCCCCCATACCCCAACAAAATCAGACTGTGGCAAATCAGCAAAGTCCGCCGGACCAGAACTACCAGGGGGATCCCGGCAGCATCGAGCAGCCTCAGGGCCTCCATGCCGGTATGGAATACGAGCCGTTCCCAGATCTTGAGAGCGTAAAAAGCAGCAAAATCCGCCTATCACCGGTAAAATTCCTTACCGCCCTGCTACTAAATCATCCCAGGCTATCTGAGCATGTTGAGGATACAGCGCTACTTGCCAGCGCCGATGATGACGATATAAAGCTTTTTTTGCGTGTTCTCAAGGTGGTCAGAGACAACCCCAACTATAAACCCTCCCATATTTTTGCCTACTGGCTCGGTACCCACGGCAACCAGCAAGAAACCAAAACCCTGCAGGCCCTGGCCGCCAGCGAACTCTATCACCCACCCAAGGGCATGGGACGAGACGACCATCTGGAGTTCTGCGACGCACTGGCCCATGTTAATAGCAGTCTGTTTGATGCCCTGCCTGTGGCCGACAAAGCCGCCGTTTTACTTGAGCAGACAACACTCAATGAGCGGGAGATAAAGCAATTGCACAAAATTCATCTACAACTGGGCAACAACCCCAGTGCTAGCGCGTTAAAAAACAAGATAAAACAAAGACTTGTGGTCTAGACTAAGTAAGCGAAAAGGCAGTAAAAATATGCCTAATAAAGCCAAATTGTCTGCGACAACGTGATAATTATTAGATATAATTGCCCGCTATTTTTTGGCCTCACACAATAGAAAATATTACCTATGAGCGAAAACCTTCAACAGCAACAATCTGGCATTAAGGATCTTATCGCCAAAGGCAGAGAGCAAGGATATCTCACCTACGCCGAGGTAAATGACCACCTCCCCGAAGATATTGCCGACCCGGAACAGGTCGAAGATATTATTCAAATGATCAACGACATGGGCATCACCGTTTTTGAAACGGCACCAGATGCTGAAACCCTGTTGATGATGTCCGGCGATAACACACCAGATGAAGTAGCTGCTGCAGAAGCCGCCGCCGCGCTAGCCTCTGTGGAATCGGAACAGCACCGCACCACTGACCCAGTCCGCATGTACATGCGTGAAATGGGCTCGGTTGAACTGCTGACCCGAGAAGGCGAAATCGAAATTGCCAAACGCATTGAAGAGGGAACCCGGGAGCTGATGTCGGCAATCTCCGACTGGCCTTCTGCTGTTGCGGCGGTGATCGCCGAATGGGACAAAGTGCAGGCGGGCGAGCGCAAGCTTACCGATATCATTAGCGGCTATCTAAATCCGATGGAACATGTGCCATCGGCACTGGCCCAGCAACAGGCTGCGGAAGCTGCCGAAGCTGAGAGATTGGCCAATGGTGGCGCAGTTGAAGAAGACGAAGAAGAAGAGGAAGAGCACGAAGGCGGCCTGGACCCAGAAGAGGCGCTCAAGCGTTTTGAAGATATCCGTGCCCAGCTCAAAAAGACCGACAGCTCAATTGCTCGCTATGGTCGTACCGGCAATGCCTCAATCAAAAATCTGCAAGATCTGGCCGAACTGTTCAAGTATCTCAAACTGACGCCTCGTCAGTTCGATCCCTTGATCGCTATGGTTCGCCAGTCTGTTGAAAGAATTCGTGCCGAAGAGCGCAATATCATGAAGCTCTGCATTCGCTACGGCAAAATGCCTCGCAAAGAGTTTATCAAGGCGTTCCCCGGCAACGAGACCGATTTAAAATGGACTGGCAAGCTGATCAAAGCGAAAGCTGATTGGTCACAGGGCATTATCAACCAGGAAGTCGAAATTGTTCGCGCCCAGCGCAAACTGGCTCAGGTTGAAACCGAGAGCGGACTGACTATTCTGGCGATCAAAGATATTAACCGCCGCCTCACAATCGGCGAAGCTATGGCCCGTCGAGCCAAGAAAGAGATGGTTGAAGCTAACCTGCGTCTGGTTATCTCTATTGCCAAGAAGTACACCAACCGTGGCCTGCAGTTCTTGGATCTAATCCAGGAAGGCAATATCGGCCTGATGAAAGCGGTAGACAAGTTTGAATATCGTCGCGGTTACAAGTTCTCGACCTACGCCACCTGGTGGATTCGTCAGGCGATTACCCGCTCCATTGCAGACCAGGCACGCACCATTCGCATTCCCGTTCATATGATTGAGACCATCAACAAACTCAATCGTATCTCTCGCCAAATGCTTCAGGAAATGGGCCGTGAACCCAGCCCTGAAGAGCTGGCCGAACGCATGGAAATGCCGGAAGATAAGATTCGCAAAGTTCTTAAAATTGCCAAAGAGCCCATCTCTATGGAGACGCCCATTGGCGAAGATGAAGATGCCAGCATTGGCGATCTGATTGAGGATACCACTATTGCTCTGCCTGTAGACGAGGCCACAAAGCACAACCTCACAGAATCAACTCGAGGTGTTCTGGGCAGCCTGACCGCACGGGAAGCCAAGGTGCTGCGCATGCGTTTTGGTATCGATATGAACACAGATCACACATTGGAAGAAGTGGGTAAGCAGTTCGATGTTACCCGCGAGCGCATTCGTCAGATCGAAGCCAAGGCGCTGCGCAAGTTGCGTCACCCCACCCGCTCTGATCATTTGCGTAGCTTTATTGACGAGTAGACTCCGCTGTTATCTTGAAGAGCATAGTGATGAAAGTTCAGCTATTCCTCACTATGCTTAACAGGGGATTTGTGCTGGCGATAAACAGCTACCCTAAGACGGCAAATAACAAATTAAGGGCCCATAGCTCAGTTGGTTAGAGCAGTCGACTCATAATCGATTGGTCGTAGGTTCAAGTCCTACTGGGCCCACCATTTTCTGATAGAGGCTAAGGCATTAAGCTCTGTAAATGAGCTTCAATATCTTGTGCAGATATTCTTGTTCCATTAGCCGCCACTACCCCAGCAATCAGGGTGTCGCCTTTCAAGCCAAACAAGTAGCGCAGGATTAGCAACCCGTCTGTAAGGGCATCAACTTGACCATTGCCATCGATATCCGCGAGATCACCTAGCAGGGCTATTTGAGACTGAATTTCCCCTGAGGTGCTAAACAGCGCATCAGACGCCACCACGCCAGAAATTAGCGCCGAATCGGTTAACCCAAACGTGCCTCTCAGCAGTAATAAGCCGTCCGTTAACGCATCATATCGACCATTGCCATCCACATCTAAGGACCCAAAAGGCGGCGTGCCGGCAAGAAATTCATTCAGATTGGTGGCGCCATCCTCATCTTCGTCCATGGCTGAATCGCTAGGATCATTTGGATTTAGGTTGTAACGAAGCTCCCAAGCATCGGGCATGCCGTCACCATCGGAATCCGCAGAATATTCCGCACGATATGGGAACAGGTCATTATTATTTAACACCCCATCACCATCAACATCCGGATCACTGCTATCTCCTAGCCCATCATTGTCAGAATCTAGGTAGTCATTTGGGTCTGAAGGAACCTGATCTTGATTATCTCCAATGCCGTCGCCATCAGAATCTATCCACTCTGCGACATTATCGGGAAACCAATCGTTTTCATCCAAAATACCATCACCATCCCGATCAATCCCCTGAGGGGTGAATTTGACGACTTTAGTGAAATCTTGACCAGTGATGGGATTGACTAAGGTGTACACCGCTGACACAGGGGCCAAAATGCCATCTGAGCTAAACCGAGCGATAAAAGCCGCACCCTCATTTGGAGAAAGTACACCATCAGAGGCAATGTTAGAGGAAATCTCCATCTCTTTAACATTTTCACCATTGAAGATCCGCCAGGACTTCACCTCCACATCTATATCTGAGTAGTTCCTGATACCAGATTCGAAATCAGCCCCAGGCACCGAATAATCGCCATTCCAGCCACCGAAAAACTCGCCATAAGCAACAATATGTCTCTCGGTAAAGGGCAGGTCCGGGTCAAGGGGGTAGGCATCTGACGCGTCTGGTACGCCATCGTTATCATCATCAAAATCAGTTAAGTCATCCAAGCCATCCCCATCACTATCCCTAAAATTATTTGGGTCTAGGGGGTAAGAGTCTTCCGCATCTGGTATTCCATCACCATCATCGTCCTCATCCGTATTGTTGCCAATACCATCGCCATCTGTATCTAGCTGTTCAGTTGAGTCATAGGGGAAGTCGTCCGCATTGTTACCGACTCCATCCCCATCATAATCTGCGGTTTCACGCCAGTCATTGGGTGCCCAGTCTGAGTTGTCCCCAACACCATCGCCGTCAGAGTCTACAGTTTCAGAGGCATCATTTGGGAAAGCATCCCCATTATCTCCAACTCCATCAGAGTCAGAATCTGTGGTTTCTGAGGGGTCATTGGGGAAGGCATCCATTGAGTCTACAATGCCGTCACCATCGGTATCCACCTGGGGCCCTTCCGTTTCCATCACAAAATAGATAGCGTTATCTTCTGAGATATCGTTCCACTGGCCGGCTTTACCATAGGTGCTGTCGGTGCCTTGCAGCCAATAAGGCCAATCCTCCAGACCCATGGCTAAAGCATTTTGGTAATTATTATAGTTATCAGGTTCAGCAGAGCCCCAATTTGTATAAGAAAAAGCCTCGTCCGTCTCCCAAGTCCATACCCCTTCTTGACCTATATCAGATCCACCAAGCCAAACATAGGCAACACTTCCTCCATCGTCGACGCCCCAAAAACCCCAAGAGTCCGCACTAAAGGCTTTACTTACAATGGAATATATCAGTGCATTTTCCTTGGCACTGGATATGGTTGCTAGATGTGCGCCCCGCTCTGCGGCATAGATCGAGGCGGAAGAATAGGTTTTCTCTAACCTGACAAGTTCGTATTTTTCCAACTCAGCTGTATTGTCGATAAGAGGTTCCGGGTCGAGCAGGTCGGAGATACCATCATTGTCATCGTCAATATCGGCATTGTTACCTTGGCCGTCCCCATCAGTATCCGTGGTTTCATCGGGATCATTAGGAAAGGCATCTAGCCCATCAGCAATGCCATCGCTATCTGAGTCCGCAGACTCGTTGGCATCTAGGGGGTACTCGTCATCAGGATCATTAACACCATCATTATCTGTATCAATTAATAGCGGATTAGTGCCCAGGTCAACTTCTTCGGCATCAGACAGCCCGTCATTGTCATCATCAGCATCTGCATTGTTGCCGACACCATCACCATCTGTATCAACGCTCTCAGTGGCATCAAATGGCATTGCATCCAAACTGTCGGCTACGCCATCGTTATCATCATCCGAGTCGGCATTATCGCCAATACCATCAAGGTCAAAATCACTTGTCTCACTGGGATCTGTTGGAAATGCATCATTGGAATCTGACACACCGTCATTATCGGTATCCAGAGGCTCAGCCCATTGAGCCGAACCAAAACGGCTGGAGCCAAAAACACCCACATCAGCACTAGCGTTACCTATCAGCATACAACTGATGCCAATAAAGAGAGTTGAGCGCAACCCGTTGAGACTCATATTGTCTTAGTTCTCGCTGTTGCTACCGGATATAACGATATGATCCAGCAGCGTGAACAGCTGGTTAACATAACCCTCTCTGGTCAGTTTGACCGGGAGCTTCGCGGGGGCATCAAAGTCGTCTGAAAAATTGCGGTCAAATGGTGCGACCGTGGCATCACAATTTTGTTTTTGAAGATCAGTTAGAAGGCTGCTAGTGCAGCTATAGCCTAGGGCATCGCCAAATTTTGCTTCATCAAACGAATATCCCATCGAGAGGATAGTGTGAGGGTCAAGTTCAATCTGAACATAGATAGAGATATTGGTTTGCGCAAAATACTTATTAACTCTTTGTGTTTCGGCCATGGTTGCGCTTTCATCGGCCTTGCATGCATCTAAAATACTAGCAAAGTCGTCAATACTGGTTATCGCGTCATTATCTGATGTTGCCGCCGAAACATTCCACTTAAAAGAGGAAACCTCAGTCAACGCAATCCAATCGCCGGCACATTCATAGGAGGACGTTTCTGCAGGGTCTGTAATTCTGGAAGGATTAGCATCTATATAGACAAGATCAATACGAGGGATATCATATGAACTGGTGCTACTGTTATACCTTCTTGAAAACCTGTACTCAGTGTAAGTTGCTCCATCAAACTCTGCACTGGTCATGTTTCTGTCGAAAAATGTATCTGTTTTATGGGTATTGCCAACACTAACACTTATATTGGCCGGATAGCCTGAGATGGTATTAGAAAAACCATAATTGTTGTCCTGATAATTTCTTCTTTCATAGGTTCTAACCGATGCAGAACCATGGGAGTCTAGAGCTTCGCAGTTAGGGTAGTAGTCACTACTGTAGGAATAGCAGTTTTCAATAACAATGGGTAATTTTATGGTGTATGCGCTGTGATCATTAAATGACACCGTATCAAATTGCATAATGTCGTAAGTCTTTTCGAGTACACTGACCCTGTCTCGGCCTGGTGTCAGATCTTTAATGCTATAGGTGTAGTCTTCACTCCAGCTTGAGTTATTGTTACTGTTATTTTCAACATCAGTCTTTACGGCTTGTATCTGAGCATCTACAGAGGCGAAGTTTTCATTCATCTCTTCTGCTCTAATGATATCTCCATCCTCAAAAACATGGGGGACATCAGCATTCAGGTTACTTAGACCGCATAGCGCCCCAACAAATAAACCTAGTTTTATCGTTTTTTTCATTGCACAAGCCTCAGTAAATCGCAACCTAATAAACTCCACGGAGTCTTCTATAGATACATATTCTAGACAGGTGGAGAGTATATGATTTTTGTGGTTTCTGTCTAACTTTGGGTCATGGGGCTTGTGTAAACGGGGTCTAGAGCCATAGATGCGCGAGCTTTGCTCATAGTTGAATTTTGGTGTAACTATCAATTCCAAACAGATTAGAGCGATAAAAATGTGTCACTGATATGTAGGGCGATCTCCAGGCTAGATGATAGAAAAAGCCTAGTAATGTAGGTTAAATCTCGACAGGCATGACAGGCCTTTCAGCTAATTTGTGCCAGGGGGCGAAGGACTGATCATTTCTCTAACATGCTCGATATGTTGTTGCTCGAAATATTCAACCCGACCACTAGTGGGCGCGTTCAGTAATCTATGGCTATCAAAATACAGGTGTACAGCTTTAAGCACATCAGCCTCAATATCCATGGGTGCTGCTAAGGTATAAACTATCGCCTGCTCTTCGTTGGCTGTGTTTGCATGGGTGATAGCCAAACTCGCCTCTCTCAAAACCTCTCCATCCTGCCATGACAATATGGCATTTCTAGGGACGGCGGCCTCAGCGCCCTTACCGAAGGTTTTTAAGCGCAACATCTGGTAATCGTCCAACAGGGCTATAAACTCATCCCCACTTAAATCTGCTCGTTTGGTGTAAGGGTTTCCCGTAAACGCAATAATGTCTTTTTTGACGGGAATAAGTAGCTGGCTGTTATCTAGAATTTCAGCTTGATCTGCTATATGCGCATATAACCAGGCCTGCTTATTCATATTGCTGCATCCGGAAATTGCGCAAGCCATGGCACATATTAATATCAGCTTTACCTTGATTGCCGGGAAATGAGCTTTTGAACGCAAACTATTCGTTAAGGATTTCATGCCATGCCCTCAGCATTGTCGTCATGATCTAAATGACCAGGGAACTTGATTCTACACAAACTATACACATACGTATATTTATTGAATATCAGACATAGCTTGCTAGAAAAATAGATTAGCTGGGTAATCCTGCCCGCCGCGAGCACCGTACCCTTTTGCAGTAGTTAACAAACCTGATTATTGGAGGATGTTTTGGACATTGTTGTCTCTGCTATAACCTTTTTGACCATCACCACATTTGTCTATTCCAGAATTGGCTTTGCCAATATTGCCAACAGCTATCGCATGTGGTTTCAGGAGGGTTACTGGGTCAACTACAATATTGTGGAGGCTGGCTCCTGGATTGCTAAAGCAGCGGTTATCCTGCCCGGACTAATTTGGCAAAAAGAAATCTGGCAATTACATCTGATCACATTATTCACTTCCGCCCTACTAATCTGGGTGTCTGAACGGAAATTATTACCCACTATGGTTGCCTTCAACACACTCTGGATTGGTTTGTCTTCCGTGGTGATCGTCCGCAACCTCTTGTAGGGTTGATGTAAGGCTTGTTTTAACCGGCCTCAATCGGAGGCTTTTCCACCGATTGCGTCAACGACCTAGGATCAACAGATAGACCAAGAATAGCGCTATAGCCATCACTTTTCTCCCGGTGCACTACGCCAGCTGAACCAATTATCTTAGAGCCGGGACCACAGATTGCAGTGTCACCCGTTGCCTGCTCGGTCACTGTCAATTCACCGGCAGTAATATAAATAAGAGAATCAAAATCATGCCAGTGGAAGTCATTCTCAACCGCTGGATAATCCGCCTGAAAAACGAAATAACCTGCCTCTTCAATTTGCTTGTAAGCTTCGGCTTCATCTTTAAAAACAGTAATATTTTGCATTTTCATATCTCCTTTTTCGTCTCAGGCTAGCATTGAAGTCTATTTCGAGTAAAGAAGAGGCCATAATGAAATTTTAGCTACATGTTTTCCTAATAGAGACAGTCCAGCGCATCCAATGCCATATGAATAAGCAAACCCAGACCAATAAGCCTTGTTTTCGGGACAGCAGATAGCAGTACATACAGCACAATCATTCCATACTGATGCAATGGATGAAAACCGATACTGCAGCGATTAGCGTCATAGATAGGGTCTGCCAACAGATGGTCAATATCCACCAGCATGGTCCCAATTAAGACCAGATAGGCAATTTTCCAACCATTCCGGTAAAACAGGCTCACCAAGATTGCTGGTACGATAAAATGAAGTGCTATATGAAACAAAGTACTAAAAAATCCCGGAGTAATCAGCTGGGGGCTGAAAGTATATACCCTATTTCTAATGCTAATAAACTGGTAGGCGAGATTAAAACCAACATCTTGCCTGCGAGAGGCATTACTTATAAGCTCTGAACTTGTTAACATCCTTGACTAGGTTTCTAGGAGCTCAGCATTGACCTCAGCTGACATTTATACCGTAGGCATTCCTATTATTGTAAGCCTTATTTTTCTTGAGGCGATTTACTCTGCCCGCAAGAACCTGCGCTTTTATACTTGGAGCGATACTGGCGGTACAGTGGGGATGCTGGCGGGAAATATACTGGTTTCACTGCTTGCTCAAGGGTTTGTTCTAGCCCTCTATTTTTATCTCTATCAATTCAGGCTGACTACGGTAAATCAGATTCTGCCCTTGTGGGCGGTCTGGCTGGTGACTGTGCTCTGTATCGACCTGATATTTTATTGGTATCACCGCGCGGGCCACAGAGTGCGTTTTATTTGGGCTGTGCATATGAACCACCATTCCAGCACAGAGATGAATTTTTCCGTAGCCTTCCGGCAAGCCTGGTTTGGCCCATTAGTCAAAGTACCGTTTTTTGCACTGATGCCTATTTTAGGCTTTGATCCCAGTATCACTGCTGTCTGCGCTGTGGGCTCAAGACTCTGGGGCGTATTCGGTCACACCCAGTGGATTGGAAAATTAGGCTGGTTGGATATGGTACTCAACACCCCATCCACCCATCGCGTGCACCATGGTACCAACCCGCAATATATCGACAAAAATTATGGCAACCTGCTGATCATCTGGGATCGTCTGTTTGGCACCTATGCCAAAGAGGAGGAGCCTGTGGTTTACGGGCTGGTGAACAATATAGGCACCAACAATCCAATTAGGATTACCTTTCATAACTGGATCCAAATGGCTCGGGATATCAGTCAGGCCCGATCAGCTTATGAGATTCTAGGCTATGTATTTGGCCCTCCAGATTGGGATCCAAAGCAATCCAACAAAAGACATTGACTGCTTCCTGAGACAAAAAAAAACTC
>Ga0213863_10000079_pt1 | contig 72259 bp, 31 predicted proteins | sample PICome_8_FD_160128 | JGI IMG/M metagenome (GOLD analysis project Ga0213863, IMG submission 160128) | Coastal seawater microbial communities near Pivers Island, North Carolina, United States - PICO497 | ecosystem: Environmental > Aquatic > Marine > Coastal | place: USA: North Carolina...
GAAAGCTCCACCACAATTTCCCAGCAACATGACCGGCCAGTTCGCTCCATTGGTGTGCTGTTTATCCGCATTATTGCTAGTGTAGACAATTAAAGTGTTGTCCATCATGGAACCACTGCCTTCGGGAACATTTTCCAAATGCTCCATCATTTTGACCAGCATCTGACAGTTATACTGGCGAATCTTAATCCAAATCGGATTATCTTTTTGCTCCATGTGCCCAAGGTTGTGACCCTGCTTTTCGATACCCAGTCCTTTCCAGGCACCAAAGATTTCCCCCCGACCAGATCCGATGGTCAATGTATTCGTAGTACCCGACTTGAGTGAAGAAATCCCTAAGTCCAAGAGTGTGTCGTGCCAGTCAGTTTCAAATTCTGGATTAGTGTAGCGATCATCCACTTGGGGAGCAAACTTCTTCAAATGACCGGACACTTGGGCAAGCCGTTCGCGTAGGTCGTTCATTTGGGTAAATCCTCGAACAAATTGGTTATATCTTGGTGCTTCATGAAGGGGCAGATGTTGCCCTTCCTTGGATGCCAAATTCTCAATTCTTTCCAGCATGGATGAGCGGGCTTCATGCTGATTACGAATATCACCCTCTGAAATGCCCCCATATAAAAGCTGGTACAAATGATTGGGATTGGAATGCATAAAGATCGGTTGACCGGCACCACTGGCAGAAAGATTGGCCACCGTAGGTTTGGCCCGCATATTCTCAATGGAATCCATCCCAATGCAAAGATGAGGTAATAAAGTCTGGGGAAGCACTTTACTCAATTCATAATCAATGGTTGGTCCGCTTGGGGGAACTCCATCGCTTCCGCGGTATCCGCCCAGTGCACCAAAGAAAGGACTATGGGATGGACTGGTGTGCTTACCATGTAGACCATTGATGATATGTAAGCGTTCCTTGAAAGGTTCAAGGGCTTCAATGGGTTCAGGCAACTTGACCTTGGCCAAAGACCCGCTGTTCCTCATGCCATTTGGAATGCAGGTACCCGGATCAAATCCCTGGTTCTGAAGAAAGAAAATTACTCGCTTGGGAGCGGAACTGGAAACGGATGCCTGGGCAATGTTGGGAATGAAACCACTTCCTAAGGCTGAACCCAGTCCCAAGGCCATACCCTTTAAGATTTCTCTTCGATCCAACTTCATTTAATCAATAACTTTAAAGATTAATTTGAGTAAATCACTATTTTTGTATCGATTTTATGAAAAAAATTGGAAAGACCACTTTCAAGGAATTCCCCAAAATATGATCCAAAAATCACTTTTTTTTTCAAAATTGAAAGACGCAGGAATAAACAAAGCGATCCACTTTGATCTTCGAAAATTCCAATTTGGGAACTCCCTTAATCTACGAGAGACTTACTTCCCGTTTCAAAGTCTTTTTGGATCGTTGCCCGGTCATATTCATCTCCCATGACCGTGTAAGCCACATAACTCAGGGTATTATCCTCGATCGTGATTACCTGAAAAAACTGTGTTTGCACCGCGGTTTTATCAGACTCATAGCCGTCCGCTTTGTAAGACTTGATTTGCTTCGGTTCGAGTGCGTATTGTTTAGGACCAGAAACTGAAGTAACATACACCGTTCCAAGTTCGCTCGCTCCTTTCTCATCCCTTGTGCGAACTGGAACATGACCCCGTGCATAAGTGTGGTCATGCCCATTGAGTACAAGGTCCACATTATATTTATCGAGCAGGGGTTTCCAATGGTCTCGGGCAAACTGAAAATTGCGTCCCTTAGCCGGAGAAAATACCGAATGGTGACAAGTGACAATCTTCCATTTAGCCGTACAATTTTTCAGTTTTTGTTCGAGGTATTTTGTCTGTTGTTCCCTGTGGTCGTTTGAATTTAGAACAATCACTCGAATATCTTGGTAATCAATAGTGTAAACAGTCTCATGAAGTTCCGGCACTAAATCCTTCTCAACGGGTAAAGTGAATTGAGGCCGCCATTGAATGGAGACTTTTTTCTTTCCTTTCAGGATTCTTCCAAGCGGCATGAACTCATGATTTCCCACTGCGGGGATGGCAGTCCATTGGCTATGTATGAAGCCACCTGCCTTAAACCACTGAGCCCATTCATGATCCCGATGAGCCTGGTTGATTAAATCTCCCGCATGAATGGCAAAGGAGGCATTGGGGGCCGTTTGATAAGCCATACGAATCACCCGCGACCAATGATCAAGAACTTCGTTTTGGGCATCTCCAAAATAAACAAACTGAGTGGGGGCATAGCTTGGCTTTGCGGTGCGAAACTGAATCCATTCTGACCAGTGCTTAGAGCCATCCCCTACTCGATAAACATACTGGGTATTTGGCTTCAAATTCTTGAAATTTACCCCATGGTAATGAACCACCAAAGCTGAATTACCTTTGTACTGACCAAGATCGAATGCTTCGGTCACCGCTTCCACTGAATCAACATCATCCGTGAACTTCGAATTTACCCCGGCTATCGCAATCTCAGCAACCGCCTTAGTGATGCTCTTATCCGTTCTCCAGGTAACGGCTCGGCTCGTGGATGGATCACCATGAAAAGTAAGTATGATCCGGTCCGGATCCATACTGGGTATTTCCCAGTGATGCAGACCCTTGTGCGAATCATGGGCAAGCAGGGGTAAAAAGGAGTGCATCAAGACTGCACCGAGGCAAAATAATATTTCGTTAATTTTCATAAGATTGAATCGTTAGTAAGTTTTGAGATAAGCCACTATATCTGCAACATCCTGCTCGGACATGCCTAATTGATGGGCCGATAACATAAGAGAGTTTCGTAACGGTTGAATGTAATGAATTTCATGACTCGGAATATTTTGGACTAAGCCACCAGCACTACGAATGGTTAAAGGATCACTCTCGGAAGTTATGATACCATTGATTCTCCAAAAGTTTTTGCGTTCTTTCCAGTTGGGTTCAAGCGTGACCTCTTGGCATTCGTAGCCATGTGCGATTCCAGCAGACGGATGAATGATTGCCCGAGCAATCTCCTCGATCGACCGACCTTGCCCCCACCCTTTCAGATTCGGACCAAACTCCACCCCAACCTGATCAAACTGATGACAACTGTAGCAACGAGCCGCGGATGTCTTTCCGCGTTTTATATCTCCCTTTAAATTAAGCACATTCGACACCTTGAGCACACCCTCATCTTTTTTCACTCCTGGTACTTGAACGAGAGGCTGGGGCTTAGCATCAATAATCTTCTGAGCCACCAAAAAATCCCGCACTGGATACTCTTTCCAACGGTGTACCATTCCTTTTACAAGAAACTGTTTAGCCAGGTCTTTAACTCCTTCGTTTTTGGATTCCATAAAAACTTTTTTCATTCCCTCGAATGCATGCTTCGAACGATTCATGGCCAAGGAACCAACCAACTCCATCCGGTGTTTATCAGACAAATCATCCATTAGCATTCGTTCAACCAAGTCTTCGATCATAGTATCCCCATGTAACCGCCAAGCGAGGAGGTGAGCCTGTCTATCCCAGTCTTTGGGACTTGAGATTTCCCGAAGTTTACAATAATCGGACCATAGTTCATCTTCCGAGCCATCCGCAGCCAAACCAACGGATTCCAAATAAGTGCGATCCTCCAGCGAACCAACGGTAATGAGATCAAGCAAAACATCTTTTTTTCTTTTATAGGCGAAATCCCGAAGATGGGTCAGGGAAACACGACGGACATGAGATGACTCGTCCCTTCTGAGCTTTTGTATTAAATGAATGCCCAAGTTTTCCCGATCATATCGCAAGGCACTCCGCAATGCCGCCGTACGATACCGAAAGTCACTTGCACCCATCGTCGATACCACTTTTTCCAATTCAGCATGTCCTTCCTTGCCTAGATGAGGTAAAACCCAGATGGCTCGGCTAGCCAACCATGGGGATTTGCTGTTCAGTAATTTTTTTATTTGGGAAAAAGCAGAATGCCCTTGCGACTTTAGTTTTTGAAATCCATGAAACCGGACATTATGGGCCGGACTCACCAGCATCTCTTCTGCCGTTTTTGGAACCTGCTTACTGGATTTAAATCCCTTGGGTGCGATCCGATAAATCTTACCTATATGTTTACGGTCGGCCGCCCCGTGTCCACCAACAACAGGATCATACCAATCTGCGATATAAAGTACCCCATCAATCCCTACTAAAATATCTGAAAAAGCACCGCATAATCGATCCTTTCCCTGCCGACTTATAAAAACTTCCCGTTCCAATTTGTACCCTGCCCCATCAGGTTTTGGGACATAACGAAAAATCTGCCTTTTAGCGGGTTCGCAGGAGAAGAGAGAACCTTCATATCTTTTAGGCAAGGAACCGTTCTCATAGTAAGTGATTCCCGTCGGAGAACCACTTCCATAAACATCGCCTGGTGGAAAACTTCCCGGCAAATGGGTTCGCCACTCCGCTTCGGCGGTGGTTTGGCCAGCAATACGATCCGCTGACCATCCAAATTTTCCATCTTCCGAGCAAAAGCCAAAAAAAGCACCCTCTGGAACAAAACTTGTCCGACAGGCTGGTGGATCATCATTATCATTTTGGAACATGTCCCCAAACGAAGTGAAAATTTGCTCGTAGCTATTACGATAGCCATGACCGACAATCTCCATGCCGGTACCATCTGGATTGATCCGACCCGTAAAACCGGAAACCCAAACATGCCCGTCATCACTTCTTTTTCCTGCGAAAGTCGTTGGGTCTAGGTTCCACCCGACCTGTGGTCCACCTTTGTTGTAGTAAAAGCTGCCAATATAAAAAGTCTGTCCATCCCCATCGGTTATTTTAGCACCGCAATTTCCTTGGTTAAAATATAATTTACCATCCGGCCCACCAATTACTGAGTGAGTGGAATGATCATGATTACTGCCAGTAAAGCCGGTAAGAAAGATTTCTTTTTTATCCCCTTTGTCAAAAACTAAGTTTCGGTTCACATCGATGTATTTAATAATGTGTGGGGTCTGGGATACATAGATCACATTATCGATCACCCCGATCCCCATGGGTGCGACCAGTTCGGGGTCTTGAATAAAAACAGTAGATTTATCCGCTATTCCATCCAAATTGGTATCCTCCAAAACGACCACACGGTCGCCCTCTTTTCGGGTACTACTCCTACGATAATTTACTCCCTCCGTAACCCAAATCCTACCCGCAGCATCCACATCCATATTTGTCGGATTATACAACAGCGGAGATTCTGCCCAAAGAGTAATGTCCAATTCAGGATCATTCACTTTTAAATCATGAATGACCGTATTTGCAAATACAGGGCAATAGAAGAAATGCAAAAATAGTACAGCTATTATAAGGGGAGACTTGTAACTTCGCATAGAGCTACAATAGCAATATCGATCTTCTGAACAATTACTATATTTACTTTCGAGCAAGTTATCTAGCTATTGTACGAAAAGAACTAGACGAATAATCATAGAAAAAATTATTTTGTTCGGTACTTAAGAAGTAAAGCCAATTGGGTACTTGATTTGACCAAATAAATGGCCAAGTGGCAGAACTACTCCATAGCCAACCTTCAACCTGTATCCACATCCATAGTCCCTGTACATCACTTTCAACAACATAGACCCATCCAAAATCTAAATGATAAATCCATCCCGATTCAAATGGCATAAATTGACCCAGCCAATTCTGGTAAAATCCGTTCCCAATACTTTCGGCTCCTGTCCACCAATAAAGACTGGGATTTTCCGTAACTTCCTCGGCCACAACAATAGTTCTTTTAACTGCTTCGGAAATATTGCCGGCTATATCCACCACTGAATAAGTTATCTCGTAGGTACCCGCTTTTGATGTATTCACATCCCCAGTAATGATCACCTTCGACTGCATATCACCAAAAACATTATCTGACGCTTTAAAACCAGACTCTACATAAGTGTCACCTTTTTTAAAGTTTAGAGCTGAGGCTCCAATCAACTTGATCTCAGGCGGAGTCGCATCTGGCACCGTTCCGGCATCCACCATAAATTCAGGAGAGGTAACCAACAGCAGTAAGGAATTATGTACGATCCTCAGAGCAATCTCTTGTCCCTTGTCCTCTTCTCTCAGCACTTGTCTGTGATCGAAGCCATGAACACATAATTCAATAAAAGCAGAGCGAAGATTTGGATTTAGTGGAGCGAATAACAGGTTGGACTCATACCAGTCAAACAAATCGTTTACTGCCTCTGTAAATAATTCATCATTATCAAAATCACTCCCATTCACATCATTCAGGAAGCCACTTTCTTTCCCCAGGCCTTTTATCAGTACTGACAATGGTTTTTCTAAATTAATTGTAAAATTTGGCGAATGGTACTTCATTTCCGGTGCATCATCCAGACCGGTTAAGTTGCTTGGATCGGAACACTTGAGCCTGTAATTCTTGTAATTACTGATAATCAAATCTAATTGATTTTGAAAATTTGGAAAAAAATTGTCATTGATAATTTCACTTTCCTGGGAAGTAAGCCCATTCATCATCACATTTTCATCTGGCGGAATGAAATCTCGATCGTAAAAATTAAAAACATCAAAAGCACGCAGTGCCGCTTGGTTAATCTTATCTTGGGGAGATCGGAAGGAATACATTTTCTTTAAATACTTAGGGTTACTTTCGTGCAGTAACATTTTCGATTCTGTCTTAGGCCAAGGTCTTGCCTCCATTGCCCGCAGAAACTGAGTAAGAACAAGCAGGGGTTCTTTTACACGCCCGCCCACTTCTATCGACTGGTTATATGCTTCCTTATCAAGAAGCATTACTCTTAGTACAGCCTTCAAATTGCCCCTTATTCCACTTCCGTCGTCATTGAAAACAGTGGCGACTCTTTCAATATATCCGGGAGTAGGGTTGGAGGTAACAAAATGTTTAATTAAATGACGGGAAACAAAGGGCCCGACATTCGGATGATTAAATAAAACCCGGATTGCTGCATCCAAGCCCGATTTAGTTGCACTCCCACTCCCATCTAGCATTTCATCTGAAGCATTTAAATCCAATTTAGTTTCCCAAGATTTACCTTTGAATAAAGTAATTATTCCAGGATCCTGTTCCTTTGAATAAAACTCGTCTAATTCATCCTCATGTTTTTCGGGATGAAATTGCATCAAATGCTGATAGCTTCCATATCCTTTGCCAAGCCGCCCCCAATTCGGAAAAAGAAACAAATTCCAACCGGTGAGAACTTTTGCCATCTCAACAATGTCATTCTGCGTATAGGTCGGGATTGATTTTCCATCAGAGTCTCTTTTTCTCGACCCATCTATCTCAAGTTCATAAGGACCAATTGTAAACAATTGCATGAATTCCCTGGCTAAGTTCTCATCAGGACGCGTATTTTTATCAAGGCTGGCTTTTTGATTCATAACACTTGAAAGAAAAACCCCCATAGCAGGGCTCCTGAGAACATACCGCAATAAAGTCTCATAATTACCAAATGCATTTTCAGCCAGAATATCGTAGTAGTAAGCCAGGCCTTCAGCTCTACCGTTAAGAGGAAAGATTGTTGATGAAACGACTAGCAGTTGACTCAGAGCATAAGCCATTCGCTGGCGCAATTGATCTGAGCCAACCTTACTATTCAGATCTGAATTCCCCAATGCATTATCCCACCACGCTGACATTTGAAAGGCGTCCAAATTATAGGACGATGTCCCCGGAGCAAAGCGGTTAAAAATACGATAACCGTCCGCTCGTGACTTAAGATCCTCATTAGGATAGTCCTGATAAAAATCTACCGTTGGCTCAAGGGTGGTGGCAATCTGCTCGACGCGTTGAAAATGCGACAGCCAATCGTCATCAGGGTCTTCATAAGCAGAAGGGTGCTTAAGTTGGTAATCAAGCCATTCAATTTCGTCTGCAATTTCATTGATTACATTAGAATTATTTAAATCCAAAACCATTTGAGCTGTGGGCCCAAAGGTAGACATCTTCAGCAATTGATTACGATCTTGCTCGCTGAAATTTTCTTTGGAATTTGCATTAAGAATACAAAGCGGAAATACAACGGCGGAAAAGTAAAGGGACATGAAACTTAATTTCGAACTCTTCATTGGAAGTACTCCTCTCAAGATGAAAATCCCAAATTGACAAAACTTGAAGTTGCATCACTCGGATCATTTTGAAAATTCGGAAGATGTGGAAACAGCTCCGTTAAATAGTCAGATTCGACACCCAGCCAATGAGCTAATTCAGCCTGAATCTGAATATTAGCAATCGAAGGAATTATTCTTCCCTGTTCACTGTAATCATCAGCTCCTCCGATAGCTAGGCTGGGTAGTTTGCCAATAATTTCAGACTTATCTATACCTCCTCCCATGATCATTTGGTTCCCACCCCATCCGTGGTCCGTGCCATCCCCATTGCTACTTACAGTCCTTCCAAAATCAGAAGTGGAGTAAGTGACAACCTTTTCGGAAAGGCCAAGCTCCTCCAAGGCAGAATTAAAGTGCTCCATACCCAAACTTAATTCCCGCAGAATCCGAGGATGAACCTCTAGCTGGCTGCCGTGGGTGTCAAAACCGCCGTGTTGGACAAGAAAGATTTGCCTTCTGTAACCTTTGGAAACTCCCACTTTCATCATCTTTGTGATGGTCTCCAGATTTTGAATTAAGCTTCCAAAATTATTATAAGTCAAACCCAACACCCCCTCTTCCGGGACGGTAAATAAATTCTGACCATAGGAATCCGTACTGGTAAAATTGAGATCTTCCCCTAAAGCAGCAATCACTGCATCATTGGTGCGCAAAGCATTCATTCCCATTTTTTGGTAAACCCTCTTAAGATAATTCGTAGAAGCTTCTGGAATGCGATTTCTTAAATCAAGCGGAGAAGGGACATAACCTTTCCAATTATTGTACTCTGCGTAAGAATAATCATCTGGATTGATCGGACTTGCACCATTTAAGTAATGGTACATCGACCGTCTATTTAAATTCTCGTCCCACTGTACCCAAGGAGTACCACCAGTAGGCATTAATTTCATTTTATTGAATGCAACTGGATTAGGTTGTACAACATAAGGACGGGTTTTGGCTCCCTCTAACATTCTTGCCCCATTGGCCCGAAGACTAAAATTCATCCCAAAAGGAAATGCATCATACTTTTCAGTACCAAACCACAGGTCTGCAATTCTCCCTGCCCACCCAAATCCACTATCCAAGTCTGCCCGACCGATATCCACCTGCATCCTCTGATTTGAATGCGAAAACAGATACGAAGGTTTTTCTTTATGAACCGAAGCAATGTCTTCTTTGGTAAGAGGTTCCACCAAATTTCCCACATTGGAAATAATCTTTATCTTTTGGTTATGAATAAGGTGTGCTATCTCGGGCATCACTCCATTTACGTTCAAACCCAACCCGGTTTCATACACTCCCTTAAGCCCTGCACTCTCATTATCTTCGGCCGCGTAAGGGTTAGTTGAAGAGGTTAATTTCTTATTAGCCAAATCGGGTAAATCGAAAATAGTATTAGCCACAGCAATACCCTCCTCCGGATTTTCGCCTCCACCACGAATGTCAAAGTACTCCTGGTAATTGGCTGCATCAGCGGGTGGCAGCATATTAAGACTATCGTTCCCCCCATGAAGATAAACACAAACCAAGGCCTTATAATCATCGCCTCCAGGCAAATTGGGGACTTCTTTGGCAGACAAAATGGGGAGGAAACAACCAGCTGAAAGCCCAAAAGCTCCAGTAGTTTTGAGGAAGGATCTACGAGAATACATCCATCCACTTACGCGCCCATAATAATATAGGGCAAGAGAAAAACACTTTAAGTAATTAAATCTTTCACCACATGACCATGGACATCGGTTAGGCGATAATCTCGTCCCTGAAATCGATAGGTCAATTGTTCATGATCAAAGCCTAGCAGGTGCATCCAGGTTGCTTGAAGATCATGCACGTGGACGGGATCTTTGGCTACACCGAAACCGAGTTCATCTGATTCTCCGTGAATATACCCACTCTTTACCCCTCCACCAGCCATGATCATGGTGTAGCAGTCGGGGAAATGATCGCGTCCAAGAAGCTTCCCCTTAGATGTGCGACCTTCACGAAAAGGAGTGCGTCCAAATTCTCCGCCAATTATCAGGAGTGTTTCCTCAAACATTCCACGATCTTTTAGATCCTTGATCAAGGCGGCCACCGGTTTGTCCATAGTAGCACACTTATCGGTGAGTCCGTCCTCAATTGCGTTGGCCTTGCCAGTTCCATGAAAATCCCAACCCCAGTCAAACAACTGGATAAAGCGAACATCCTTTTCCGCTAACCGACGGGCCAGCAAACAATTATTGGCAAAACTTGCCCCTCCGACTTTCGCTCCATATGCATCCAGGGTTTTCTTCGATTCCATAGAGATATCCATTACTTCTGGAACCGAGGCCTGCATTTTGAAAGCAAGTTCATACTGGGCAATGCGGGTGAGGGTTTCCGGATGAGCAAAATCAGCGGCTGCTTTTTGATTTAGATCACGAAGTGCATCCAGACTGGCCCTTCTTAAACTACGGTCCATTCCCGGAGGGTTGGAAACATAAAGCACAGGATCCCCTTTTGAACGGCATTGAATCCCCTGATAAACCGAAGGAATAAAACCAGAACTAAAGGAATTTTTTCCCCCGTTGGGCTGGGTTCCACTCGATATGAGAACCACATATCCGGGTAAATCTTGATTGACTGAACCTAGTCCGTAGGTAGTCCATGCACCAAAAGATGGTCGTCCTGGTTGAGAAAAACCAGTGTGTACAAAAAGTTCAGCGGGGGCATGATTAAATTGATCAGTATGCATCGATTTAATCACGCAAAGATCATCTGCATGTTCATGCAAATGGGGAATGGCGTCTGACATCCACATACCTGACTTTCCATGCTGTGAAAATTTTCTCGGAGTCCCCATCAGCTTGGGGGTGCCGGAAGTAAAAGCGAATTCCTTACCTTTAATAAATTCATCCGGGCATTCCTGATCGCTTCTCTTGACCAATTCCGGCTTATAATCCCAAAGGTCCAAATGTGGAGGGGACCCGGTTAAATGTAGATAAATGACCCGCTTGGCTTTGGGAGAAAAATGGGGCTTACGGGGAAGGAGGGGATTTGAGGGTGCATTTAATCCAAATGCGTCCGGTGATAAAAGTTGGGCCAATGCACCCGCTCCGAGTCCCACACCACAATTTTTTAAGAAATGGCGACGGGTATTTAGTTCAATTTGTTCAAGTACAGGGTTCATAACTTTAAAGCTTTCATCTTTTCATCATCATCTCATCGAGGTTGAGAAGAACATTCCCGGTAACCGTCATAGCAGCAAGTTCTGCAATATTCCAGCCCTTGAGAGATGGGCCGATTGGATCAGTTGCCATTTTTTGGGCTAAGTCTAAATCTTTTTGGTACCGTGTTTGAAGCAATTGGAAAAGCTCGATTAAACGATCAAGCTCGCTTTCTTGAGGAATTCGAGAAAGACAAATTTCAAATCCATGCCTAATTTGGCCTTTTAGAGTACCTCCAGAAGCCATCATTTTTCGGGCCAAGGATTGGGCTGCCTCAATGTAGACCGGGTCATTCATTGTAACCAGGGCTTGCAAAGGGGTATTGGTTGTACCTCGTCGTACTGTACAAACCTCGCGGTTCGGAGCATCAAAAGTAGCCATGGAAGGATATGGATTGGAACGACGCCAGTTGGTGTAAATCCCTCGCCGGAAACGATCTTCACCCTCACTGGTCTTCCAATCTATCCCTCCGCCAAATGCTGCTTTGATTCCCATATTAGGTTGAGGGGGGCGAACCGGAGGTCCATACATTTTCGAGCTCAACAGACCTGAAACCGCAAGAGCCTGATCGCGGACCATCTCTGCAGAGAGTCGGATACGGGGTCCACGGGCCAGCAAGCGGTTGTTCGGGTCCTTGGCAGCCATCTCTTCGGATACATGGGAACTTTGGCGATAAGTCCTAGATGTTACCAACAGCTTTATAAAGGCTTTCATATCCCAGCCCTTGGCCATAAACTCAGTCGCTAACCAATCGAGCAGTTCCGGATGAGAGGGAAGTTCACCCTGTGAACCAAATTCTTCACTGGTGGAAACCAGTCCAATTCCAAAAATTTTCTCCCAAAACCGATTGGCGGCCACCCGTGCAGTCAATGGATTTTCCTTGCTCATTAGCCACCTTGCAAGATCCAAGCGATTTGGTTTGGCTACCCCCTTCAGAGGAGGTGCCAAAGATCCGGGAAAACCGGCTTTTACCTGGGGCCCATGATTGAGATAGGAACCTCGCAGATGAACAAAAGTCTCCCTCTGATTTTCTTTGGCAACGGCTTTAAATACCGGAACCGTCGTAGAAGCTTTGATCGATTTAACTTTTTTCCGGAGAACCGCAATCCGATCAATTATGCTCTTCCCTTCCGGAGCATGCTTGAGAAAAAAGCTCATCAGGTTTTTTTTCTGAATGGCGGATCGATCCGCCAACTTTAAATCAAGAATAGCCTGGATTTTTGTAGGGATGGCAGGAGCAGGGTTAGAATGATTGGTTACTGACAATCTAAATTTCCCAATGGCATGATTAGGATAATTTTGAAGAAGCCGAATTTCCAAATCTCCCCCAGCTATTGGCCGAGCTAGGTTGAACAATGCGTGATGATCTCGACCTTGCCCTCCCGCAATTGCCCAGCCTGAATTTTGTTTAGGATCACCATCAATCGCTTTAAAGGCCTCAAACTTATTTTGTTCGTAGGTTGCACTAGCCCGATCAAACCGGGCAACCTCTGCTCCACTCAAAGATTCTGCTATTTCCAACTGGGGAGCTTGGGGGAATGTCTTCTCCCAGACAATAGTCCGCTCCTCGCTCAAAACCTGCAGCCGAAACCCGTCCAAACGAGCTTGTAATCCATTATCGGTCCGATTCCATACCACAAGCTTGGTCAAATCATGCTCTTGACCCAGATCAACCTCCCACCAAGCCTCTGGATCCCCATTTGCATTATGGGTTACGCTATTCGACTTGTGATAATCTCCATCGATGTTGCCATCTATAGCTCTTTGGGCGACACCACCATAACCCGTTGTACTTTGGGATGCCTTACCCTTCATGGCTACATTGTCATCGCCCGCAAAAACCTGCACTTCTGCAATATGTAAAATTCGGTCTTTTCCAGGAAGTTCAATCCGAACGAATTTTCCTTTCTTTACAGAATTTTGGATACTTTTGTGTCCCTTCGAATTTAAAATAACTTCGTTTAGAACAAGGTTATGGTTTCTGGATGGTCCATTTTGAGGAAGTGAGCCATCAGATAGTAGCTCGATCCGTAAAGCAGTTATCTTTTCCAAAGAAGTTTGAAGATTGAGTTGATATTCATCGGTTGCCTTTTTCGCCCCCGAAACCAATACCGATCCATCCTTTCTCAATTGCAGCAAAGCTCCAGAGCTAGCTTTCATTTGTCGGGGAAATAAAACATCCCACTTCGTTTCGGATAATCCATCCTCCCATTCACTCAGCGAAGTTTGCATGGGAGTATTTGCCTCTGCGTTTTGCAAAGAATTCTCCAAGTTTTTGATTTCTTTTTCCAACCTAGCCTTTTTCTCTTTTTGTTCATCGCTGAAAATACTCAACAAAGGACGCTCATCTTTTTGATCCGAATCTTGGGTCTGGTTAAAAATATCAAAGGATTGAAAATATTCCTCATGAGTGATCGGGTCATACTTGTGGGTATGGCACTGGGCACAGGCCATGGTGGTTCCCATCCAGGTGGCATAGGTGGTGTTTACCCGGTCGACCACTGCGACATTGCGGAACTCTTCATCATTGGTTCCACCCTCATTATTCGTCTGAGTGTTTCGATGAAAAGCAGTGGCTATGATCTGTTCATCACTTGGGTTAGGTAATAAGTCACCCGCAAGCTGTTCATAAGTGAATTGGTCAAAGGGCAAGTTTTGATTAAATGCCCGGATCACATAATCCCGGTAGGCCCAGATTGTCCGAGGTTTATCATCTGCATACCCGGCAGAATCGGCATAGCGTGCGAGATCGAGCCACATCCTGGCCCAATGCTCACCGAACTGGGGTCTAGCCAACAATCGGTCCACATAATTATCATAGGCGGAAGCATTTTTGTCAGAAAGAAATTCATTCAACTCCGCTAAAGTGGGAGGGAGACCAATAAGATCGAGGGAAGCACGCCTAGCCAAGGTTCGACGGTCGGCAGCTTTACTTCTACGCAACTCTTCCTTGATTAATCTTTGGTCAATGAAGTAATCGACAGGATGTCGCTCAGAAGGTATATCTGACCGAACCGGTGTTTTGTAAGCCCAATGCTTATCGTACTGAGCACCCTGCTTGATCCACTCGGTGAGAAGGGCAACTTCTTCTTCACTCAATTTCTCTCCCCTTCCTTTTGGAGGCATCAGTTCCTGATCCCCATTTTCAAGGGTTACCCGAAATAAAATTTCACTTTCCTCTGGGTTTCCAGGAACGATTGCGGAATACCCATCCAAATCACGGGTTGCCCCGTCCCAGGTGTCTAGCCTTAAACCCGCCTCCCGGTTTTCCTCATCAGGCCCATGGCAAGCAATACATCGATTGGAAAGTAGGGATTTTATTTGAGAATTAAAATCGACCTTTTTCGCGAATAACAAAAAAGGAACGCAGAAAAAAAACAAAAGTAAACGCATGCTATGGGAGAATGATTATATGCTACGCCATATTTTAAAAACGGCAATATAGAAAGCTGTTTTGAAATGAATTTTAAATTGGAGGGATTGTACCCTTAACCTAGGAAGATTTGCTAAACTCGATCCTTCTTAATCCCTTGCGAATGTACTGGTTTTGATGAAGTAATTTCCAAATTAATTGAGTGGAATAATTCTCGAACATTAACAGAACCAGACCCTTGTCAATTCCGAGGTAACTCTTGGCAATCCATGGGTTGGTTCCATTCGCCTTGGTTGCATAACTATAGGCATCATAGAGGCCGTACTTGCCAACTAGTCCCGGTATCCCATACATGGTCTTCAGTGCTGAGATCGATGCTTTCGGAGTAAAAGGCAAAAAGGAAAGAGCCCCGTAGGTGGCCACGGTGCCATCTTCCAGCAGATTATAACCTGCACCGATTGGATGAGAACCATAATGCCCGCTGTACCCGGTGGATGGACTTATGCATGCAGACATCCCCCAAGAGTCAGGGCCGAGTCCTTTGATTCTATTCGCATTATCTATTGCATATTGCCTCGCTGCGAGTGCTGCATGACGGGAATTCAAAAACCAATCGCGTCCAAGTTTATCCCTTAAGTTGCGAAAATCGATAAAGGCATGGGTCCATTGATAAGTAAACGCTGATCCAGTTCCGCAGATAACAAATTTTTCCCCTTTATATTTTCCTTGGTAAGACTTCATGGCATAATAGGAATCTGCACCGGTGGCAAAATCTGGATTGGGGGAACCTGCCGCCAAAATATATAAGAAAATATGCTCTGCATATTCCGCCCAGCCTCCAAACATGCCTTCGTTGGTAATACCGGCTGGCAGTCGATCGGGAAGATCTTCAGGGTAACATGCCAAGTATGGATGCTTGGTAACAGGGTTGGTGAACCATTTCCAGTCCATTTCCGCATATAATTGCACGGTTATTTTCTTAATTTCACCACCAAAATATTCGGATGCAGCCAAGGCACCCAAAAGCATCGTGCCGGAAGATGCATTACTAAGTTCAATATTATTGGAGTCCTTCCACCCTCTCTTTCCCGTTTCTTGGTCAATGAAATGATACCAAAAGCCTTTTATTCGCTTTAAGGACCTCAAAGTTTTAAGAGTTATAAGGATTCTTTTTTCCCCTTCCTCCCTGGTAATCCAACCTCGTTCCACTCCGATAATAATGGCAGTAAAATAGAAGCCTTGATTTTCAATGGCTAAAGCGCTGTACTTTTTTAAGCCGACATAGTCCCCGTTAGTCATGCCATAGGTTGGACTTGATGGGTTATCATTCCATTCATTCCAAAAGAAATCAAAACAGCCACGAAGCTCACGCTCCATCAAGGGGCTCAAAGTATTAGCCGTTAAATTTACTGGGAATTCATCGGTCTCTTTTCCATATATAGAAGAGAAAAAGAGCAGGATTTGGCAGCTGAAGATTCCGAGTCTTTTAAAAGCAATTCTGAAAAACATCGAAAAATAACTTAATCTTTTCAGCCTTGGATGAATCTCTCAAAGTCTGACATTTCGAAGCGACTACCCACGACAAGTGGTGTTCTCTGATGAATGCTACTAGGCTCGATATCCATAATTCTTTTTTCGCCGTCCAAGGCGATTCCCCCAGCCTGCTCCGCCAAAAGAGCCACCGGATTCGCTTCATAAAGTAGGCGAAGCTTACCCTCTGCATTATCCTTGGTGGGTGGATACAGAAATACGCCTCCCTTGAGTAAAGTACGATGAAAGTCGGCAACCATCGAACCAATATACCGGGATGAATAATTCACTCCCAAAACTCCGGAACGAAGGCGATCAATATATTCCCCGTATCGAGATGGGAATCCATCCCGATACGCCTCATTTACCGAGTAATATTTTCCCTGTTCCGGCATGGTCATATTCTCATGACTTAAGACATACGCTCCGATTGCAGGATCCAAAGTGAAGCCGTGAACGCCATGACCGGCGCTGTAAACCAGGATGGTGGAAGATCCATATACCACATAGCCAGCTGCGATCTGTTTGCTTCCTGGTTGAAGAACCCAGGACTCCGGGTTTTCACCAGATGCGTCATCTGGCTTTCTCAAGATCGAAAAAGTGGTCCCTACACTTACATTTACATCAATGTTAGATGAACCATCCAAAGGATCAAAAACTACAGCGTATTTGGCTTCTTTCGAGCCCTGATGAACCAGCATCGGATTCTCATTTTCTTCGGAGGCTAAAACGCCAATACTTTCCCGAGAACTTAAACAATGCACAAGAGCCTCATTTGAAATCACATCCAGCTTTTGCTGAATTTCACCCTGTACATTGATATCCCCATATTCTCCAAGGACATCAGTTAATCCCGCACGACGAACCTGAGCCTGAATCATTTTCGTCGCAAGAGTAATTCCCGATAACAGGAAGGAAAATTCACCGGAAGCCCCGGGAAAGCGTTTTTGTTCACGCATAATGTGCTGCTGCACCGTAATGATGGAAGATTGACTAGACATGCTTATTTACTATCACAAACCCGCCCCAAAGAAAACAAGATAAGGCTTTATAATCTGCTTGCCCGCCTACTTCCCTACCATCCATGTTCTCTTATTATGAAATATTTGGTTCTGTCTTTTCTCTGGATGTGCGGTGTTGCCCTCAGTTATGCCAAAAAATATAATGTCCTTTTTATCATCTCGGACGACCTAACTTACACAGCTTTGTCGTGTTACGGGAATAAAGTTTGTAAGACTCCTAATATTGATAAACTTGCCAGCGAAGGGGTTCGCTTCACCCAAGCCTACTGCCAAGGGACCTATTGCGGTCCATCACGGGCATCCTTTATGTCCGGATATTATCCTCATGCTACCGGTGCTCTTGGATACAAAAGCCCTCGTCCACAGATCGGAGATCGGAGCACATGGTCTCAACATTTTCGCTATCACGGCTATCATGCCGCACGGGTGAGCAAAATTTATCATATGGGCGTGCCCGGAGGAATTGAAAGTGGAGGCGACGGAGCCGATGATCCTCTCTCCTGGGATGAAAAATACAACTGCAAAGGACCGGAATGGCGGGCACCCGGCGATGGAGAAACTCTCCAGAAAAACCAAGACGGAAAAAGACCCGTCGTTGGAGGTAATACTTTTGTTGTGGTCGAAGCCGATGGAGATGATCTGGTACACTCCGATGGCAAAGCCGCTGCCAAAGCGGTCGAATTGCTCGGGAAATATGAAGAAATAAAAAAGCCATTCTGGCTAGGGGTTGGATTTGTTAGACCACACATTCCGTTTGTTGCACCACGCAAGTATTACAAACCATTCAAACCCTACTCAAAGATGGTTCTGCCTGAAAAGTTACCCGGCAACTGGGATGATATTCCACAGGCTGGTATCAATTATTGCACGAGCGAAAACATGCAGATGGATCTTCGTAAACAAAAGAAGGCCGTTGGCGGGTACTATGCTTCCGTCGCATATCTTGATGCGCAAGTGGGAAGGGTGATGAATGCTTTGGAAAAGTCGGGAAAGCGTGACGAAACCATCGTTATCTTCACCAGCGATCACGGGTTTCATCTCGGGGAGCACGACTTTTGGGCAAAGGTCAGCCTGCGTGATGAATCAGCCAAAGTTCCCTTAATCATTTCAGTTCCCGGAAAAAAACCGGCCGTATGTCATTCATTTGTCGAACTCCTTGATCTCTACCCCACCCTTTCCAGTCTTTGTGAATTACCCAAACAAGAAAGACTACAGGGTAAAGATATTTCTCCCATGCTCGACGATCCATCCTATGAAGTTCGCAAAGAAGCATTCTGCGTGGCTCCGATGAGGACGGGGTTTTTGCTTAGAAACAGAAAATGGGCTTTCATTCAATATGGTGAAAAGCTACCAGCCAAATTAAAAGGGGGCTTTGAACACGGTAGGAATGGCATCGAGCTTTTCGATATGGAACAAGACCCTCAACAATTTACAAACCTCGCCGATATTTTAGAATACCAACCTGTCGTCCAGTCCTTTCGAGAGAAATTGCAGGAAAAGCTGATCGCCATTCGAGATTGCGATCTGAAAAATAAATGAGTTCAGTTCGTGTAAACGCCCTGCATTCCCAAACTTAACACTCCAAGAAAAATCACGAGTATTGGTGCAGGGATTTTGCGACTCATCAATGCAAACAAGGTGAGCAAAAAGAAAACATAGGTTGGAATACTTTGGTCAATGCCCAAGAGAATCACGACCAGTGCACCGCCAATTAGGCCCCCTGCCGTTGCATTTAATCCGGCAAGTGCCTTGGGCACCCATGGTAAATTTCTGAATTTCTCCCACATTGGATGAACGCAAAAGAGAAGGAGAGTACCGGGAAGAAAAATTGCAAACCCACCTAGGAGGGCACCCAATGCCTGCCTGGTTACTGTTCCTTGATTCTCGGACAAGCCTCCAGCAAAAGCGGCAAAGGAAAACATGGGACCCGGAAGGGCCTGGACTAAACCGAATCCTGAGAGAAATTCTTCAGCGGTAAGCAAACCAGTCTGGTTCACTAATTCACCCTGCATCACGGGAACCACCACCTGCCCTCCCCCAAAGACCAAATATCCATAACGGTAAAACCGTTCAAATAATACAATCAGGGAATCAGGTGAAAACTGCATCGCTATCCAGCAAATTGAAGTGATGCCCACAAACAATGTGAAGATCCCCCACGGGAAAGAATTTTTCACTGCATTATTCTTTGGCTCAGTCTTTTGACTGTCACCTAGAACAATTCCAAGAATCCCGCCGGACAAGAGAATCAAAGGTATTCCCCAGGGAGAACCGCTCATTAAAACAACTGCAAATCCCTGTGCCCAAAGAGCAACCGAAAGTTTATCCGTCACTACTTTTCGGCCAATCTGCCAAGCCGCCCATGCGACAAAACCGGCAGCCATCGGCACGAGAAATTCAAGCCAGACCGGAAAGGAATTTGAAGAACCAAATACCTGAGGAATAAAGGATAAGCATCCCATCAGCAGAATCATGGGTAGTGCCCAGACCACCAAGGTAAATAAAGCAAGGGTTCGACCTCCCCTTTCCAGACCGATACCGGTTATTACCTGCGTGCTTGTGGGACCGGGAAGAAAACTGCAAAGAGCCATCCACTCCATCAGTGCTTTTTCGGTAAGATAATTTTTCTTCACCACCAGACGGTCAAGAAAGACTCCGAGGTGAGCTTCCGGGCCACCAAAAGCTACCAGAGAACACATAAAAACATCCTTAAGAAATGAAGAGGTAGAGAACGGATTTTCTTCCGTTCCCTCGAGATCTTTTGAATCACTCACTTCTGTGATTCGAAAAATGTCCTGTAAACAATAAGGGCGAGAAAAGCTCCTATAATTTGGGCCACACAAAAGTGTAGAATATCATTGGTGGAAATTCCGGCAAAGGTATTTGAAAAGGATCTGCCGATCGTTCCCGCAGGATTGGCAAAGGAAGTCGAGGAAGTAAACCAATAAGCCGCCCCGATATAGGCTGCCACCGTTACAGCCACCTTTTCCTTGGCTGACAATAAAATGACCATCAGCAATCCAAAGGTGGCGAGTATTTCACTCACAAACAAATGAGTGCCACTCCTTGGCTTTTCCGAAAATAAAACGGGATCCAATTCAAAAATATAATTGGCAAGCATCACTCCAAGAATAGCTCCGGAAATCTGCAGAATAATAAAAATGGTGCACACCTGTGTTGATATTTCTTTCCTTACAAGCATGACCATGGATACCACCGGATTGAAGTGTGAACTGTGATCTCCAAAGATGGTAATCAGAAAATAGAGGGCAAACACGGTGGCCAGAGTATTAGCCAGTAGAGTCAGGGAATCATTGGAGCTCAGATTCTGTCCCATGATCCCCGAACCTACGACAGTACAAAACAGGAAGGCCGTGCCTAAGAATTCAGAAAAATACTTGGATTTCATTTTAGTAAATTATTTCTCCCCTAAAGATTCGGGTAATGTGAGGATATACTCTTTGATTTCATCGCGCACTTTTCGGTAACAATCCAATTGAGCCTCTTCAGATCCACCTTGTTCTGCCAATTCCTTTGCCAGCTTCGGGGGATCCGGAAATCCACTGTGTACCACCTTACAATTTGCGGGAAAGAAAGGACAGGTTTCGTGAGCATGCCCACAAACGGTAACCACCACATCGAGCTGTGTATCCGCAAAGTCGCGAATATTTTCTGATTTTTGGTCGGTAACATCCACTCCCGCTTCTTCCATTACCTTGACCATATTGGGATTCAGCCCGTGCGTTTCGATACCGGCCGAAAATGCTTCAATACGATCCCCCTTGAGGTGACGTGCCCATCCCTCAGCCATCTGGCTACGACAGGAATTACCTGTACATAAAAAAAGAAGTTTTAATCGTTCACTCATAAAATTCAATAAGTGTGTTTTATTACTTTGGCTAAACGTCAAACTCTTAAACAAGAAAATTTCAAATCATACCGATTTTGCATAATCGAGACAATTCCTTCAGCCAATTTTTACAACAAGGGAATAATATGGAAATTGTCCAAACAAGGGCCAAACAAAATCACGAGAACTTTAAAATAATGAAAAAATCGACGATACTCTATTATTCAAAATTCATTCTGTTACTTGCACTCACTTCATATGCACAGAACGACGAAACATCTACCTACGACAAGATATGGGATAAGGTAACCCTGTACGAAAATGAAGAGAATTCCCTAATCAGCAAATTCTGGCTCACTGGTCGACTACAAGGTGAGTATCACAGTTTTGATAATGATGTTTCGGGAGATGATCACGATGATTATGATTGGAGAAGATTCCGCTTTGGTTTCAAAGCCACACTTTTGGGCGACATCACCCTGCACTCTGAGGCTGATCTAGGACTCGAGAATCAAGGCAAGCCCCTATACAATAATCTTACCGATACTTATTTCTCATGGTCCACTGAAAATGGTATGAAATTTAAGTTAGGAAAACAATCTACCCCTTTTACCTTAGATGGTTCCACTTCATCGAAAAAGTTACACACTTTGGAGAGAAGTAAAATTGCAAGTAATATATGGTTTGGCCAAGAGTATTTCCCTGGCATCTCAGTATCAGGCTCCAAGAACGAGATTGATTATTTTGCAGGATTTTACTCCTCAGACAATGCACCTGAGTTCGACCATGCGTTTAAGTACGGAAAATTCGGTATTCTTTCAGTCGGAAAAGACTACAGTGAAAACTTCAATCTTGAAAAGTCATACCTTCGTGCAGACCTCATGGTTCAAGATGATGATGAAATGAAATACAAGGACTGGAATGCTGCCTATTCATTTGTCACCAAGTGGGAAAATAACGATTGGTACTTTTGGACAGACTTAAGTTTTGCTGACCGTAAGAATGGAGATGTGTGGGGATTACAGTTGATGCCATTTTACGATATCACTGACAAAACTCAGGTCATATTTTGCTACACTCATCTAGACAGTTCCGGAGACGATCAACTTAAAGCAAGCAGGTGGGAGAGCAGATTGCCACAGGATCCCAAAGTCGGAAAAGGGGATGATCTCACAGAGTATTTCTTTGGGCTAAATCACTTCTTTTATGGTCATAAACTGAAATGGCAAAACGGTCTGCAATACACCGAACTCAATCAAGCTGATGGATCCAAAGAGTACGAAGGTTGGGGATTTACAACTGCCTTCCGGATCAGTTGGTAGGACTCTTTTTAACTAAAATCATCTAATTAAAAATTAAAAAAACCGAATGAATACATTACACAAAACACTTTCCACCAGTCTTTTTCTTATATTTTCCGTTCTCTCAAGTGCACAAGACAAGTTGATCATCAAAGGCTCTGATACATTAGGTGCAAAGATGATCCCTAAAATTGCTGAGGCATATGAAAATAAAAACCCCGGTTCAAAGTTTGAAATTGCAGCTGAAGGATCCTCTACTGGAATTGCAGCCATTATTGACGGGACGGCCGATATCGGAATGTCGAGTCGCGAGCTTAAGGGTAAGGAAAAAGCAACTGCCGGTGCAAACGGAGTTCGTCTGGTGAAGACGGTGATTGCCAATGATGCAGTTGTTGTGATCGTAAATGAATCCAACCCACTATCGAAGTTATCACTCAAGGATGTGGAACGTATCTTTACTGGAGATATAACGAATTGGAGTGCAGTCGGGGGAAAAAGTGGAGGCATCTCTGGCTATACCCGTAACACTTCATCTGGCACTTATGCTTTCTTTCAAAAGTTTGCTTTGGCTGGTCGTGATTATGGCACTACTACCCAAAAAATGGCAGGTAATGAGCAAATCGCCACCGAAGTCGCCAACAATCCAAATGCTATCGGTTATGTAGGTTTGGCTTATGTCGGTGCTAAAGGCATTAAGATGATCGCTGTGGATGGAGTGCTCCCATCTGCAAAAACAGCTAATGACGGTAGCTATAAATTAGCCCGTGGGCTCAACTGCTTCACCAATGGAAACCCCGTCGGAGCAGCCAAAAAGTTCTTGGACTTCGCACTGACCCCTCCAGGTCAAAAGATCGTAGCGAGCACTGGTTTCGTGCCTGTTAAGTAGTGCGATCTAAGTTTATTTTTTTTACGGGAAGGTCGTCTCATTCGAGGCGACCTTTTTTGGTCAATTAAATCCTGCCTTCAGTACTAATTGTTTATGTGAGAAAAGTTTCTATGAGATGGATTATAACAAAAATTTTCGATGATTGGCGCAGAGTTGTTACATTTAAGCCTTATGATGAAATTCAACTACACTCTAAATTATAATTTCCATGAGCGATTCATCAACCTTTGATGCCAAGAAGCACTCGATAATGATTATCGATGACGAACCTGATTTATGCGAATTAATTGAATTCCAGCTTCAAAAAGAAGGATACAAAACGGAGACCCTAACAAAACCTCTAGAAGCAATTGGCAAAGCAAGAGACTTCCGCCCAGACCTTATAATCTTGGATGTTATGATGCCTGAACTGGACGGTCTTCGTCTATGCAGCATGATCAAGGTTGATTCAGAACTAAAAGATGTCCCAATCCTTTTTCTTACCGCTCGCAGTGATGCTGATGAGCGGGTAAAAGGATTTGAAAGAGGTGCAGACGATTACTTAATCAAACCCTTCGACAATCGAGAATTAGTTGCAAGGACTAAAGCGATTCTTGCACGTACACTTAAACGCAAAGAGGTCATGTCGGGGAAGCTGAAAGCTGGACGAATTACCCTTGATCCAGAAAGCCATCAAGCTTTCATCAATCACGAACCAGTTGAATTAACTCATACTGAATTTCGCTTACTCCACATTATGATGGAGCGTATCGGAAGAGTTCAAAGCCGCGAAAACCTGCTTGTCAATGTATGGAACTACGATACGGAAATAGAAACCAGAACGGTTGACAATCATATGGGGCGGCTGCGATCTAAACTTGGCGAAGCCGGCAACATGATAAAGACTGTCAGGGGTGTTGGATATAAGCTCGTAATTGAATAAGGAGGCATTACCGGTGCTTTCCTCTCTCACATTCTTTTTTGGATTACTTGCTGCCTATTTTTGGCTCCAAAAAAGACATTCAAGGAACTTACTGAACAATGTCATAGAATCGATTAAATCAGGAAGAAATTCTATCTTAGAAAAATCTCCTTTTCTAAGTTCAGATTTACCAATCAATGAGATGCAACTGGTGCTCGATGAAAATTTCGAAAAAATATCTAAGCTGCAGGCTGAAAGAAAAAATCGAATTCACGCCTTTAATGAAATCTTAGGAGGTATGGTAAACGGAGCATTGATTCTTGACGCAAATCATCGGATTACCTTTTCCAACACTTCATGCAATAAGATTTTTGGAAGAGGAAGTGAAATAAAAGGAAGAAGATTGGAAGCAGTAATTGAATCCATTGAGGTACTGGAAGCACTGGCAAAAATAAGCCGGGGGGAACAACCAAACCTTATTGAATTTAAGTTCAAACTGAACGGAACAATATCTATTTTTGAAATGTCTGCAGCGTTGTTATCAAAAATTTCTGTTTCAGAAAAAGAAGTCTACTTACTTTTATTCAGGGACATCACCGAAATCAGACAGGCGGAAATTATGCGTAAGGACTTCGTTGCCAACGCTTCTCACGAATTACGAACGCCCATTACTATGATTAAGGGATTCTCCGAAACTCTGTTGGAACCTTCTGAATTGAACGAGAAGTATCGTAGGGATTTTATAAACAAAATATTTAAAAATTCCATTCGATTACAGACTCTTGTAGACGACTTACTCAGCCTCTCGGAACTTGAAGGCAGTCAACAACCAATCAGTCCCACTACCAATAAGTTGTGTGATATTTTAAAGGGAATCGATATTTACCTGCAGGACAAACCTCACATCGATACCAATAAAATAAAATTTGATATCGTTGAGGAGGAGGAAGGATTTCTTTTTGATGCAATCAAGGTTGCTCTAGCGATTGGCAATTTGATTGATAATGCTTTTAAGTACGCAGGTGATTTTAAGAAAGTTCTAATCAGCACAAAGTTTGAAGATCAAGGTAAGGTAATAACCTGCTCAGTAAGAGACGACGGAAATGGAATACCAGAACCTGATTTAAAAAGAATTTTTGAACGTTTTTATGTCGTTGATAAGGGAAGGTCCCGAGAAAAAGGCGGAACAGGATTAGGGCTGAGTATCGTCAAGCATATAGCAGAGGCACATGGTGGATATGTTTCAGCCGAAAGCGAACTTGGAAAAGGATCCGTATTCAATTTTTCGCTACCCAGATTTCCATAAAAACAAATTATTAAAGCCATTTAAGAACTTTTGTTACACAAATGGCGCATTTTCGTCACATTCCAATCATTCACTTTTGATATGATCCGAAGTCAGAATGGTATTAGATGAAAAAGCATGCGTTGATCCCTTCAAAAAAGACAAAAGGTATGAATTTGTCATTTTGTTGGGGTAACAATTACGGGCAGTGAAATCCGCACAAAAGGAAAAATTAATCAAGGGTTTCTTCGCCACTAATGCGGTGACTTCCGTAATCATCTTAGGTTTAATTACCATTTTTTTGTTTAAAGAAGGAATTGAGTTTTTTGGTCAGTATCGCCACGAACTAAATCAGTTTCGGAAATCTGGGATGGAGTATGCAAATGTGGTGACCAAGCAACATGATGAGCAAACTATTCTGTACCGCTATTTGGAAAATATTCTGTCTGAAGAAGTTGAATATTTGGACTCCCTCACAGATGATTCACCTGAAAAAATAACTGGCATCCAAAAAAAGGATAAATTCCTTCAAATGATTAAAAGCTTTCAGGACAGTAAAGAAGTTCTCCTGTCTTACGAAAAGGAAATGGTAACTTGGGCAGCCGAGACCAAGCTTTTCCTGATTACCCAGAATGACTTGATTGACCTAAAAAACGAAGCCGTCGGTCAGAAATTACCTACTGAGGATTTTGATCTTTCTATTGAGGAAATTAAGCAACGTACTTTCTTTACGCACAAAGAGCTATATCGGTGGCAAAATTACTTTCTTCGAAATGAAAAGGAAGATTTAGCGAAAAGAATCAATCCTCAGGTTGGAACAGAATCCAGTACATTTACAAATGGTCAAATAAGTAATTTGACCTCCCGCATAAAAAATTCATTTCGAAATTCTTACAAGGAAATCACTAAGAAACAAAAAGAGGAATTCACATCTCTTTTTCAGGGTTTTGTAGGCGATTTCTTACTCAAAAAATCATATCAATCATTTAATAAAGCAAAGGAAGCACTCGAAGAATATCAGGCAAGAGTTTCCTCTTATGAAAAGAGACTTGAGAATTGGGACCCTTTCATCCCATACCCTTTCCACCGCTCAATAACAGGATTTCTTCTTGGCACAGACTGGGTCACTAACAGTGCTCGCCAGGATTGGTTCGGAATCCTGCCCTTGTTATCAGGCTCTTTATTGGTAACCATTATCGCTCTTTTACTGGCTATACCCTTTGGCGTAGGTTCAGCAATCTATGTCAATCAGGTCGCTACGGCCCGTGAACAGGCAATAATCAAACCTTTTATTGAATTTATTTCAGCTATTCCTTCTGTGCTGATTGGTTTTTTTGGCATTGCCGTTTTGGGCGGGTTAGTGAGCGTCATTGCTGATGAACGCCTAAATTCATTAACCGCAGGATTTCTCTTAGCACTAATGACTGTACCAACGATCTTCACATTGGCCGAAGACTCTTTGAACAATGTACCCCGTGCCTTACGAGACGCCTCACTTTCACTGGGTGCAACATGTTGGCAGACTTGTGCTCATGTTATTTTCCCATCTGCAATCACTGGTATCATTTCTGCCGTTTTATTGGGTTTTGGTAGGGTAATTGGTGAAACAATGGTGGTTCTGCTATGTGCGGGTAATCGTATTGCGATTCCTGACTTTACTTCCGGACTGGGAGTATTTGCCCAACCCGTTCATACGATGACCGGAATCATTGCCCAGGAAATGGGTGAAGTTGAATTTGGCAGTATTCACTATCGTGCATTGTTTATGGTGGGTATTTCCCTTTTTCTTATTTCATTACTTGTGAATTTTCTCTCCCAAACAATAGCAGGGAAATACAAAGCGGACTATTAAGCATGGAAGAATCTTCTAAGGAAAACCCTTTCCGCACACGGGTATCGAAGCAAAAGATTACAGAAAATTTGATGTTTGGTTTGCTCCGCGGAATAACATTTTTTGTACTTTTTTGTGCTGCTTATTTATTTTGGGATATCTTTTCAAAAGGGGCCGGTAAGGTTTTTGAAGGCGATAAGCTGATAAACTGGACTTTTTTAACAGAAGATCCTCAGACCCTCCATGTCATTGACGAAAATGGAACTGAATTGAAGCTCAGTTCCAAAGAATACTACTCTTTAAAAGACAAGAAGACACTAGAACAATGGAGTAAATTTTTAAAACAACCCAAATTCCCATTTTATCTCAAATACTTAAATCAATCTTTCAATAAAGTACGAGTCGAATGGAATTCAGATCAGAGAAAAGAGATAATTAAGAGATTCGTGGAAAAAGAGAAAGAAGCTGCCAGCCAAAAGTTTTCATTTTGGAGGGAGTTGCTGGTCGACCCAAAAGCAACCGCTACAGACTTCGAAATGGAACCGGAAGAAGTATCCGCAATGGTCAGTAATTTCTTACTTGTCCATTTAAACACAGAAACTAGTCGTCTGAGCCTAGTTCAATCAGGGATTATTACTTTTCGTGCAAAACACTACTATAAAATAGAAAATCTCGATCTTTCTAATTTAAATTCACTACATAAGCTATACTTACAATTTCTTGATTCTATCCCGAAAACCTTTGATTCTGAACTCTCCATATTTGGAGACTCAGTCGGTAGGGCATACACCGAATTTCTATCATCTAAAGAACCCAAGAAATTCGGCCAATTCAAGGAATCCCTCGATGCATATTCGACTGTCAGGAAAACGATCGTACAAAAACCGGCTTCTCCAGACCAGTGGCAAACTCTTCAGAAATCTTTAAATCCCTTCATTCAAGCAATTTCCGTATCTCTTCCATCCAAGGATTATGCTTATTCTGGCGGCGGGATATTTCCAGCAATTGTTGGAACTTTACTTCTCGTTGTTGGCGCTATGGTCATTGCGATAATACTTGGGGTCTTTTGTGCCATTTTTTTGGCAGAGTATGGTAAATCCGGGAAATTCCTCTCAATCATAAGATTGGCCATTCTCAACTTGGCAGGTGTGCCATCGATAATATTCGGACTCTTTGGCTTCGGACTTTTTGTCATGTTTCTAGATTGGAATGTTTCGCTTCTGGCTGGTTGGTTCACTTTGGCATTTATGGTTTTACCTGTCGTAATTACAGCAAGTGAAGAAGCATTAAGATCTATACCTCAAGGATTCAGGGAGAGTTCACTTGCTCTTGGGGCAACTAAGTGGACCATGATTAAAACAAGTGTTCTTCCTTACGCGATGCCCGGAATCCTTACTTCCTCAATCTTAGGTGTAGCAAGGGCAGCGGGGGAAACAGCACCGATCATGTTTACTGCTGCATATGCAAAACGGTCCGAGCTACCATGGCAAGGACTGGAGCATTGGACAGACTTCTTTTTTCAAGGAGTAATGGCCCTACCCTATCATATTTATGTGGTCAGTGCCAAAATTCCACAAAATGAGTACACAGCTGATATGCAGTACGGAACAGCCTTTGTTTTTCTTCTCTTGGTTTTAAGCATAGCCAGCTTATCCATTCTTCTCCGTAACCGTTTAAGAAAGAAGTACAGATGGTAGAAACTTTTGATATATGAAAACAATACTTAAAACAGATTCTGAAGAAGTAGTTTCGGCAAAAAAGACAAGTAACAAGAGTCCTACTATTTCGATTAAAAACTTGGATTTTTCATACGCTAACAATCAGGTTTTGCAAGATGTAACATTAGATATTTTTCCACATGAAGTCATGGCATTCATTGGGCCGTCAGGATGTGGCAAAAGTACCTTACTCCGATGTTTAAACAGAATGAATGATTTAATCGATGGTGCCCGAATTCAAAATGGATCAATCGAGATTCAGGGGACTAATCTTCACGATTCAACGGTTGATGTAATCGAACTTCGCAAACGGGTCGGTATGGTTTTTCAGAAATCCAACCCTTTTCCAAAATCAATCTATCAGAATGTTGCCTATGGACTACAGATACAAGGTGTAAGGTCTAAAAATTTAATTGATCAAAAGGTCGAGGAATCCCTGCGTAAGGCAGCACTTTGGGAAGAAGTGAAGGACCGGTTGAATGAAAATGCATATGGACTTTCGGGTGGACAGCAACAAAGGTTATGTATTGCTCGAACTCTGGCAGTAGAACCGGAAATTATTCTGATGGATGAACCATGCTCTGCTCTTGACCCGGTTGCCACCGGCAGGGTGGAAGAATTGATTCTAGGACTTAAGGATCAATACACCATTGTAGTAGTGACTCATAATATGCAACAAGCAGGTCGTATTTCAGATCGTACGGCATTTTTTTATTTAGGAAAATTAATTGAATGCGATTTTACTAAAAAAATCTTTCTTAATCCTTCAGTAAAGCAAACCGAAGACTACATTTCGGGTAAGTTTGGTTAATCCTAGTGAAATAAAATAGATATGAGTACATACTTTGAGCATAATTTAGAAAATCTTCGGTCTAAACTTCTTCTTATGGGTCAATTGGCCAACGAATCATTGAGAACCTCAATAAAAGCTCTCATCAATGGTGATCCAGTATTAGCCAAAAGCGTAAGAGAAAAGGATGAGGAGATTGATAACCTTGAAAATGAAATAAGTGAAATAGTTACCACCTATCTTTCCACTCATGCTCCAGTAGCAGCAGATTTACGACTTCTGGTGGCAACATTAAAAATCAGTCATGATCTGGAAAGAATAGGAGACGAAGCAAAAGCAATAGCGAGACGTTCGAGAAAAACTGCACTTCACCAATTTAATGAGATTCCTCGAATGAACGAGATCGCTCAAGAAATGCTTCAAGACTCCCTTTCAGTTTTTGTAGAATTTGATGAAGCAAAAGCAAAATCCATATGGACCCGAGATTTGCAAGTGGACAAACTGCATGGAGAAAATAATCGATTCTGCCTGAATATGACTGAAAAAGAACCCACCTCTGCTACCTCAGCTTTCGAAATCCTTTTCATTTCCAAATCTCTGGAGAGAATTGCCGATCATGCTGTAAATATTTCCAAGGAAGTCGTCTTCATGGCAACCAGTGTTGATGTTCGTCATGCAGCAAAGTACAAAAAATCTGTACTCAAAAAAAAGCTCTTAGCTGAGGGATAAGGTAAAAGCCTAAAAAACCCTTTTAATTGGATAAGTGTGACTCGTAAGCTATGAGATCAGAGTAAAATGCTTCTTGCCATTTAAAATAAGAATTGTGGAATCGTCATTTCCACATGACTTCCCAAATTCGAATATTTGTTGTTGATGATGAAGAGGACCTGACCGACCTACTTCACTATCAGTTGGGCAAGGAAGGATATAAGGTAAAGTTCACCAACAATCCTTTCGAAGCTTTGGGGAAGGCGCGGGATTTCTCGCCAGATCTTATTATTTTGGATGTAATGATGCCCGACCTAGACGGACTTCAATTACTGCGAATGATTCGGGCAGACAATTTATTGCAAAAAACACCCGTTATCATGCTTACAGCAAAATCAGCTGTCGAGGACCGGATAAAAGGCCTTGAACAAGGTGCGGACGACTATGTTTCAAAGCCTTTCGATGCCATGGAATTGACCCTTCGCATACAATCCATACTGAAGAGATTGTCCGAGAAAACAAATGATAATGAATCCCGAATAATGATGGGAAAAGTGATCCTTGATGAAGAAGACTACAGCATTACCATTTCTGGCGAAAAAAAGGATTATACCATCACTGAATTTAAACTTCTGCATTATTTCATGAAGCGAAGGGGGCGAGTACAAACCCGGGACAATTTGCTTATCGGGGTATGGAAATTCGATACGGATGTGGAAACACGAACTGTGGATGTACATATTCGGCGGGTCCGGAAAAAGATCGAAGAATCAAGCCTGGAAATTGAAACAATTCGTGGTGTTGGTTACCGGCTAATCGAACAAATTAACTAATTCCAATGACCTGGGAAATTTGGCTAATTGGGGTGCTTGGGATTCTCTGCTTTATCCTGGGTTTCCTTGTTTCTATACTCAATAAAAAATCCAAGAAACTTAGTAAGGAAAATGTAGTCCATGACCAAACAAACGAAGAAGACTACCGCAGGGACTTTGTGGCTAATGTTTCGCACGAACTAAGAACACCGGTGTCGATAATCAAAGGGTTTTCCGAAACGCTTTTGGAGGACTTCGAGAATATAAAAGAGAAAAAAAGAAAAGATTTTCTGGAAAAGATTAACCGCAATGCCAACCGCCTGCACAGCCTTATCGAAGACCTTCTGTTGCTGGCTCAGTTTGACGGAAATCCCAATTCTTTAAAATTACAAACGATAGATTTGACCAAGACCATTCGAGAGGTTGTTGAGGAATGTAAATCAAGATGGAACCCGCAAGAACTAAATGTATTGCTGGATTTACCAAATTTTGAAGTTCCGATTACGGTTGATCCTCAAAAAATGATCAGCGTTTTTGAAAATTTGCTAGAGAATGCATTCAACCATGCGAAAGAGCTTTCACGGATCACGATTCGACTAAAGATTATTGAAAAACATACCATTGCTCTTTGCGAAATAGAAGACGACGGACAAACCACGATCGCACCTGCTGAAATCGAAAAGCTATTCGAACGTTTTTACAGAGTAGACAAAAGTCGCTCAAGAGCTCGAGGTGGAACCGGTCTGGGACTGAGTATCGTGAAGGATATTATCGAAGCCCACAATGGGCAAATTGTCGCAAAGCAATCAAAGATCGGAGGGCTCATTTTCACCTTCAAGCTACCACTCCAAGCAAAGGATTCTTAGGAAGATTGCGTAATTGTAACACAATTGTAACAATTGCTACCCATTTCTGTAATATTTCTAAAATATGATCGAAAAATGCTTCAAAACAAAATCCCTTTAATCTCGAAAACTAAGTTCCTTTCCCTTCTTATTTTTGGATGCAGTGCATCATGTGGACTTTTTGCACAAGAAGAATCAAATCCCTACGACAAAATATGGGATAAAGTAACCTTGTACAAAAATGAAGATAATTCCTTAATCAGCAAATTCTGGCTCACTGGTCGACTCCAAGGTGAATATCATAGCTTTGAAAACGATGTGGCACCTGCCATTGATCACGATGATTATGATTGGAGAAGATTCCGTTTTGGTTTCAAAGCTACTCTTTTTGGTGATATCACCCTGCATTCGGAAGCCGATTTAGGTTTGGAAAATCGAGGCAGACCTCTCTACAACGATCTTACTGACACTTACATTTCTTGGTCCGCTGAAAACGGTATGAAATTTAAATTGGGTAAGCAGTCTGCACCTTTCACATTAGACGGCTCAACTTCATCTAAAAAGTTGCATACTCTGGAAAGAAGTAGAATTGCTGGTAATATTTGGTTCGGACAAGAGTACTTTCCTGGAATTTCGGTCTCAGGATCTAAAGACGAAATCGACTATTTTGCCGGCTATTATTCTAATGACAACAAACCTGAATTTGATGGTGCATTCAAGCACGGACAGTTTGGAATCTTATCATTTGGAAAAGATTATGCGGCAAACTTTAATTTAGAAAAATCATACCTTCGGTTGGATTTCATGTTCCAGGAAGATGATGGAAATGATGATGTCGAGGATTTCAATGATTGGAATGCAGCTTACTCCTTTGTAACCAAGTGGGAAAATAACGATTGGTACTTTTGGACAGACTTAAGTTTTGCTGACCGTAAGAATGGAGATGTATGGGGATTACAGTTGATGCCATTTTACGATATTACTGACAAAACGCAGGTGATTTTTTGTTACACTCATCTTGATAGTTCTGGAGATAACCAGTTAAGAGCAAGCAGATGGGAGGATAGACTCGATCGTGGGGAATATCGTGGAGATGACTTAACAGAATACTTTTTCGGATTAAATCACTTCTATTATGGTCACAAACTTAAATGGCAAAATGGACTCCAATATACGCAGCTTGATGAAGCAGACGGCTCAAAAGAATACGAAGGTTGGGGATTCACTACCGCCTTTCGGATTAGCTGGTAATCAAAATTTAAAACCAATAACCACTTAAGAAAATGGGAAATGTAACTATTTGGGAATTTATCGTCGGGTTTCTTTACATACTTGGAGGATTAGGAATCTTTCTTTTTGGGATGCGCGTAATGAGTGAGGGCATCCAAAAGGTTGCCGGAGAAGGAATGCGAAAGATCATGGCAACCATGACCCAAAACAGGTTCTTCGGTTTAGGTACCGGGCTTTTGGTAACCTGTCTCGTCCAGTCATCATCAGCGACGACCGTGATGGTGGTTAGTTTCGTAAACGCACAACTCCTCACCCTGATGGAATCGATTGGGGTGATCATGGGTGCCAACCTCGGAACTACCCTTACCGGCTGGATTATTGCGACCATCGGAAAGTTCAGCCTTTCTAAAATTGCCCTTCCCATTATTGGCATTGGATTACCCCTTGTTTTCATGAGCAAGCCCAAGTTCAAACACACAGGAGAATTTTTGGTAGGATTTGGTCTTTTGTTCTTCGGACTGAGTGAACTGAAAAATGCAGTACCTGATGTGAAGAGTTTGCTAAAAAGCTCCGATCCCACGGATCAGATGCTGGTCCAGGATATTCAGGGAGCGATCGAACAACTCAACAGCTACGGATTCGGTTCCGTGATCATCTTTTTGATCATCGGAGTTTTACTGACTGTTCTCGTACAATCATCCTCCGCTGCCATGGGTATCACCATTATTGTGGCCATCAATGGGTGGATCAATTTTGAGATCGCTGCAGCCATCGTGTTGGGCGAAAACATAGGTACAACTATTACCGCTTGGCTCGCTTCAATAGGAGCAAATATCAACGCCAAACGTGCCGCACGTGCCCACTTAATCTTCAATCTTGCAGGGGTTTGTTGGATGCTTCTTTTGTTTTACCCATTCATCGGCATGCTGGATAATTTGATGCCTGGTGCCATATATATTGAAGATGTCACCAAAGAAGAAGCCGTTGCCTATATCCAAGAAGTCGGTGAAGTAGAAGGTGACCCGACGGAAAACGACATTGCAAAAGCCAAGAAAAACATTGTTGACCGTAATATTCCCCTCCATCTCTCTCTTTTTCATACTCTTTTTAACCTTACCAATATCTGTCTACTCATAGGCTTTACTCCTCATTTAGGAAGAATTGTTGAAAAGATTGTTAAGCCTAAAACGGATGGGGGGAGTGCTCCCAAACCGGGCAGCCTTGCCGCTCTCCATTACGAGGGATCAGGCGTGCTACCTAAAACAGGTGAGCTAAACCTCGCATTGGTGGAAGGAGAGATCAACCGCTTGGCAGCAATATCACGCTACATGTTTGAAGGATTCGTGGAAATTTTCGAAAGCCCCAACGAGGACAAAGGTAAATTAATTCATGAACTCAATGAACTGGAAGAGAAGTGCGATGAACACGCCTTTGAAATTACCCAGACTCTTATCCATTGCACCACCGAGAGTCTTGCCGGAGAAAGAGCTCTTCGTGTTACTTCCCTCCTCCGAGTAACTGCGGAACTCGAAGACATTGGAGATTGCTGTAACCGTCTGGTCCAACTGGCTCATCGAAAGTACCGCAAGAACCGTGTACTCCCTGATGAAACAGTCCGTGAAATCAAGGTGTTCTCTGAGCAAATCCTCGACTTCATGGAGCTTTACCAGACACACCTTAAGGATGGAAGCATCCCTGATCTTGAAAAAGCAGAAGGCATTGAGGATCGTATTGATGCTTCCCGCAAATCCTTACGCAAAAACGCCGTTAAAAGAATGCAGGATAAGGAAAACCTAAAAGCCGAGATGATCTATGTTGATATACTCAACGAAATGGAAAGCATCGGTAATGATGCCCTGAATGTGGTTCATGCATTGAACAACAAAGTTTAAATTCTAATTTAAGTTTTTCTCAAAGACGGGCAGTTGAAAAGCTGTCCGTCTTTTTTTGTTTAATTGAAGCAATAAACTTGTTGTACCTATCTTTTCTTTTTTGGATTTTCATTGGTGTCGATAAACCTAAAGTACATCCTTTCTTTGCCTCTCATAGCTGTTTTGGTTTTCTCAAAAGAAATCAATTTCAACTGGGATGACCGACCGATTCTTTCGGAGAATTGCTTTTACTGCCACGGGGTAGATGGAAATAAAGGGAAGCCGATCTCCGTCTGGATGTCAGGAGGGATGCACTAGCCTCCGCTGCCTGGCGGTACAAACCTGTAATTAATGGATTCCTCCGGGACCGTCCTTCGGCATAGATTCAGTCAACTTGCGTAACTCGGCAAGAATCTTCGGGTGCTTTTTCGCCAGGTTATTTTTCTCCTCAAGATCCTTTTCCAAATTATAAAGCTCTTCTTCCTTCGGTCGGTTATCCTCACGTGCATAGCTGTAAAAATGAGCATCCGCTTTTAGGTATTTCCACTTTCCTTTTCGTATTCCCGCTCGGTCGAAATAAAAAGTCTCCCTGCCCTTTTCTAATTTCCCGAGCAACAAATTCGTCTGATCAATCCCGTCTATCTTTCGATCATCCGGTGTCTTAAATCCACAAAGCTTAGCAAAAGTGGGCATAAAATCGATCGTGGCAAAAATCGCATCCGATTTTCGTCCTGCTGGTATTTTACCCGGCCAGCGGGCAATGCAAGGTAAACGGTATCCAGCCTCGTAGGGAGAACCCTTGCCATTTCTCAAACGACCGGCATCTCCCCAGAAGATTGATCCCTCCGGATGCCCTTTTTTATTTTTAGTATACTTATCTTGATTCCAGGGTCCATTGTCGGAGGTGTAGAGGACGAGGGTATTGTCTGAAAGTTTAAGCTCGTCCAAAACATCGAGCAGGCGGCCCGTCTCATAATCGAATTCTTCCACCACATCTCCGTAAAGCCCACCCTTTGATTTACCCCGGAACCGCTCGGAAGCATCAATAATTGTATGCATCATAGTGTGGGCCAAGTAGAGTATGAAGGGCTTCTTCGGATCTCTCTTGTTTTTCAGGAAATCAATGGATTTATCGGTGTAGAGGGTGGTCAGTCCACCCATATCCTTGGATGTCCCCGCCGCCTCATTATTGTGATGAAATTTGATCGATCCCGGATCATTGGCCCCCAGAGCTCCGAAGAAGTAATCAAATCCCTGTGCATTGGGCATACGGTCAATGATCGGTTTTCGGTTGGAGACATCCCATTTCCCAATACAGGCAGTCTGGTATCCCGCACCCTTGATCAATTCCGCAAAAGTGATCTCACCCGCCGGCATCCCCCACCCTTTACTTCGGCATGGATAACGCCCCGTCAACAAAGCCGAACGCGAGGGTCCACAAACCGCTTGCGTGTAAAAGGATGTAAACATAGTCCCCTCCTTGGCCAGTTGATCCAGTCGTGGAGTTTTATTTGTCTTACTGCCATAGCAGCCCAAGTCGGCGTATCCCTGATCATCGGTAAAGATAATTACAATATTGGGCTTGTCAGAAAAAAGCTGACTGAGGGTACAAAAAAGTAAAAAAGTTAAAAAAGAGCGTTTCATGCATCCTATTTGAATAAAGCTTACCCAAAAAAGAAACCATTAAATCCAGGTAATAAAAAATCTTTTTACTTACTTTCTGGTTAGATTGACCTCGGAGGGAAGAGTAAGAACAGGCCTTGTCTCTTCTTTTATGGATTTTAGCTGATAGTAGAATAGGAGAAAAAGTCAAGAGGGTTACTTACACTAATTAATTTCCCTTATTTGATTAAATATTTATGATTTCTATTTGATATTTACATCTTTTTTTTCCATATTTCTGTTATGACTTTGATTGGCGTTAAAATCTTAAATGGTTTTTGTTTGGTTACGAATATAGAGGCTTGTGGAAACTTTACATTTTTCTTCGCAACCAAACAAAACACTTTCTTTGTTTCCTAATCTGGAAAATTTTATGCTTCTCGAATACCGCTCATTGAATGCTATCATCATGCGTTATTTTGCCTCATCAACCAAAATGATTTAATCAATCTTATTGAGAAAATTTATCAATTACGACATATATGATTTCGAAGTGGTATAGAATGATGGAAATTGATGGGGACCTATTGTAGCGCACTATTTCATTGAACTGTAATCCAAAAAAATAAGTCCTTAAATTTAAAATTTTCAACCGATCTATTTCCTCATGCTTTCCAACAAAGAGAACCTCAAATTAATCAGTCTTCCCAAGGCGGCAGTTCTTCTTGGCTACAAAACAACTGGAGCAGTCACCAAGCTCATTAAATCAAATAAATTACGGGTTCATTTGCTTCCTAATTCCTCCCGAAACTGGATTGATCAAGATGAGCTTGAATCTCTGATCAAACCATATACCCCTTCGGACTAATAACCCTTTCTGGGGATAGGATTTCTTTTTTTCAAACAATTATTATACACACTCTTTTCTTTACTCTTTGTGGCATGGGAAATGCCTATACTGTAAGAATCTAATTGTGCAAAACATTTCTCAAGGTGAAAAAATTCAATTCCAACCCAAACTATTTACTCAACTTATCCCAAGCAGCACTCGTCCTTGGTTACAAGGACTACAGGAAAATTGAATCATTTATAAATGAAGGTCTATTAAAAGCCTACAAAATGCCCCACACCAAGCGAATCAAAGTTAGATATCACGATGTTATGAATCTACCGAATGAATCAATCTAACTGAAATTTTGTATAAGTGTACCGACAAGGCATAGCCGACACCTATCAATCTGATCGTTTCCTCTCCTTTACTGAGGCTGCTGCAATGCTGGGCTACGCAAATCATACCAAAATCAGTGAAATGGTAAATTCTGGAGTCTTACCCTCCTACACCATTCCGTTAACCAAAAAATTAAGAGTCAAAAAATCCGAATTTCATTCCTTGGTCTTAAACAAAAAAGTAACAGACTAACGCTCAACCTGTATCATTTTATTATAGGTCCCTCACATTTATATTTTTACATTGAAAAATAAATCCTTATCACAAACTGAAAATACAATTCAAGACGCCCCGGATCTAAGCACCTTAGATAAGTATGTTAAGATTACCGAAGCGGCAAGAATCCTAGGATTCTCAAGCTATCAATCGGTAGACCAATTGATCGATCGTAAAGTCTTAAAAAGTTACTTACTTCCAGGGCATGCTCGCAAACGGGTTCTTCTAAGTGACATTTTCGAATTATTACAAAAAAGTAAAAAGTCATCTCTTTCTTCTGAAAAGTCGGATTCATCATCATCCATGAAACGGAAATTGGGAAGACCCCGAAAATTTGGGGTTTAGAGATTAGTTTCCCTAAGTTTAGGCTGTATTGTCACCCTGATCCGAAGGATTTAGGAAATTCAAATATGCTTTTAGCTTTTTGATACTCTAGCCCTTTTCGTTTTACGAGTTCCGCTCCCATCGAGATCAGGGCGGAAACTTTTTTTTAAAAGTTCCTGAAGTTGAAAATGGGGCCCAAGACTTGTAATAGTTACAGCCTAAAATAATCTATTAACACGTAAAAACCACAATTAATATTATGCTTTTACATATTTTTATTTTTTTACGTATTATTTTTGAGATATTTGCTAAGTAAAAGTGTAACAAATAGTAGGTTTAAGGTGATATATGCTGTTTTTTACGAAAATACCTAAATTTAATCATTTTTTCCATCTAGAGACTTTTAAAACCCTTTTTATTGCTAATCGAAGCTTACGATAATCATGCACAAATATATCCAACAAATGCTCAAGATATTCATCCTCTTGCTATCTTGTTCCTTCATTGCCAACGCTCAAAATTCGCTCGTTACTAAAAGTTTCGACTTGCAGGTTGACGCCTCTTCCGACGCAGATGGCGATACTCGTTGGGAAGATTCAGTGGGAGCAAGTGGTTTCGAATATCTTCTGGATGATTCACCTGCGGTTAACCGGGTGACAAATTCTAGCTCGTACTCTTTATTTACCCATGCTTATGATTTCCCTGGTGGTTCAATCGATAATGAAGGAGGTGCTCAGTTAATTACAGCAGGGACCACGAATACCAGGTCCTTCCAACATGCCCCGGGTGACTGGACGAACGATGATATCAGCATCGAAATCTGGTTTAAACCGGATAACCTAGCACCAACGCCTACCAATGGGCAAATCCTCTTCGAAGATGGAGGTGGAATTGGAACGGGTTTATTTCTTGATAACAACGAACTCCGAGCTCGTAAAGCAGGTGGTGATGGAAATGTAGCTTATAATCTAAGTACAGATCCTTCTAACCTCATCGATGGAAACGCAACCGCTGATTTTGTACAGGCCATTGTAATGTATGATGTGTCCGCAGGCTCGATTAGTCTTGCCGTAAATGGGTCATTAATTGGCTCTGATACTCCGGGTGGAAGTGATTGGTCTGGGTCAGATGCTTTCGCTATCGGGACCCGAGGAGGATCGAACGCGGGCGGAATTGGGGGGGGTCAACAAAATACCGAATCTTTTGACGGAAAGATTGCTCTTTTTCGAGTCTATCGTAATCAAATTTTAAATGCGGATGAAATTAAGTCCAATTATTATGCTGGAATCGTTAAAATCGCTCCCGTTTTCACAGTAGATCAGATTACGCATACCACTCCAATTCCCGTAAGTTTGACTTTCAAAAACGGAAATACTAACACCTCTGTCAGTAATTTTGTACAGGGAGATCTTAATGTTACGGGTGCCACCATTTCCAACTTTGCTGGTTCTGGTCATACTTACACCTTCAACCTTACTCCCACGAGCGATCCATCCCGAATTTCCGTGAAAATTGCACATGATGCGGCAAGCGCAACTTCTGGAAGTCTCCCCGTTGCAGGAATCAATCAGGAAATCTTTTTCCGAAAAGCAATTTCGCAAGAATCAAACCTGCTTCTTTGGTACCCCCTCAACGATCCCAGCACTAGTGCGGTGGCGAAAGATTGGGGTCCTCATCAAATGAACGGGGTAATTTCGGGAAGCCCTGCCCGGGTTGAAGGTAAAGTGGGTTCTGCCATCCAATTTGATGGGAACGACGACAAAGTTGTGGTTCCTTTCGATCCCGTTATGCTCATAAATCAATATACTGTATCCCTTTGGGTGCGTCCTGAGACCAATGATGAGGCTTGGACATTTCTTGTCGGCAGAGAGACCAGTGGGCATCGAAATTATTACATGGAATTATCCGGTTCCAATGATGCCACCAGTGCCACTCTCCACCATCGATTTAAAATGGGAAACACTGGAAATGATGGTTTAGATGGTTCCGCGGGTGTGTTGATGAACAATTGGAATCACTTAGTTATCTCAAACCCTGGAAACCCGGGAACAGCCAAAACCTACATTAATGGAGTAGCTATTAAGACCAAAACGATCAATAATACCATCGGAATGGATCTTACCAGTGATTTCTGCATAGGGGTCAATCCGAATTCCCAAAACAGTAGCTATTTTAAGGGACGCATTCAAGATGTCCGGCTTTATTCTGCAGGATTTACCGACTCTCAAGTATTAGCCCTTTATTCTTCCCTTTCAACCGATTCGGGTGTTCCCGTAATTTCAACCCAAAGCCCTGTCTCGATAAATTCAGGCACCTCGATATCATTCGCTCAAACCGCCTCTATTCCTAAAACCGGTTTTGCACTGACTTGGTCCGCGAGTGCTTTACCCACTGGTCTATCCATAAACCCAGGCACTGGAGCAATTACAGGGACTCCAGCAGCCAATGCTAATCCGGTTTCCAGTACGGTAATGGCCACCAATTTATATGGCACTCACTATTTGCCGACCACTTTCCTGATCCATCCCCTACCAAGCTCGGTAACCGCAAGCTCAACCACTGATCTAACCCTATACGGAGCAACTTTAAATGGCTCCTTTGCAGATTCCTCCGGTACCCCTTACACGGTTAATGCTTTCGTCGATGTCGCAGACCGTGGCACCACTGCTGGTTCTTGGGCTAAGCAGTTCCCCATAAATGTAAGCTCCGCTGGCCCTTTTAGTCGAACGGTTGTTGGGCTTAATCCAGGAACTACTTACTACTACCGCTTCGCGGTTGCGAATGCCGGTGGAGTTAAAAAGTGGACAAGTTCTGCCGGAACTTTTACGACCCTTTCCGCGGTGGCCCCCCCCTCTCTTGGTTCCCTGAGCGTTTCCGGTTTGACTACCTCAGGTGCCACATTATCCGGCTCCTTACTCAACACGGGTGGTGAAAACCCCTCCTTCTCCTTCCTTTGGGGGGATGAAGACCGAAATTCCTCCGTTTCCCTCTGGGATAATCAAGTCTCCATGGGAATTATCGGATCGGGAACTCAAAGCACCAACTTGAGCGGTTTGCAACTTGGTAAGACTTATTATTTTCGGATTATGGCAAGCAACGGAGTCAGCACCGTGGTTTCATCGGAAATTGGAGTTTTTAGCCCGGCCTATGCAAACATCACCGGTTTCTCACCCAACACCATCAACACTTCTTCGAATTTAAAGCTCTGGCTAGATGCAAGCGATCTAACCACTGCAGCTGCCTCTTGGACTGATAAAAGTAGTTTTGAAAACAATGCGACTAAAAACGGATCTCCGGCCATTGTGACCAATGTACAAAATGGACTGTCAGTTATGCGTTATGCCGGTAACCAAGCCGATTTCCATGAATTCACTGATATTGCTGATATTCGCACCGTCTTCTGGGTACTTAAAAAGAACAGCGGAGATGGTTTTTTGCTCGGAGATGACAACACCAATCATTTTCATGCAAACACTGGCTCTATTTTCCACAGTGCTTCATGGATGAATAGCCCTTTCGTCCGAGGGGGAGATTTGTTTGTTAATGGTTCTTCAGTCGTTGGAACCGCTACTGACTTTCCCGGTTCATTATCGGTTTTATCCTTGCGTACCACTGGTAGTGTAGAGGCTTCTTATTTCTCCAGAGATAGAGGTAATAATAAGCCATGGAATGGGGATCTTGGAGAACTGGTCATTTTTAACGATCCGCTTTCCGACGATGATATGCGGAAAATGGAAGGTTATCTCGCTCATAAATGGGGATTAACTTCGGGATTACCAAGCAATCATGCCTACAAATCGAGTCTTATTCCACCTGGTATAACCAGTGCAACTGGAGCGAGTGGTTCTACTTCTGCTGCGTTTACTTACCAGATTACTACAAACTTAAGTGGTACCCCAAACTACCAAGCTTTCAATTTAGCACCTGGCCTTTCCGTGGATGCTGGTTCTGGTCTAATTTCTGGCACCCCTCTGGCAGGTGGAGTCTACAACATTTCCTTGATCGCAGAGACAGGCCAGAATTCAGTGGTTGGGAACCTTCTGCTTACCATTCCCGTCTCTGCTCCTCTTTTATCGGTTTCTCCTCCTACCAATATCGTTGCCAACGGGGCAAAATTACTGGGTCAAGTGACCCAATCAGGTGGTGCGGACGCCAATATCACAGTGCATTGGGGTGATAACGACGCAACCACAGGTTCCTGGGACAGTTCTTACACTTTGGGAATGAAAGGGAACGAAGCCCTTGCTCATGATGTAACCAGCCTATCCACGGGTGGTACTTATTATTATCGTTTCAAGGGTGATAATCAGGGTAACTGGACTCCTGTCTCTCTTCCCAAGCTCTTATGGCTTGATGCCAGTGATTCCTCTTCGTTAACCACAACTTCAGGAAAAGTGAGCGAGTGGAGGGATAAAAGCGGAAACAACAACCACGCTGCACAGTCTAATTCCAATTACCGTCCTGCTCTTGTGGCCAATGCCCTCGGAGGGAAGTCAGTTCTTCGATTCGATCCTACGGATAACCGGATGCATGTGGGTGATGTCCGTATCTCAACCGGGGATGTTCAAGCTTTCATGGTATCCCAGAGTTCGGACACCTCGGGCCAGAATTGGCAAAGACTTATGGGAGTCTACACAAGTGGAAATGACTGGCAAGCACCCAACTGGAAAATGGACCGTCCCGGCACTAGTGGTACACCCATCGCATACACGGGCAAAATCATTGAAGTTTCTGTCCAGAATCGACACATAAGTGGTCTTAAGATTGGAAGCTCCGGGAAGAACGAGGGGCAAAGAGCTGCTGCTGATGTTGCTGAGGTTCTTATATTTGGGAATACGCTCTCTGCAGACGACAAGAAAAAAGTTGAAGGCTATCTTGCTCACAAGTGGGGGATTACCTCGACCTTGGCCAGCAACCATACCTACAAAAACAACCAGGCTCAATCGGGTGGTACGAGCTGGTCTAGCACACAATCTTTTCAAACCGCAAGTACCGCGACGGCTCCCATACTTGGTTCGGTTTTTAATGCCAGTGATATCACCGCTTCTTCTTTTAAATTAAATGCTTCGCTCAGCAGTACCGGCGGGACCGCAGACACCAAGTTGTATTTTCTCTGGGGCGACAACGATGGAAATACCACCATCTCATCCTGGGACAATAATGTAACCGTTTCGAATGTTAATCCTGGCCTGATCAGTACTGAAATCACTTCCGGCTTTACCCCTCCGACCCAATACTTTGCCCGGGTTGTGGCAAGCAATTGGAAAGGACAATCCTGGTCCACTTCGACTATTTCATTTACCCCAAAATCCACCAATACTACCACCCCTGCCCAACTCTTTACTTCCTCGAAATTAAAGGTCTGGTTGGATGCCAGTGATGCTTCCACCCTCTGGCAGAACAGCGGGGCATCCTCAGCCGCTTCCAATGGGGAAAGTCTTGCCCTTTGGCAGGATAAATCCGGAAACAACAACCATGCTTCGCAATCCACTACGGGAGACCGTCCCCGAGTGATTGCAAATCATCTCAACTCTAAAACTGCTATTCAATTCACCCAAGACAATGATGACAATGGGGATGATATGCAGCTTGGGAGTCTTAGTTCTCAATTTCCATCTGGTGCGAGTTGGTATGCGATGGTGGATCTTTTGGAGTCTAATGTAAAACGATACAACATCTTAGGTGTCAACAGTGCCAATGATGACCGTATGGTAGCAGCCAATTATTCTGAAAGTCGTCCATCGTCCTTCCTCAGTTACCGGGCCAATTTATCCGGTTGGAATAATTTTCCAGCCACAGGCAAAGCCATCTTTGTATATGAAAGTGATTCCACAGTTTTCCGCATTTCGGTCAATGGCTCCGAGATCGGTACCTCTTCCGCGGCATACTCGAGCGGATCAGGAGTCTGGCAGATCGGAAATCGGGTTGGCTCCGGCCAAGCTTACAATGGGTATATTGCAGAAATCGTAATGCTCAATAAGGTCTTACCCGATACCACCCGTAAAATCATGGAGGGTTACCTAGCCCACAAATGGGGTGCATCTACGAGTCTACCCGCTTCTCACCCTTACCGAGCAAGTGCTCCCACCTCTACTTCTTCCATCACCAGCCCACTTACCGCAAGTGCCAGTCGTGGCTTTACCTTCACTTATCAAATTACTGCGAACAATAGCCCCACCCTCTATAAAATTTACAACGCTCCCGCTTGGCTTAGCATCAATCAGGCGTCGGGTGTAGTTTCTGGTATGCCTCCAGCGGGTGGTACTTTTACCTTCCAGGTATCTGCCCAAGGTAGTGCCTCCTCCGCAATCGGTGATCTTGTACTTACGGTTGGAGATAACACTCCTTTTACCAATTCTTTGGAGATCTCAATCCAACCCTTTGACCTTACCCGACCAACCGGTGATACCGTTACCAGCTCCGCGGTTAACGGTGGCCAAGTCGCAACTCGCTTGTTTGACAACCTCACGCTCAACAATACCACTGATCGCTGGCAAGGGAATAACAATGCCCTGCCTGCTGTTTGGGTACAATACCAGTTTGCTGGTGGCACCCAACAAAAAGTCACCTCTTATACCCTAACTGCCCAGAATGCCGATGTCGCAAATCGTTCCCCTGCTAATTGGACTCTTCAAGGATCCAATGATGGAAGTACCTGGACTACACTGGACACGATAACCGGACAGACCAGCTGGACCGCGGAGGAAAAACGTACTTATGCCATCAGTTCTCCCGGATCCTATGAATATTATAAATTGGTAATTTCTGCCCGGGCCGGAAGTGGAGGTGACCGGGTCGCCTTGCGAGAAATGGAATTGCTTGGAACCCCGTCTCTTTCCAATTGGTACATGCTGGTTCGCCTAAATGAGTCCAATAGCGATCTTTATGCCCAGGGCTTCCGTTACAATTTGCTCAAATCCGCAGGCGAAGACCTCCGTTTCCAGACTCCTGCTGGGGTTGAACTTCAGCATGAAATTCAAAAATGGGATGTAACCGGGGAATCCTTGGTCTGGGTTGAGATTCCAGCACTTATTCCAGACGAGAAGATCCTGATGAGATGGGGAAATCCACAAGCCGCCCTGCCCGCTTATGCGACGAATGGGGATTCCTGGTCGAACTCCCTTGGCGTATGGCATTTAGATGAGATATCCACCGCTAGTTTTGGAGATTCTTCTTCTCAATCCAACGACATTACCAATATCAACAACTTATCCCCTGTTCAAGGCATCGTGGGTGGAGCAATGGACTGGGGAGATGGCAACAATGACGCAGGTGTCAAAACCACGTCACCTGTTAATACGGGAGGAGTTTTTACCGCTTCCATGTGGCTCAAATATGAGAAGGCAAGCGATGTCAACTGGCAGTCTATTATATCCAATAAAACAGCATGGAATAATGCCTATGGTTTCCATATCGGACTATACGATAACAATGATACCAGGTTACAAATTCGCGGTGGAGATGCCAACCCTGTTTATGAGCCTTCCCCGGTAATTTCAAGCTGGTTTGGAATGCCTTGGACCCATACGGTGTTTTCTTTCAATGGCTCTACTGTAACCGGATTCCTCAACGGCGTTGAGACCTTTTCTGGAACCATCGCTCCGGCATCAAACTCCGCTTATCCGATGGGAGTCGGTAACGACGCGGTCGGAAGTACCGACACTTGGGACGGTCCAATCGACGAATTGCGGATCGACAAGTATGCCAGTTCTGTAGACTGGGCTAAAGCAAGCTACGAAAACCAAAAACCAAACTCTACCTTCCTAAAAATCGATAATTTCAAAGGCTCACCGGTATTCGATTCCACAATTAAAGCTATCTATGCAAAGAAAGGTGTCGCGATTTCAGCTTTTACCCCGATCGTCGCCACCGGGGGAACCAAGGCATTTTCAGCGGTTGGACTACCCCCTGGGATCTCAATCAATGCAACTACTGGTAGCATTCAGGGTTCCACAACGGTAACTGGAACCACCAGTTTTACCGTTACCGTGCAAGGTTTGGATGCAAATGGAGATTTCAAGTCCGCCTCTCAAGTTTACACCCTTGAGGTTTCAGACCCGGATGGCTTCCCCAACAAATTGAACATGACTTTCTCTGGCTACACCGGCTCAAGTACCCTGTCCAACTTTCCAGTATTGGTGGAATTACATGAGAGCATTAGCGGCTTCGCTTACAATTCTTTTATCTCCGGTATTGGAAATGACCTTCGGTTCTTTGACGGAATGGGTCGGGAATTAGAGTACGATGTTGAAAAATGGGATACCAATGGCCGGTCGGTTGTCTGGGTCAAGATGGTTGAGCTCAATGCCAATTCCACCTTGCTTGCCTGCTGGGGAAATTCATCAGCGTCCGCTGCCCCAAGCTACCTTGGAAGTGGATCTGTTTGGTCCAATAACTTCAGTGGAGTTTGGCACTTCAACGAGAAAGTTGCTGGTAAATTCACTGACTCTTCAGGCAAGGGAAATTTTGCCCAAGCTTATTTTGATGCTTCGTCATCTGCTGCCCAGATTGGTAATGGTGTGGTTCTGGACGGAACCGATGATTATGTCGATTTGGGTAGCAATGTCGCAAATTCGGCTAGTCCTTATATGGCTAGCCTTTGGGTAAAGGGGGATGCCTCTTACACATCCGGAACCTATGAGAGAATCCTAAGCTCAAAATCCGCCGGGTCCACTACCGAAGGGTTTGGTCTCTATGAGTCTTCCAACAATCGACTCTACATGAAAGTGGGCAATTCCACGAAATGGAAAACGGTTCATAATTGGGTCGATGCCCAATGGCACCACATCGCTTTTGGACTCTCTGGAACCCAAGGGTACTTATTTGCCGATGGGGTTGACAAAGTCCTTACTACTTTCAACCAAAGCCAGCAAGTTGCTCAGCAGAATTTACTTCTCGGCAAAAACTCTTACAACACTGCTGCCAAATGGAAGGGTGCCTTTGACGAATTACAAATTTCAACCACCATTCGCTCCGCAGACTGGATCAAGGCATCCTATGATAACCAGAAGAGTAGCCAAAGTTTGGTCAGTTACGGTTCGGTTACTGGGCCCAGAATTATTACCAGTTCCCTACAACTCTCATCCACGGTTGGGCAGGCATTTGATTATAATATGACCACTATTGGTTCACCCAATTCTTATGCGTTCTATGACCTGCCAGGTGGTTTACAATTTAGTTCATCCACGGGAAGACTGCAGGGTTCCCCCGTCGTTTCCGGAGTCTATGCTATTCCTGTTGTAGTGGGTTATGCCAATGATGACGGAAATTTAACCGATTTGGATGCAAACAACGACCAGATCGGTACCCATGATTTGAGTGATACTGCAAATCAGGTTGCCCTTAACCTAACCGTACTATCCACCACTCCATCCATTTCCACCTTAACTCAAACCGCGGTTGCAGCAACCAGCGTGTCAATGGAAGGAAACCTGACCAGTTGGGGAGGTGAACCTTGTGATGTCCGTATTTATTACGGGACTTCGGATGGGGGTACCACCGCTTCTTCCTGGCAGCACGCCTTCGAGGTTGGTAAGCGGGGACAGGGAGCCTTTTCCCAATTAATTGGTGATCTTCTTCCCCAGACCACTTATTATTATCGGGCTCGAGCCTTTAATTCTGCTGCACCTGGTGGGGTTTGGGCATCCAGTGGTTCCTCTTTTGCCACCTCGGCATCTTCCATTCCTGTGGTTTCAAACAGCCCGGTTTACGATGCTACCGGTACATCCGCTGTTATTCGTGGAACGGTCCCAGCGGTCGGTGCTGGAACCGTTGCTCAAGGAACCGCCGGTTTTTCCTCTTCCAGTTACCCGAATTTGATGATTTGGCTCGATGCCAATGACACTGGTTCTCTGGACCAAGGGGTAACTCCGGGAGGAGTTGGTACCCCTTCCAATAGTCAGGCGGTTGGATATTGGGGAGATAAAAGTGGTAAAAGCAATCATGCCAAGGTATTTCAACTGGCCCAAAACAGAAAACCCCTCTACCTCACATCGTCTTACAACAGCATGCCTGCTGTCCACTTTGACGGTAGTAACGATATGATGACGGTTCCCTCTTCTACCAGCAATTTTGACGGTTGGGATAAGATCACTATTTTCTTGGTCAGTGAAAATAACCTAAATAGTTGGGATTACATTATCGGCAAGGGTGGAAAAGACCAGGGTAATGGTGGTTGGTGGTTAGGGAAATCCACGGGTAATTGGGCCCGTTTATACACCCTTGGGGTCGATGGTAGCGAAGCTTTCAACTCAAATGACACCTTCAATAACACTTCAATCTGGTCGGTGACCATGGGCAATGGTATGCGTAAGCTTTATCGCGATGGGGTCAAGAAAGGCGAAAAAACTTTTTATGGTTCTATCACCCCAACCTCTCCAGTGGTTCCTCTCTCTCTGGGTGCCACAATTGATCCGAATAATGGATATGGAAATAATTACGGAAATACCAAGATCTCCGAGTTGCTGATTTATAAGGACTGGATCGCAGATACAGCCAGGCAAAAGATTGAAGGCTACCTAGCACACAAGTGGCAAGATACCGGGGCATTTGCAAATGACCATCCATACAAAAATACTGCACCGGATTTTAGTTCTCCGGTTGCCGGGGTTAAATTGACTCTCTACTGGGGTAGTAACGATGGAGGAACCGACCCGGCACTATGGGCGCATTCCGAGTCTCTCGGTAATTACTATGCGGAAACTACCGGGAATGGATTTGAAGGATATGGATACTTCCGGGTACCCAATGATTCCTACATGGATGACATTGAATCCTTGATCGCCTTGACCCCGAGTGGATCTGCCTTCATTCAGTCCGAACCGGGAGGAAGTAGCGGGATGGATTTCAACGGAAAAGCTGACTTCCAGAATGCTGGGATTGGCATTGCCGGTGACAGTAACTACATGGCATTATTTACTACTAACTTCACTCCTTCCGCTACCGGGACTTATCAATTTAGAACCAATAACGTCGATAATGTCGGTGCCCTATGGTTGGACCTGAATCAAAATGGTATTTTTGAGACCTCCAACAACGAAAAAATGGCCGGAAGAAATATGGCGGGAATTAGTACTGCATCTGCCAATCAGTCCTTGATCGGTTCTCAAGTATATAAGATGGCAATCGGGTTTGGTGAAATCAATGGGGGCGAGCGGATAAACCCACAGATCATTACCCCTTCCATCACTTCCTGGACGACGATGAAACCCTTGGCTGCTGCCCAAAATGGACTCTACACGGCAACCGGTCTTTCCAACGGAAAAATTGGTAAAGATCAGGTAAAAGTAGAGGTTACTGCCTCCAACCTAGTCAAAGGGAATACCTATTACTACCGCCTGTTTGGAACCAATTCAGCCGGACCGGACTGGGCAGATTCGACCGCCTCCTTCAAATCCGAAAGTGTGATCAATGCCAACCTTGGAACCATCACCTTCAACACTGCTGCCCCCACCCCAACATGGACTGATACTTCGGGAGCAGGAGGAACGGGGCAGTTGGTCACCTACTCTTTTACCGACGCGAATTTGAATACGGTCTCCTATCGAGTTGCCAAGTATAATTTTGACAGCCTCAACATTGGGGATGGTGCCACGGTTCGCATGATTGGGGACCATCCGATTGAAATTCAAGTTTCGGGAGACGCCACTATCCTAGCCGACTTGGATCTGAATGGAACCGAAGGTGCTAATAACAACTTTAAAACCGCCGGTAAACTGGGTGGGGGTTACGGTGGATATCGGGGCTGGCAAAATGATTCCCAAGACGGGAGCGGACCATCTCATGTACTCGCACCCGGGCTTAATCAAGGTGGGGGTGCCAAGACACCGAATACTGGCTCGACAGCAACAGACTTAGTTGGCGCTGCTGGTTACGGCGGACTCGGAGCAAACCCTTCAAGCACACGCAACCGCGGACAAACTTATGGAAATCCGGACCTCACCCATTTATTGGCCGGATCCGGAGGTGGAGGAGGCTGGGATCGATCTGGGGGATCTGGTGCGGGTGCCATCAAAATCGTCAGTGTTGGAACCCTTACAATTGGTGGAGACATCTGGGCAGTTGGGGGTCGAGGAGGAGCCCGCCCAAATGAACATCGTCGCTCAGGTGGAAGCGGATCCGGAGGTGCCATTTACTTGAAAGGAAATAATGTAACCATCCAGAACGGGGTGGTAATAAGTGCAAGTGGTGGTGCTGGTGCCACCGGTATTACCAACCAAAATGGGGGAGCTGCAGGTGGCGGTGGCCGTGTCTTTATTGAAGGAACCAATTCTTTCGTGAATCAAGCTAGCTCGACCAATGCCAACATCACTGCAAATGGAGGTCAAAGTGCCGGCACCTTGCACGGCTCATCTGGCTCGGTAAAAATATTGCGCCCACAAGTATCCAGCTTAAATTTTGCAAGTGGATCCCTGACCATCGATACGGATATGGCCACGATCGTTCATTCAGATGGTTCCTTTTTGTCCGGTACTTTAGTCGATAAAAGTTTTTCGCATACCAACACATCCGGAGTTACCACCGTATACCCTTACAAGGTTTGCGTCTTTACTGCAGACACTATCAACTTGGGATCTAATCTAGTAGTCACCCTTCAGGGCTCCAATTCTCTTTCGCTCCGTACCCGAAATCAAGGAGACTTCACCTTGGCCACTCAATTAATTGCCGATGGAAGTAATGCCGTTGGCTCAACCGGGGGGGTTCAAACCCTAGGGGGTTGGTCCGGTGGAAACCAAGACACAGACGGTAATGGTCCGGGTGGCGGAAAGGAAAAAGCCGATGGTAATGGATACGGTGGAGGAGCTGGTTATGGTAACTATGGCTGGGACGATTTTGCTAACCACACTGCACATGGGAATCCCTATGGGGGCACACAGGTTTCCGATCTAATCGGTGGTTCCGGTGGAGGGGGTGGTAACACCAAGGGTGGCGGTTCGGGTGGCGGTGCGATTGAACTCATTGCTCATGGAACCGGAAACCTAGTATTGGCTGCGGGCTCTAAGATTTCAGTAAATGGCGGAGATACCTCTGTTACCAGTAATGGAGGAGGTTCTGGATCTGCCGGCTCCATTAGACTCGTGGGAGCCTCCGTGGTCAACAATGGTACCTTGTCTGCAACCGGAATGGCACCACTTGCTGTTCAAGATGGTTCGGGCGGACGCATTGTATTTGATTCGAATGGCACCATTACTACAGGTACCATCGATCTTAAAGGCCGTTACCCCTGGGGTGCTGCCAATGGACTCGCGGAAGGAACTATTGCCCTACTTGGAAATACATTGAATAGTTCCGATCTCAGTTACTCATCGGGTACCCTTACCATCGATACCACTTCCGCCTATTGGTATCATAGCTCGGGTAAGCACGGAACAGGGGTAATCGCAAATTACGACGACAATGGCACTCAATATAAAACCTGTACCTTTACTTTCGACAGTATTAATTTACAGGCTGGTCTGTCGGTCAGTTTGAAAGGTGAAAATGCCTTGGTTCTCAAAACCCGAAATCATGGTAATATCTCGGTTGGAGTAAACCTGAACCTGGACGGAGCGAATACCACCTATGACAATACCCGTACACCTGGGAACCATAACAATTTCGCCTTTGGACGCCTTGGTGGTTACCGTGGGGGTTGGGTTGGAAATAATGCCGTTGCTTCTCTAGGAAAGGGTCCAGGGGGTGGACAATACCGGGTCGTGAATGATAGCAGTCGTACTTTCCCCAACGGATTTCATGGAGGTGGTGGTGGATATGGCAGCCCTGGACAATACTCGAATATTGCTCCTTCAGCCGGTAAAACTTATGGATCCGCTTCCTTGCTTCACCTGCACGGGGGATCCGGTGGCGGCGGCGGTGAATGGATCAGTGGAGGTGCCGGTGGAGGTGCTCTTTCGCTTGAAGCCGACGGTAATGGCACTTTGACCATTTCTTCCGGCGTTACCATTTCCGCCAATGGTGGTGCTTCTGATCAAGTAACCAATACCCGCCAAGGTGGGGGGGGTTCCGGTGGTTCCCTACGTTTTGCTGGAAAAAGTATCATCAATAATGGTACCATTTCTGCCAAGGGAGGTACGGGTTCTGTGGTACCATCCGGAGGTGGTGGACGTGTTGCCTTCAATTATAGCTTCAATTTGAACTTGGGCACGGTGGATGTTGGCTCCGGTAGTTATGCCGGTACGATTGCCGAGAACACCAAACCGGTGATCGTTGGGGATCTTGTTGTAGGTGTATCATATCAAAATTCCAAATACGAGGTTCCAGTACAAGCGAATAACCTAGCCGTTTGGTATAAGTTTGACCAATCCACGGGTTCTTCAGTAACCGACTATTCCGGCAACAACCGCCACGGATCCTTAAAAGGAATGGATAATTCCAACTGGGTTCCCGGGGTTTCTGGAAACGCTCTCTCCTTTGATTCCGGTTCTAAAAGTTCAACCAATACGTCTGGACAATATGTGGATATGGGAGCATGGAGTACCGGGGGTGCGATGACTTTTAGCACCTGGATTTGGGTCAACAAAGCCCATGACTGGCAGCACTTTTTCAATCTTAACAATGGAGACAATGTTGATTCCATTTATTTTCGGCAGTCAGGGACTAATCCCGGAGGATCTTTTAACCTCAAGGACACCGCAGGTGGCGATGAATGGAGTGATCTCAGTGGTTTCCTAGAATACGGAAAATGGATTCATTATGCATGGACTATCAATAATGGTGGTACCAATGCTTCCATGATCAAAACCTATAAAAACGGAACCATCTTTCAATCCACCAACTCCGATAAATCCCCACCGGTAGTTAAATCTCGAAACAACCAGTGGATTGGTAGAGCGGATAACAATAATTATTATTTCAATGGAAAAATGGATGATTTCCGGATTTATACCACGGCTTTGACTGCATCTGAAGTCGCCGGCATCCACTCTGGATTCAATCCAGTCGCTTATTCAGTTACTGCTCAAAAGGGTCCAACCTCTTACTCTGCCTCCGGACTGCCAACCGGATTATCCATTGACCAAGGGACCGGAGCAATTTCCGGGCTAACTTCCCAAGTCGGTGTCCATAATGTTACCATTACAGCTTCCAACTTGTCCGGAACTTCTGATCCGAAAACCCTGGTTCTTACCGTTACCCCAAATAAACCCATTTTCGAAGATGATGGTAATGCCACCAATAATATGTCTAGTGTGGGAGCAAATGCAGCCACTGGCTCAATCACTCTCGACGATACCGGAGGTGAAAATCCCAAAGTGGTTATCTTTTATGGAGATAATAATGCGGACACCAATGCCACCGAATGGACTCCTGCTCAGCTTACCAGCACCGCATGGCTCGATGCCAGTGACTCTTCCACCATCACTGCTACCGCTGGAAAAGTAAGCCAGTGGAATGATAAAAGTGGAAGTAACCAACATTTTGTTGCTCCCACCGCCCAACGGGAACCCACTTATGGTGCCCGTCGACTCAACCATAAAAAAGTAGTTGATTTCATATCCGACGATTACCTGAATGGGCCCAACCTGCCCCTTGCTTCCAATCTCAGCATCTTCATGGTCGCGGGGATCGATGCCATCGATTCGGACAGCGACTCCCTTTTTAGTATAACGGGGGGGACTAAGCACCTCCAGTTTGGTTCGGGCAATGCCTCCGCATTCAACGGGGCAATCTGGAGTACCGGCATGGGAATCGGAAATGTAAACCTTACAGGTGGCCCTTTTGCTGGACCAAGTATTTACGAACTTGTTTTCATTAACAATGACGACAAGGTCCATGCCTATGTAGATGGTACCAACCGCTCCGGCTCAGGGTTTGCATACACCGCATCGCCCTCATCCCCCACCACCTTTGGACTGATGCGTAACCGGGGTTACAGCACCTTCCCGGATGGCTATGTTGCGGAATTTGTACTTTTACGATCCGCTCTTTCCGATGCAAACCGTCAAAAGATGGAAGGCTACCTTGCTCACAAGTGGGGGCTTACCGCCAGCCTTCCCGCAAACCACCCCTACAAATCTGCTCCCTACTATATTACCTCCTGGGATTCCCAATCCGTACTCGCTGGTACCCAAGCAGCTGGTCAACTTGATTTCTCACTTTCTGGGTTAAGTACCAACACCAGTTACTATTTAAAGGCACTAGCAACGAATTCAGGAGGAAGTAGCTGGAGTGACGGATTTACCTTTACTACCAGTAGCAACGCAGTACCGCCAGTCATGGATGCCTCCGCAGCTACTTCGGTGACCACCAATGCCGCTACCGTGAATGGTTCGGTTCTCTCCTTTGATGGAAGTGATGCCCCTGCCGTTACTTTGTACTATGATAATAATGGCAACTATTCTCTGGATCGGGTAGACCCGCTAATTCCACTTTCTTTCGGTGCGAACTTAGGACTTTGGCTCGATGCTAGTGACGCTCCTTCTATCACTGCATCTTCCGGTGCAGTAAGCCAGTGGAGTGACAAGAGCGGAAACGCTCTGCATGTTGTGCAGGCAACTGCGGATAAGCAACCAACTACGAGCTCAGCCAGCCAGAATAGCTTGAATGTCCTGAGTTTTGATGGTGGAGATTATCTACAAAAATCATCCTCCAATGTTCAAAATGTCGACCAAACTTGGTTTGTGGTAGCTCAGGTTGATTCCGTGAGCGACTCGAGTGACTCGCTTCTTGCATATGGTAACTGGGAAGATGGTAAGTGGCAGTTTAACTCCGACCATGCCACTGCTTTTTACGGCAAGATGCGGAAAAATAATACCAGTGGAATCACAAGTGTGAGCAGTTCTAGCTCATCCTCCAATCTAATTGGTTCCTACCGATTGTATTCCCTTAGTTTCAACCGTGGTAATTCCACTTTTTCGAGCTGGATGGATGGCATCAATAATAACAGTGCGAAGACTGATTCAATCGCCCTAGCCTCCAATCAAAAAATTACCGTTATGGGAAGTAGGCAAAGTACTCCGTCTTCACCTGGTGGTAAAATGGCTGAAATTATCTACTTAAAATCAGTTGCGGATGCCGACCGAATTAAAGTTGAGGGCTATCTGGCTCACAAATGGGGACTGACCGCAAACTTAGCCTCTTCCCACCTTTATAAATCGAAAGCGCCTTCTTCCAATGTACCGCTCACGGCTGTATCTTTGGGAACGAAACCTCAGGGTTCTTTCTCCCACAACCTTACTGGTCTTACTCCAGGTACTCGCTACCACTATCGCTTTCTTGGGACCAATTCGGGTGGTCGAGGTTTTTCACCAACTAAGGACTTTGTCACCATCGGATCTCCTACTTTGGAGGCTTCGGGTGCATCCGAAGTAACCGTAAACTCGGTCACTTTAAACGCTAAGGTTACTTCGACCGGTGGAGCAAATTTTCTAACCCCAAGTGACATCAAGGCAGACAGTATAAGTGGTAAGACAATGGGAATTTGGTTCGATGCCTCCCAACTTGGACTGTCAGACAACGCAGTGCTAACCCAATGGCCAGATTCATCTGGACTCAACAGAGGAATGACTGGTGTCGTTGGTGATCCACGCTTCACCGCAAATGAACCAACTGCCAACTTTCAGCCCGTTGTCACCTTCGATGGAGATGATGTCACCTATACGGCTTATGATTTCAATCTCAACAATGCCAATCACTGGTTAAACGATGGATTCACCGCTTTCGGGGTTGCCCGATATACGGGTGGGGATAATGAGACCGTAATTACTTCTGATAATGGATGGATTTTTGGACACGATGCTGGAAACATCGGGCGTTATAAATTTGGCGGATGGGTAAGTGCCATAAATAATACAACGGATCAGACTGCCTTTCATATCTTCAGTGCCCGACAAGAAGGACAGTCATCCGGAAGTGATCCGGCTGCCTGGACATGGAACGATGGACAAACCGGAGTTGTGGCAAATACCGGTTCCACCAACGATGCCTTTGTACCTAGACAGCTCAGTTTTGGTGCTCAAACCAATAATGCGTTTTCCTCTCAATGCCAAGTCGCGGAATTTATTATTTATCATGGTCAACTTACGGACTCAAATCGACAAAAGGTAGAGGGCTACCTAGCACGCAAGTATGGATTGACCAGCTCTCTTCCCTCTGCACACCCATGGAAAAACTCCACCTATGGCCCTTTTGATCAACCTACTAATTTGGGCGGTCAAGATGCAACCGTCACCTTCTACTGGGGGGATGATAACGCAAGTAATGTGGCAGACAACTGGGACAACAACCATACTTTATCCGCCACTCAGTCTGTGGGTGTCGCCACTCATACATTGACCGGCCTGACCAAGGGAACTACCTATTACTACACCGCATATATTTCGAATTCCGGTGGAAGTTCTTGGGCGGATGTTAAAACTTTCGTACCCGCGCTTACCCAGCTCGGTAAGGATAGTATCCCAGATCTTGCTCTTTGGTTGGACGCGACCGATGTCAACGGGGACGGGAATCCAGACTCCTTATCCAGCGGGTCTGCTGTATCCTCCTGGGGTAACAAGGCAAATGGAACCCGTACCGTGGCCGCATCAGGTTCTACCCGGCCCACCTACCAAGCCAATGTATTTGGATCGAAACCAGGCTTACGATTTGATGGCTCGGATGACGGCTTTAATCTTTCTGCGATTCGGTCCACTAGCGGAGGATATTCCATCTACATCGTTAGTGCCCGTCCCACCACTGGCTCAGGCGACCCGGATGCTTACTTATTTGAAGAGGCTGGCTGGAACCTTTTAGCAGGCTTTGGAAACCGGTCCTATTCAGCGAAAATTTCCAAGAAATCTGCTACCAGTGGAGCCACCCTTAGCAATTTAAAATTAGGTAAGTCCGGTCTCGCTTCCACCAATGATTTTGGTGGAGATATCGCAGAGGTTCTTCTCTTCAGCCGCAAATTGTCAACCAGCGAAGAACAAAAAGTGGAAGGTTATCTCGCCCATAAGTGGGGAGCCGCATCCAACTTATTGGACGGGCACCCCTACAAAGAAGTTCCTCCAGCCTTTGACAACTCCCCTAAGATTACGGATCAGTCCTATGTTACTGATGTTGGTGCTGTGGCGACCCTACAAGTGACTCGTGTGAACGACTTACTCGGTTGGTGGAAGATGGATGAAGGCTCGGGCACTACTTTATTGGATTCTAGTGGAAACGGCAGGACTGCTACGCTTAGCGGAAACCCAACCCTTGGTGCTACCGGTGTGCTTGGGTCTGCAATTAATATGGACGGAACCGGAGATTACGCAACCGTCACCGGCATCGATATTGCCAATAAAAGCTTCTCCACCAGCTTCTGGGCCAAGCGGGCTGACGACTCCCGTGGTTATATTATAGGTCACAGCAACTCTGGAAGTCGCAAGGAACTCGGGCTTGGGTTTCACGACAACAACTCATTCCGACAAAAATTTAACGGGGATGACCAAGAAATCACTTCCAACCTGATTATCAAACAATCCACCGACTGGATTCACTTCGTCACCACCTACGATGCAGTAAATAATATTCAGACTATTTATGCGAATAAGGGAGTGAACTCTTTGGTCATGAGTAGAAACAGTGGTCAAGATTTCCAGGGTACTGGTTCCTTCAAGATCGGTTGCTACAAGGATAATTCTGATTGCTTCAACGGTTTGATTGATGATCTGCGGGTTTATGGGCTTGCCCTTTCCGCTTCCGAGGCATCCGCAATTTATAACCAAGGTGCTGGTGACCTCGTCGCATTTTATCCTCGAGAAGTTGCCTATGTTGGTGTGCCTTTTTCTCTGCAGGTAGTTGCGACCCAAGGGCCAGAAACCTACTCCGCTGGTTCCATTCTTGGCACCAAGGGTTTGAGCATTCATTCCACGACCGGGGTGATATCCGGTACTCCTAATGTAGTTGGCGATTTCAATTCGACCGTGACGGTTACGAACTCAAGCGGTTCCCAGACCAAGTCCTTCTTCTTTCGGGTGCTTAAGGGTAGCCGTACTTTGGACTGGAATCAAACCATTGCTGGTTTGACCTACGGTGACTCTGCGTTTTCCTTAACTGCCACTCCCACCGGTGCTGGTGATTTGTTCTTCGGAAGTTCGGACTCTTCCATTATTGAGATCAATGGAACTACCAAAACCATTCACCAATTGGACGACAACCTTGTCCATTACTGGAAGTTTGACGAGACCTCGGGAACTTCTGCTTCCCCAACCCGAGGCACTCACTCCGGTACTCTAGGCAGTCTAGCAACTTTCGTGGATGGCAAATTTGGAAAAGCTTTAAATCTTCCCGGTACCAATGGTAATTCAAAAGTAGTTTTCCCAGTTGCTGCCGGAAATAACGGCAACCAGTTCACGGTTTCTTTGTGGTTCAAATACGCCGGTACGGCGAGTGCGTATGGGACGATATTGGCAACCAAGGAATCTTGGAATGATGCTTTCGGGTGGCGCTTTTTAAAGACTAACAATGATACCAATGTACAAGTTACTGGGTCGAGTGGGGCAGGCTTGGATAAGTTCGCTAGCAGTTCCCTAGTTGCCGGTAATTGGCACCATGTCGCGATTGCCTTCAATAATGACAAAGCGGTGATTTTTGCGGATGGGGTTGGTTCATCGCAAGGCACCATCGCTCCGGTCACTACAAGTGCTCTTGCCCTAACGCTCGGTGCCACTCCAACCAACGGCTATTCCCGCTTTACCGGCATGGTCGACGACTTGCGAATCTACGGCAAGGCTTTGAGTACTGCAGAGGTCACCACCCTCTACGGTGGGGGATCCGGAGATTTTGTCACCGCAAAGTCCGGAAATGTTGCGACAATCAAGAAAAGCGGAACCGTTACTCTTTCTGCTCATGCTCCCGGGACGAATTCGATGTACGGGGCTGCTTCAGTCTCCAAATCGGTAACCGTTTCCAAGGCTGCCCTCACCATCACTGCTGAGAGCAAGAACAAAATCCTCAACCAGGCAAACCCTGCCCTTACTTACCTCGAGACTGGTTACCTTGGGAGTGATGATCGAAACAATTCAATTACCTCAGCGATCACATTAAGCACAACGGCACAAACTAACAGTGCTGCGGGGAGTTACCCGATTGTTCCATCTGGAGGCGCTTCTGACAAATACTTCTTCAACTTCGTGAACGGGGCGTTGGTGATTAGTGACAAGACTCCCCAGACCATATCCTGGGGACAAGATTTTTCCTCTGCCTCGATCAATCAGTTTATTGATTTGAATGCCACCTCATCTTCGAGCCTGCCCGTGGTGTTTGCCTCTTCGGATGAGAGCGTCGCCAGTCTCGCAGTTACTTTGCAGAGTAGTTTGGATACTTGGTGGAAGTTTGACGAAACTACGGGAACCACCCTTTCGGACTCTTCAGGCCAGGGTTCTGCGGTGCACAATGCCCTTCTTCAAGGAACCGATGGCAGCACCAATCGGGTCTCCGGAAAGTTTGGAAATGCCCTCTTACTAGACGGAACCGATGATTATGGATTTTCGGGTGGATACAAGGGTATTACCGGGACTTCCAGACGGACTGTTTCCTTGTGGTTCAAGACATCCACCGCAAACAAACCCATTCTTCAATATGGAGCATTGGGAACCGGATCCTTGTTCAAAGTTTCTATTAATGGATCACAGGCGGCAGTGCTTGATCTCGGTGGAGTTTCCATTACTGGAGGCAGTAGCCTAGCCGATGGAAACTGGCACCACTTTGCAACCAGTGTTCCTGATAGTGGAAATTCGGGAGGGGTTAAGCTTTATGTAGATGGTGCTGCAACTTCAGGAAGTGGAACTACCTCCATTAATACCAGCAATGCAAATGACATTAAAATCGGAACCGATGGATCCACTTTCTTTAATGGTCAATTGGATGATGTTCGATTGTACAACGCGGAATTGAATGCCAGTATGATTTCCAAGCTTTACGGATCAGGCATGGGTGACTTCAATCGTCTGCATATTAAAACATCTGGTTCGGTAAGCGTTACCGCTAGCCAACCTGGAGACCAAACCTATGCCCAGGCACCCTCGGTTACCACCAACCTTAGCATTGGGAAATCAAATCAAACCATTTCCTTCAGCCCGATTCCCGACAAGTCGGTGGGCGATTTTGATTTTACTCTTTCTGCCGTGGCCAGCTCCGGACTACCAGTCAGCTTCTCAAGTTCGGATAGCTTAATTGCCCAGGTAATCGGTACTGCCCCGAATCAAACCATCCAGGTTCGCTCCGCAGGAAGTGTGACCATTACCGCATCTCAAGCAGGTGATTCGGCTTACCATGCCGCAACCTCGATGACCCAAACCCTTACCATCGGTTATTTCAACCTCCAAGCAAACTCCTTACCTGGAATTCGCTTATGGTTGGATGGTAATAACATTGATGCGGATACTACGGTTGACTCCATCTCCAACGGTTCTGGGGTTGGCTTTTGGAAAGATCGCTCTGGAAATAATAACCACGCAGGTGCGGTTGGGGCTGCGATTCCCTCTTACACCGCCTCCGGACTTAATTCCAAGGGCGTGGTAAGTTACAGTGCCGCTCAGACATCCACCTTTAGCCCAGATTCCAACATTCGGATCATTGCGGCAGTGATCAAGCAAGACACAGCACAAACTGCTTCCACCAAACCATTTGGCGGGAACCAGTTACTCACCACCTCAGGTGGAAAGTTCGGACTTGGCGTCATGGATTCAGGAACTAGCTCAAAAGACTTTTCGGTCGTGGTTTGGCAAATGGCTTCTGGAGCCTACTCCATCCATGTCGACGGTCTTGAAAAGGGTACCGGAACTAGCTCCCTGGCTCCCGCAGCTTTTGATAAGGTCGGGAACGACTTCGCCGGACAAATTGCGGAAATAGTTGCCTATGATCGGGGCTTGAGTAGCGGAGTTCGACAAAAAGTCGAAGGCTACCTGGCGCATAAGTGGGGTATGGAAAGTAAATTGCCTTCCGCCCACGCATACAAGGTTGGCAAGCCTGCATTTGGTGGAAACCAAGTCTTAACTTTCCAACCGATTCCTGACAAACAGGCTGGGCAGACGGTTACTCTTGATGTTTCCTCCGATTCGGGTCTAACTGCTTTCACTTTTGACAGCAACGATACCAGTGTTGTCTCCTTTTCAGGTAATGTGGCCACCGCCCTTAAAGTCGGAAAAGTTACGATTACTGCTACCCAAGCTGGTCAAACCCCTTGGCTACCGGCCACTGCAACTCAACCATTTATCGTAACCGCCACACCCAGAGCGGATCAAACCATCACCTTTGCGGATATTCCCAACCAAACCGTCCAATCCGCAAGTTTTGATTTGAACGCTTCCGCCTCCTCCGGTTTACCGGTCAGTTTTGCAGTGGTCTCTGGAAGTAGTGCCACGGTTGCCAGCAATGGTACGGTTACGATAGTTGGTCCAGGAGTTACCACCATCCGGGCTTCCCAAGATGGAAACGCCAGCTACAACCCTGCTCCCACGGTCGAGAAAACGCTTACCATTAATAAGGTTGCTCAGACCATCACTTTTAATGCTTTAAGTAATGCAGGCCTTCAATCCGGGACTTATTCTCTGAGTGCCACCGCATCTTCTGGATTATCGGTTAGCTTTACGAGTAGCGACCCAACCGTGGCATCCGTAACGGGTACCACATTAACGCTTAAAAAAGGAGGTTCGATTACAATTACCGCCAGCCAAGGAGGCGACAGTACCTACATGGCAGCACCGGATGTCACTCAGCCTTTAACCGTGATTGATGATACCCAACAAGCCCAGATCATTACTTGGACCCAAACCTTAGGAAATCGTGCTTTTGGCGTGGCTGATCTCAACCTAACCGCAACCGCGAGTTCCAATCTTCCGATTACCTATTTGAGTTCGGATTCCGCAGTGGCCCAGATTGTAAATGCTGCAGGATCAGCAACTAGCAATGGCACCTACCTTAAAGTAATCGGTGCCGGAACGGCGACCATCACCGCCACCCAGGCAGGAAATGGACAATTTCAAGCTGCCACTGCGATTACCAAGTCAGTCACCGTTACCAAGGCGAACCAGGAAATCGTCACCCAAGCAGGTTCCTCAACGGTTCCTAATGTAACCAAGGATAATGGCGATTTTGAATTCGTTCCCGCCCTCAAGTCCCGCAACACTGGCACCCAGGCAGATTCTGGTCTGGCCCTTACCTATTCGAGCTCTAATAGCGGAATTATCGCGGTGACCAGTGGAGGTGCCAAACTGACTCCAAAGGGACGAGGAACTGCTACCATCACGGTTAGCCAGGCAGGAGATGCAACTTATAACGCCGCAACCAATAAGACTTTCACGGTTACGGTCTCAGAAAACAGCCCATACAGCGACTCTCTGTCCGGAATGATTCTATGGTTAGATGCCAATGACATCAACGGGGATGGACTACCGGAAACCAGCGCCGACTTTATTTCCGGCGGTTCCAGTGGAGTAATCTCAAACTGGGCAGACCGTTCGGGAAGCTCGAATAACTTAACCCAGAGCTCCGCTACTCAAATGCCAAGCTACACCGTGCTCGCTGGAAGACCATCGGTATCTTTTGATGGTACCAACGACTTTCTGTCCAAAGCTTTACCCTCTGCATTGAGCGGAAACCCAAGCTTTACCATTCTAATTGCCGCAAAAGCAACTTCGACCTCGGGGCGCCTCATGCATTTCGGATCCAATGCGGGTACCGCGAATCAAAGCCTCGGCTTAAGTGCGGCTGGAGGATTCGAATACAATGCCGGATCCCTATCCGCTTACTCCAACTTTAACGCAACCCCGACTACCATTGGCACTTTCCGTAGGGCAACTGGATCCAGTTTAAATAAGGGGGAATTCTACCGTAATGGTGAAAAACTTTCCTTAAGTGCGATTAACGCTACCGGTACACTCTCCCTTCCTTCTTCCGCAAGTAGTTTAATTTTAGGTAAAGGAATCAACAGCTCCGGAACCAATGAGGTTTATTCCGGTAAAGTGAACGAGTTAATCATTTTCTCCGGAGAAATCACCGACTATGCAATCCGTCGGATGGAAGGCTATCTTGCTTGGAAATGGGGTTCTCAGTCCAACCTGATCAACGGACACCCCTTCAAAGCTGCCCGTCCCGGATTTGGGGGCACCCAAAGCATCACGCTGGCTCATACAAATGTGCCGGTGGACAGCTCCGACAATAAGCCCTTTGTGTCGATCTTCGACTCCCCCTTTGAACTTGTGGGGTCCTATGCCAGTTCCGGTCTCCCACTTGTGTACACCTCCAGTAACACCTCAGTCCTGGAAGTCGATGCCAACGGTCTTCTCAAACCCAAGAGTAATGGGAATGTCACCGTCACCGTCTCCCAACCCGGAGATAGTCATTTCTCGGCTGCTACCCCAAAAACACTGGCTATGAAGGTCACCGGTAAACGGTCGCAAACCATTACCTTTGACGAAATTCCGAGTCAGCAAATGGGACAGCATCTTGATCTGAACGCCACTTCGAGTGCCAACCTTCCCATCACCTTCAGTATTCAATCCGGATCAAATATTGCGAGTATCAGCGGTACCAGAGTAAACTTTACTGGTACTGGTCTTGTTACCGTGCGGGCCGCACAAGCTGGAAACGGCACCTATGCAGCTGCTGCCCATGTGGACCGATCTTTCCCCGTCAAAAGACCCGTAACGTTAAGCTTCGACAACCCAAGTACCAAGGGTGCCAATGATGTCTTTAAGTTAAACGCCATTGTACTGGATGGATTAACCAATAATCCGATCGACCCGGCAATTGCCCCTACCCCATCTTATTCAATTCTGAGTGGTGGTAACCTGATCACCCTCCTTGGTAACCGCGTCACTTGTGGATCATCCTCCGGTACGGTCAAGATTAGGGCGGTGGTCTCCGGCGCTGCCTTTGTCACCGCTAATAAGGACGCGACCTTTAACATTGACGCCTCCAAGAGTGGACAAACCATCACCTTCAAACAAGGCGAAAAAGGAGGCCTTCGTGACCTTCCCCTTTCCCGCAAGCCAATTCCGATTGGACTTATGGCCTACACCGACGCCAAGGATGCTAACAACAATCGTCTTCCTCTTTCCTTCACCCTAACTGGTAATCCTAATAAAGTTGCCAAGATTGTAGGAACCGGACCAAGTGCGGTCTTGGTTCTTGCCGACGGTAAGGCAACTGGAGGAGATAAGTTTTCTGGATTTGGAGGTGCGGATTATCTGGAGATTACCATCAAGGCATCTCACAACGATTCAAATTCTGCATATCATGCCGCGGAACTCGAAAGAACTATTCGAATCAAGGCACCTTCCAAATCCGCTTTCTTTGAAGAAAGAAAAATGGATGACCGCTTCGACGGAAAGCTAACTGAGTTCCGCAACCGTATGAGTGCTAAAGGAATAAGTGGAGAAAAAGCCCTCGCCCTTTTTGACAACGATAATTACGACTCAGATGGAGATGGAATTAGTAATGCTCTGGAACGAGCCTTTGGTGGCGACTCCCTGAGCAACGACTCCAGAAATACCCTGCCCAGACCGATCAAGGCAAAGCCATCCGGGGAAGAAGATCATGAATTCATCACCTTCCTTAAATATCAGGATTCTTACAACAACGAAGGCATTCAATACCTTGTGGAAACCAGTCGTGACCTGAGAACCTGGCTATCCACTACCGATGCAGATGGTGCCGAACAACATGGATCTGCCGTGGAAGTGGATGGGGGCATGGAACGGGTAGTATACAAAACCAAAAAAGGCAGAGCAGAAGATGGCCACAATAAAATCTTTATCCGGGTACGTATCAAAACCAGATAGTAAAAATTGTTATCTTTTAAATGGAGAATGAGGAATTAATTAAAGTAGCGGAAGCTGCCCATATCCTCGGTTTTAAGCAAAGAAAGAAAATAGACCTCTTAATCAAAGAGGGATTTCTCAAAGTACACACCAAAAAAGACAGCAAGCAAATTTGGCTATCTAAATCAGAAGTCTTCGCTTTACCGAAGGCCTTGCCTGCTAAACCCCGTATTGATTAGGTAAGAATCCTAAGATTCGGTGCGGGTTTGACTATTCCTTTTCCTTAGATCAAGTAGATCGCAAACAGGCATTCCCCACTATTTTCCATCCTAGTCTCTCCGTAAGTCAGAAAATTTTGAGTTCTAGAGATTAAACTCTACAACCGAATCGGTGAGGGTTTTTCCTTTGATTTATAAAGCTTGAAGAAGTTGGAGAATTTAGTCGCAAGATGTGGGAATTTTTACGATGTGTTGAATCAACATTCATTCGTACTTCTTTTTTATGAATCTAAATTCCCAAAATTCTCCCAAACTCGATAACCAGCGTCGAAACTTCCTCCAAAAATCTCTAGCTAGTGCAACTGCCATTGCTGGTTTACAGATTTCCACTGATGCCCATGCCTCTGTAGAAAGTAAAGAGGAGGATTTTAATCCTGAAGTTGTCAATAAAATCGATGTGCTTGTCATCGGCAGTGGATCTGCCGGTATCACCGCAGCACTTCAAGCTAGCCGAGCAGGAGCTAAGACTCTATTGGTCGAAAGAAGCTTTCAACTGGGTGGTACCACCACTACTGGGGGTGTCGCCTACCCTGGATTGTTTGATGCCTGGGGCAAACAAGTGATCGCTGGGATCGGATGGGAACTCATTAAGGAAAGTGTGGAACTCGATGGAGGTAAGTTTCCCGATTTTTCAAAAGTTCCCCGGGCTCACCATCATAACCAGATTAACCTGAACCAATTTATTTTTTCCCTACTGGCAGAAGAGAAATGCCGAGAAGCGAATGTAGAAATCGCTTATTACGAATTCCCTTCCAAGGTTACTAAAACCAATAACGGATGGCAGGTGGACTGTGTCGGCTTCGGAACCAAGCGCCGCGTTTTATGTAAACAAATGGTGGACTGCACCGGTGGAGCGGAGGTGGTGGGAATGCTGGGGTTTGAAAGGCTCCGCGAAAACGAAAGGCAACCCGGGTCTTACCTTTTTCAAATGGGTAGTTTCCACAATCCCGCCAGCAAGCAACTCCATAGGCTCTACGTCCACGGTGCCGACTCCACCAATTCTCGCACCGCTACTTTAGCTAACCTGACCGGAAGAAAATCAATTCTTGCCAAAGTGAGAAGAGACAAAAAACGACTGATGCACTTGCAGCCCGAGACCGGATTCAGGGAAAGTTACCGAATCCGCGGCGAAACCGTAATTACCGTACAGGACTACACCTCGGGTCGCCATTTTGAAGATGCCGTTTCCTATGCTTTTTACCCGGTCGATCTTCATACCCGAACCGGGGTTAGGCCAAAGCCGTTGAAGCGTGGGATCGTCCCGACGGTTCCTTTAAGCTCACTCATTCCGAAAGGGAGTGAGAATATTATCGTGGCTGGAAGATGCGTCAGCAGTGATCGTCTTGCCAACTCAGGCTTGCGGGTACAAGCCGCCTGCATGGGCATGGGACAGGCAGCGGGTGCAACCGCTGCTTTGGCGGCTCAAAACAAGACTACGCCTCTTAAGGTTCCCTTATCCAAGATTCACGAACTGCTCCAAAAGCATCAAGCCATCATCCCTGCCAAGGCCTAGTCTTTTTGAAGAGACGTCGAATAATATCCCTTTTTAACGCCATCCTTTTTGGAGTGATGGCGGTGACTGGGGTGATTGCCTTCATTCAACCGTTCTCCATTGAAATCATCGGACTTCATGCCCTCACCGGATTTCTTTTCATCGGTGTGGTTGCCGGACATATTTTCAACAACTCGGTGGCCCTCAAGAAATATATCAAAAGCCCGGTTATGCTCGGAGTCATTGCCATTACCACTGTAACCACCGTACTTTTTTATGATCAACCTGCCCCGATTAAAAAGATACTTGGCCTAAGTGGTAACCTAGGTCCTGCCCTTGACCTTTTTGAAATGGATGAGAAAGGAATGACCTATCATTACACTCCTGATCCCGGTTATAAGATGCTCATCGATCTGCGTACCGGTCCTGCATATGACTTTAAGAACCCTCCCCATTTGGCAGTATGGCTAGAAAACCAGTCCTTGTATCATATCAAGACTCTCTATGTTTCCGATACCCCGGATAAACGGAAGCAACTCCCCTACTGGGCATTCAAACTCAAGGGATGGGAAAAAGCCCAGAAGGAAGCGGAGGAAAAAAACCTCAGCCTCAAAGATTCAGTCGATGCGGTTTCTGAGGCAACCGCCAACGGTTCCTTTGATCCCGCTGATTATATCCTACCCACCGAGCAAAATGCGTCCATGCCTTACCGGGTCTTAATCGAAGTCAACCAGCCCAACGACCCATCCAGTAAGCTCGACGATCAACCATCTCTTATCTACGAGGTAGAAGTCGATAATTATGATCCGTACACCTTTCAACTTCTTGAATTAGTAGGGTACCCGGTTTTAGAAGAGGATACCGAAAAGGAGGAATGGTATCTTAGTTATGCCGATGAAAGTATCGAATCTGCCTTTGAAATTGTGGACAGTGCCCTTTTGCAAATCGAGCGTTCTATTGAGAAATCATTCTTCAGTAATCCCCCTACTCCCTGAATATTTTATCCTTTTTCTAAAATATAAATTTTATACATAAGAAAAAGAAACTTCGCGACATTCAGGGCTTAGTTTGCCGTATTTATGTCAGAATTCGATCCAGATGAAATTATCAAAGATGTCCTTGCCGGAAACAAGGATCGCTTCCGTGTACTTGTTAGAGAGTATGGATTATTAGTCCGTGGTTACCTTGCTTCCAGGGTGTACCATTTGGAAGATGCCGAAGATTTGGCCCAGGATGCCTTCCTCGTCGCCTATTCGAAACTCACTTCCTACGAAATCGGAACTAATTTTCGTGCCTGGTTGCTGAGTATTGCCAAATTTCAATTATCCAATCATTGGCGCAAGACCAGCCGGCGGGCCAATACTATGGACAAATTCCGCCACGACATTGCAAGTGCCATTCAGCCGGAAATGGTCAAAGCATCCGATGAAATGAAACAGCATCAAATCAAACGCCTGTTGTTTTGTATTTCTGAATTACCTGACCGTACCCGCCACCTGATCAGAGCCGGGCTTGATGGGGTCCGAATGGAAACTCTCGCTGAGGAAATGAATTTAAAACCCAACGCAATTTACCAACTTCGTCACCGTGCTCACATCGCTTTGCGTAAATGCATGGAGACCAAGGAAACAAAATCCGCATTATGAAGAACCTCGATCAAGACCCCGACTTTCTGGATCTACTGGCCGCCTGGCATGAAAATAAAATTCTATCTCCGACAAGGCGTAAGGAATTACTTCAACGACTGCAGAGTGATAACGAACTAAGGATTGAACTCGCCCGTGAAATCGAAATGGCCGGACTTACCCGTGCAGCACAGGCTGGGGAGCCGAGATGGCTGGAATTGGAAGAAAAAATCGGGATTTCCCGCAGTCTACCCTTACCTAATTTTGAAACGGAAATCATGGATAAACTTTCTAATTCAGACTCTCAAGACTCTTCCAAAATCACTTTTTTCCCTAAACTTGCCTGGATCGGGATTGCGGCCGCGGTGGTATTGCTTTTCCTAAACTTACAGGATCAAGCACCCAATGAATCCGGTGTGGCACAAGTCATGAGACTGGAGGGAGAAAATCTCGCCACCCAAAAGAATCAGCTTTTGCAAAAAGGGGAGGAATTTACCATTGAGCAGGGCCTTGTGGAGATGGCATTCCGAGAAACCGGGGTTCACCTGATCGGAACTGGTCCCTTACACATGACCATCATTAATAACGACCGGGTCTTTTTGAAAGAAGGTGAAATCAAACTGGTGGTGCCTCCACAGGGAATTGGGTTCGTGGTGGATACCATGGAAAGAAAGTTTGTGGATTTGGGAACCAGTTTTGTAGTGCAGGCGAATGAACAGGGATCAAAGATCCTGGTTTTGGATGGAGAAGTAGCGGTGGGAGGAAGAGATGACAACCCGAGCAAATTGATGGGTAAAGGCTCGATGGCAGATTTTGACCGTAACGGAAAAATGAAAGTACGCGGAGAAAAAGAAAGTGGCGTACCTGAACTCTCTGTTCCCCCGATGATACAATCTTCAACTTCCCTGGATGGAAAAATATTCGGTATTAAAAAGGGTACTAAGCCAATCCCCAGGAACAGAAGTGAGATCCAGGATATTACCATCACCAAACCCTTTCTTTCCCTTATTCAAGCAAGGTTTAAAAAAACCCAGTTTCTCGAAAAACTTATTCAGGGAAGACCGCTTAGATTTACCGGCATAGCTGGCAGTTACAATCATTTCCCTAGAAATGTCAGTCTTGATTCATATTCAAGAGTTCATGGTTGGATGGCGTGGTACAAGGGAAAAGTAAAAGCCCCGGAACCGGGTCGCTACCGTTTTTGGGGCTATGCGGATAATAATCTAGTCGTATCCATAAACGGCAAGCCGGCATTTGAAGGCTCTCGGTCCGATTCTCATTTTCGTAATGGACTTAAGGTTTATCGAAATAACCATCCATCCTTTCCATGCCTGAACTCAAGAGCCGGATTTGCCCGTGGAAAATGGATCACCATCGGAAAGGAACCGGTCCAGATCGACCTTCTTTTTGGAGAAAGGAGTGAAAACCTAACTTCAGGAATCCTTCTCATCGAAAAAGAGGGAACATCTTATGAAAAAACTTATTGGGGACAGCCTAAGTGGCCCTTATTCCTGACCGAGTTGCCTGAAGAAAAGCAACTCGCTGAACTCGATGCATTACGCATTCATATGGAAGAAAACATAAAGGGATCCTTTTCCATCTCTCCAAACAGCGTTTGGAAAGTAGTTAAGGGTACCTAATCTTCCTTCCATCATTTCAGTTTTCCTGTTTGCCCACATTTCTCACAATTGAGATCATTTTCAGATCATAACCTATGAAGAATAATAATATCCACCTATCACTCATAACACTATTCGCCCTGTTTATTTCTTGCCTGTCGGCCAGTGCAACGGTCGACCTTTTCAATGGGAAAGACCTCAGCGGCTGGCTTGGAAAAACAGAATTCTGGAAAGTTGAAAACGGTGTCATCGTCGGTGAAACCACTAAGGAAATACCGACCAAAGGAAATACCTTTTTGATCTGGAAGGGTGGAGAGGTAAAAGATTTTGAATTTTCCTGCCAGGTAAAATTTCAGGGGAATAATTCCGGAGTTCAATACCGCAGTGAAGCCGTTGGAGATCTCAACGATTGTGTTCTGCGTGGCTACCAGGCAGACTTACACCCCAAGCAGGAATTCTTCGGGATGCTATATGGAGAAAAATTCGGCAAAAGAGGAATCATCGCCAGGCGTTGGCAAAAAGTGGATGCCCGGGGAGACAAAGATGTAAAAGTTCTTGGATCGGTGGGCGACAAGACCGAACTGGATGGCACCCAATGGAATACATTGAGCATTGTAGCGGTCGGCAACCGTATGATTCACATGGTCAATGATGTGATCACCGTGGATATTACGGAAAACCACCCCAGTGCAATCCGCAAGGGCCACCTCGGCCTCCAACTTCATCAGGGTGCACCCATGAAAGTTGAATTTAAAGAACTTAAATACCGTAAACTTACCGGCAAGGATGCCAAGGAGGCTCTCGAACAAGCCCTAGATTCAAAGCCAAAAAAACAGGCGGCAAAACCGTCTTCCAAACCAAAACTGGAATCTCTGGCCAGACAAGCCACCTCTCCCGCACGGATAAATATAGCCGACGGATTTAAGATTGATCTACTCTATTCCGTCCCCATGGATAAACAAGGTTCCTGGGTGGCGATCTGCATGGATAATAAAAACCGGCTGATCGTCAGTGATCAATACGGTGGCATCTTCCGCTTTCCAGTTCCAGCTGCGGGCAAGAAAATTGATCCCGCCAGCATCGAGCAAATTACCTATGCCGCCGAACGGACAGGCATGGGCAACCCAACCGATGCACAAAAAAAACTTCCACAAATTGGACATGCCCAGGGACTTTGCTACGCTTTTGATAGTCTTTTCGTCGTGGTCAACTCCCGATCGAGTACCACGGGTGCGGGCGTATTCCGTCTTTTAGATACGAACAACGATGATCAGTTTGATAAAATCGTAACCATCAGGAAACTTTCCGCCACTGGTGGCGAACATGGACCACATGCCATCATTCGGGCTCCAGACGGTAAACACCTTTATGTGGTAATGGGTAACCAGACCCAACTTCCGGAAGATTACACCCACTCACGGGTTCCGGAACTTTGGGGAGAAGATCAATTACATCCGTCCCTGCAGTATTTCATGAAGGGAGCTGTGGCACCGCTCGGGCATTTTGCACAGATTGATCCCGAAGGGAAAACCTGGGAAGTTATGTCCACTGGTTTTCGTAACCAGTACGATGCGGCAGTCAACCGGGAGGGTGAGCTTTTTACCTATGATGCGGACATGGAATGGGACATGAATACTCCCTGGTACCGCCCCACCCGCGTGAATCATGTGATCGATGGATCCGACTTTGGATGGCGGACCGGTTCCGGTAAATTCATGGACTATTGCAGTGATACTTTTGGCACCGTGGCTGATGTGGGACCCGGGTCGCCCACCGGGGTCAGTTTCGGCTATGGAGCGAAGTTTCCAGCCAAGCACCAAAATGCATTTTTCATCTCTGACTGGTCTTACGGGAAATTATACGCGGTACATTTATCTCCCCAAGGTTCGACCTACACTGGAAAGGTCGAGGAGTTTGCCAGTGCCCAACCTTTCCCGCTCA
>Ga0213863_10000080_pt1 | contig 72134 bp, 66 predicted proteins | sample PICome_8_FD_160128 | JGI IMG/M metagenome (GOLD analysis project Ga0213863, IMG submission 160128) | Coastal seawater microbial communities near Pivers Island, North Carolina, United States - PICO497 | ecosystem: Environmental > Aquatic > Marine > Coastal | place: USA: North Carolina...
CCTTGAACTCAGTTACCGAATCAGTGAGAAGATTGATGTGGGCACCTGCATACCCAGTGCTGGTCAGGGAGCGGTTGGCATAGAGGCGCGGACTGACCGAGAAGAATTAGTTCCATTTATTCATTACTTGAACCACGCATCAACGCATCGTCAGGTGAGTTGTGAGCGATGGATCTCGCGGAGCTTGGGCGCAACTTGTAATTTGCCAGTTGGTGCCCACGCGGAAATGGGCGTTGATGAGGGTAAAGGTTTCTTGCAGCTTTCAACCTTTGTCAGTGATTTAAAAGGAGATCGTTTCCTACGAGTCAGCCAAAAGGCAGCGATCGATGAAGCAGACCAGTTGGCCCATCGCGTTGCTGATCTGCTGATAGATCAAGGTGCTCTTGAACTGATTGAGGGTCCATGAATGGCTGGCAATTTGGTGCTGACCCGACCTGCCGGTTCGAATGCTCAGTTACAGGTAACGCTGAAGCAAGCCGGTATGCGAACCTTAGAGGCGCCATTGATAGAGATCCAAGGCCTAGACCCTGCTATTGATCCCAAGGCACCCTTGGAGACCGTCATCTTTACCAGTCAAAATGCGGTCAAACACGCCAGAGGTTTGATCCAACGATTACAAAATACATCCCGAGGAATGGTTTTCGCGGTGGGTGCTGCGACGAAGCAGATGCTTGCAAGTCATAGCGTCCCCGCTTTGGCTCCACTTCAGCCTGGATCAGAGTTTCTATTGCAGCTTGAAGATTTACAGCAGGTCAGAGGTAAGAGAATTACGATCGTCACAGGACGAGCGGGACGAGGACTTTTAGAATCTGAGCTGACAGCACGAGGCGCCAAAGTAGAGCGTTATGAATGTTATGAGCGACTTCCCCTTGATCCGCCAGAATTGAAGAGGCTTTTGCAGGATGGAGAGTATGACCATGTCTTGGTGACGAGTGTCGATGTTTTAACGGCGCTGATGAGCTGCATTGGAAAAAGTCTCTACACGAAAATCACATTGGTTGTGACTGCTGCTAGAATTGCCGAGGCAGCTGCATCAAAAGGATTTACTGATTTAATTGAGGTGCAAGGCGTTGGCGCTGCGGAGATTCTTGAGGCTGTCAGTGGCGTTAGATTGGCGAGAGAAAGGTTTGACCATGAAGGATGATCAAAAATTAGAGGCGCTTGGAGCTGTGCAGTCCGGTGTCCGCCCGAAACCGGAAGCCGGAAGAGCTTGGCGTTTTGTGCTGATGCTTCTCCTTTTTGTGATGCTCGTGATTCTTGGAATTGGATCCTGGCAGGGTTATCACCTGTCTTTGAGGATCAGTGAGCAAGATCAAAAGCTAGAGACGGTGCAACCGTCCCTTGAGCGCACTGGTGCTAGGCTTGCGCAGGTAGAAACGCAAATGGAGATCTTGTCGCAGGCGCAAGGTGAATTCCTCCAAGCTTTGAAAGATCAAACCAGCAAAATAGATGGCCTTGATCAGCGGGCTTCCCAGCAGGGATTAACTTGGCAGTTAGCTGAAATACAGACTCAGCTGCGGATGGCAGCACTGGCGATAAATGCTTTTCAAGACGTCGGGTTGGCTTTAGAGTTTCTGCAAGCCGCAAAAAAAGCAGCAGGTGAGTTAGATTTCAGCGCATTGGCTATGGTCACCGCGGCCATCAATCAGGACATCGGGGCTTTGATGCTGATTCCAAGAGTCAATCGAACCGAACTGTATCTCACAATTGATCAACTCAGAATCTCACTCGACGGACTGGCTTTGCCGCAGCCGATTGCGCGAGTCCAGGAAGCCCCACCGGAGCCGGTTGTTTTGACGGGGAGTACCTTTGAGCGCTTGAAGGTTCTTTGGCAAGCGCTCGTAGATCGTATGCTTCACTTGGTCGATTTGCGGAGGGGACAGCCCGGACCAGGGCCTATCCCAACGCAAACAGAGGAAACGGTGCTACGTCAGAATATCGCACTCAGCCTGACGACAGCTCAGATCGCCTTGTTAAGGCGGGAGCAGATTGTCTTCGAGGGATCGTTGGATCGTGTCTCGACGTTACTTGACCATTATTTTGACGCTCAGGCGGGACCCGTGAGTAGCGCTAAGGATGTCATTAGAACACTCAAGACAACACCGCTCGATATTGCGCTTCCCACTGTGGATAACTCCCTGACTGCGCTCGAAAAGGCCAAGCTTACGCTCGGTGAGAGACCCTAATGCGTTGGATGATGGTCTTGCTGACAATGCTGGGAGCGCTCGCTCTGGGCACTTTAGTGAGCCGTTCTCCGGGATATGTGCTAATCAGTTATAACGATTTGACGTTACAGACCAGCCTTTGGCTCGCTTCGGTCGTAATATTTTTAGCGTTTGGTTTGTTCTATTGTCTGCTTCGTGCAGCTGGGTCATTTTGGGGCTTAAAAAATCAGATTTCTGACTGGAGTAATGCGCGACAACAAAAGAAAGCCCTGCAGTTTTTGGAAAAGGGGATTGCGCTTACTGTTCTTGGTGAGGTCGACCGCGGTCGCCGTTACCTGCGCCGCGCGCATCAGTGGTCCGCGACACGATTACTTGCCGAAACTTTTTTAGCTCGAGAATCTGGCCCCGATTCAGCGGCAATGATGGATCGTCTCAGGCTATCTGGCCACACTTTCGAGCAGATTGCCTTTTACTATCAGACAGAAGATGCGATGCGTGAAGGCGCTGCAGAAGCGGCCTTGGCACTGATTGAAAAATTGCCAAACAATCCCTCCACCTTGCCGCTAAAACGCCGAGTTTGGATTGCAAATGGTGCCTATCGCACGATGGCTCAACACCAAAAACAAGTATCCAAGTTTGAGGATGACCTGATGCTCTCAGAGCATCAAGCGCTTTTAGAATCTCGCAGGAATCTAGCCTCCGACAATGAGCGTCGGGAATGGCTAGCAATATTGCCGAGTATTTCCCTCCAAGATGATGAGTTGTTGCTGGAAGTTTTATTGGGTTTTGATGATGCCAGCGCGGCCGAGGCTTGTTGCCGATCGTTGATCGAGAGAGCGCCTTCACTGGGGCTGTTTTTGGCTTATGGCGGGCTCGGTACTCAGACCTTAGCGATTAGGCACCGCCATGCGCAGGCCTGGCTGAGCCAGTTCCCCAGCTCGGCGAACGTGTCGGCGTGTTTTGGCGCGCTGGCAACCGTCGAGGACGATCAGAACGCTGCAATATCGCACTATCTTGAATGCTTGCAATTGAAACCCTCAGCCGCTGTCAAAAGGCGATTGGCGCAAGCTTATTTGTTGGCTGGCCGTTATGAGGAAGCGCGTGCGCTCTATTAATTGGGCCGGGAGGCTCTGGAAGGCCTAGGATCTGGGCGCATAGCTGAACACGTCGGAATGCATATTCTCTGGTTGGAAGCCATTTTCCACAAAGTGATCAAGGGTCCCGTAGACCATGGCAGGACTGCCGCTGACATAGACCTGGAAGGCATTTAAATTAGAGATATCGGCGAGAACCACTTCACCGACCAAGCCGGTTCTGCCTTCCCAATGATCGATGTCTTGGCTGACCACAGGCGTGTAAACGACCTGATGCTGTGCTGCAGCGGTTTCTAGTTCCTCCCTTAGATAGAGTTCCTCAGGCGTCAGGACACCCCAGTAAAGATGAATGGGATGGGCGAAGCCCTGCTCGATCAACCAATCGAGCATACTCTTCATCTGGGTAATTCCTGTCGCGGCAGCGATTAAAATGATGGGTCGATCCGGAAGACGCTTTAAGCAGCAGTCCCCAAGCGGATATTGAATCGAGGCTGAAACCGGCTTGCTGTCGAGAAACCGCTCAATTCTGTCTGAATCGCTGGAATCAGGGGTTGGCTTGATATGGAGCGCCAGTGTTTTTTGATTCGGCGCGTTTGCGATCGAAAAAGGGAATGCCGCACCACCGACGTCGAGCATGAGATATTGCCCTGCTGAAAACGAAGGTGCTCCCGGCGCCAAGGCAAGCAGTAACTCTCGAATGCCGCTTTGCAGAACGTTGTTGCCGATTACTCGACAATTGAGTGGCTGCATTAATTTCTTTTCATCGAAGCAAAAAATTCTTCATTGGTCTTGGATTTTTTCATTTTGCCGAGCAAGAACTCAATGGCAGCGAGATCGTCCATCTCATGCAGAATCTTGCGCAGAATCCAAACCTTTTGAAGCTCTTCTTCAGACATCAGCAGGTCTTCTCGGCGGGTTCCGGAGCGACGAATGTTGATGGCGGGGTACACGCGTTTCTCAGCGATCTTGCGCTCGAGATGCAGTTCCATGTTGCCCGTCCCTTTAAACTCCTCGTAAATGACTTCATCCATCTTTGAACCAGTATCGATCAAACATGTGGCAATGATGGTGAGACTACCACCTTCTTCAATATTTCGGGCGGCGCCAAAGAAACGCTTCGGGCGCTCAAGGGCGTGTGCATCAACACCACCGGTCAAAACTTTGCCCGAGGCGGGAATAACTGTGTTGTAGGCCCGAGCCAGTCGCGTAATGGAATCTAACAAGATAACGACATCTGTTTTGTGCTCGACTAAGCGCTTGGCTTTTTCGATTACCATTTCGCTGACCTGAACGTGGCGAGAAGGCGGCTCATCAAAGGTACTGGCGACAACCTCTCCACGTACGGACCGCTGCATTTCTGTAACTTCTTCTGGTCGCTCATCGATGAGCAGCACGATGAGATGACACTCTGGGTTATTACGCATGATTGATTGCGCAACATTTTGCAAAATCAGTGTTTTACCTGCTTTTGGAGGAGAGACAATGAGCCCTCTCTGACCTTTTCCGATGGGAGACGTAAGGTCGATAATGCGAGACGTTAAATCCTCCGTGCTGCCGTTACCACCTTGAAGAGACAGAGAGAGGTCTGGGAACAAGGGCGTTAGGTTTTCGAAAAGGATTTTGTTTTTGGACTCGCTAGGATCAGTGAAATTGATCTGGTCGACTTTAAGCAGTGCGAAATAACGCTCGCTGTCCTTGGGCGGCCTTATTTTTCCCGAGACACTGTCGCCTGTTCGCAGGTTAAAGCGTCTGATTTGGCTCGGTGAAACATAGATATCATCCGGACCTGCCAGATAAGAGCTATCAGGAGATCTTAGAAAGCCAAAGCCGTCTTGCAAAATCTCGAGGGTGCCGTCTCCGTAAATATCTTCACCACTTTTTGCGTGCTTTCTCAGTACGCTCGCGATGATTTCTTGTTTTCGAGACCGCCCTAAATTGTCCATGCCCATTCCGTGGGCAATTTCGAGAAGCTCGGGGATAGGCTTCGCTTTGAGATCGGTAAGGTTCATACAGGTTCACTTTATGATTGATAGGAAATTAATGGTTACTTCAGGATACTGAGTTAGAGAGACCCATGGACCATAGGGGCCACTAAATGGGGCGTTAAATTCGAGGAGGTTGCTTAATTAAGCGAAACTGGTTGTCGCTGGGTAATGCCGAAAAGGCAAAATGCAGGGTTATGGCCCGGTTGTCAACTGTTTTTTTAACAGTCTGCTTCGAACGTCTCTACATAAAACGACCGAAGCAGGTCTGAGTTAGATGTTACTGTCTAAAAATGCCGTTAACTGAGACTTAGACAAAGCGCCAACTTTCGTCGCCTCGACATTGCCGTTTTTAAAGAGCATCAAGGTGGGTATACCGCGAATACCGTATTTCGGCGGCGTTTCTCCATTGGCATCGATATCAAGTTTGCATACCTTCATGCGGCCGTCGTATTCAGCGGCGATCTCCTCTAAAACTGGCGCAATGACCTTACAAGGTCCGCACCACTCAGCCCAGTAATCAACCAAGACTGGAAGTTCAGATCCGAGAACGTCGGATTCAAAAGAAGTATCGGTAACGTGTGCTATGTCCGCCATGTTTTAAGCTCCTTGGGCCGAAACGCGAGAGAATTTTGACAGGCCCTATCCTAAGGGCTTCGCTTCGATTTCACAATGATCTCGTCTAAAAATCCTAAATCCTCCTAGGATTTAGACAGTTGTTGAGCTGCCGTCATCGCGTAGTAAGTCAGAATCCCGTCGGCGCCTGCCCGCTGCATCGAGAGCAGCGATTCTAAAATCACCGACTCGCTGAGCCAGCCTCGTTCAATGGCCGCCTGATGCATTGCATACTCGCCGCTGACTTGATACACCATCGTGGGAACACCAAACGCTGATTTAATCTCTCGTAGAACATCCAAGTAAGGCATGCCCGGTTTAACCATGACCATATCGGCGCCCTCCTCGAGATCCAAGGAGACTTCGGTGATCGCTTCTAATCTGTTCGCCGGGTCCATTTGATACGTGTTTTTGTTGCTCTGTCCAAAGTTGGCAGCAGACCCAACGGCATCTCTGAATGGTCCGTAATAGCTGGACGCATATTTTGCCGAGTAGGCCATAATTTTTGTGTTGATGTGGCCGGCTGTCTCGAGGGCATCTCGAATCGCACCGATGCGACCATCCATCATGTCTGAGGGCGCAATAATGTCGACTCCAGCTTCTGCTTGGGATAATGCCTGCTGAACGAGCACTTCAACAGTCTCATCGTTGACGACGTACCCTTGTTCGTTGATGAGGCCGTCTTGGCCGTGGCTCGTAAAGGGGTCTAGCGCGACATCAGCCATGATGCCAATGTCAATCGACGAGGCTTTAAGTGCTCGAATCGCTGATTGCACCAATCCATCTGGACGATGGCTCTCTTCTCCGCGAAGTGACTTTTTTTCCATTGGAACCACTGGAAAAATAGCAATGAGTGGTATCCCTAGGTCGGCTGCGTCCGCGGCCTCTTCTAAAAATAAGTCAATGGTTTTGCGCTCGACCCCAGGCATGCTCGCAACCGCCTCGGACTTGTTATCGCCTTCGATGACGAACATTGGATAAATAAAATCTGCTGGGGAGAGGGTTGCTTCAGCTACCAATCGCCTTGAGAAAGTGTCTGCGCGAAGTCGTCTGGGCCGGGTTCTTGGAAATCGTCGAGTCATAGTAGTCTCCTTATGCTGATTATAGAACACTCGTTCGACTCGACGAAGACCCTTTAAAAAAGAGCTTTGGTCTTGATGTAAAGTCCCATTGTTTTTGGTGCGCCGAGTATCGACAGCTCACGCTTTATTCAAGCGATAGCGGGGATGCTCAGTGTGGTGTTTCAAGCTCATCTTCGAGATTGAGCCATTCCTCCTCGAGTGCTTCAATTTGGGCGATCAACGTTTGCTGATCTCGAAGTAGGGGTTGTAGAGTGGGACTGCCCGGGTCGCTGTAATGCTTGGGATCTGACAGGGCCTCCTCGACGGCTTTTCGCTTTTCGTTCAAACGCGTCAATCGACTATCAATGGTTTTTATTCGGGTAGCGATTTGGCGACTGCGTTTGTGATTTTTGTGGGGGGATGTAGACGTCATTGTTTCTGAATCGTTGAGACCTGTCGGTTCAGGTTTTGAAAAGTGGGCTGGGTTTACTTCCGGTGCATTCGATAGGCCTGAGCCATAATCAGACAAGTTTCCTTCAAAGGCCCTCACCGCCCCTTTTTCAACTAACAAGAACTGCTCAACGGTACTGCCCAGTAAATATCGATCATGGGAAATTAAGAGTATCGCTCCGTGAAACGTATTCATGGCAGTAGCCAAGGCTTGCCGCATTTCCATATCAAGATGATTTGTCGGTTCATCCAGGAGCAGCAAATTAGGCTGTGTGTAAGAGACGATGGCGAGTGCAAGCCGTGCTTTTTCGCCGCCTGAAAAATTTTCGGCCGACGCATCCACCCGATCACCAGAAAAGTTAAAGCCGCCGAGGAATGTTCTGATCGCGAGTTCACTGGCATTAGGGTCTATCTGCTGCAATTGCGAGATCGGCGTTTTTGACAGGTCAAGATCGTCGACTTGATGCTGAGAGAAATAACCAACTTTTAGATGTAAGCCCTCGATGCGTTCACCGGTGAGCAACGGAATGTCACCGGTTAGCGATTTAATCAAAGTTGATTTGCCGGCACCATTGACTCCGAGCAGTCCCAGTCGGTCACCAGGTGCAAAGGTGAGGTTCACACTCGAGAGTACCGGGGCAGTGTAACCCAAGGTTGCATCACGGAGACTGATGAGCGGGTCAGACTGCTTAGCGGCTTGACGAAATGAGAATCTAAACGGAGAAGATTCATGGACGGCCGCAACTCTGTCGAGACGTTCCAAGGCTTTGATACGGCTCTGTGCTTGCTTGGCTTTACTATCTTTGTAGCGAAACCTGCGAATGAAATCTTCCATATGTTTGATGGAAGACTGTTGTTTCTCAAACTGACGAGCCTGATCCTTTAATTGTTCAGCTCGAAGGGTTTCAAACCCAGAATAATTGCCCGAATAAAGCGTGATGTTTTGATTACTCATATGGGCGATGCAATTGACGCAGTCGTCCAAAAACTCGCGGTCATGCGAGATTAGCAATAGGGTTCCCTGATAATTTTGTATCCAGCCGGCAAGCCAAAAGATGGCATCTAGATCAAGATGATTGGTCGGCTCATCCAGCAGTAGCAGATCAGAGGGCTTCATGAGCGTCCTCGCCAAATTCAACCGGACTCGCCAGCCCCCTGAAAAATGAGCGAGTGGCTCCTCGAAGGTCGACGTCTCAAACCCCAGTCCGACCATGAGTTGTGCGGCTCTTGCTCTTGCGCTGAAGCCATCAAGGTCAGTAACTTGCTCAAACAGTTTGCCAATGCGATCGTATTGTTCGGCATTTTGGGCTTCGGTTAACTGTTGTTGAACACGGCTTAATTCTACGTCGCCGGAGAGAACATAATCGATTGCTGGAGTTGTTTCTGCTGGAAGCTCCTGGGCCATGTGAGCGATGCGTAGGCCACGGGATAAATCGATTTGACCTTGATCTGAATCAAGCTCGCCAAGAATTAACTTAAATAGACTGGTCTTGCCAATGCCGTTTGCACCGATTAAGCCTACTTTTTGTCCTGCATAGATGGTCAGGGAAACCTGATCAATCAGCAGTAATGGGCCGCGCCGGAGACTAAGGTTCTGAAAGGACAACATGCGAGCGGTCTTAAAAGGCAGGAGTGTATCATTTTAGAAAAGACCCCGTTTGAGCAACCTTTATTGCTCTGGTCGAGGCCTCAGGGTCGCCCAGATTGTCAGCGCCATCATGGGAAGGCATGCAACGATGACCCAAGCCGGAATGGACAACCCCAGAAAGGACCAAGCTACTTCTGCACAGCTGCCATCACCGCTAAAAACAATGGTGAGGACTTCCGTTAGCGGCAATACATCCATCAAATATTCGAGACTTGGTCCGCAGGCTGGGACTTGATCCGCAGGAAGGCTCTGCAGCCAGAGTTGACGAATCGCAAAAACGACTGACCCCAATAATGATAGGCCAATGAGCGTGCCGTAGATGCGCAGCCCGAGTCTGTGGGGATTGTGAATTGCAGCGATTAACGCAAGGGTGCCGGCGCCAATGACGCCAATACGCTGAAAAATGCACAGCGGACAAGGTTCAAGCATCAGCCAATGCTCCATCATTAACGCAATCAGTATCATTGCCAGACATGTCACAGAAAGCAGTAACAGCAGCAAGCGAGAAGATAAGTAGGCCATTTAATCAGTTCCGAATCGTAGGGTTTGGCGTGATTGGGTTAACCCCAGTGCGTAAAAAGCATGGTGCGCATGAAGAAACGCTTCCTAGTCAGGGTTTTCCGAGAGCCAATTGTCTACGAAGTCTTTCAGAGAGGCAAAGAATTCGTCAAAGATTTGCTCGACATAGGGCAGCTTTGGTCCAAGCTGGCTGAGTGATCCCGAGTTAAAAAACTCGCTTCCTCGTTTAAGCCGTCGGGCAATGTTGAGTAGGCTGCGCTCGACATAATCGTCATCAACGGTGCGTAGTAAGCTTCGGTAGGCCTGCATGTTTTTGCAAACCGAAAGTGCGTTGTCTGGGTAAAAGGAAAGATGGTCTGATCGAAGCAATCGCTGAAAAACATCTCTGTCAAAGGTATTCAGGGTCATTGCATGATGATGTCTCCAGCAGCGTGCTAGGCATTGATCAAAAACAATGTCTGTGACGATGCCCGAAACGCGATACATCGAGGGGGGTAACGAGCGCCTTGCGGTTGCGACCAAAGCGTTGCGGTCGGTAAAGGCATCTATTGACCGGTGTAGCGCAATACCCCGTTCAATGGAAGGAGGCCTTGCGCCGTATTGGCGGCCTTTTACGAAATCGCCCAAGAAGCCGCCGACAAGCAAATGATCATTGTCACGTGCGAGATAGAGATGCGCCAAATGGTTCACGAAGGTTTTTGATAGGTCTGCTGCTGATGTGCAAGGTATTGCCTAAAATCCTCATCGCTGTGGTCCGGAATTTGATCGAACGTTTGCTTGGAATCTGTAGCAACACGATCAAAATAAAGGCGCTGATCTTCGGGCAATGCTGTTTTTTGATAATCGCCTCGATGCTGATCGGACAGCCCCTGCAAACAGTCGATAAGACTTAAATTCTGATCTAAAAGCTGCGTAATCAACTGACCACTCGGGGTGGTTTCTGGGTCGTTAATTCGGATTTTTAAGGCGTCAAGACTGTTCTGGTAGGCTATGCCGTCACCTAAGGCGTCTAAGAATTCAGCCAGCGGGCGTAACTGATCAAAAACTTCTGATGCCCATGTCGAAAGGGCAACCGCTCTACCCTCTAACCTCAGCAGAAGGCCAGGTTTGCGCCCCTCCTGAGTCGCTCGCTGAAAATTTTCAGCCACTTCAGCGCATAGATCGTCGCCATGCAGAGAGCTTGGTTCAAGCATGCAGTGTAAAAGCAGTAAATCCATAAAATGCAGTTGAGCGTTGTCGACGCCTAAGGGCAAATAAGGATTGGCATCAAGCAGTCTGACCTCAATGTACTCGACCCCAACGGTGTCGAGATAATTAAGAAAGTTCTCTCCCGGGGGGGGCGTCGCTTTGGCACGCACCGAGGCATAAAATTCAGCTTCCGACTGTAATATATTGTCGTTAACCTGCGGGAAAAGTGTATTGCTTTGCTGCCCTAGTTCCGCGTAAGGGCGATGAGGTTCAGTGATACCGCGTCTTAGGGTGCCTGTGTAGTTATCGAGACTGTTATAGCAAATGTTGAGCAGTGTTGACTGAGTTGCACTTTGGTATCCAAGGCCTCCTGAGCGCAGGCTGGTAGCGTGAGGCTTGTGAAAAGTGGACGCTGACAAACGGCTGAGATGATGATCATCGTCCCTCAAAAAGCTGGCATCTACAGCTGGGGATGCCCCAAAGAGATAGGCAGGCAACCAAGATAGCTGTCTAAAATTTCGCATTAATCCAAAATATTTTTCAGACCGAAAGGCAGCGTCGTTCAGCTGACTTGCTTGCCCCTGCAAAGTCTGTAACTGACTCAGCGCGGTAAAAAATTCCATGCTAAAAGAAAAATTGTAGTGAACCGCGCAAATGGTTTGCATGGTTCGGTTATAGCGCAGCCCTAGTCCATGGCGATAAGTCGTTTTGAGCCGACCCAAATTAGAATTCCCATAGTTTGCCAAGGGGATCTCGAGTTCAGCGGGCAAAATACAAGGCATGCTGCCTGCCCATAAGCGCTCTTGACCGAGTTGCTGATCGGTCCATTGGTGAATTTGTGCGAGGTTGCTCATGACGTCACTAACACTTGGGTGGACCGGTGTTATGAGTTCAAGTTGCGCTTCTGAAAAGTCCGTCGTGATAAGCGGATGGGTGAGCTTTGCACCGAGGGCCTCAGGGTGCGGCGTAAGGGCGAGCGTGCCATCAGGATTGGTTCGAAGCGCCTCACGCTCGATACCACGATTAAAGGTAAAACAAGCTGCCGCATCGTAATTTTCGAGCATGTGACGAAGGACTTCAGCTGTCATGGCGGGCCTATTTCCAGAATTTGGTTAAGACCCAGCGCGACCCTTTTGCGATAAGGTGATCGTTGAGCTAGATCCAAGTTGCGCTGAGCATAGCACTGACTTAGATCAGAAATAAACGCGTTGTTTTAGAACTGATTAGTGCTCAGATTGAAACGGATCGGATTTAGAAACAAGGCGATGAATTTGACGGCGATCACGTTTTGTTGGCTTGGCGGTCGGTCGTATTGGTCCCAGTGCAAGTCGCTGTAGGCGCTGGGTTTCTCTGCCGGCAATGCTCTCTGGGGTCTCCTCGTAGAGCAGAGCCGCTTCTGCGGCTCCTCGGCGTACATCACTGAGTTTTACGATCACGACACAACGATCAACAAAACCAGTTCGAAGCTCGATTTGATCCCCAATCGCCGCCTCTTTGGCAGGCTTTGTTCTTTGGCCGTTAACCTTGACTTTACCGCCGTCTATTGCTGTTTTGGCTTGGGCGCGTGTTTTGTAAAACCGCGCTGCCCAGAGCCATTTGTCAATTCTAATGCTCATTCGATCGCGCCTTGATCAGAATGTCGAGAAATTGAACCGCAGGAAAACCGTGAACGCTTTGGGGTGATTGATCGAGGTTCGGTTGTGTGATGCCGATGAGTCCGCTCAGCCCAAATGATTGGGCCTGGGCGAGGACGGTTAAGTTATCATCGATAAGCACCGAGGACTCAGGAACAAATTCGGTCTTGCGCTGCAGCTGTTGCCAAAATGACGTCGACTCCTTGGGAAACCCGATGGTGTGACTGGATACAATCTGGTCGAAATACTCAGTAAAATTCAGTGACCGTCGCCGAAGTGCGTCGAACTTAAAATCCAATACCTTCGGGTGCGCGTTGGTAGCCAGAATGACCCGAGCCTCGGTGGTCTGCAAATGCTCGAGAAATTCAATTGTGCCAGGTCTGCATCGAACACGGTCAGAGGATTGGCGCTGCAGTTGATCGAGATCAATGTCGAGCTCCTGCTGCCAATGGTCGAAGTCATACCAGGTGAGCTGACCGGCTTGAGCCCTCATGATCTCCGACACATAAACGAGCGCCTCGCCATAGTTGATGTTTTTGTGGTCCGCATAGGCTTCAACCACGGTCTTGGTCCAAAACTGGTCGTCAAAACCCAGATCGAGCAGTGTGCCATCTAAATCAAGTAATACAGTTTCGTACTGATGAATGTCCATGGTGTTTTTTAGTTGGCCTAACCGCTTGGGCTCAGTGTACCCTAACGCCAGAAGCGACTATGAGGAAATATCATGCTTGAAACAATTGTGAATATTGCCAAAACCGCGGGCAAAGAAATTTTGGCAATTTATGAGACGGCTGATTTTGGCGTTGAAATGAAAGCCGATGATTCTCCGCTGACTCGAGCTGACCTTGCGGCGCATCATGTCATTGTCGATGCCCTCGCTGAGCAGTTTCCAGCAATACCGGTTTTATCAGAAGAGAGCACTGCCTTAGATTATGCGGTTCGCCAGAATTGGCAGCAGTATTTTCTTGTTGATCCTTTAGATGGGACCAAAGAGTTCATTGCTCGTAATGGTGAATTCACAGTCAACATCGCTTTGATTAAGCAGCAGGCGCCTGTTTTGGGCGTGGTACATGTCCCGGTAACTGGTGTCACTTATAGTGGGGACGTCGAGCGCCAGCAAGCTTTAAAAGAAACGCCAGAAGGTCGAGTCTCGATTGCAGCGCGCGTAGTGGATCAAAAAGCAAATGGTGAATTGATGGTGGTAGGTAGTCGCCGCCATGGTTCAGAAGCGCTTGATGATTTGGTCTCTAGACTGAGAACGCGGTTTAACGAGGTGCAATTGACCAGTATGGGAAGTTCGTTAAAGCTGTGTCTAGTGGCCGAGGGCAAAGCTGATTTTTACCCTCGTTTGGCGCCGACATGTGAATGGGATACTGCTGCCGCGCATGCTGTTGTCCTAGCCGCCGGTGGTGCAGTGCTTGATGAGTATTTTGAGCCCCTTCGCTACAACACCAAAGCCGAACTTCTCAATCCCAACTTTCTTGTTATCGGGGACATCGAGGCTGATTGGAAGAAGTGGCTGTCGTAGCCTGCTGGCTTTCAGGGCGGTGATGCGATGGCGAAAAAAAGGAGATGGTGGATTGGTCTCAGCTAGCGCAGCTGGAAGCGTATCCGTCCTGCCGAGGAGAACACAAATCTTTAATCCAGCTGCAGCTAGCGAGGATGGGAAATATACGAGCCAATCATGCGGATAGATAGGGGTAAAAAGTGGAGGTTTCTCCCCTGAAAGTGACTTGACTTGGAGTAAGTTAATGCAAATCTATGATTTAATTAGATGCGCCAGTCATTTTAGGTGATTGATCTCCGGCAGAAGGCAAAATGATTGTGCGCATCAGTCGTCTAAGAAGTCATTCGTTGTTTCCTCAAGAACTTTTTGATCGAAATCGTAGGATTAAAAGAAAATCCTCCTTATGTCATTTTGCGTAAAACCAGCGGCTGAAACGACCAGCAAAGAGGGGATAAGCCCCTATAAAACAGCGCTTTCGGCTCGGCAAAAGCCTTAAAAAATCACCATTTCATGTGTGCTTAGACGGTTAATCAGTGTTATGCTCCGCCATTAGCTGGGGTGATTTTGGTTGGCCATGGGCTGAATCGAAAATCGCGCAGGATCTACGACGTGGTTAAAGGCGCTACAGTTGCTCGCAGAGGTGCACTTTTTGGCCAAAAAGAGCGCAAGCGCACTTGTTAGACCAGCGCGGAAAGCGATTTGAAAATCGATGTACTGTTGAGATGGCGAAGGGGGTACCTGGTTTTGCCATCGTAGACGGCAGGCTCAGCGAACAGGCCTCTCAAAAGGTAGGAAAGTGAGACACAGGTAAAAGTGAGACACAGGTAAAAGTGAGACACAGGTAAGCGCAACACAGGGACTATTGAGAAAAAAGGGTTTTAGAGCAGCAAAGATGTTCGTCTACAAAAAGAGCAAACTTCTACAAATAAGCGAACGTCTACAAGGAAGTAAAAAAAGATCTTCAAGACGGCTCAAGTGAACCAAGATACAGAGCTGTCACAGACTAACCAGTAGCTTTAGACCTTAAAAACACCGTAAAGAGACCCATAAAAAGACAGTAAAGATTTGTTTAGGTAAAACGCTGCTCTGATTGTGAGGGGGCGGAAGTTTGCGCCAAGTAAAAGCGGAGGGTTTCGGAAGGGTTTTTATCGATGATAGAGGTTTTTAGCGTTCAGTCAGCACGCACAGAGGCGTGCTGACGCGGCTTGCAGGCTACCGATCAAAAGGCAGACATCGGTTGCCAGGGCAACGACGTTAGATTAGATGACGATCCCTGAGAAAATAGAGCGGTAGAAAAGAGTCGAGTAGCCGAGTAACGGACCAAGGCCGAAAGAGGCTGGATTCGACCGAAAACAATCGGTGAAGCTGGATGAATCAGTTTCAAAATAATGCAATGTTCACAAACGGAGAACAGATCCTATGGCTAATACGACTGAAGGTGACTTCGACTCGATCATCGAAAGTGACACGATCGAAAATTCAGCCGACGACATGGACGCGTTAGAGGTCCTCACCAGTCGGATCGTCCTTGCAACTGAGGCCGACGATGAAGTCGAAAACCTAGAGTCTGTACTCAATGGTTTAATCGAGAAGGGTCGGGAACAGGGCTACCTGACCTTTGACACCTTGACCGAATCATTACCAGACCGCATCTTGGCGTCAGAAGAGTTCGATAATATCTGTCAGGGGTTTGCCGATCTTAACGTTGTGTTGTGCGAGGTTGCGCCAAAAGACATCGCCGACTTAAAAGTAGAGTCTGAAGAAACCCTCTCAGAAGAATCTTTGCTTAATGTACCTGAAGCGGGCAAGACCATGGACCCGGTTCGTATGTATATGCGCGAAATGGGTACGGTCCCGCTTTTGACGCGGGAAGGGGAAATTGTAATTGCAAAACGGATCGAAGACGGAATTCGTGACGCGATGCGTGTCCTTGCTTCGTACCCGGGTGCTGTGGAGCACGTGCTTTCAGTGTACGACCGATTGCTTGAGCAGCGCGAGGATCCTTCAGAGAGACTGGACGTATCACCGATCATCGCCGGGTTCCTCGATCCTGAAACGGAAATTCCTGATACTTCGGAAATCGCTGAAGCGAAGTCGAGTGGTCAATTCGAAGAGACTGAAACCGAAACTAACAATGGCCCCGATCCGGAGTTAGTCACGTATCGCTTCGACCTGATTCGCAAAACGCATAAAGCTTTTCTTCGCGTTGCCAGCAAGCATGAACGAGGCTCACCAAAATACAATCAAAGCCTCTCTAAGGTGCAAGAAGTCTTTTGTTTATTGAAGTTGGTTCCGGCAGTCATGGATCCGATTGTTGCTATGGTCCAGTCAGATGTCACATTGATCCGTGCCCAGGAAAAAACTGTTCGAGACCTCTGCGTGACCAAAGCTGGAATGCCGAAAAGCGAGTTTTTAAAGCGCTATGGCCAAAGCCAGGTCGACGTGGCTTTCGTAGATCGCCTTGAAAAATCAGGAGAGCCTTGGGCCAACAAAATCAAAGCAAACCGCGTTTCACTGCGTCATGGCATTAAAACAATGCGCAGGGTTGCCGAAGACCGAGGTCTCTCAATTCCCGAGATTAAAGAAACTCAAAAGGCTTTGCAGTCTGCCATGAATGCAATGCGTCGCGCCAAGAAAGATATGATTGAAGCCAACCTAAGACTGGTGATTTCGATCGCGAAGAAATACACGAACCGAGGGTTACATTTCCTCGATCTCATCCAAGAGGGCAACATTGGGTTGATGAAAGCGGTTGATAAGTTTGAATATCGTCGTGGATTTAAATTTTCAACTTATGCGACTTGGTGGATTCGCCAGGCCATTACGCGAAGTATTTCTGATTTGGCGAGAACCATTCGGGTGCCTGTCCACATGATGGAAACGGTGAATAAAATAAATCGCCTAAGTCGGCAACTGCTCCAAGAGCTGGGTCGGCCAGCAACCATAGAGGAACTCAGCCTGAAAATGGAGCTGCCTCAGGATAAAGTGATTAAAGCGCTTGATGTAGCTAAGCAGCCGATTTCTCTCGAAACCCCCGTTGGTGACGATGACGATTCAACGATCTGGAATCTTGTGAGCGATGCGTCGGTTGAGTCCCCCCTCGATCATGCTGCGGATGAAGGCCTCCGAGAAACGACGAATGATGTGTTGACTGCTCTGACTGAAAGAGAGGCGAAGGTGCTTAGAATGCGCTTTGGTATAGATATGAACACCGACCATACGCTCGAAGAAGTGGGTCGTCAGTTCTCTGTAACTCGCGAGCGGATCCGCCAAATCGAAGCGAAAGCACTTCGCAAGTTACGTCATCCAGCACGGTCTGAGCAGCTCAAGAGTTTTATTGAGCGCTAACCGACTGAGCCCTCCTTCAGGTTGCAGTCCTGGCCCGACCTAGCTAGAGTCGGGCTCATGCTCATACCGTGAAGAAATTATGGCGCCCCTTAACGACGTTCGCACTTTATTCGCTGGCCGATCCTGGTGGGCCAACGGTATATTCCTGTTTTGTCTTTATATGACGGTGATTTACTTGCCGTTCGACCTTTTTTACAAACCCGTCGCCGAAGACCAAGAAGTTTGGTTTGGCCTTATGTTCACAGGTTGGTCCGCAAAGATGGGCGGGGTGCTGCATTGGCTTGTTTATGGTTTTGGGGCTTACGGTTTTCTGCACCATCGAACTTGGCTATATCCTTGGGCAGGCCTTTATGTGCTTCAGGTCGCTTTAAGCATGCTGCTCTGGGCGATGTTCGATGAGCGTGGCAGTGGACTGTGGCAAGGGACAATTGCGGCAGCGCCGTTTATTGGACTTGCTCTATTGCTGCATTTGAAGCCCGCAGCTTACACCAAACACTGATGCAATCTAACGAAGGACAGATTCATGAATGACTTTTCAGAAAGAACTGCGGTAATCACTGGTGGCGGTACGGGCATGGGCCGTGCCCTGGCAGTCGCGCTGGTCAAAGAAAGCTGCCATGTTGCTATTTGCGATGTCAGCGAGGACGCGATGGCCGAGACTCAGGCTCTGTGTCAAGCAATCAGTGATGTTCGAGTTACAACCCATCTCTGCGATGTCTCGAGTGAGGAGGATATCAATCGATTTCAGCAGGAAGTCGAGGCAGCGCATGGTGATGTGATTCATTTACTCTTCAACAATGCTGGTATTGGTGGCGGCGGAGGTTTTGTTGCGGGCGACCGGGGAGAATGGGAGAAGACCTTCGCAGTTTGCTGGTATGGCGTTTACTATGGGTGCCGTGCTTTCCTGCCGATGCTGATAAAAAGCGACTCGGGCCATATCATTAATACCAGCAGCGTTAACGGCTTTTGGGCCTCGTTAGGACCCAACGTTCCTCATACAGCCTACGCTGCTGCAAAGTTTGCAGTGAAGGGGTTCTCGGAGGCGCTGATTACTGATCTGCGTTTGAATGCGCCTCACATTAATGTTTCGGTGGTGATGCCTGGTCACATTGGCACGTCAATTGCCATTAATTCCGGCAAAATTTTGGGACATACCGCGCCTTTGGAGATGTCTGAAGCGGAAGTGCGGGATGTGCGTGAAAGACTCATGTCGCAGCCGGGTCCGATGACAGAGTTGCTGATGAACTTGAGTGATGATCAATTACGAGAGTTCATGCACAACCGCGGAATTGAATTTCGTGACAATGCGCCGACGACAGCTGATCAAGCCGTTGACATTATTCTTTCTGGTGTAAAAAACAATCAGTGGCGTATTCTTGTCGGTGATGATGCGGAGCGTCTGGATGCACGTGTGCGCGCCAACCCGTTTGATGTTTATGATTTGGACTTCACAGCGTTAACCACGATTTCAGCAAGCTGAGTTTTGTTTGGGTGGCGCTAAACCCGCAATTATCCCGACAAGGCTTTGAGTTCTTTTTTTATTCTTGCTTTAACTTTCGGGTTTTGGGCCGTCTCCAACGAAGTCTGAAAAGCAGCCTTTGCTGCTTGAGTATTCCCCTGCGCTGCCTGTGTCATCGCCTGCATCATAGAGACTAACCCTGGTGTCGGATAGTGCCACAGGCCCTGCCCTTTGATATTTGCGAGGGCATTAAACGCACTCTGAAATTGTTTGTTTCGCAAGTAGAGTTGGGCCAGTTGAAACCAAGCAACCGCCGGGTCGGCTATGGTCTTTGTGGCGTCCAACATTAATTGCTCGGCGCCTTCTAGATCGTCTTCTTTTGCGAGGAGTAGACCCTCCGCGAGCTGGTGGTAACTCGGATCGAGTTGTTTGAGGTTAGGTAGAAGCGCGCGCGCCTGGTCTAAATCTCCGCCAGCAAAGCTCGGTGCATTGATATAAAAGGCGATCACCGCAAAGTTTGAAAGGACGTGATTCGGATTAACCTCAACAGCCTGCTCCCAGGCCCCGATGGCTTTTTTTGCCACACCGAGCTTTTTAAATATGCTGACATCCTGAACCTGTGATAGATGGATTAAACCCTTAAGGTAAAGCGTTTCTGATGGCGCGTAGGAAGCTTCCATGAGCTGATCTGTGATTGCGATAGCCGCTTTATGTTCACCCAATCGCCAGAGCGCAACCCCTAACTGGAAAGACTGGATGGGAGAACGTGTTTCAGGCGCCATGTCGCCTAAAGCTGATTTGACGGCCAAGAAATCAGAGCCTGGCACTGATAGCTGTTCTGGGCCTGTTGCTCGCGCAGAGGGAATTAGCACGCAGCAAATTATCGTCAAGTTCAACAGCTTTAGACTACGTTGTTTAAGTTTCATCTAGGCCTCTTCGTCGGTGATAGACTGCTGGTTGGGGTGACGTCTACGGGGTTCAATTGTGGCAAAAGCAAAGCTTAGTGAAGTCGAAGAGGCGGCGCAATTGGTCTACGCATTGCTTCAGCCAACACCTGCAAGGTTATCTCCAGGGTTGAGCAAATCGGCGGGCGCACACATTTGGTTGAAGCACGAGAATGAACTTCCCACAGGTGCATTTAAGGTTCGTGGAGGCTTGGTATACCTATCGAAACTTCTTGCTACGGGAACAGTCACCGGGGTTTGCGCGGCGACCCGAGGAAACCATGGCCTAAGTGTCGCTTTTGCAGCAGCGCGCCATGACTTACCAGCTGTGATTGTCGTGCCTAACGGTAATAGCCCAGAGAAAAATAGTGCGATTGAAGCGCTTGGCGCAAGGCTGATTCAAGTTGGTGACGATTACGATGAAAGCGTGCGGTACGCACAGCAACTTGCACAAGATGAAGGGCTTCATCTTGTGCCCTCCTTCCATGAAGATTTGGTTTTGGGCGTTGCAACCTATGCGCTTGAGTTTCTAAATGCAGTACCCGATATGCAACGAATTTACGTTCCTGTTGGGCTTGGTTCAGGAATTTGCGGCGTATTGCGTGCTAAGGAAGCGCTGGATCATGAGGTAGAGATTATTGGCGTGGTCTCGGATCAGTTTCAAACCTATCCGCTATCCCTCGAGACTGGGCATCCCGTGGTGACCCATCCGGGGTTATCTATCGCAGATGGACTCTCGGTACGAACAGCCAGCAGAGAAGTCTTATCTGAGTTAAATCGCGGTGTGAGCCGAGTAATTGCGGTTAGTGATGCAGCCATTTTGGGCGCTATGGGGATGATGATGCGCGAATTAGACCAGCACGTTGAAGGGGCCGGAGCAGCAGGGCTTGCTGGAGCGCTTTCTGAATCTGATAGGCATAGCCCTCAGGACGTCATCGGCGTCGTCATTTCTGGGGGTAATGTCAGTTCAGCCTTAATGACCCAGGCGATGAATCAGTGAGTTTTGTCAGTTCAGTAGAGCGACTGGGGCCGTTGATTTTGCCTGAGCTACATCCAAGTATAGGGGATAATATTCAAGGCCCATCGCTGATCGAGGTCCCCGATTGGATTGATCAGCCCCTGGGGCGTTTCTACCTTTATTTCGCTGATCACAAAGGAGAATATATTCGGTTGGCATACGCCGATGTGTTAACTGGACCGTGGCGTATCCATGAGCCGGGGAGTTTGCGATTGAGTCAAACACACTTTGCCCAGCAAGAGATTGTGCCGACTCCAAAACAGCGTCAGCTTGTCGAGGCTGCGACGGTAGAACTAACGTTGCCTCATGACCCTATGCTCGATTTGTGCATCCCTCATATCGCGTCCCCCGATGTTCATGTCGATGAAGAAAATCAGATCATCCGCATGTACTTTCATGGATTGGAGCGATTTGGTGTTCAGCTCACGCGACTCGCAGAGTCCCGCAATGGCATTGATTTTGTTGCGCATCAAGCTGAATTAGCTCGACCTTATCTTCGGATCTTTGCGTATGACGGGATGACGTATGGAATGGCGATGCCGGGCGTTTTTTATCGATCGAAGAACGGGCGAACAGATTTTGAACAAGGACCAACGCTGTTTCCGAGTACGATGCGCCATGCGGCGCTCTGGAGAGACGGTAATACACTTTGGGTTTTCTGGACCAATGTGGGCGATGCACCCGAGCATATTCTCGTTACCTCAGTTGCCCTTTCCTCGAACTGGATGGATTGGCAGTTGGGAACAACGGAGTCAGTCATGAAACCGGAACATAGATGGGAGGGAGCCGATCAGCCTATGATGCCCTCCTTGCGAAGTGTTGCCTATGGTCGACAGTGTCAGCTGCGAGATCCCGCGATCTTTGATCCCCGCGACGGCACACTGTATCTGCTCTATGCCTTGGCTGGTGAAGCAGGGATTGGCCTCGCACGATTAACCATGAATTCCGACAAATCCGCGGCCAAGCCGGTTGCGGCCGTGCCGAGATAATGAGAAAGCAATGACAAAGCAATCGACGAAATTGACATCCGGTCCAAGGTCGGGGGCCTCGGCATCTCGAGACATGACCGAAGGCTCCGTCTCGAGTCATTTGGTCAGGCTGACCGGGTTTATGTTGTTCGGGTTTATTGCTGTTATGGGCGCCAATTTGATGGAGTCTCTGTACATTGGCCGAGTCGGTACATTAGAACTCGCCGCGCTCGGTTTTACGTTCCCGCTCGTGATGACATTGCAGGGAATGACCATGGGGCTTGGGGTTGGCGCTTCCTCTGTGGTGGCCCGCAGTATCGGTGCGTCCGACTGGCCGAGGGCGAGAAGACTGATCACCCACAGCTTTCTCCTAGTCATCGCGTTTGTGACGATCGTCGCTGTGGTGATTTACCTCTCATTAGAAACGCTCTTTACGATGCTCGGTGCCAATGATGAAGCGAGAGTGCTGGCCAGTGGCTATATGACCATTTGGCTATTGGGCCTGCCCTTTTTTGCGATTGCCATGGTGGGTTCATCTCTGATGCGAGCGGCTGGGGATGCGGTTAAACCCAGCTAGCTGATCACGGTGGGTGCAGTGATTCAGGTGTTGATTGGGCCTGTCTTGATTTTTGGATGGGCTGATTTTAAGGGTTATGGCTTAGCAGGCGCAGCACTCGCTTTTGTGATCGCTAGGACCTTGAGCTTTTTGATGTATGTGTATTACGCGGTGAAAGATCGGTTGGTTGTTTTCTCTATGGGCGGCCTCCTAAGCTCGAGTCGCGCGATTTTACATGTAGGGTTGCCTGCGATTGCAGCGAATTTAATCTCTCCAATTTCGCTCACAGTTGTGACTCGATTGCTCGCTGGGCATGGTGAGGCGGTGGTCGCCGGATTCAGTGTTGCCTCACGCATCGAGACGATGTTGGCGATGGTCATGTGGGCACTATCGATGAGCGTTGCGCCTTTTGTGGGACAGAATTGGGGTGCTGCCCAATACGATCGTGTCCGAGCTGCGCTGCGCGGCGCGAATATTTTTGCGTTGGTTTGGGGCGCGTTCGCCTTCCTATGCCTGTATCTGCTTGGCCCAGGTCTCATAGGGTTGGTCAACGATGACCCAGCAGTGATTGAGGCTGCAAGCAGTTACTTACTGATCATCCCACTGGGTATGGGCATGATGGGGATTGTTGCCAATAGCACCTCGAGTTTTAATGCGCTTGGAATGCCTGGACCGCCTTTGATCATTTCTGTGATGCAGATGCTTTTCCTATCTGTACCATTGGCGTTACTTGGAAATTATTTGATGGGTTATCAGGGTATTTTTATCGGCAGCGTTGTGGCGATTGTGATTACTGCTGTTACCTCTTTTATTTGGCTGCGTCTTACTCTGAAGCGCCGCATTAGAACGGCGCTTACTTAGCTTGAGTCTCTGATCCCGCGCTGATTGAACGGCTAGACTGTGTATTGACCGAAAGTCCGAGCACCGCAACCGCTGCAACTAGATACAAAATGATGAAGGTAATCGACGCCGCTGCATAATCGCCGGTTGTGTCGTAGACCCATCCGGCAAAAGGTGTACCAATCAGATGAATGAGCGCCATCGGCGGCCGCATCGCACCGAGCACCCGTCCAAACGACGCCCGTCCAAATGCAGCGCCAACCACAGCCCCTTGCATTGGCACAACCCCGCCCATACCAAAACCGAAGAAGCACGCGCCTAAAAAGAAGAATCCGTAATCGGGCATGATCAGCATGATGAGCTGTCCAACTACTTGAAAAAAAATGCCAAGCCACAGGGCGTATCGGACTTCCCACCGATCGACTAACCGACCGAAAATGAGCTTGCCGAGGACACCAAATCCCGCTGTTGCTGACGCGATCAATGAGGCATTGAATAAGCCATAGCCGCGGTCAGTTAATAGGGGCACCATATGAATTAAGGTCCCCGACTGAACACAAAACAGAAGACCAATCACAACAACCAAAATCCAAAAATTTTTATTGTTTAAGAATTCGCGGGTCTTTAGCGGCGGCTTCGAAGGAGGTAGCCGGGATCTTTCAGTTTCGCCATCAGGAAGTTGTCCCGCATCCTCAGGCCTTGAAATCACAAACTTGAGGACAATGGGCATGACAAAGACGATGGTGATGAACCCATAGAGCATAAAGCCTTCGCGCCACCCCGCGTAGGTGATCAATGCAGCACTGATACCGGGCATGATGACACCGGAGACTGAGATTCCGGTCGCAGCGATGCCAAGCGCGGCCCCACGTTTTAAAACAAACCAATTGCTGACCAATTTTGAGGTTGCCAGTTGACCCATCGCGCCTGCACCAAAACCAATGAAGAGGCCAAGAATCAGGTAAAATTGGAGGGCTGTTTTCGAAAATCCAAGGGCAATAAAACCCGTACCCATGGACAGTGCTCCAAGGGCCATAATCAGTTTTAAGGGATAGCGATCGAGCGCTCGGCCGAGAAAAGGTGCCAGCAACGCACCGACGCCCTGGGTGAGCGTGATGCCAACGGCGACGCCGAGCCTTGAATCACCAAACTCGATTGCAATCGCTTTGAAGAAAACACCATAAGAGTAAAAGAAAAAGCCGACGGCTATAAAGTCTACAAAGAATGCGACAGCCACCATGCGCCAACCGAGGAAACTGCTATCCGGGGTGCGCATCATGGGTCATTCCTCAAACCGCCGATTGTAGCGGTTTCGAATGTTTGTGTAAGCTGGTTTCTCGTCAGTGTGATTCAGGAGCTTGATTGTGGAGAGAAATATCGAACTGGAGCAGGGCTCTGTGTTGGGTTGGTGTGATCCAGCCTTTGAATCAGTTCTCAAGGCTTTTGTTGATAATTTTAATCAGCGTGGTGAGATCGGAGCAGGTCTTGCGGTCTACCAACATGGCACGTGTTTGGTGAATCTGCAGGGCGGATTTAGTGATTTAGAGCGCGGACATCCATGGCAGGAAGACACGCTCTGCGTTGTTCACTCTTGTACCAAAGCGGCTACCGCGCTGTGTTTGCATCATTTGATCGATCAGGCCGATTTGCAGCTTAATGACCCTGTGACGCGCTATTGGCCCGAGTACGGGGATGCTGGTAAGGGTGGAACCACCCTTTCGATGCTACTCAATCACACCAGTGGCGTTCCCGCTCTAAAAAATCCATTGCCGGAGCAGGCCTTTCTCGATTGGCCCTATATGGTTCGGGCGATAGCGAAGGCTGAACCTTTTTGGGAGCCTGGGACCCAGCATGGTTACCAGATGACGACGTTTGGTTGGTTGATTGGCGAGCTGGTTCGGCGGATATCAGGTCAATCCTTAGGGGAGTATTTTAAAACGAATCTTGCCGAACCCCTAGGCGCTGATTTTTGGATTGGATTGCCGCAGGATGAACATCACCGAGTATCAAGATTGGTTCGGTATCGCCCGCAAAAAGGCTTGGCGCCAGCTGCGTTTACACGTCGCTTAATGGCGGACCCAGAGGGGATTCCTGCCCTCGCCTACTTCAATACTGGGAAGTTTCGCGCGGATTCTGCTGAGAGTTATTCAGCTGAATTTGGTGCGGGTGGCGGCATCGGCACTGCGAACAGCATCGCCAAACTCTATGAACCACTGGCCAACAGCGGTCGTCTTGGAGATCAGCAGCTGTTCAGCGAGCAGCAGGTCGCAGTGATGGCCGAAACATCGATTAAAGGCGGTGAAGATAGGACTTTGATTATGCCGACCCACTTCAGCCTAGGGTTTATGAAGTCCATGAATAATTTAGAGCGCCCGGGAGGTGCGATGGAATCGCTGGTGATGGGGTCAACGGCCTTTGGCCATGCTGGTGCTGGCGGGAGCCTAGGATTTGCGGATCGAGCGTTGGGCCTTTCCTTTGGTTACGTTATGAATCAAATGGGGCCGGGTATTTTAGTGAATGAGCGGGGCCAGAGTTTGGTTGATGCGATCTATTCAACGTTGGGCCAGACGCGATCAATGCTGGGAGATTATAGAGACCTGCGGGCCGCGCATTAAAGGCGCGTGATCGCTTCTCTTCTTCAGTCTGATTGACCGGTTGGAGAGCTTGCATCATCGTGATACGGTGCTTGATTTGAAGGAACGGGCTGATGCCTGATTGCAGATTGTGATCGATCTAGGTGGGCGACGAAGTTACGAGGGTAGCGGCGCTCAGAGACATGGGCTCTTGGGGCGAGAAATTCAGCCTGATCAAGCAAAAAGGTAGGCCCGGATGTGAACGATTAATCCGATTGAAACGCATAAAAAAGTAGCATTAAAGGAGAGGAAACGTGAATTTCGAATTTTCAGACGAGCAGAATATGCTCAGAGAACAGGCCCAGACATTTCTGCGAGCTGAATGTCCCCCTCAAGCCGTACGCCAAGTTCTAGATGGGGATGCGCCGTTTGATCGCGCTCTTTGGCAAAAAGTGGTAGACATGGGCTGGACCGCGACCGCCATCCCAGAAGCGTATGATGGATTGGGTCTTTCTTACTTAGAATTGTCGGTCATTGCTGAAGAACTGGGTCGAGCTTTGGCGCCGATCCCTTTTTCCTCTTCTGTTTATTTAGCGACCGAAGCGATTCTAATGGCGGGCTCTGAGGCTCAAAAGACGGCTTGGTTACCCAAGCTCGCTGCAGGTGCTGTTATTGGCTGTTTAGCTGCGGCGGAGACCAGCGGGCAAGCTTCTGCAGCCAAGTTAGCCGTGCGCTATGAAGACGGCAAGCTCTCGGGTAGCAAGCGCCCAGTAGCGGATGGCGATGTGGCCGATCTTGCGGTAGTGATGGCAACCAGTGAGAGTGGGCCGGTTTTATGTTTGACGGACCTGAATCAAGCTGGAGTTGCTCGTACAGCCATAAAGACGTTGGATCCAAGTCGTTCTCATGCCGAAATTCATTTTGATCAGGCAGCAGCAGAAGTTTTGGGCGGCCTCGGAGAGGGTTGGGACCTATTGCAGGCGCTCTATGATCGTGCGGCTGTTTTATTTGCTTGGGAGCAGGTGGGCGGATCGGAAACCGCTTTGGAAATGGCAAAAGACTATTCCCTAGGACGCTTTGCTTTCGGGCGGCCGATTGCCACTTACCAAGCAATCAAGCATAAGTTAGCGCAAGCCTACGTAAAAAATACGCTTGCGCGAGGTAATTGCTATTACGGCGCCTGGGCGCTGTCAACGGATGCTGAAGATCTGCCCATCGCGGCTGCCTCAGCCCGTGTTTCTGCAACCCAGGCCTATTACTATGCGTCCAAGGAGAACATCCAAACCCATGGCGGTATGGGCTTTACCTGGGAGTTCGATTGTCAATTTCCGTACCGGCGATCGAAATTGCTGGCGGTTAATATTGGATCAGAGGCAATCTGGCAGGAAAAACTGATTGCAGCAATTGAAGCACAACGCGCGGCTTAAGCGCTTTGCAGTTAAAGGAGAAAAGTGATGGATTTTAACGATACGGCACAAGAAGCGGCGTTCAGAGAAGAGGTTAAGACCTGGTTGACGACGAATATCCCCTCGAATTCTGAATTAGAAAATTTGGACTATATTCAGCGCGCGAAACTTTGGCAAAAACGTAAATACGATGCCGGTTGGGCTTGCATTCGGTGGCCAAAAGCCCATGGCGGCCGTGACGCAAGCGCGATCGAACAAGTTATTTTTAATCAGGAAGAAGCCAAATTCGATACACCAGATGGGATCTTCAGCATTGGTCAGGGGATGTGCGCACCAACCATGATGACTTGGGCGACGGACGAGCAAAATGAGCGGTTCATGCCGCCGCTTGCCAGCGGAGAGGAAGTTTGGTGCCAGCTGTTTAGCGAACCTGCGGGCGGCTCTGATCTCGCTGCTTTGCGTACCAAGGCGGTAAAAGATGGTGATGATTGGGTCGTAAACGGTCAAAAGATTTGGACTTCAGGTGCACATTATTCTGACTACGGTGTGCTGGTGCTCAGAACAGACCCCGACCTGCCGAAGCACCAAGGCTTGACTTATTTCTTCTTGGACATGAAGTCTCCAGGGATCGATATTAAACCGATTCGCCAGATCTCTGGAGGTGCTAACTTCAATGAGGTCTATTTCAACGATGTTCGAATTCCAGATGCCCAACGCTTGGGCGCAGTGGGACAGGGTTGGCAGGTCGCATTGACCACGCTGATGAACGAGCGTGCATCGATCGGCGGTGGTGGCGGCGGCGTGAATTTTAATTCTGTGTTCGAGTTGGCCAAGACCGTTGACCTTGGTGATCGCCCAGCGATTGAAGACCCGTCAGTCCGACGAAAACTTGCAGATTGGTATGTGCAGGAATCGGGACTGAAGTTTACCGGATATCGTTCGATGACGGCCTTGTCTAAAGGCGAAATTCCAGGACCTGAAAATTCCATTGGCAAGCTGGTCGGCGCGCCCAAGCAGCAGGATATGGCAAATTTTGCGCTCGACCTTCTTGATCAAGCAGGCATTATTTGGGATGAAGCTCACTCAGTGAATGCGGGTATGTTTCAAGCCACCTACATGGCGTCGCCTGGGTTGAGGATCGCAGGTGGAACCGACGAGATTATGGCCAACATCATTGCCGAGCGCGTGCTCGGTATGCCGCAAGATATTCGGGTGGACAAGGGTATTCCCTTCAGCGAAGTGCCGACTGCGACAAAATAACGACGCTCAGCCAGCCGTTCAAAATGAGGTCAGCACGCTTTTTTGAGTGTTGGCCTCAGAGCTTTTGGCCCTGAGTGTCTCGTGACCCAAGTTTTGTTTAAGTCCGTAAAGACCCTCGAAATGAGCTGAATCGAGAAAGTCATGACGAAAGTGTGCTGCAAAGGGTGCGTGCGTGTCAGTGCACTGGCGCCGCTCTTTGCGCTTTTTTTGAGCCTCTTATCGGTTATTGGCTGTGGACAGGGATCTGTTCGCCCTGAGGCTGCATCGATTGCAAATTCACCTCCGAGACTCTCTTCCCCTTTGGAATACACCCATGATGAAGGGGCAACCCTCGTTGTCGCGTTGGTGGGCGTAGATGATGAGGGTGATGTGATTCGTTTTAGCATCGCGCCTGGACAAGATGGTGCACTCTTTGGGATCGATGCAGAGGGGCAGTTACAGTTCAGTGCTCCGCCGGATTTTGAATCCCCCAGGGACAGCGATCGAAACAACATCTACTCTTTGGTGCTTGTGCTTTCCGACCAAAAACAGAATGTTGAGTACGAAATTGAGATTACCGTCCTCGACCTGCCTGAATATCTTTTGCTTAAAGGCGGTTCCGAAAAAAGGGCCATCTCGCAAGCGATTCAAGGCGTAACTGTTCAGCGGGATTATTGGCTGAGAGCAGCTTCCAATCCGAAACAAAGCGACTATCCGATTTTGATCTTCTTGCATGGTGCTGGTGGTAATGGGCAAGTCATGCTCAACGACGATCGGGTCATAGATTTAATTGAAAGGGATCAATGGGTCGGTGTGTTCCCGTCTGGTTTTGACGGTCGTTGGAACTCGAACGGGGAAACGAATGCAGATGATATTGATTTCATTCGTCGCATTTTGTTGGACTTGCAGGCATATGAATCCCTGTCTCAGCCTGATGTCTATGGTGTCGGCTTTTCAAATGGTGCCAGTATGATTAATCGACTCGGTAAAGAGACTGATATTTTTGTTGCGATTGCTCCGATCGCCTCTCAACAAATCATCGAATTGGCGATGCTGGATGCGCCCGTGCCGCCATCGGTCATTCAGATTAATGGAGAGCTTGATCCGATTATCCCCACAAAGGGAGGGGTTGGTTTTGGTGAATTTGAATACCTCTCTGCCTTAGAAAGCGCTCAAAATTGGGCGGATCAAAATAACTGTATTGGCACATGGGATGAGGACCGGCGGGTTTGGGGAGACTTTGAGGTGATTTCGAAAGAACAGGCCGATTGTGCTACTGGACGTGTGGTCAGTGCCCATATTGTATTAGGCGCCGGCCACACCTCAAGATTCGGCGCCGACTTTAATGTTTTCACATTGATCTCGAATTACTTTCTGGCACTGCCTTAACCTTAGAACCATGACCAATGAGGCCTTTAGAAAGCATTGACAGGCCGGTGCTATTAGGCACTGATCTTGCCGAGAGGCTGGGCGATTAAACCGGCCTAAGTGATCTATATTGCGGCGGTGAGTGGGCAGCGCTTTAGCAAGCAATCGACGCATAAAAGACCTGCAGAATCACAAGGTGAGATTGCCTGATCGCTGACAAAAGTCATTTAAGGCTTGGGCTTGGTGAAACCGGCCTTAATACGGTCATTCATGTCGGGTGCAACCCCTGGACCATTCGATCGTTCCTCAATGAGACCTGCATCGAGAGAATGGTTTTGCCCCATATGAATGAGGCTTTTGTCTGCGCGGAGGGTGTGCCATGAGTTTTGGGTGAAACTTTGTGCCATTTCGATCGCAGCATCGAGCAAACGATCATCTGAAACGCATCGATTGGCAATACCAAGGGCAACGGCTTCGTGGCCATCGATTGTTCGACCAGAAAACATCAGTTCCTTGGCTTTGACGACCCCGATTCGTCTGGGAAGACGTTGACTCATCCCCCAGGTGGGCGACATTCCCCATTTACCGTGGGTGTCAGCGAGTCGAGCTGATTCAGCGGTAATCATTAGATCGCAAGACAGGGCAAGTTCAAGAGAGCCCGTGTAGCAATGGCCTTGTACCGCAGCTATGACCGGTTGCGGTAGGCGCTCAATGGCATCAAGGGTCTCTGCCTGAAAGTGTGCGGAAGGGGCTCGCTCGCCGGATTGAATTGCTTTGAGATCATTGCCGGCAGAAAAAGAACGACCTTCGCCGCGCAAAATCACGCAGCCAATTGAGTCGATAGCTGATGCGATTTGATCTATTTCAGCCCGCAGCTCAATGAAGAGATTTGGGCTAAGCGCGTTGAGTGCTTCCGGGCGATTGAGGCTTAGGACGGTAATTCCTGAAGGTAGATCTTGGCGGGTGATGTCACTCATGGATGTTTCCTTTTAATCAAATTCGGTCTGTTGAAGCCTACTAAAATACGCCTTTTCCCTTGAAAGGTTCTGTATCGACGGGTCACTGAACATTTATGGCCGTTCGAAAGTATGGCGTTAGAGCGCAAGCCAAGCAAGGCTGTCAAAAATGCCATGCCGAGATTGTCGCGTAGTTGATTGGTTGCGCAGGTTCTTCCACTTCGCTAGATTGTGGTTTGGATGATCATTTAAATAAGGGTTGAACCTACCCATGGTTGACTCGATCCCATCACTAGAATCGCCTGGCCCGACAGACGCCCGCCACCCTGCCGCAGTGGCTGCCCATGAGAGACTGGACCGAATTCGAGACGATATTTTACGACTTGGTTTGGAGCGTCACGTTCTTGACTTAGAGCTCTATGGATACACGGTGCTTGGTGACATCAAACCGTTGTCATTTTTTGATGACCTTCGATCGACCATCTTAAGGTTAGGGGAAGAAGACCGTATTGCTGGCCGCCGGATACCTCTGGCAGGTCAACAGGGTAAAAGCTATCTGGTGACGTGGTTGCTGGCACGGGATCGTATTTTCGAAGAAGCTGTGATGGCCGAGAAACCGCTGTCCTTAATCACCTATTTGATGGGGGAAAGTTGTCAAATTAGCTCAAATCACGGCCATGTTAGGGTCGAGGGAGATCCACCCCAAGGCCTTCATGCGGATGCACCGATGGTGCCTGGCCCAATACCCGAGGCACCGGTTGCTAGCAATATTATGTGGGTACTCGATGATTTTACGCTTGAATCAGGGGGTACCTTGGTCGTGCCCGGGTCGCACCACACGCGCACGCATCCCCCTAGCGGGGCCAAGAAGATGGCGATTCCCATCCAGGCGAAGAAGGGGACGGTGATTATTTTCAACGGCAACGTCTGGCATGGTGCCGGCGCGCGAACCGTCTCGGGTGAGCGTGTGGGCATGACAGTCTATTTTAATAGGATGTATGTCCGCCCCCAGGAAGATCTTAACTCGGTTATTTCCGACGAAGCGATTGCGCGCAATCCACCGCGATTTGCCCATTTAGTGGGTCGAAATAACCCCTACCCCGCTCAAAACTTTGAGTTTTTTAATCCGAAAGGGACGGTGTACTTTGGCAAGACGCAAGACCCCAAAGGGTAATGTAAAAATGATAACGCCCTAAGGCCGAGATAGCACAAACGAGGAGAAGTCCATGGCATTGCAAACGCTTAAACGAGATGCTTCCGTCGATCAGATCATCGAAGTGATGTCGTCTGACGGGGCCTTAATTCTCGAGGATGTTGTCGACGAGCAGCGAATTGACCATTGCGTTGCAGAACTCAAGCACTTTATAGATGTGACGCCTTTGGGTCGCGATGATTTCACCGGCCGACTGACCAAGCGTACAGGTGCCCTTGCCGCTCGGTCTGGGACCTGTCGTGACTTCATCGTTGACGAGATCATACTGGCAGCGGCGGAGTCGTATCTGAAGCCCTATTCAAAAAAGATTCTGCTGCATTTGACACAGACAATCTTGTTGCAGCCAGGAGCGGCTGGGCAACCTTTCCATCGCGATCGTTATGCGTGGGGTCGACATCTACCTCTCACCTTAGAGCCGCAATTTAATACGATATGGGCACTAACAGATTTCACGAGCATGAATGGCGCTACCCGAGTTATTCCTGGCAGTCACCATTGGGAGCATGGTCGTGAACCCAATGACTCTGAGGTCTGTGTTGCTGAAATGTCGAAGGGGTCGGTCTTTTTGTACTCTGGTAGCGTCATTCATGCAGGTGGCGCTAATCACAGTGAACAGAATCGATTGGGGCTTAACATAACGTATTGTTTAAATTGGCTGCGGCAAGAAGAAAATCAGTACCTCTCTTGTCCACCAGAAATCGCCCGAAACTTTGATCCTGTTCTCCAAGATCTTTTGGGTTATGTCCAAGGCGATTATGCATTGGGATATTTCAGTGAACCGACGGATATGACGGGGCAACGCGAGGTGGTATCGCCCTCGGTTTTGATGAACCGAAACGACTAATTCGCCTTTCCGACCCCAAACTATGCTGTCTAAGATCTTGGTTTGCCATGAGCTGTTTCTCGATAACGCAGCATTTGCCCTGAACCTGCCATGTGATGGCGGCCATTGTGAAAAGCGAGCTGTCCATTCACGATCACTGTATCGATACCTTCAGCCAAGGTTTGCGGTGCATCGTAAGTGGCTGTGTCTGCGATTGTCGTTGGATTAAAGAGAACCAGGTCTGCGTGAAAACCCGTTCTAATCATCCCTCGCTGATGCATTCCAAACGTTGCTGCGGGCAGTGAGGTCATCCGCCGAATCGCCTCAGGGAGCGATAGCAAGGCGCGCTGACGCACGTAATGCCCGAGGATTTTTGCAAAAGTACCATATAGTCTTGGGTGCGGTTGACCTCTAAGGTCTGGAATACCGTCCGAGCCGATCATCATTTCTGGCCAACGGAGATTGGTTTCAACATCGGCCTCATCAATAATGAATTGAATGCAGATGGTATTTTCACCGCGAGGTGCGGTAAGAATCTCTAAGGTTAATTCGGTGATGTCGCGCTGCTGCTCGGCTGCAATATCCTTGAGCATACGGCCTTCATAAGCTCTGAAAGCTGGACAGCTGGCTATGCGAATGACCTCGGCAAGGTCTCGATTAATGCGATCAAGGTTGAAATATTCGATCATCCTGCCGCTACCCGCTGTATAAGGGTACACATCCATCGAGACGGCCTGACCTGCGGCAATGGCGCGGTCAATTCGTGCAAGTGATGAAGTCACCTTGCCCCAGTTCGCTGCGCCTGCGGCTTTGTGGTGAGAAATATGGGTGTGCACCTGCGCCTCATCACCAATTTGTAGCGCTTCCTCAACTGCTTCAAGCAGACGGTCGCCCTCGTTTCGCATGTGGGTCGTGTACAGCGCACCGGCGGACCCCGCGAGGCTGGCCAGTTGGATGATTTCCTCGGTCTGGCTGTAACGTCCCGGATGATAGATCAGGCCTGTAGAAAAACCGCAGGCTCCCTGCTCTAACGCACGCTCGACATAGCCTTGCATCTTTTGCATTTCGCCGACTGACGGCGTCCGCTTTTGATCACTCACGGCCAGACTTCTAACGGTATTGTGCCCAACGAGCATCATATTGTTGATGGCAGGTTTGGCCTCTAGGACGGCATCAAAATATCCCGAGAGATCAGTAAAACCTCCTTTCAACCCCGAGAGGATTCCGCCACTGGCGGTTCTGGGGTCGGCGCTCGGATCAAAAGGTACCGCACTGAACCCGCAGTTGCCACTGACCACGGTTGTGACCCCCTGAGATAATTTGAAGGTCATATCTGGATGCCGTAAAAAGGCGCCATCGTCATGGGCGTGTGTGTCGATCAGACCTGGTGCAAGGCACATGCCCGCTCCGTTGATCTCGGTTTGGCTGGCACCGACAACCCCAATGGTTTCGATCATTCCATCTGAGATACCAATATCTGCCTCAAAACCTTCCCCGCCACTGCCGTCCAGTATGAGGGCATTTCTAATTGCTATGTCAGTCATCCTTACCTCTTTGTAGTGGGCTAGAGTCCAAAACTGCTGGGATTCCGGTTGATATCTTGGCTTATTTTTTCCCCGATCATGATTGTGCTGAGATTGGTATTGGCCCTTGGCACTTGCGGCATAATGGAAGCATCAGCGACAACAAGGCCATCGCATCGGTGCATTTGGCCAGAACTGTTAACAATGGCACAAGGATCTTCTTTGGGGCCCATTTTAACGGTCCCGCAAGGGTGATAGCCGCTCCCTGCGAAGCGTTGAATCAGCGCTGCGAGATCTGAATCTTTGCTGCCTCGATTTGGATCGGGGAATGAGACTGAATCGATCATCTCGCGCAGTGCTGGTTGCTGAGTGAAGGCAAGCGCATCTTTCAGGCCTTTAACAAGTGCGCTCAGATCTCTTTGATCTTCACAAAAATGATTAGAGATCATAGGTAAATCTTTAGCAAAAGGACCCGTCAAGGTTAAACTGCCTCGACCATACTGGTACTCAAGGCAGGCGGCAATGGCAAATCTTGCTGGACCATTTGAATTTCCGGCATAGCTGAGTTGTTCTATTTGCATGTTATTTCGGTGCTCGGCGCCGTCGGTCGTGTAACGCAAAATGGTTTGAATGATTGGCGCGTCGTGATCGATGGTGCAGCCCGGTTTGGCCAAGCAGACCACTGAGATTGCGGGATGATCGCAGAGGTTCTGGCCGATGAAAGGTTCTGACTCGATCAGTTCAATGCCAAAGGCAGCCAGCATATCTGGTGGGCCTAATCCCGAGCGCATTAATAACGTGGGTGTTAGCAGAGAGCCAGCGCTGACGATGTTGAGCTTTCCGAAAACACGCTGAGTGCTGCCTTCAGGGGAAACAATTTCGACGCCGATGCACCGTTTTTTTTCAAAGAGAAGGCGCTGGGCTGACGTATTTGCTAGCACCGTCAGGTTAGGCCTGAATCGCGCCGGGGCCAGATAGCCAATGGCACAACTGATTCTAAGGCGGCCAAGCTTATTCATAGGCTGGGGACCAGCACCGGTTGATTGCGGTGCATTGGCGTCAGGGCATTCGGGATACCCGAGGGTGTCTGCATCGGCGAGAAACGCTTGATGGACGGGGGTCATTTCAGATTTAGGATATCGGCGGATCGAAATAGGTCCAGCGTCACCGTGATCATCGGTCTCGCCATAGTCGAGGTCGCGTTCTAAGCGCTTGAAATGCGGCAACACTGCCTCCCAATCCCAGCCGGGGTTTCCAGCATCTGCCCACGTGTTGTAGTCCTCCGGCAGACCCCTCAAGGCAATGGTGGTATTGACGGCACTAGAACCTCCGGTAACTTTGCCGCGGGGTAGTTTTGATTGTTGGGATTGAGTGGGGGCATAGCCAAGGCCCCAATCGTGGTCTTTGAGTGCGTTTCTGTGGCTATTGATGAGCTCGAAGGGCAGCGTTTTGGGCTCGACGTAGTCAGGGCCAGCTTCAATCAGCAGCACCGTTCGGTTCGGGTCTTCAGACAACCGGTTGGCCAGCACACTGCCTGAGCTGCCTGCTCCAATGATGATGACGTCATACATGAAATGCACCTTGCAGGCATTGTGCCTCACCCTCTGCTCTGGGGAAAGCGCTTAATTGCCGTTAAAAAGCGGGCAAAAAAAAGCCCCAATCCAGGGGCTTTTTCTATGAGTCGCAGTTAGAGATATAGGAAAGCGATCTCCTTTGGACCTTCAGAACTGGTTCATCGTGTTGTCTTTCCCGCCAGCGAGTAAAGCATTGTCTCCGGAGAAGTATTCTTTGTGGTCATCACCGATGTTAGACCCAGCCAAATCCTGATGCTTCACCGAGGCCATGTCTCGGCGAATTTCTTGACGCTGCACATCCCGAACGTAGGCCAGCATCCCAAGATCACCGAAGTAGCCTTCTGAGAGAATGTCAGTGCCCAATGCCGTCTCATGATAGGTCGGCAAGGTAATCAGGTGATGGAAGATGCCTGCTTCACGTGAAGCGTCTTTTTGAAACTGCTGCACAAGTCGATCAGCTTCTGCGGCCAGCTCGGAGTCGTCAAAGTTTGCTGACATAAGGCCTTTAGGATCCTCTGCAGGATCTGGATAGGCGCTCATGTCACGGCCCTCATTGCTCCAAGCACTGTAGACTTGTTCTCGGAATGACAAGGTCCAGTTAAAGCTGGGTGAGTTGTTGTAGACCAGTTTTGCATCCGGCACGTGTTGTTTGATGGCATTGACCATCTCGGCAATCTGAGCAACGTTTGGTTTTTCGGTCTCAATCCAAAGCAGGTCTGCTCCATGGGTCAGCGATGTGACGCAATCGAGTACGACGCGGTCGAAACCTGTGCCGTCTTTGAAAGCGTACAAACCATTATCGAGTCTGACGGGTTTCACCAACTCGCCATTTTGATGGATGGCGATGTCGTTGTCCTGAAGCTCACTGAGATCATTAACGGGCGCAGTCTCTAGGAAGTCATTGTACTGGCTCGCCAAGTCTCCGGTTTCTTTGGAAACAGGAATCTTTTGGGTCAAGCTTGCGCCCAGAGAATCTGTTCTCGCAACGATGATGCCGTTATCAATGCCCAGTTCGAGAAAAGCGTAGCGGATGGCATTAATCTTAGACAGAAAGTCTTCGTGAGGGACTGTCACTTTACCGTCTTGATGCCCGCACTGTTTGGCATCGGAAACTTGGTTTTCAACCTGAATTGCGCAAGCGCCTGCTTCGATCATCTTTTTGGCGAGTAAATAGGTGGCTTCTTCATTACCAAAGCCGGCATCGATGTCAGCAATGATGGGCACCACGTGGGTCTCAAATTGATCTATGCGGGTCAAAATGTTGCTGGTGTCGGCACCGGCTGCTGAAGCTTCATCAAGTTCGATAAAGATGTGGCGAAGCTCGCGAGCGTCTGCTTGCTTAAGAAAGGTGTAGATCTCATGAATGAGTTCAGGGACGGTGGTTTTTTCGTGCATGCTTTGATCAGGCAAAGGCCCAAACTTTGACCGTAATGCTGCGACCATCCAACCACTGAGATAAATGTAGGATTTGTCCATCGTACCGCGGTGCTTTTTGACTGACATTGCGAGTTGCTGCGCGGTAAAACCGTGCCAGCAACCTAACGATTGGGTATAGCGAGCCGTGTCAAGATCGTAGTCGTGCATGTCTTTTCTCATGATGTCCGCCGTATATTGGGCGATATCAAGACCGGTTTTGAAGCGATTTTGCAGTTGCATGCGGACGGCGTACTCGGCGTTGATGCCCTTCCAGGTTTCCGCATGGGTTGATTTTAGTTGTTCAAGTTCAGCGATTTGATCAAGATAGGCTGACATAGAAATTCCTTAGATGTGATTCGGCGAAAGGGTCGAAGTGGGCTGAGACTAAGCAAGTCGGCGGCTTCGGGAGAAATAGATTCTACAAGCTCGAACAAAGTATTAAAAAGAATTAATGGATACTAATATATTCTATTTATTCATTTGATTGTCGGCCGATGGGAGGAGGTTCACGGATGCATGACGATTTGAACGCGCAAGGGTCCGGCCTAAAGTTTAACGGTGGGATAGTCCATCCAGGCGAGGGATAAAAATGATTGTTGCTGTCAGTGTTCATAAAGGACAAAAAAAATCGCTCAAGGTCGGTCAGCGCCGAGTGAGTACGGGCATCAATAAAATTGAAGTACCTGGACGCTCAACGATAGATAAAGGGGGATTGCTTGGTGATGCGATCTGTGACGACCGTCATCATGGAGGCGTGGATCAGGCGATCTATATTTATCGTCAAGAGGACTACGGGTTTTGGCAACGTCAGTACCGTTCAGTGTTTCCGGTAGGTGGTTTTGGGGAGAATCTAGTGGTGTCTGGGCTTGATGCGAACCTCATGATTGGAGATCGTTTAATCTTTGAAGACCTAGAATTGGAGATTTCGGCACCACGTATCCCATGCAGCGTCCTTGGCGCTTCGGTACCGCACCGAGATTTTTCCCTGGCGTTTCAAAGAGCAGAGCGTCCTGGGTTCTATTGCCGAGTCATAACGCCGGGCACAATAGGTGCAGGGGATGTGGCTCAGCTCGGCCGTCCCTATCCGAACGGCAAGACGGTGCTGGATCTTTATCGAGCCAATTATGCCCAGCTAGACGAGGCCGAATTGACTGCTTTTTTGGCCTTGCCGATTGATGCACGCACCCGCAAAAAGTTTGAGACTAAAAGATCTAGGTTGCAATCGGCGTCTGATCGCTTGCATCGGCCAAGATAAACGCAGCACCCTGTTCAGCGATCATGACGGTCGGCGCATTGGTATTGCCAGAGGTGATCAGTGGCATGACTGAGGCATCGACGACTCGAAGGCCACTGCAGCCGTGAACTTGAAGCCGATGATTCACGACAGCCTCGTTATCTGACCCCATTTTACAGGTACCTACGGGATGAAAGATGGTCGTGCCCAGATCTCTTGCAGCGTCGAGCAAGTCGGCGTCGCTTTGAATGTCAGGGCCAGGCTTCCACTCTTCGGGTTGAAATGGTGCCAGGGCTTTGGCTTGCATAATGCGCCGTGTATAACGCAATCCCGCCACCGCCACCGCCTCATCCTCTGGGCAAGATAAATAGTTAGGGCGGATTAGGGGTGCAGCGTTTGGATCTTTACTCTGTGCCTGGATGCTGCCGCGACTTGCAGGTCGTAAATTGCAAACAGAGGGCGTAATTGCATCAAACGGATGCAGAGGGCTGCCGAATTGATCCAGCGATAGTGGCTGCACATGCCACTCAATGTTTGGAGACGACTGAAAATCGTCACTCATCGCGAAGGCGCCTAGCTGTGACGGCGGCATTGTCAGCGGGCCCGTTTTAAACAGCAGATATTCAAGCCCCATGGCGGCTTTGCCGATCAAGGAGTTCACTTTTGGATTGAGCGTTGTCGTATTTTTGACCTTGTAAATGGTTCTGATTTGCAAATGATCCTGCAGATTTTGACCTACTCCCGGAAGATCATGTTTTTGCTCAATCTCTAATTGCTGCGCCAATTCAGGGGCTCCGATGCCGGAGAGTTGCAGAATTTGCGGAGAAGCGACTGCGCCGGCGGCAAGAACGACTTCTTTTCTCGCCTTGATCTGTCGGGGCGCATCGGCTTTGTGAGAGACCCAGACGCCATTGGCCGCTAAGCCGCTTTGGGTTTGGTCAAGATTCACGCGGTGGACATGCGATTGAGTCATCACGGTCAAATTCTGACGATGTAAAACGGGCCTCAGAAAACCTTTACTGGCACTCCAGCGGACACCTTTTCGCTGATTCATTTGAAAGTAAGCACAGCCAAAGTTGTTGCCGCGATTAAACTCTTTAATTCGGGGAATACCGATTTCCTCAGCGGCATCCTGCCAGGCATCTAAGATTTCCCAATTCACTCGACGCTCTTCAACTCGAAGTTCGCCTCCCTCTCCATGGAATGCATCAGCGCCGTGCTGATAGTCTTCAGACGCTTTAAAGATCGGAAGAACCTCATCCCAGCTCCAGCCTGAATTACCCAGCGCCGCCCATTGATCGTAGTCACTGGCTTGGCCTCGCATGTAGATCATGGCATTGATTGATGATGATCCCCCGAGACCACGACCTCTCGCGTAGCCGATTTCTCGATGATTGAGTCCAGGTTCTGCTTGGGTTTTAAAGCACCAATCCGTTCTGGGATTATTAATGGTGTAGAGGTAGCCAACGGGGATATCGATCCAAAAGTAATCGTCTTTGCCGCCGGATTCGATTAACAAAACCTGATGCTCGGGATTGGCTGAGAGCCGGTTCGCTAAAACGCAACCAGCGGTTCCGGCGCCAACAATAATATAGTCATAAGCTTCCATGGGGCTAAGCATAGTGAACTTGTTTGCTGTTGGGAATTCAATTAGCGTTCAGATTAAATGATGAGGCCAATGGAGGCGCTATTTTGACGTTAAGTTTTTCTGGCATTGCCCACAATCAATCTCCGAACTCTCAAAACCAAATTCACAGCGATGAGATGGCCCAGCGCTATGGATTCAAGGGAGGTCTTGTGCCTGGTGTTACGCTATCAGCGTATTTAACGCAGCCGGGCGTTCTGCGATGGGGAACAGAATTTTTAAACAGGGGTTTCGCCGAGATCAAGGTTGTGCGACCGGTTTATGATACGAGACCTTTTGACGTCGCTGTCACCCTGTTAGACGAGAAGACGTATAGCGCTAAATTGATTGATGAGACGGGTTCGGTGCGTGCTGAATCCAGAGTGGGTCTAGGGGTTCAAAGCAGCGAACTTGAGCTGCCCAAACCGCTCGGTTTGCAGCAGCTACCAGATGTTTTTGACCCGCCGCTTGCAACGCCTGAAACGTTCAGGGAACTGAAAGCTAAAGGATGCTTCGCGACGCGATATCGCTGGCATGCAGGCCACGCTATGGCGAGCTATTTTTTGGATCCTGCATCGATGCCGTCAGTGCTTCGAGTTGATACAGGTGTTCCTTCTGCCGAAGGCTACGCGAACACGTCGTTTATATTGGGCTGTGCTAACTGGATATTCGCTGCCAATGCGCTGATGAATCCTTGGGTCCATCTTCAAACAACGCATCATAATTTTGCGGCCATCACGCCAGAAACCGAAGTGCTTGCAGAAATGGTTGTATTGGATCTCTTTGAGCGCCGGGGTCATCAGTTCGCGGATATCCGGGTAGGATTATTTGACGCGAGCTCATTACAGCCGCTTGCTGAAATAGAACAACGTGCAATTTATCAGCTGCGATCTTAAAGGACTAAAAGATCACTGATAGAGGCTAAGCTGCCGCTTCAATCAAGTCTGAGACCAGGCTCAAGCGTTGATCGATTCGGTCCGGCTTTTGGCTACCCAAATGCACGATCAATCGGTCGACGCCCAGGTCTTGGTAGGCACGGATCTGATCCTTGGTGATTCCATAAGGCGGTGTAATGATGAGCTCGAATTCATCCCAACTGCGCCCTTGATCTTCCAGTGCCCGATTTAGCTCAGACTTCATTACTGAGGTTTGTTCTAAATTGAGCTGAAAGCCATACCAGCCTTGCCCGTACTTTGCTGCCCGCTTAAAGCCCGCAGCAGAATGGCCGCCAACAATCATGGGGATGCCGCCCTGCTGCACGGGCTTAGGGTCCATACGTGCACCCTTGATCTGAACATGCTGCCCCTCATAATGCGTGATGGGGTCGCTCCATAAACTTTTGATGACTTCAATAAATTCGTCACAGCGTCGCCCTCGGTCTCCAAAGGAGTAACCGCAAGCCTCAACCTCTTCTTGGCACCATCCTACGCCAATGCCGAAGTCGATTCGGCCTTCGCTGAGCCAGTCTAGGGTAGTAAATTCTTTGGCCGTGTAGACCGGATTACGCTGGGGCAAAAGGGTGATTCCGGTCCCCATTCTGATTCGACGGGTGCAGCCCGCGATAAGCCCAAAGGTCGCGACGGTATCAAGCATTCCGCCCCCTTCCGGAACAGGAAGCTTGCCATCCCGGCTGCCTGGATAGGGGTTAGACGTTTGATCAAACAACACGACATGCTCGCCCATCCAAAGCGAATCGACTCCGATCTGTTCGATCGTCTGAGCAAAGTTTTGGATCATTGAGGGGGTTGAGATGGGTGACATGAAAGTCGCGAACAGGCCAATTTTCATTGTAATCTCCGTAGCGTGTATTTGTCTTTGAGCGTAGAACCTCTAACCATAGAACCTTTAACCAGCCCGTAGGTCAAGCGTGCAACTGTCGGGTAGGGTATTGCGGGGCTTGGCAAAATGGCGAGGTTTCTGTCACTGTAATAGTGTTGATAAAAAGCGTTTGAGGAAATTTTAGAATGGCGATTGAAGACATCTTTGCAGTCACCACGGCGATGAAAGCCGACATCGAAAATCTGAGTATCGATGACCTTAAATCAGAAATGGCTACGAATCCTGATCTTTTGTTGATCGACATCCGAGAGGTTCAGGAGCTGATAGATCTTGGAACTATTCCGACCGCGAAGCATTGTGCTCGAGGCATGCTGGAATTTTGGGCGAGCCCGGCGAGCCCCTATTTTCGCGAATATTTTCAAGAGGATCGGCGGACGGTTGTTTTTTGCGCTGGAGGTGGCCGCAGCGTCTTAGCCGTCAAATCGTTGCAAAGCATGGGATTCTCTGACGTGGCGCATTTAGAGGCAGGGTTTTCAGGCTGGCAAAAGCAGGGTGAAACGGTTGAAGATGTCAGCAAAATGAGCAAATGGATGAGAAAGCCACAATCACCGTGATCAAGGTCCAAGAAATGGATGATGTATTGACGGCTTTGTTTCGGTCGGTTGAAACAATCGCAGTGATCGGTTTGTCCCCTGATCCTTCGAAGGCGAGCTTTGGTGTTGCACAATATCTTCAGTCTCATTACCGGATTATTCCAATCAATCCCAATTACGCTGAGGTGTTAGGGGAGACGTGTTACCCGGATTTGTCTGCGGTGCCGATCTCGATTGACTTGATTGATGTTTTTCAACGCAGTGAGCGTATTGCGCATTTGGTGCCCGAGGCGATTGCCGCGGGTCCGATATGCTTCTGGATGCAATTGGGTATTGCGCACAGCGAGTCTGCATCGCTGTTATCGCAGGCAGGAATCACTGTTATCGAGAATCGGTGTACAAAGATCGACCATCAGAGGTTGATCGGCCTTGGCCGTTTGTAAGATTACAGCTTGTATTGCATTGAACGAAGGTCCCGGCGTTCCTGCGGGTGAGCCTATAAACCAGACTCAAAGATCTGGATCGGAGGGATTTACGGTCCTTTGATGAGGAGATTCTGTGTGTTTATCCAAGAAATTCAAATGACCCAGAGTGTTGATGAGTCGCTCATCGCTGGGGTTCAAACACCGCCCTGCAAGGCAGGTTGATTTGTCTTGTTATGAGGATAACAGCAGTTTAGATTGAGGGTGTCTAAACAGAGGTTTGTAGTTAATTTTTGGGCCGTTTGATTGGCGCGAGAGGAAAAGGAATTTCCTCCTCAGGCGGACCGATGATGAAAGGGAGAATTCATGGGCTCAGATCTTTATTTCGCAAGGTCGTCCGCTAGACTAAAGTCTCGAACAGCTGCGACTCATTTGAAGGCGCTGGTCGATAGTGTGTGTTGGTTTATGACCAATATGCAGACATCAAAAACAAGTATCAGGGCCTATCGGTTAAAAAGTTTTCTCAACGCTGCCTTTTTTGATGTACAAAACGCCGTGCCTTTTGACATCGAATTCATCGCTGGTGAAATAGAAGAATCGCCTGAATTCGTGACCCGTCGTCTGATGACACTGTTTGATGCTGGAAGGGTCTGTCGTGAAGACGGCTGGCTCTTTCCAGAGACCTCGCTCATCGAGACACATCGCAATTGTTTTGTGGACAACAACGTTCCATTTCGGCTAACCGAAAATCGATTCAAAATCCAAGCGCCCTATCCATTGATTGGGCTGTCAGGCAAATATGCCCAGCGCTTACGCGATTGCGGCGAACGCGTTACCTTGTCCCAGCTCTGTGTCGAGTTAGCGCTGTGGGAGGCAAATTGTTTGAGGGGCCAGACAGGTATGACGGCGTCTGAGATTGGGCATCGAATCAATCTGCAAAAAAGCACCTTATCAACGTGTATCAAAGCCATGTGCGAGCATGGGCAGCTCGAGGTAAAACCCCATTCTTGGGATGAGCGAAAAACGTTGCTGACGTTGAATCCGAGTCATCCCGCTTATCGAGAAAAGTATCAAATACTCAAAGCCGGTTTGCCGACATCCTCGACTGAAATGCAGTTGCAGTTGGCCTGACGATTTGAACCAAGGGCAAGCAACCAAAAGGATCGCTGCCAGGATGTTAAAAAAGGCGTCTAATAGGCAATGATGCGTGGCGACTCTGATTTAAAACAAGGGATCATCTGCTCGAGCACTGTTTAAATTGTCAGGGTTAGAACAATTCAGGTTGCGAAACTGTCAGTGCCATTAGACTCTAGAAAAAAGACATTGTCGCTGACTTGAATTGCCTTGATCAGATGTCAGGGAACACCCCACAAGGTTTGTTACCACAACAGCTGCGCCGTCCTTTTTATGGGGAATTAAATTTAGAACAAGCACCCAAAGTTAACTTTTTGAGTTGTCGCTATTTTGGCTCGTTAAAATGCTGGAAGCTGTGTTGAGGGCTCGGTCTCTGGATCCATTGTGACAACTTGCTGGGCCGAGCTTTCTATGAAGGTCTTTGAGCATCGTTCCATTCGGTTGACGACCTTTGCATCAAGTCCCCAGTCGCCCATGAATTTAAGGGCGGCGGAGCCTACAAAAACCTGCCAAAGTGCTAATCGCCAACGGTCGATTGGCAATCGCTGAGCGTAGTGCTTGGTAAACTGTTGTGCAGTTGCATCGTCGAACTTCCAGAGTATTTCTAATCTCGCAGTTGCTAGATCGCACATGGGATCTCCGATTGCTGCATCCTCCCAGTCTAAGATACCGACGAGCTGGTCTTGATCCCAAATCAGGTTTCCGGCCCAAAAGTCACCGTGCAACAAAGAGGGGGTGCCAGAATATTCGCAGAATCGATTGTCGCTTAATAATCTGCGAAGTTGAGACCAGAGAGCGCCAGAGGGCAGATAATCATAGAGTTCTGGAATAGGATTTGTCCGGCTAGGTAGTTTTTTAAGCGCGCTGATTGGGGCCTTGTGAATCTGCACCAGTGCTTCAGCCATGGCTTCGAGCCTGGCTCTTAGATCACCATCGCCCAAGTCGGTGCTGCCTGAGATGAAGGCCATGACCCAAAAAGGTTCGCCAAATTCAGTTGTATCCAAGCAGACAGCCAAAGGTTCAGGAACGCAAAAGCCTTGTCGATAAAGTGCTTGGGCCAATTCAAATTCCCGTAAGATCGCAATACTCGCGGCGGTTTGGGTGTCTGCTTTTTTGTTTTGCCGTAAGACCCATTGAGCCCGGTATCCTTGATGGTCTTTAACTTGAAGCAAAAAGACGTCCGCAGACACGCCGCCGAGCAGCCGTCGCCCCGCCACGAGTCGCATTTTTGGGTCGATGAGGCTGATCGCGAAGTTGTATAAAGAGGAATCCATGGCCAAAGTATGCCAGATCAGAATCAGGTCATGATGGTAAATCCCCGATATTGTCATCGCAGTTAAAGTGAATCCTAAACCGTGTAAGAGGACCTTGAAGATTCGAAATCGAGGGTCAACCTGGCCTCACTCAATGCAACGTTCTTGACCAGGGCGCGCATTGCCTTCGTATCTTGTCCGATCCCGGAACGAACGATTTTATGTGACAATGTTCACGAAATTTAGGAGTGATTATGAGGCTTAAATCGATTTGTCTGGGGTTGCTCGCAAGCGCTTTCACGATGTCGTCCGCCGCCGATACAGTGTTCGAAAACGGTGTGGTGTATACCCTTGATGAGGCGTCTTCAAGGGTGAGCGCACTCTGCGTAAGCGACACTGGACGGCTGAAAACGCTGGAAACTTGCGAGCCGAATAAAAAAATAGACCTGTCTGGTCAGGTAGTGATCCCAGGGTTCGTTGAAGGCCACGGTCATTTGATGGGTTATGGGGAGGCGCAGCTCAACTTAAATTTAGCGACAGCACAAAATCTTGATGAACTCGTGGCGCAAGTCGCTGCGGCAGTTGATCAGGCAGAACCGGGGGAATGGATCCTGGGCCGTGGCTGGCACCAAAGTAAGTGGAACGAGACGCCTAAAATGGTAAAAGGGTTCCAAACCAACGAGACGCTCAATCGCGTTTCTCCAGACAATCCAGTGTTTTTAAAACATGCCAGTGGCCATGCTGCTTTTGTTAACGATCGAGCACTGGAGATCGCCGGTATTGATGAAAAAACCCGAGTTGCTGGTGATGGAGAAATCATCCGTGATACAACAGGGCGAGCAACCGGCGTGCTCAATGAGCGCGCGCAAAATCTTGTCAGTCGATTTGTGCCCGCACTGAGTCGATCTCAGCGCGAGCGAGCGCTTGAATTAGCGCTCGATGGATTGGCGAATGTCGGGATCACCAGTTTCCAAGATGCGGGGGCATCTCAGAGCGATATTCGTCTCTTTCAGTCGTTTTTAGAGGAAGGCCGGTTAACAGCGCGGGTTTACGCCATGATTACGGGTGGAGACAGTGACATGCTCGCGGATTGGATGGAGCGTGGACCTTTGATCGATGCGGGTAATGGCAAGTTGACCGTGCGCAGCATTAAGTTAGTGGCTGACGGCGCGCTTGGGTCCAGAGGCGCGTGGTTACTTGAACCTTATTCTGACCGAGCAGGACACTCGGGTCTGCCAACAATGCCTGTCGCTGATATGGCTGATATTAGCCATCTGGCCTATCGCAACGGTTTTCAAGTAGCGATCCACGCCATTGGCGATCGCGCGAACAAGGAAGTGCTCGATATTTTTGATGCGCTATTTGACGGCCGAGATCGGGGTGTTCGGTTTCGGATTGAACATGCTCAGCATTTGCACCCAGACGACATTCCAAGATTTGGACAGTTGGGCGTTATCCCCTCGATGCAGGGTATTCATATGAGCTCTGATCGGCCCTGGGCCATAGACCGGTTAGGTGCCGACCGCATTCGTTCGGGGGCCTACATGTGGAAGAGTCTTATTGAATCAGGTGCTGTCTTGGTTAATGGTACCGACGTGCCGGTAGAACCGGTAAACCCTTTTGCCTCCTATTATGCTTTGGTGACCCGAATGACGCTGGCAGGCTATCCGGAAGGCGGCTATGAACCCAGTGAGCGCTTGAATCGTGAAACGGCTTTAAAAACTTATACCGTCAATCCCGCGTTCGGGGCCTTTGAGGAAGCCTTCAAAGGCAGTCTAGAGCCGGGGAAGGCCGCTGACTTTATTGTTTTGGATCGTGATTTGTTGACGGTTGCTGTAGCTGACATTCCCGGCACGAAAGTACTGATGACCGTTATGGATGGATCAATAATCTATAAATCTGATGCCGCAATGTTTCAGCCCCAGGTGAAATGATGGAGAAGGTTAACGTCAAAATCAGCCCCAGAGGACAGCTTGAAGTCCTTTCCCAGCGGGAGGTCTCCTCGCTTTTAGACAGTTCGCAAACTGGTCTTTACAGCCTCTATCGAAATTGTTCGCTGGCCGTACTCAACAGCGGGGCCGATGTTGACGATACTCGAAGCCTTTTGGATGCTTACGCAGATTTTGAAATTAAGCTTCTCCAAGAGGATCGAGGGATACGCTTAGAGCTGAAACAAGCGCCTCCAACCGCTTTTGTAAATGGAATGATGTTAGCGGGTATTCGGGAGCATCTTTTTTCGGTGCTCAGGGATATTTTATACGTGAACACGCACATGCAAACGGAGCGCCCCACAGGTGATGGGTTTACGCATGGGGTGTTCGATATTCTAAGAAATGCTGGGGTGCTTAAAAGCGATGCGCCGCCGAAGATGGTGGTGTGTTGGGGAGGGCACACGATTTCTAGACCAGAATATCAATATACAAAAGACGTTGGCTATCAGTTGGGCTTGCGAGGGCTAGACATTTGCACTGGGTGCGGGGATGGTGCGATGAAAGGTCCCATGAAGGGCGCGGCCATTGGTCACGCAAAGCAGCGTATAAAAACAGGCCGATACTTGGGAATTTCTGAGCCCGGGATTATTGGTGCTGAACCCCCGAACCCAATTGTGAATGAACTTGTGATCATGCCTGATATTGAAATGCGTCTAGAGGCATTTGTCAGACTGGGTCACGCTTTCGTTGTGTTTCCTGGTGGGGCTGGAACGGCAGAAGAAATATTTTATTTGATCGGCCTTTTGCTGTCGGAAGAGAACCGGAATATTCCTTTTCCATTGATCTTTACAGGGCCAGAATCCGCGCGATCCTATTTTGAGGAAATTGATCGACTGTTGGTCTCACTTCTGGGGGAATCTGTCCGCGATCGATATACCATTATTATCGATGATCCAGAAGCGGCGGCGGATGCTGTTTTCACTGGGATTCGCACGGTCAGGAAGTTCCGAAAAGCCAGAAGTGACGCTTACTATTTTAATTGGTCGATTCAAGTCCCGGCAGCGTTGCAGTCTCGATTCGTACCAACGCATGAGTCTATGAGTGGTTTGAATCTTCATCTCGATCAGCCCGCGGTTGATCTTTGCTATGAAATTCGTCGGGCATTCTCGGGAATTGTTGCGGGAACGATAAAAGAACAGGGCCAGCAGGAAGTGGCAAGATTGGGGCCGTTTCAAATCTCTGGAGATCGACGGGTTGTCGATCAGCTGGGGGATCTCTTGGATCAATTTGTGCTTCAGAAGCGACTGAAGGTCGCATCCCAAAATCATCGACCCTGCTATGAGGTGAGGGCTTAGGGGTATCGTTTGTTTATGCCACAAAAGCCAAGGCCCCCTTTTGAAAATAAATTAAATCTGCAGATTATGTGTGGTCTGCATTTTCGATCAACATCGCCATACCTTGGCCAGCGCCCATGCACATTGCGAGCATTGCGAAGCGGGCGCCGGTTTCTTGTAAATGCTGGGATGCATTGAGCATCATGCGAAGGCCGGTCACCCCCGGTGGGTGCCCTACTGAAATGCCGCCTCCATAAAGGTTGTGTCGGTCTCTGGGAATACCCAGTTGGGCTTCAACATGGAGGTTTACGACCGCGAAGGCCTCATTGACCTCAAAGTAATCAACGTCAGAAATGGTTCGACCAGCTCGAGCAAGGCACTGCTCAATCGCAGGAACTGGGCCATGGCCCATAAGACTGGGTTCAACGCCAACAACTGCCCAATCAACGACTCTTGCAATGGGTTTGATACCAGCGGACTCCAGGCTTTCTCGTGATCCCACGGGTATTGCAGCAGCGCCATCGGTAACGCCTGAGGCATTGCCTGCCGTGACTTTGCCATCCGCCTGAAAGGCTGGTGATAGGCGCGCAAGTCGCTCGAGAGTTATCCCTTCGCGGGGGGACTCATCAACAGAAAACGTGCGACTGGATTTGCCTTCGGGTACTAAGACTGGGTGAATCTGGCGCTCAAGGAATCCTGATTCGATCGCGGCCAGCGCTCTCGCTTGGCTTTGCACTGCGTACTCATCCATAGGGCTGCGTTCGTATCCATATTTGGCGGCCAAATTCTCAGCGGTATCACCCATGTACTCGAGACTAAAGGGGCAGCGATAACACCATTCCAGCATGTCCTCGAGTTGTTGATGTCCCCGTGCATTGCCCCAGCGTGAGGTCGTGACTGCAAAAGGCGCTCGACTGAACATTTCAGCACCCGCAGCAATCGCAAGTTGGCTTTGTCCAGTAGCCACCTGCTGTCCCGCAGAAATGATTGCCTGCAAGCCGCTGGCGCAGGCGCGAGAAACATCGAGCGCGGCAGCGTCGGCTGGCAATCCTCCTTTCATGCCGACGACCCGCGCGGCAAAGAGGGAGTCCTGGTCGGTGGGACAGGTCGTTGTGAATACAATATGGTCGAAGTTTTCAGGCGAGGCGCCAGACCTCTCGATACAGGCGCTAACTATTTCTGCAGACAGTCCCGTCATGGGTCTATCTCTTAGGGATCCGCCAAAATTGCCAAGAGCGGTGCGTACTCCGGATGCGACGTAGACGTTGCTGGTCATGATATGAGTCCTTGTGAATACTGACCGATAGAATACCACCATTGTTAGGGCAGTCTCGTTCTTAAACAGCTCAGTGGGCACCGCCTGCACACTCGAGCGCGTGGGGCTAAGTCCAAAGCAGGTCTTAATTTAAGGGATTGATTGATGGTTTTGCTGATAATTCGTTGATCGTGAGCTGCGACTTGCGTATTGTTCTTCGCCAATCAAGTTATAAATCTGAATATTTTTTAAAGGAGAAAGCAGTATGGCTGAGTCAGGACTACAGTTTCAGACACATATCAGCGCGGAAGGCGCGCTTACCTTGTCCTTAGTGAACGTTGATTTTCCTGATCCCAAAGAGGACGAAGTACTTGTTCGGGTTGAGGCGTCTCCAATTAATCCTTCTGATTTAGGGTTGTTATTTGGGCCTGCAGATATGAGCAATGCCGAGTACAGTGAGGTCAACGGCTTGCCTCAGGTTAAAGCCAAGGTGCCGGAACCAATGTTGCGTCACATCGGTGCCAGAGCGGGTCAGGCGTTGCCCGCGGGTAATGAGGGTGCGGGTACAGTCGTTCAGGCAGGTTCCAGTCCTGAGGCGCAGCAGCTGATGGGGAAGACAGTCGCAGTCTTAGGTGGAGCCATGTATTCGCAATACCGAGTTTTAAAAGTCAGTCAATGTCTGTTGATGAATGAGGGGGTGACGGCTAAACAAGGCGCGTCTTGTTTTGTCAATCCTTTAACAGCACTTGGTATGGTGGAAACCATGCGGCTTGAGGGTCACAGTGCATTGTTGCACACCGCAGCGGCCTCGAATCTCGGACAAATGTTAGTGAAAATTTGCTTGGCCGATGGGGTCCCGTTGGTGAATGTCGTTCGCAAAGACGAGCATGTCTCGCTCCTCAAAGGATTGGGTGCCGCGTACGCGCTGAATTCCACCGATCCTGACTTCATGCAACACTTGGTCACTGCGCTGACCGAAACAGATGCGACTCTTGGTTTTGATGCGACCGGCGGTGGAACGCTTGCAGGTCAGATTCTTACCGCTATGGAAGTTGCTCAAAATGCCAAGATGGGAGAGTTTTCTCGTTATGGTTCTACCACCTACAAGCAAGTGTACATTTATGGAGGGCTTGACCGGTCTGCGACGACGCTGAACCGGAGTTTCGGTATGGCATGGGGGTTAGGTGGATGGTTGTTGACGCCATTTTTGCAAAAAATCGGACATGAGGGTGCGCAAGCGCTCAGGCAGCGGGTAGCCGATGAGATCACCACTACCTTTGCGAGTCAGTACACCCAAGAGGTTTCTCTGGCTGGAATGTTGAGCCAAGATAATCTGGAGACCTACGCTAAGCAGGCCACCGGGGAGAAATATCTGGTTGTGCCTCAGACTTAAATCACGCTACCCGCAGGCTTCCTCATCCGCTAAGAGGATGCCTGCTTGGGCCAGCCCGTCAACCTCAGATTGCGTCATCCCTAGCCACTGCTCAAGCACCACGCAATTGTGCTCCCCACGATGGGGCGCGGGTCCGCGAACGCCACTTTCTGCGTTAGAGAAGCGATAAGGGGATTGGGTGATGGGCCGTGTGCCGCCCTCTCGATTGTCGATTTCAGTAACGCTCCTGCGGTGGGCGACAGTGGGTTGGGCTTGGATCGTGCTGGGGTCGCGCACAAGACCCCAGGCGACATTGATCGCTTTCATCAACGCGTCAAACTCTTCCAGAGTCTCGATGGCTGCCAATGTTTCCTGGACGGCAGCGCGTCGAGCGGAAATTTTTTCGTTCAAGCTGGCATCTGGAGCAGAAGGGTCCACCAAATGATTGCCCGAAACCAACAATTTGAACAAGAGCCGAAAGTCAGTGGAAATCAGCACAGTGCCACAAGGCAGTTGCCAAATCTCGTTTCTCATTGGGCCGGTTCCCTGAGCATCCTCTAGGTCATAATGCATTTTATCGTCGGTGGCGATGGTGGCATCGATCATTGCGATGTCGATATGTTGGCCCTCTCCAGTCGATGATCGAAGAATCACTGCAGCCAGAACCGCAACCAGTCCATGCAGAGAGGCGTTGGTATCGGCAACCGAAAGCGGCAGGTCCTGAAAATGTGATTCAAGACCCGAGTCAAGTGCCTCAGCGCTACTTCGGTGAATGAGACCTGCTTCTGAATGAATGACAGGCGCGTAGGCCGGTCGTTTTGATTCTGGACCGTTATGCCCAAAGCCACTGATCGAAAGCATGATGATCTTGGCGTTGACCCGTTTTAAATCCTCATAGCCGAGGCCGAGCCGGGCCATCACATCAGGTCGATAATTCTCGATGACAATATCAGCTTCAGCCACCAGTGAAAAAATGAGCTCCTTGGCGCTTGGTTGCCGAAGGTCGACGCAGATATTGCGTTTTCCCGCATTTTGCTGATGATAGTAACCCGGCAAATGCGCAATGACTCTGCCCCAGTATCGGGTAACATCGCCCTCAGGCGGCTCAACTTTGACAACGTCTGCGCCGAGGTCACTGAGCATTCTGCCGGCAAAGGGGCCTGCCAAAACACGGGAAAAATCAAGGACTTTAAGTCCTGCGAGTGGGTAGGACATGGTATTGGTCTTGTTAGGTATGAAGTGTTCTCTGATAGTAGATCAGCTCTTGTGTAAAATCGCCAGCGTCCGACGGCCTCAGAAGGCTGGCGTGTGGAAGCGCCGCGCTGTAGCGCTTTTGTGGTTTTGCTTGATGAGCACTGGCCAGTCAGTGCAAGCTGCGAGCAGTGATGCTGTCAGTGCTTTTTTGGGGCACTGGGAAGTTGATTTTTCGGCCAGCGAGCATCCCAACGATAAACTACGCTATCTCTATGAGGTAACGCTCAGTGATCATCGGCGACGCTTGGCCAGTGGTCAAAACCGGATGGGTGAATCCCCTTTTCAAGCGATGGAAGATTTAAGGGGTTTGGTGAATCTAGGACGCCTGGCCGAACAAATCACCCGAACTTCGGTGCTTGAAATTAAACAATTCGATGAGACTTTAACGGTCACTCGGGATGACAATTTTAGTCTGCGCTGTGACTTGGTCGGTCAGGTGCAACGCGAGGGGCTTGGTGCGAGTGATTGCCGTATCAAAGATCAAGAGCTGTTGTTTGAATTGAAGTTGCCGGGGGATGTTGTCATTACCCATCGTCTCATCTTGTCACAGCGCCGAGACCGCTTGAGCATGGCCACCTCGATTTTTGCCGGCGGCGTTTCTCAGCCTTTCACGGTTAACAGGGTCTACCAGCCCTTCACACCCGCTGAGACGGGTTTTGCATGCGAATACCACTTGGGTAAAGGCAAGGTCTGTCAATTGGGCACCGGGAAATGATGCGTTTGGGATCGGTTTCAATCATCGTTGTCCTGACCTGCCTCGTTGCGCTCCAGAGCTGCAGCAACGCCCCGCTACAGCCTGATCAGACCTCAGCTGCGCCCATCCTGTTGGATAAGATAGCGAGTGCTGATTTCAGTCGGCCGTCTTTGAATGTGAGCATCAGTATCTTCGATCATCAAGTGCTGGGAGTGACGCCACAACGAGCGCGATTACTCAGTGCCGAACAGCGTTATCTCCCCTACCTCTTGAAGGAGATATTGGTTGAATCTGGGTTTTGGGGCGGAGTTCGTGTCTCGCCGCGTCGAGATCCCACCGCGGAGCTGAACTGTGGTGGGACACTCCATCAAGCAAGTGCTTGGTCGATTGATCTGCATGTTATATGTCGAGATGCGATTGGCCAGGTTTGGATGGATGAGCGATTGATTGAACAGGTTGATGTCAGCCGGTATCTCCTTGATGAGACAGAGCAAGATCCTTACAGCCCATTGATGATTCGAATCGCGAACCATCTCTCTCAGAAATTAGCTTTGGCGACCGATCAGGCGCGACGGCAAATCGAGCTAGCAGCTATTTTGCGGTATGCCGATGCATTAGCGCCTGATCAATTCAGTCGGTTTTTACAAACGGACGAATCTGGGTTGCTGGAATTAGTTGGACTGCCTGCTGAATCAGACCCGATGTATGCCCGGGTCCTTAGAATCCGTGACAGTGAGTATCAATTCATCGACGCCATCGATGAGCAGATTGGGACGATTTATACCGAGATGAAAGTGCCCTACGCATTATGGCGTCGCTATCAGTTTGAGTTTGAAGGCTACAATATAAGTTTGTCTGAGAAACAACCAAGCAAACTAAGACGTGTTGCCAGCGATTATGGTGCCCTTCTTGGAACCTATAAGCGATATCAAGATTTCAAACGAAACGAAGACGAAATCGAGGAAATGGGGATTTCTCTGCAGCGAACACTGTCCCCTACGGTGGGGCGAGTTGAAGGTCAGGTGCTTGAATTAACCGGGAGCCTTGATCAGCAATATGAGTTATGGCGTAGTTTCTTAATGCAGATTTACCGTGTTGAATCGGGTGTTACTGTGATGCCGGATAGAGATTAACCTCAAGGCCTGTTTGAGCAAGCTCCAATAGCCACCCGGATCCAAAATTATTGCCGCTGTCGAGCACTTGTTGGTAGCGGGCTACGGCGGCATTGCGATCCCCTGAAAAGTCATTAACCAAGCCTTGAGCGAGCATCAACCATTCCTTTGTCCATTCCGGTAGGTCGCCTGGCCTCACTGCCAAAATAGAAGATTGAAGGCCACTGGGAAGAGGCTTCTTGAGGTATTTTAGAACGTAGATTTCCCAGATCTTGCCGACCACCGTAAAACGGGATTCTTGCTGGATTGCGCTCTTCATGGCCTGTATCGCCGAGTAGGCCTTTTGCCATTCGTTTTGATAGGCAAAGCTTGAAATGTGAGCGAGATGAAGTCTTGGATTACCGGGATATCGATCAACTAACGCTTTGAGCTGTGCGCTCGCTTGCGGGATCTGCTCGGGCGCTTTTTGCATGATTAGATCGCTGTAGATGAATCGGGCCGCGTCCGCATAAGGCCCTCCGCCATTCATGACGGCTTCGATATAAGGAAGACTTTTGTCCGAATTCCCCGTGGGAATAAACCAGAGAAACGGCGCCATAAATTTGGCAAAGGATGGTAAGTGGTCAGCGTAAAAATAGGCCATGCCCAAAGGAAGCTTTACATCGGTGAGTTCTGGATCTCGATCCAAAGCAGCCTCGAAGGCTTTGATGGCTTGGCTCCCGTGACTGCCAGCATCATAAAGGTTGCCTCGCAGGGCTGATAAGTATGAGCGAGCAAAATGACCACGGCCGCATTGAAACAGACGCTCAGGCCTACTTTGGCGGCGATTTTTTGGGCATAGCGCAATGAGTTGCTCGCTGAGACCGAACAGATATCCGTCTTCCTCATGACTTTGGCTGTCCCATGACAGCCGCGTCAAACGGGTGTCCAACTCCAGGGCGATGGCAAGGTCGCGGCTGTCGGGTAGTAATTTCAGACGTTCGGTTTGAGCGAGGGCGCGATCATAATTGCCTTCAAGTCGCGCCGTCAGAATACCTTGTTCAAGCTTGAGGCGCTCCGAGTGCGCGCCGGCACTCAATGCACAATTGGGCTGAAAAAACGTCAGCAAGGTTACCAGCAGAGTGCTCAAAAACTTCATATCAATTTAAACGCATGGATCTGGTGGATAGTTTAATGGATTTATTCGTCTTGAATGACAGCGTTGTATTCCCCCGAGTAAACTGCGCTCGATTTCCAGATCAACTTAGGTGAAGATAAAAGGTTCAGCCCAAGGGGCGAGACTAACCGACTCTATGACGCGCTAGTCATGGGTGACATTATCAAGGGCTATGATGAATCTTAGTGATTGCCTTATATATAGTCCGTAGAACATAGCGAGGATAAACCATGGCGAGTTCAACTGCTGGCCTTAGTCAAAAGCAAATTGATGCTTACTGGATGCCCTTCACCGGGAACCGCCAGTTTAAGTCAGATCCTCGAATGATCACCGCTGCCGATGGTTGTTATTACACCGATGGCGAGGGTCGTCAGATTTTTGATGGACTCTCAGGGCTTTGGACCTGTGGCCTTGGGCATAACATAAAAAAAATCAATGAGGCCATCGCGACTCAGGCTAAGACGCTTGATTTCAGCCCGACGTTTCAATTTGGCCACAAAGGTGCTTTTGAGTTGGCCGAACGAATCACTCAATTTATGCCTGAGGATTTAAATCGTGTTTTTTTCTGCGGGTCGGGTTCTGAGGCAGCCGATACCGCGTTAAAGATTGCGCGAGGTTACTGGCGGGCGCAGGGCAAAGCCAGTAAAACCCGCTTGATTGGTCGAGCCAAGGGTTACCATGGCGTGAACTTTGGCGGTATCTCGGTCGGCGGCATTGGCGGCAACAAGGCCAGTTTTGGTGAGGGGATAGCGTCAGATCATCTTCGGCATACTTGGTTGAGTGACAATTACTTTACGCCTGGATTACCCGAAAAAGGAGCTGAGCGCGCTGATGATCTACTGGACTTGATCGCCTTGCATGATGCCTCAAATATCGCAGCCGTCATTGTTGAGCCTTTGGCGGGTTCTAGCGGTGTGTTTCCACCGCCAGTAGGTTATCTCAAACGGCTTCGGCAAATCTGTGATGATCATGACATCTTGCTAATTTTCGATGAAGTCATAACTGCATTCGGTCGGATGGGTGCCAACACAGGTGCAGAGGCTTTTGGCGTCACGCCGGATATCATCAATGTTGCAAAGCAACTGACCAATGGCGCGGTACCCATGGGCGCGGTGGTGGTCCATGAAAATATCTACGACTGCTTTATGGAGACCAAAGCGCCTCACTACGCGCTTGAAGTCCCGCATGGCTATACCTACTCTGCACACCCTCTGGCTTGTGCTGCCGGGTTAGCGGCGTTGTCTGTTCTTGAAGATGAGCGAATGATTGAACGCGTACAAAAGATCGCGCCCTACTTTGAGAAGTCGATCCACGAATTGGGCAATGCCCCGCGAGTTGTCGATATTCGTAACTACGGACTCGCGGGGGGGTTGACGTTGTTCCCTTACGAGGGCGAGCCTTTACGAAGGCCATTTGAGGTTGCAATGTCTATGTGGAAAAAGGGGTTTTATGTTCGGTACGGGGGTGACACCATTCAACTTGGGCTTCCCTTTATCGTAGAAGAAAATGAAATCTCCAGTCTGATGAATGCGCTTGGGGATAGCCTCTCCGAATGTGCTTGACCGGCTGCGCTGATCATTGACCGGTGCAAGCCGTTCTTGATTGGGCGCTTTTTAAAAATGCGAGCTTAATAACACCATCAATAATCCTGAGGAGATCTGTTTGGGCCAGAGACTAGACAACAAGGTAGCAGTGATCACTGGTGGTACCAGCGGCATTGGGGAAGCCACGGCAGCGCTCTTTGTCGCTGAAGGTGCGCAGGTGGTGATTTGCGGACGGTCAGAAGAAAAGGGGCAGCGTTTAGCCTCGACGTTAGGCGATCGCTGCCGATTCGTTGCGGCAGACGTGTTGGTGGAAGCTGATATCGAGCGGACTTTGAACGTTGCAGTCGAGACCTTTGGTGGACTCGATATTTTGTTTAACAACGCAGGTGGTCCAACCCATGGTTTAGTCGATGGCGTCGAGCGGGAGGCCATTGTTTATGCGACCGATTTGCTGTTCGCGAGCGCAGCCCTGGGTATGAAGCATGCTATTCCTCATTTCCGGCAGCGAGGGGGTGGCGTGATCATTAATAATTCCAGTGTTGCAGCAATACGAGATAACCAAGGTGACTTGATTTATTCAGCCGTAAAAGCCGCTCTGACCCATTATTCAAAATTGACCGCGGTGCGTTTGGGGCCTGAGAATATACGGGTGAATACGATCTCACCCGGTGCGATTGCAACCCCAATTTTTTGGGGCGGGTCTGCTAGAGCGAATACCTTGAGTGATGAAGAAAACGATAAGAAGATGGCTAAGTTGCAATCAAATCTAGCGAAAGCAACGCCGCTGAAACGCTCGGGCGTCGCGGCAGATATTGCCCAGGGCGCTCTTTACCTCGCATCTGCAGAGGGGTCCTTCGTGAACGGGCATGATCTTGTCATTGACGGAGGTCGAGTTAATTTATTTCATGAAGCGCCGTCCTAAATGGCGTGTTTTGACCAAGGTTCCCAACCTCAGCCCTGATGCAAGAAGCCTCTGTCGCTGTTCGGTAAGGGACAAGCGGTTTTAAAGCCAAGTGTTCGTGTTCAGAGCAGGATGATACTTAAACCCGCGCGACAGGGGTTGCGCGAGTCTCATTTAATCGCTCCATGGCCAAGGCTCCAATTTCATAACTGCGCAGGCGCAGTTCTGGATCAAAAATAGAAGAAACCAACATTAGCTCGTCCGCACTCGTTTCCTCGATAAAACTTTGGAAACCTTCCGTGACCGTATCAAGATCGCCGACCGTTGAGCAGCGCCCGATGTCTTTGACCATCTGCTGCTCTGCTGCAGACAACTGCGTTTCAAAGTTTTCGATGGGCGGCGGTAGTGGACCAGGAGCACCTCGGCGAAGATTGACAAAAGATTGTAGCGAGGAGGATCTAAGGTGTTGCGCCTGTGCATCACTTTCGGCGGCGCAGAGGTTGAAGCCAAGCATGACATAGGGTGCTTGCAATGTTTCAGAGGGCTTAAATTGTGATCGATAGGTTTCGAGCGCAGCCGTGAGATAGGTTGGTGCAAAGTGAGATGCAAAGGCAAAGGGCAGACCGAGCATCGCAGCGAGTTGGGCCCCAAAAAGACTTGATCCTAGAATCCAAAGCGGTACCTTTGTGCCAGCGCCGGGCGTTGCGCTGACGCGCTGTCCAGGTTGTACGGGGTTCAAATAGTGCTGGAGTTCGACGACATCGCGGGGAAAGTCTTCAACGTTGCCATTGAGGTTTCTGCGAAGCGCCTGCATGGTCAGTCCATCGGTTCCCGGCGCTCGCCCTAAACCGAGATCAATCCTATTGGGAAACAAAGTTGCCAGGGTTCCAAACTGCTCCGCGACCATTAACGGCGCATGGTTGGGTAACATAATGCCGCCGGACCCAACTCGAATAGTTTGAGTAGCGCCAGCGATATGACCAATCACAACCGCAGTCGCTGAGCTCGCGATCCCTGGCATATTGTGATGTTCTGCAACCCAGTAACGGTTATAGCCCCACTGCTCAGCGGAGATTGCGAGATTTTTGGTTCGGACAAGGGCTGTCGCGGCATTGCTGCCCTGAGTGATGGGTACGAGGTCCAAAATTGAAAATGCTGTCATAGGTGTGATGTTTTCATTGAGGAGACTCGATTATGACAGAAATATCAGACAACGCGTGCTGGAGGCGGCTAACTTTGGGGCACTCAGTGCCTTTGTTAGGTCGCTGCTTTTGATGCGGGTTGTTTTACGTCTGAGTATGGGTGCTTTTGAGTTTAATTTTCAGTCAAAGATTGGTCAGAAAATTTGGTGTGCCCAAATGAGATCCAGGAAGCTTGCTTTAAAAATGAGTGATACCGCATGATAGAGGGCATTGAAGACCTATCAGGCAATGCGCGCGGCTCAGAATATAGGGGCAAGCGGAGCGCAAAAAAGTCGGTTTTGTAAGCACGATTTGTCATCTTGCACGTAGGACTCAATATTGAATGTTCAAAATATCGAGTCGTTGTGAAAAGACCCTAAGGACACGTTGTGGCAGAGATTGCGCTATTTCCTATTCCCGAGCTCGTGGCTTTCCCTGGCCATGAAGTCCCCTTGCACATTTTTGAACCAAGATATCGCAAGATGGTGACGGATTGTGTTGCAGCAGATCGTCCAATCGGTGTGTGTCATACTCGAAAGCAGATTCGAGCTGCAAAGCCCTCGACAACGACCGAGGAGGCGTTAAACAGCAACCAGGCGACTTACCTTCCCTTCGATGTGTTCTCTGCGGGACCCTGCCGAATTCATGAGACACTCCCGGACGGCCGCATTCATGCCTCTATCGATATGACTGCCCGCTACCAGGTTGTTGAGGAGTTGCAAACCCTGCCCTACAAGATTGTTCGTGCGGAGCTGCTTCCGGATGAAGATGCCGCTGCTCAATATGTAGAGCTGCAAAGGGAAATCAATGACAGTCTGTTGTCGTTGATCGGCGATGAGCATGAACAACTGAGAAAAATATTATCCGAAGAAAGCTGGGTGACGCAGTCCTCGGAAGATTTTTCTTATCGAATTTTTCAGTTTTTAAAATTCGAGGCGGACGTGATGCAGCAGTTGCTCGAATGTAATTCCATCGAGTCGAGACTTCACCTGATTGGCGGTTTGCTCAGCGGTAAACCGGTTCACTGACGGCATTTTCTGTTCAAGCAGCGTGATATCGTGCTTGTTTTCTGGCGACGAGACGTTGCAATCGCTTGTGTAGACGTGCCGTGAGGGGCCATGTCACACAGAGATAAAAGGCGACGACAAACAAAGCAGTGGGCACAATTGCATAAAGGATACCCAGCCAAAGCAGCTCATTGGGTCCATTGACCACATCTACCGCAACTGAGTAGCCCACTAAGCCCAGAATAGGCAGTGAAAGCCCGCCAAAAGATGCGGCACATTTGGTCATGAAGCCAAGAATTGCAAAGTAGCTTGCCGGGCGCGCGTTGCCCGATTTGACCGTATCGAAATCTACAACGTCGGCCAGCATTGCTCTTGGCAGATAGGCGAAAGCCCCAAAGCAAAATCCTTTAAGGGCGAATAACACGTAAAACTCGGTCACCTGTCCATGCTCGAGCATAAAACAAGCGATCGAAATGATGCTTACCAGGACCATCGCGGCTGCCAGAGATTGATGCTTGCCGAAACGGTGGGCAATCCAATCCCATATTGGAATAGCAAGCAGACCAATGCCAAAGTAAAGCACGTAGAGTCTTCCGACTCGATCGGCGCCGATGTAGTCTTGGACAAAAAACAGAGACAGGGTATTTCTGAAGTTTTCACCCCCTGCGATTAAAAGTTCTATAGCCAAGAGTCTGAAAAATAGTCGGTTTCGGCCCATGCTTTTGACTGATTGAAATAACGAAACAGTCGGTGCTTTTGGCACCGAAACTTCTGGCACTTTCATCAAGACCAGCAGGGCGGTGATGGGCAGCAAAGTCACAATGACCCAAGAGAAATTGCTCAGTACAAAGCTTGCAGTTCGATTGTCAAAGACTTCCTCTGAGATAAGTACAATTGCTGATGCGACAATGAGTCCTGCGAGGACATATTTCTCCCGAGCCGATTGAATCATCGTTCTGGCGTGGTATTCGCCGGATAATTCCATCCCCCAAGCGGCGTAGGGTAGACCTAAAATGGTGGTGGCGAGTCTGAGTAATATGAAAAATAGCGCCAAGTAAAGAACGGTGCTGCCTTGATCTGGGTTTAGCAGCATCCAAACGGCAACCGCATAAATGGGCACGCCGATGGCAATCCAGGGCTTACGACGTCCCCACCGGGTTTGAAATCGATCCGACATAAAACCCATTGCAGGATCCGATAGTGCGTCGAAGATCGCAGCCGAAAAAATTACAAGCCCAATCAGTCCTAGGTCAATGCCTATTTCGGTCGAGTATAGCCTTGGTATCCATACAGCCAGAGGGTAACTGATGATTGCAAGTGGCAGACTGACGGATCCGTAGATCCAAGCTGTAGATTTTGTAATTGAGGTCATCGATTGATCCTGATCTGTGAGCAAGTTACGCAAGCGCCTCTGTGATCTGGGCCTCAGTCTGCCAAGCGTTGTGGGATGAGTCTACTCCAAGTTTAAAGCGCTGATGGGTTGTGGCCACTGCCGGTGAATTGCGCCAGCTAGGTATTACGGGTGATTTCGGGTATTATTGCGGCTCGCGCAAAGTTGACTGTCTCTTTCCCTTCACTGTTTGTCTTTCAAGTCCGTGTAAAAAGTCCAGTTGATACAGAGTATTCGATGAATTTGGCTGGCAGGTCGCGCGACGCCAGACTCGAATTCCGGACGACACAGTGAAGCCGCTATGAAGATTACCCAAAATGCAGCAGTCCTGATGCATTACACCCTGACCGATGACAGCGGTACCATGGTCGATTCCTCAAGGGATCAGGATCCATTGGGCTATATCCACGGTTCTGGGGGTTTGATCCCTGGCCTCGAAGCCGAGTTAGAGGGTCGGGGCGCTGGTGATCAAGTGCATGCTGTGATCCCGCCCGAGTTGGCTTATGGCGATGTAGAAGAAGAACTTATACAGATTGTGCCTCGTTCGGCGTTTCCGGGCGTTGAGGAGATCCAAGTCGGTATGCGCTTCACCGCATCTGATCATGAGGGTCAGCAGCAAACAGTAGCCGTTACGATGATTGACGCGGATGAAGTCACTGTTGACGGCAATCATCCCCTCGCCGGCCAAACGCTGCACTTTGATGTTGAGATTATGAGTGTAAGGGCAGCGACTGAAGAAGAAATCAATCACGGGCATCTGCATTCGTGAGATAAGCAGCCTGGAGCAAAGTCGTCTCTCTTGCTTTTTTGGAATCATCGGAAACAAGCAGTAATCAAGCAGTCATAAGGAAAATCCGTGAAGATATATGTTGGAAATCTACCTTTCAAGATGACGCAAGAGGAGCTGTCTTCGATGTTTGAAGCGTTTGGCACTGTTACCGACGCCGTCATCATCAATGATCGAGAGACTGGCCGCTCGAAAGGATTTGGTTTTATTGAAATGAGTGAAGATCAAGCAGCGAAAGCAGCAATCGAGGCTTTAAATGGTAAAGATGAAGGCGGTCGAGCATTGACCGTCAACGAAGCACGTCCACGAGAGGAGCGATCGCGCCGATAAGCGCGAGCAAAACATTATGGTTAAAAAAGCAAATTCTGAGGGGCAGGCGCAGCAATCGTTGCGTGATAAAATCGTTTCTGAAACAGAGGCCTTTCTTGCTTCAGGCAAGAAAATTCAAGAGATCCCCAACGGCGTCAGCGGACAGAACAGTCAAAGCGGTTCTCGGCATATCCGGATCAGCACTAAAAAAGATTAGTTCGCAGAACAGAATCGAGGCAATCTATGTGTCTCCATCACCAAATTCCAGGTTGTAGTCAACAGCCAGGTTAGCCCCTATGATGCTCCTAAAGGCAATTTCTAGCCCTAGGAGATTCGATGAACCCAGCAGAAGTAACGGAATTTCGTGCGCAAGTAAGTGCTTGGCTTAGCGATAATAAACCCGCTGATCCTGGTTTTTTGCTGCCTGAGACATTTATGGAAGTTGGCACCGACCAACAATTCGAGTTTCTACGAGATTGGCAACGGAAGGTGTACGAGGCGGGTTATCTGGGTATGTCCTGGCCAGAGGCTTACGGCGGAGGCGGACAGCCGCAGCTCATGCAAGAAATTGTGAACCAAGAAATGGCGGCGCAGCGCGTGCCCTTTGTTCCTAACACCATTGGTTTGAATTGGGCAGGACCTTTGATTTTGGATATGGGGTCAGAAGCCGATAAAAACCGTTACATTAAAAATATTCTCAGCGCCGAAGATATTTGGTGCCAAGGGTTTTCCGAGCCTGACCATGGCTCTGACTTGGGCAATGCACAGGTTCGTGCCGTCAGAGATGGCGATGAATATGTCATTAATGGTTCCAAGATTTGGACCAGTCTCGGCAGCTACGCAAAATATATGATTCTGATTGCGAGAACGTCGACCGAAGGACCCAACAAGTACGCAGGACTGAGTTTTTTCCTTGCGCCGATGAACGTCCCCGGCGTCAATCCAACGCCCATTAAAAAATTGACGGGGGAATATGGCTTTTGCCAGACCTATTTTGACGACGCTCGCATCCCTGCAGATTGCATGCTTGGACAGGAGGGTGAGGGTTGGTCGGTCGCAATGAAAACACTGATGTTTGAGCGCGGAGCGATTGGGGGTCAGGCAGGTGGTTTATCGATGATGGATTTGAATATCAACGATATTATCGAACTTGCGCGAAGAGCCACCCGCAATGGCCAACCCGCAATTGATGATCCGTTAACCCGGGATGAGCTGACCAAACTTGTTCTTGAAGCGAAGGGCAATGGCTTAATGGCGTCAAAAGCCAAGATTCCAGTATTGAATCAGGGTTACCCCACGGCGGTTGCGATGTCGTCAAAGTTGCGCGGAAGTGAGTTGAAGCGAAAGATGACTCGGTTTGCACTCTCGCTTCAAGGGGCCAACGGCGCTCGCTACATTAGCAATCAAGCAATGGATGGTGGTAAGTGGCAGCGTTCTTACTTGAACGCATTTTCAGCCACGATCGGGGGTGGCACCACACAAATTCAAAAAAATATCCTCGGCGAGCGCGTTTTGGGGTTACCGAAGAGCTAGGAGGCTACCTTGATCGTTTTTTCAGAAGAGCAGGCTATGTTGCTCGATACAGCGAACGAATTTTGTCAGAACCAAGCGCCGTTATCGGCAGTACGAGAAGTTATCCATAACGATGCTGCGATGGATCCCGTGGTTTGGCAGACGATGGTAGATCTGGGTTGGCTGGGTATCTCGATTCCCGAAAGTTTTGGCGGGCTTGGAATGAATTTGGCCGATGCTGTTCCTATCTTTGAGGCAATGGGCCGCCAGTTAATGGACACGCCTTTATTGGCCAGCACGGTGGCTGCGCAAGTGTTGATTAAAGATGGCAGTGAGGAGCAAAAAAGTACTTGGTTGCAAAAGATCAGCAGTGGAACCATCGCGTCGGTAGCGTATCAAGAAACTGACGGAAATTGGGATCTTGATGCCATTGAAGCGGTTCTAACACCAACAGACGCGGGGGGCTTGATCCTTTCAGGTACCAAGACTCTGGTACCTGATGCTGAAGTTGCTGATCTTTTTGTGGTTTCAGCGCTTCATGAGGGCCGGCCGGTATGGTGTTTGGTATCCCGGGAATCCCTGAGCGCTTCGAGTTTGATCGAGCGAGAAACGGTTATTGATGAAACTCGCCGAAGTTATCGTGTTCACTTTTCTGATGTATTGTTATCGCCTAAGGAGGTCTTGCCGGGTTGTCATTTTCAGCACTTTGAGCTGGCCTCGATGATGCTGATTGCGGCAGAAATGTCTGGTGGGCTTGCCGGTCTGCTTGAAGTGGTTGTCGATTACCTCAATACCCGTAAACAATTCGATAAGCTGATAGGCAGCTATCAGGCGTTGAAGCATCCCACTGTCGATATATTGCTGGGCTCGGAGATGGTTCGGTCCTATCTGTATCATGCCGCTACCGTTTGGCGAGAAAATGAGTCGGTCATTGCAGTTGAATCTGCCATCAGGATGGCGAAGTGTTGCGCAAGCGAGCAGTTTTCAGAAGCTGGGGACCGCGGAATTCAATTTCATGGTGGGTTTGGGTTTACCTATGACTGTGATGCTCAGCTTTTTTTAAGACGTGCTTTGTGGTCGCAGTACCAATTAGGTGATGAACGCTATCAGCGCCAAAAACTGGGCGCGCTTTTGTTTTGATGCTGGCGTGAATAAGGCGCTGAGCCCGGGAGCAAGGTATGACCTTTATATCCTCAGAAATGGCCGAAGGGCGGCGGTTGTCCGATAGACAAATCGATCAGTGGCGCGAGTCGGGATATACCCTAGTGCAGGGTCTAATTGATCGCCAGCAGCAACTCGATGTTTTGGCATTAGCCGATCAAACCTTCCCAAAACCAAGCACTGAGGCAGCTGCAAAGATTACCGACTTTGGTAGCAATGGTGCTTGGGTCTTTCCCTCAGCGCACCGAATATTCAACGAAATCACATTGTGCCCCCATCTGCTTCGCGCGGTCGCTAGCCTGCTCGGGGTCGAAGTCGAGCAGCTTCGGCTCACCCAATCGGATTTGTGGCCAAAATATGGACGCACGGAGAAGGTCTCAAGTCAGGACAATATGGATCAGAGAATTCACGTGGATTATCCGAATCATTCGCTCGTTCACCCACCAGAGTGGAGTCGTCCGGAGGCCGTAGAGCTTATGCTGTATTACTCGGATGCATCAGACTGCGGTGGTGAAACTGCTGTGGTGCCGCGAGCAGGGCCAGATGATGACGCTTATCGTTGGCCCATTGTTGATTCTCCTGGTATAGGGGCATTGACCTTTACCAATGATCGAGTGTCTGCCGAAGCTGCTTTGCAGGCTGGCCAACCAGAAATGTTCAAATTTCGAACGCAACTTTACAATCGAGAAGTCTATGTTGATTTTCGCCAAGGCGATATTTTGTTTTATCGCCACGACACTTGGCATCGAGGGACGCCGCTCAGGCCGGGGACTCGACGGCTGGCCCAAAATATGACGTTTAGGGTGGCAGACGCTGAATGGATTAGTACCTTGCACCCGGGGTGGGCTTGGTCTGCTTATCGACCCAGCCAGTATTTGGAGAAGTGGATAGCCACATGCTCAGTGCTGCAAAGGACGGTGATGGGATTTCCTGCGCCAGGTAACGCTTATTGGACCGAAAAGACCGTTGCTGCGGTGACGGCCCGTTACGGCCCGTTGGGGTTCGACCCGACGCCCTACCTAAAGGATCGGTCGGAGTAGCGGGTAAAGCGCGCCGGTCTGATCCCTAGCTTGGATTGAAACGCATAAACGGATTCAGAACTTGCTTGATACCGGTTAGCTTAATGGGTGCTGAAAGGACAGAGAGGCACACACAAGATTCATTTTGCGCGGCGATTGGTTGGTGCACGTCGCCTGCTTCCCGAATTAAGAAGTCGCCCTCATGGTACATTCCTTGCTCGTCGGAAAATGTGCCTTTCAGAACGACGGTGACTTCTGTGCCTTGATGGTCGTGGACGGGCGTCTTACCTCCAGCCTCAATCCTATGTAATGCGAGCTCGTAATCGGACTCACCGACAGTGATGGGCGCGACCGAGACGGAAGAGGATAACGATCGCCAATTTAAAGTTGATCGACCGACGAACTTATGCAGGTAGTCGGGAAGTTCGTTGGCAAGGTCGCTATCAATCAAGGCTGTGGTGTCGCCTTGAGCCGACGGACTTGTTGCCGCGCTTTCCATAGGCGCATCCAGACGGTCTAGGGTTTCAGCCAGCAAGGAAGAGGAGATCTCGATGCCTTCGCAATCATTCAGTAACTCTCCACCTAACGCATTGAGGCCACTGACGGCTTCTCGACACTGGTCGCAAAATTGTAGATGGGTGGTTACTGAAATTGCGGGCGCGAGTGAAAGTGCTCCTGCAGAGTAATCGGCTAGAAATTGTGTTGGTGGGTGGTTTTTAATCATTGTGCGTACACTACCTGTTGGTCTTCCCCAGTTGGGCTTAATTTTAATTTTAATTTTTGTAGAGCTAATCTGACCCGAGATTTTACGGTTCCCAGGGGAATGCTCAGCTCGTCAGCCACTTCTTGGCCAGACTTTCCCTGGAAATACATGAGCGTGAGGACCTGAAGCTGCTCTTGGGGCAACTCAGCGAGATGTGCTTTGATGTTGCCAGCGTTGCGGGTTTGGATGAGAGCCGTGAAGGGTGAGGACTCCTCGTTCTCGTCGAAAAGGTCTTCCGCCACGAGTTCATCGGTCTGCTGGTTCTTTTTGCTGTGTTTTCTCAACCAATCGATACGGGTGTTTCTAGCGATGGTATACATCCAGGTGCTGGCCGCAGCTTGGGCGGGTGCGTAACTGGGTGCTTTTCTCCACACCTTGATCATGGTTTCCTGGACAAGTTCTTCAGCTTGCTCTGGCTCTACGCCACCGCCTTTGAGCAGGAAACCCTTGAGGAGTGGTGCAAAGTGAGAAAAAAGTGCACCGAAAGCAGCCTTGTCTTGATGGCTACCAACCCGGACCAGGAGGGTGTTCCAATCGGGTCCGCTGTCTTTTTTCATGGTTGCCTTACGAGTGCTGTAATCGGCCATTATGTTGAATCGCTGAAAGATTTCCAAGTTGTACGTGACCAAAACTCGGCCGGATCACTGGGGATTTGGGGGCTCTAGGGCGGAGACGGAAGGGGTGTTGAGCGCTGCTGACTGCTTATGTAGCCGAAGTTTGCTCAGATCATAGCCAAGTTCTTGGGTTTTCTTGAGAAGCGCATCGAATGTGGGTGAGCTGATGTCCGGATCTCGGGACATGACCCACACGAAGTCTCTCTTGGAACGTCCAACAATGGTTGTTTGGTAGTCAGGATCCACAAAAACAACTCGATATTCCGCCTTGATCGGCCAAAAAATCTGCATGGCCCAAATGGCGGTCGACTCCTCGGACACAAAAGCTTTCAAGTGTCGCTCCCGAATGGGACCTGACGCGGCGCCTTCGCGGTAGGAGTAGATGGTCTCGACGACGTTGTCATCCACGCGTTGGTAGGTCTCTAATGGCGCAAAAGCGTCTCTATCAAAGGGTGTAGATATGTCTGCGAGCACGTGCCATTGGCCCATGAAGCGGTCGAGATCTAAGTTTTCTACTGTTTCCATAGGTGGTCTCTGTTGGGTACTACATCCAGGAAGTAAAAAAATCAGTAACCACAAGGGGTTTGCAATAAATCTGAAACTCCTACGGAGAACGCGATGCATCAGATCAGACCTAAAAAGCGCCGACGGGCCGGAGGAATTCCTCTCGTGAAGTAGAACCGTCTTTAAAAATGCCGCCCATGGCCGTGCTTTGGGTCACGGAACTCGTATCCATAACGCCCCGGGATTTGACACAATAGTGGGTCGCCTTAACGCGAACAGCTACGTTTTCGGTCTCGAGCAGTGTTTGAAGAGCCACTAAAATTTGACGAGTCATGCGCTCCTGAACTTGGGGCCTTTTGGCGAAAAATTGCACAATTCGATTGATCTTAGAGAGCCCGATGACCTTTTCATGAGGCACGTAGGCGACGTCTGCCACCCCATCGATGGTCACGAAGTGATGTTCGCAGGTGCTGGTGAGACTGATATCGGCAACCTTGACCATTTCATCGACGCCCATTTTATTGTCGATGACAGCAATTTTCGGGAATTGCGTGTAATCGAGCCCTGAAAAAATTTCGTCGATATACATTTTAGCGATTCGGTGGGGTGTCTCGGTGAGGCTGTCATCGGAGAGATCTAACCCAAGGGTTGTCATCACATCCAACATGGAGGCCTTGATGCTGCGGTACTTCTCATTTCTGCTCAGACCATTAGGAACCATGGGGGTTTCCAAACCCTGAGCAACCAAGGCGTCTCTGACTGCAATAGCCGAATCACTGAGCGAGGGGTGAGAGGGGAGTGCTTGGGCCGCTGCTAAAGCCATGATGATTTCCTATTTTTTGGAGACGTAAAAAAAGTTACGAGTGGCATCTGAATTTAGATCATCTTTTTGGCGAGGATGTATTTGGAAGTTTCTGAGATTTGATCTCACCTAAGGGTGTGTACGTTAAACCGCTGGTGGTGGAAAGCCGTGTTGAAGGACTGCGTTTGCAGCCCAAAGCCGAATAATGCACAAAAGAGAAAACTGTAAGTGAGCTAGGTTGAGAACCGTCCAATGACTTCAGACATTGCACAGCAGGAAAACAACGGGGCAGTCACGCTGCAAGCGCTGATACAGCACTCTGGCCGCTCTGCGGTTGACCTTGTTGTGGTCAGTAGTGATCCAGAGTTTTACAGCGTAGAGCAAGATTTGGATGGGGTTCGTTTATTGGTCTTCGATGGAAAGCGGCCGCTAGTGACGCGCAGCTTAGGCGCGATGAAGCGAGCACTGAAGGGTGTCCGGTGTAGACGAGCATCACTACGTCACGTCACGGCCTTCGACGAAATGATTGGGATGCCCTCCGCCGCCGGTGGCGCCTTGTTGGAAATTTCAATAGCGATGTAGGCTTGAACAAGAACCAGCCACAGAAAATGTGGGGGTAGAAGAAATGCTCGAAGAGCGGGTTTCAGAGTAAGCTTGCTGGGGACGATTGGGTTTATAAGCGGTGTTGTAGCGATGTGGCTAAAGAGAACCAGCGAGCGATTTAGCAAAGTGCCATTGAGCAAAGTGCAATTTAGCAAAGTGCAATTTAGCGCAAAAAAGGAAGGCGAGTTATGCCACTGCACACAAGTTTAATCGGTGAAATCACTCAGGCCAGAATCCACAATGCAGATGCTCGATGGACGATGGCTTATGCAGCGGGTATCAATGATTATAATCCCAAGTATTTCGATAATCGCAAGCAAGATCTCGCTGTTCATCCGGTGTTTCCAGTCTGTCTCGAATGGCCCAGTATCTTAGATGTTCGAAACTTACCCGCCAACAAGACGCTATCGGAAGAGGAGTCAGCGCGAGGGGTTCATGCCTCGCACGATCTGCATATGTTCAAGCCTCTACAAGCCAATGGGAGGTACGAGACATCGGTCCAGGTCATAGGCTGTGTGCCGAGTGCTGCTGGCGGGCGAGTGATCATGAGAATCGATACGCGAGAGGTTGGTGGGGCCCTGGTCGCTCAAACCTGGCAAACGAGTGTTTATCGGGATGTCCCCATTGAGGGCAGGTTTAGAAAGCCTTTAGCAGACCCGCCTTCGTGGCCGGAGCCTGCTGAAGCAAAAAATAAGGTCCAAGCAGCAGACTTCGTGCGGCGATCGATTCCTGTCGGCACGGGTTTGGGAAATGTTTATACCGAAACAGCCCGTATTTTTAACCCGATTCATAGCGATGTGGCTTATGCCGTTGCCGCAGGCCTGCCCGACATTATTTTGCACGGTACTGCGTCTTTAGCACTGTCAATCAGTGCGCTGGTCGACCATCTACTCGATGGCGCGTCAGACCGGGTCACACGGTTGGGGGGGCGGTTTGTAGGCATGGTGCTGATGCCCAATCAATTAACCATGTCCGTCACAAACTTGGATGCTCAGGGCTGCTGCTTTGAGCTAAAGGATCAGTCAGAAAAGATGGTCATCAAACAGGGATTTCTACAATGGAAATAAGGCACGTGAACGTAAAGCAATTGGGCACAAAGCAAGTGGACATAAAGGCAGGAATATATCGGTCGCAATTCGGGCGCTACTTCGGGACTACTGTCTCCAGGAGAGCAAATTAATGCGAACCCTACACTGGTTTCGCAATGATCTTCGCGTTCAAGATAATCCAGGGTTATCGGTTGCCGCCGCCCGCGGTGAAGTGCTTCCCGTATTTATCGTAGATTCGGATCAGCCCGAATCCTCGAAACCGGGCGCCGCCTCGAATGCTTGGTTGCATCGATCACTTGAGCAATTGAATGCGTCGCTCTCCGGGGGCCTGTTGACCAAAAAGGGTTCCGCATCTGCCTTGATCATCCAATTGTGCGAGGCCTACCAGATTGACGCCGTGACGTGGAATCGCGGGTATGAACCGTATTCGATACAACGAGACACTGCGCTGAAAATTGCGCTCAAGGAAGCGGGCATTCAGGTGGATAGCTTCAGTGCAGCGTTGTTGTATGAGCCCTGGGATGCAGTCAAAAAAGATGGAACTCCGTACCGAGTTTATACACCTTTTTATAAGCACAGCCAGGCCAACTTAGAGATTCGACAGATCACGTCTTTAACGTCGAATCAGCTCAATTTGATTCAGCTTCAAACTGATGCCGCGATCGATGATCTTGAGTTGCTGCCAAAAATAGGCTGGGATCAAGGCATGATGAGGCATTGGCAGCCTGGGGAGGAAGGCGCTCGTGCACGCTTGGATGCTTTCATTGAACAGGGCCTGAAGGATTATCGAGTAGGCCGAGATTTTCCTGCAAAAGCCTCGGTTTCAAGACTTTCACCCCACCTTCATTTCGGTGAAATTTCGCCCCATCAGGTCTCGGCGACCCTATCAGCTCGTGCCCCGCGGACCGACAATTTTGAACATTTCACGAAAGAGTTGATTTGGAGAGAATTTTCGTATCATCTGCTGTATCACTTTCCTCATCTCCCGGAAAAAAACCTCCAGCCAAAGTTTGATCACTTTCCATGGGAGGACAATTTAGTCTGGCTAGACGCATGGCAACGCGGGAAGACAGGCTACCCAATAGTTGATGCGGGTATGAGAGAGCTTTGGCAAACGGGCTCTATGCATAATCGAGTACGGATGATTGTGGCCTCCTTTCTGGTTAAAAATTTGAGGCTTCATTGGCGGCACGGAATGCAATGGTTCTGGGACTGCTTGGTGGATGCTGATCTGGCCAGCAACAGTGCGGGGTGGCAATGGTGCGCTGGCAGTGGCGCTGATGCGGCGCCTTATTTCAGAATATTCAATCCGATCACCCAAGGGCAGCGATTTGACCCTGAAGGCGAATACACCTTGAAGTATTTGCCAGAGCTTAAAAAGCTGCCTCTTAAATACTTATACGATCCATGGAATTGCCCGCCTGAGATCGCTGATCAATTGGACTTTAGCTTGGGAACGGACTATCCCCAACCCATTGTTGATGTTAAACAGTCGCGAGAAATGGCCCTGATGGCGTTCACTGAAATGAAGCGCCTCGCTACCTTGTAGATGGATGCGAGCGATGATGGTTTAAAGCATCGAGGTTGGGTTCGGCTGCTGGCGTTCTCGGGTCTGATACCTTTCGCAGCCCTGGCGGCGCTCAGTATGGCTGGATTTGCTGCTGCGGTTGATTTGTTTCAGATTTATGGGTTAGCGATCACCTGCTTTTTATTGGGCAGTTGGTGGGGGGTTGGCCTTTCTGCCCCCAGCTCAG
>Ga0213863_10000082_pt1 | contig 71864 bp, 56 predicted proteins | sample PICome_8_FD_160128 | JGI IMG/M metagenome (GOLD analysis project Ga0213863, IMG submission 160128) | Coastal seawater microbial communities near Pivers Island, North Carolina, United States - PICO497 | ecosystem: Environmental > Aquatic > Marine > Coastal | place: USA: North Carolina...
TAAAAAAATATTATTATATGCTTTTTGCATCTATAATGTTTCGTTTCTTGGCGGGCGTAGCTCAGTTGGTTAGAGCGCTGGATTGTGGCTCCGGAGGCCGTGGGTTCGAACCCCATCGCTCGCCCCACTTAACATTAAATAAATAATATGAGTAGCAAATTAAAAAAACTTAAAGATCTAGAGCGCAAGTTAACTGTTTCAGTTCCTGTTGAGGATTATGAAAACAAATATAGCGGCAAACTTTCAAAGATTAAATCCACCGCTAAACTTGATGGTTTTAGAAAGGGTCACGTTCCTAACGATGTGCTTAAACAACGATATGGGGATTCAATTCACTACGAAGTCTTAAATGAGCTTATTCAAGAGAGTTACCCCAAGGAACTTCAAGAGCAAGATATCAAGCCTGCATCTTCTCCAGCAATAAGCATTGAGAGTGAGGATCCAATCAAACCTATTTCCTATTCAGCTGTGTTTGAAGTTTTTCCTGAAATTAAACCAAAGCTCTCTCGATGGAAAAGTTTTGAAAAATCTGAAATTACTCTTGATGATTCAGACATCGACCTTGCTATAGATGATATTTTAGAAAGGTATTGCGAATGGCAAAAAGTTGAGAGAGTCGCGCAAGAAAAAGATCAAGTGGTTATTGATTTTGAAGGAAAAATTGACGGTGAGGGCTTTGAAGGGAATGAATCTAAGGATTTTAAATTGGTATTAGGTTCAAAATCTATGATCCCAGGGTTTGAGGATAACTTAGTTGGCAAGAAATCTGGAGAAAGCTTTTCATTTAAGACAAATTTTCCTGAGGATTATTTTAAGAAAGACCTGGCTGGCAAGGAGACTGAATTCTTTATTACTGTCCATGAGGTGCAAGAGATGCATAAAGCTAAATTAGATAAAGAGCTTTTTAAAAAACTTGCAATGGACGATGTGTCTGATGAAAAAACTTTTCGCTCAGAGATTTCAAAACGCATAGAGGGAGAAATAGCACAGCAGGAGAAATCCCTTACCAAGGAGTCCATTTATGAAACACTTCTTCAAAGCAATGATTTTAAAGTTCCCAATTCCACAGTGAATGAGCAGGCGGAATTAATGCGTAAGGATTCATTGATGCGAATGGGGCAAACTGTTGAAAATGCTCCTGAGGATCTTTTTCCAATTGAAGATTTTAAAGAAAATGCTGAAAAAAGAGTGAGGTTAGATCTTTTGTTTTCAGCCCTAATCAAAAAATATGAGCTTGAAGTTAAAGAGCAAGATTTAAATGCTTTTATTGATGAGGAGGCAGAAAAATATAAAGACGCTGATCAATTTCGATCTTGGATTCAAAGTCAGCCTCAACAACTAGATCAATACAGAATGGTCATTTTAGAAAACTTGCTCATTGAAAAACTAGATTCTGCCCTTAAATCTAAAGTAAAGGTGATAAAATTTTCAGAACTGGCAAATAAATAAAATTACTATGGAAAAAATAAATTCTGGCTTGGTCCCGATGGTTGTAGAGCAGACTCCTCGTGGGGAGCGGGCTTTTGATATTTATTCACGACTTTTGAAGGAAAGAATTATTTTTTTATCTGGTCCAATCGACGATTATATATCTAATTTAGTTGTTGCTCAGCTCCTCTTTTTAGAATCAGAAAATCCTGAAAAAGATATCAGCATTTATATTAATTCACCTGGAGGCGTTATTTCTTCCGGATTAGCTATCTATGACACCATGCAATTTATTGCTCCAGAGGTATCAACATTATGTATTGGCCAGGCTGCAAGCATGGGATCACTTTTGCTTGCTGGTGGAGCAAAAGGCAAAAGATTTGCATTAACAAATTCTCGAATCATGATCCATCAACCTTTGGGAGGTTTTCAAGGCCAAGCCTCTGACTTTGAAATACATGCAAAAGAAATGCTGTTGGTTAAACAAAAAGTGAATGAAATACTTTCCAAGCATACCGGCAAAACTTTAAAGAAAGTTGAACAGGATACTGATAGGGATAACTTTCTTAACGCTAAGGAAGCTAAGACCTATGGCATAATCGATGAAATATTAGAAAGCAGACCAACTACGAATGGAAAATAAAGACAACAATAAATTATCTTGCACCTTCTGTGGCAAGGGCCAAGAAGAAGTTCGTAAACTAATTGCCGGGCCCAGTGTTTATATTTGTGACGAGTGTGTTGATCTATGCAATGACATTATTGAAGAGGAAGTCAAAGCTGAAGATGAAGAAGTTCTTGATGTCTTGCCTTCTCCTTTAGAAATATTTAAACAACTAGATGATTATGTGATTGGTCAGGAAAAAGCAAAAAAAACTCTTTCTGTTGCTGTATATAACCACTACAAAAGACTTAGATCTAATGCTAAAAAAGACCAGATAGAGTTACAAAAAAGTAATGTTTTATTACTTGGACCAACTGGCAGCGGTAAAACACTTTTAGCACAAACCTTGGCAAGAGTACTCAATGTTCCATTTACCATTGCGGATGCAACCACCTTGACTGAAGCCGGGTATGTTGGTGAAGATGTGGAGAACATTATACAAAAGCTTCTCCAAAAATGTGATTACGATCCTGACAAAGCTGCCCTAGGAATTGTTTATATTGATGAGATCGACAAGATTGCCCGTAAATCTGATAACCCTTCTATTACCAGAGATGTTTCTGGTGAGGGCGTTCAACAAGCTTTACTGAAATTAATAGAAGGTACGGTTGCATCAATTCCACCTCAAGGAGGAAGAAAACATCCTCAGCAAGAATTTATCCAGATTGATACCTCCAATATATTATTTATATGTGGCGGAGCTTTTTCTGGAATCGATGAGGTTATCAAGCACAGAACAGATAAATCTGGCATCGGTTTCGGCGCTTCTGTGAAGGATACCCAGGCATCTGTTGCATCAATTGTAGAAACCCTAGAGCCAGAAGATCTAGTGAAATATGGCTTGATTCCAGAATTTGTTGGTAGGCTGCCCGTTATCTCAACATTGCATGAGCTGGATGAGGCAGCGCTAGTTAGAATTCTTCAAGAACCAAAAAATGCATTGGTTAATCAATACAAATACTTGTTCGATATTGATGAGGTCGAATTAGATTTTCGAACTGAAGCCTTGCTTGAGATCGCAAAGAAAGCTCTCAAGAGAAAAACTGGTGCAAGGGGCTTACGATCAATCATGGAAGAGCTTTTAATGGATACCATGTTTGAACTTCCAAATATAGATTTAGAAAAAGTAATAGTTGATGAGAATTCTGTCTTGCATTCAACAGATCCAATCAAGGTATACAAATCTCCTAAGAAAAAATCTTCTTCTGCTGGTTGAATTTAATTAATTCTCCCTCATTATATTTATATGGCTACTATTAAATATGATCTTCCGCTTATTCCTCTCAGAGATGTTGTAGTTTTTCCAGGGGTCGTATCAACACTATTTGTTGGCAGGAATAAATCAATTAATGCATTGAATGCAGCTATGGCGGGCGAAAAGAAAATTATCTTAGCAACTCAAAAAGATGGTTCCATAGATGCTCCTTTGTTTGATGATTTATTTAAGGTTGCAACCATTGCCAATATTTTGCAATTAATAAAATTACCAGATGGTACTGTGAAAGTATTGGTTGAAGGCGCTCATAGGGCGCACATGGACTCAATAGAATCAGATGTAAAATTCTCTAAAGTGAGAGTTAGTCTGATTGCAGAGCCCTCCATTGATAACAAGGATGGTGAAAACCTCGCAAGGTTTATCAAAGCGAAGTTTCATGATTTTATAAAGATTACAAAAAAAATTGCCCCAGAAGTTTTGGCATCAATTGATGCTTTGGATGATTTATCAAGAATCATTGATTCAATAGCCGGTCATCTCCCGATGGAAATTAAACAAAAACAAGAGATTCTGGAAACTGCTGATTTCCAACTAAGAGCTGAAATTCTCATAGCTTTTATCGAGTCTCAACTGGATGTTATGGACGTCGATAAAAGAATCCGAAATAGAGTCAAAGGGCAGATGGAAAAATCCCAACGCGAGTATTATTTAAATGAGCAGATAAAAGCTGCGCAAAAAGAACTTGGAGATATCAGCGAAGAGGGCGATGAAATTTCGCAGTTAGAGGAAGATATTGCTAAGGCTGGCATGTCCAAAGAAGCCTTAAAAAAGGCAAACAACGAATTTACTAAGTTTAAGCAAATGTCCCCAATGTCTGCTGAGGCGTCTGTTGTGAGGTCCTACTTGGATTGGTTGACTGGTATCCCATGGAAAAAAAGAAGTAAAGTTAAATCCAATTTAAAATCAGCAATTGAAATTCTTGATGAAGATCATTTTGGTTTAGACGAAGTGAAAGAAAGAATTCTTGAATATCTTGCTGTCCAGCAAAGAGTTAAAACATTAAAGGCTCCTGTTTTGTGCTTGGTGGGTCCGCCGGGAGTTGGAAAAACATCACTTGGTAAATCAATTGCAAGAGCCACGAATAGAAAGTTTGCCAGAATGTCATTAGGCGGGGTTAGAGATGAGGCAGAAATAAGAGGGCATCGAAGAACATACATTGGATCTATGCCAGGAAAAATTATTCAAAAGCTCTCAAAGGTTGAAGTAAAAAATCCATTATTTTTACTCGATGAGATTGATAAAATGGGGATGGACCACCGCGGTGATCCCGCATCAGCATTATTGGAGGTATTAGATCCAGAACAAAACAATACTTTTTCAGATCATTACCTAGAAGTCGATTTTGATCTTTCTGAGGTCATGTTTGTTTGTACTGCAAACAGTTTAAATATTCCAGGCCCTTTGCTTGATCGAATGGAAATTATTAGATTGCCTGGTTACATAGAGGATGAAAAATTAAATATCGCAAAACAATATTTAATTCCTAAGCAGCTTGAAAGAAATGGACTGGATGAGAAAGAGGTTAAGCTCAGCGACCATTCGATTTTAGACATAGTGCGTCACTATACTAGAGAGGCTGGAGTAAGAGGTCTGGAGAGACAAATTGCAAAAATATTTAGAAAATCTGTTAAAGAAAGAGTGCTTGCTGACCCTAAAAAAATTAAAAGCTCTATTAACATTACCCCAAAAAATTTAGAGAAGTACTGTGGCGTGCCTAAATTTAAATTTGGAGAAGCTGATGTTGAGGATATAGTTGGTAAAGTTTCGGGATTGGCATGGACCGAAGTTGGGGGCGAGCTCTTGACCATTGAATCATCATACGTTCCTGGCAAAGGACAAGTGATTAAAACAGGTTCTTTGGGCGATGTGATGCAGGAATCTATTCAAGCAGCGCTTACAGTTGTAAGATCCAGATCAGAAAAATTAGGTATTCCAAGTAATTTTTATGAAAAGTTCGATATCCATATTCATGTTCCTGATGGAGCCACCCCCAAAGATGGTCCCAGTGCAGGAGTGGGGATGTGCGCAGCTATGATCTCAGTTTTCACTGGAATACCGGTGAGATCAGATACAGCAATGACCGGGGAAATTACTTTGCATGGCCAAGTAACAAAAATCGGAGGTCTAAAAGAAAAGCTGCTGGCTGCAAAGCGTGGAGGCATCAAGAGAGTTATTATACCCGAGGATAATGCCCCTGACTTAAGAGAAATACCCTCTCAAATTACTCACGCATTAGAGATACTTCCAGTGCGATGGGTTGATGAAGCCATAACTCATGCTCTTACTGCAGAGCCAAAACCTACAAAAAAAAGAAGAAGCTCCAAAGGTCTTGCTAAATCAAAATCATCCAGCAGTCGAGCAACTTCTAGAAAACCCCATTAGAATAGGTCTTAAAGCTTGACTTTTCCTCTATGATAGCTTTTCATAGGCTTAGGTACATTAATTAACCAGAGGAGAATTCAATGAATAAATCAGACTTAGTAGATGCGGTTGCTTCATCAGCAGATCTTACCAAAGCTTCAGCTGGACGAGCTGTTGATGCGGTTTTAGATTCAGTCGGTGATGCGTTAGGCAAAGGGGACACAGTTTCGCTTGTTGGTTTTGGAACTTTTTCAGTAAGACATAGAGCTGCTAGAGAAGGAAGAAATCCACAAACAGGTGCTTCAATGCATATTGCAGCATCTAAAGTTCCAGGTTTCAAAGCTGGTAAAGGATTAAAAGACAAAGTTAAAAATTCTTAACTAACTTTAGATTTTAAGGTCTTTAAAAAAAAGGGTGCATAAGCGCCCTTTTTTTATGTATCATTGACACCACTTACTAGGGTAAAAATTATTTTTTCAAATGCTTGAGTTACTAAGAAATTTTCTTTCAGGAAAAAGGGTTGTTGTAATAGCTATATTGCTTGCTATTCCATTTGTTTTTTTTGGGTCAACATCATTTGGCACAACATTTACAAGTTACGGTACTGTCAATGGTGAGGCTGTTTCACAAAGGGATGTAAGCCTAGCAACAAGTCAAGTAGCCGAAAGATTAAAATCTGTATACGGAGAGGACTTTGACTTAGATGATCTAGATGAAACAGTTTCTATTGAGCTAATAAGGAATGAAATAATCAATCAAAAAACTTTGGTTTCTCAGGCTAAAGATTTAGGCCTGACAGTTTCATTACAAGATGCCAAAAAAGAAATTATCAATTTAGAAATTTTTCAAGGCGATAAAGGGTTTGATCCCGCTATTTTTGAAGCAACCATTAGAGCAAATGGATGGACTCCAGATGAATATTTTGCATTAGTTCAGGAGAGTATTGCCTTAGATAGAATTATAGGAGCAATGAGCTCAATAGCATTTCCATTGCAAAGAGATCTTGAAAGCTTGGCTTCGATGCTGGAAACCTCTAGAGATATAAATTTTATTAAAGTTGACAAAGCAGCCTTGGTTTCTGCTCAGGATGCCTCACTTGAGGAAGCAGAAGATTTTTACAATGAGAATCCTTTTTTATTCTTATCGGAAGAAAAAAGGGACTTTTCATACATCTTGTTATCTTATGATGAATATAAGAATCAGGTCAGCATTCCAGAAAACTACGTAGATGAAGCATATAGTGACTATCTAAATAATTTAGATCAACAAATTCAAAATAGAATCTCTCATTACATGATTGAAAAATCCAATTATGAAAATGAAGATGTTGCTAGAAATAAGATTCTTAGCGATTATGAGCAAATTATTTCTGGTCAAATTTCCTTTGAAGATATTGTAGAAAGTTCAAGCGAGGATCTAGTTTCTAAAGATCAGGGCGGTGATTTAGGCCTTTCTTCTGGTGATGCCTTTCCAATAGAATTTGAGAGTGCTATTTTAGAGATGAGTTTAAATCAGATTAGTGAGGTTATAGAGTTGGAGGATACTTTTCATATCCTTAAGCTTACTGAAGTTTTAAAGCCTCAAGTAAAATCTAAATCTGAAATGCAGAAAGACCTAACAAATGAATTAATAGATGCTGAATCGCGAGCATTAATGCAAGATGACTTTCTAAGTTTGGAGTCTCTAGTACTTGAGGGATTAACTTTAAATGAGCTTTCTGATGAGGTCAGTGCGCCGATTCAAATTACTGGATTAAAAGGAATTGATGAAATTCAAATTAGCGATTTCTCAAATGTAAATTCAACAGAGCTTTTTAGTCCTGATATTCTTCCTAATAAGATTGAAATATTTGAAAGTGAAGATAGCTATCTTTTTGTTATGCTTACCCAAGCAATTCAACCATCTGTCCAAGAATTTGTAGTCGTTGCAGAAAATGCCATTCAAGAGGTTAGAACTTACAAAGCCAATAAGTTAATTGAAGATTACGCTGATACTGTAAAAAAATCTATATCAGAAGATACATCAAGCTCTTTGGTAGATGGCTTTTCAAAAGAAAATTTTAAAGCTGTAAAGAGATTTAGTTCATTGCTACCACCTGAATTAATCACTGCTATTTTTAACTCTTCAATTGGGGAATTAGTTACTTACAAAACCACAAATGGAGATCAATATTGGGCTCAATCATCGAATGAGGTTACGCCCACCGCTGATGAGCTTGGGGATGCAGTTTCTCGTTATGAAGAATTCTATAATGGCTCTCTTGGGCAGCAATTCTCAGGTTTTATTGATCATACGATGAGAAAGGGGCAGAGAGTAAGATTGCAAAATCTTGCATCCGATGATTAATCTGAATACTCCTCAACCGACATTGCGGCAGTATTAAAACCACCATCAACATAGGTAATTTCACCGGTAACTCCGCTAGCAAGATCAGAGCACAGAAAGGCTGCAACGTTACCAACCTCCGTTGTTGTAACAACCCTTCTTAACGGAGCTCTATTTGCATAATTTGTGAGCATTTTTCGAAAGTTTTTCACACCAGAGGCAGCCAAAGTTTTGATAGGCCCTGCAGAAATAGCATTAACCCTTATGTTATCTGGTCCCAAAGCTGCTGCAAGAAAACGAGTATTAGCTTCAAGGCTGGCTTTGGCTAACCCCATGACATTGTAATTTGGCAATGACTGGATAGAGCCAAGGTATGTAAGCGTGAGCAAGGCTGAATTTGGATTTAAGAATGGTCTTGCTGCCTTAGCCATGGCAGTAAAACTATACGAGCTAATATCATGTGCAATTTTAAAACCTTCACGTGTTGATGCATCAAGAAAATTGCCCTCTAATTCATTTGCTGGAGCAAAACCTATGGAGTGAACAAATCCATCAAAAGTTTCCCACTTCTTTGAAAGCTCTTTAAACATTTGATCAATACTCTCATCAGACGCAACATCACACTCAATTAATAAGTCTGAACTAACCTCAGCAGCTATTTTTTCAACATTTTTTTTTAACCTTTCGTTTTGATATGTAAATGCTAATTCAGCGCCTTGTGCATACATGGCTTTAGCAATACCTGCAGCTATTGAGTGTTTATTTGCAAGTCCAGCAATTAAGATTTTTTTATTTTCTAACATATTAATTTTCCGTAATTTAATAATTATATTACTAAAAGTTACAATTAAATTCTGATTATAAAACTAATTTGAAAATGTTTTTTCTACTGTTGTTTTTTATTTAACAGATGCATAATGACCATATCGTACTTAAATCAAACTGCTTCGAGATAAAATAGTAACCATTTTGAAAACTTTTAATATATTTCTTTTTTTATTTATTCTCTCAGGGTGTGGTGAGAATGTATCTCCTGTTGACTCAGCGCTTGAAAAACAGATTCTTCTATTTGGAAATGGCAGCGAGCCTCAAGGGCTAGATCCACACATTGTAACTGGTGTTCCTGAGCATCATTTATTGATTTCATTGTGTGAGGGCCTAACTATAGCCAATCCAAAAGGTGGGGATAATTTGCCTGGCGTTGCCGAATCTTGGCAAATTAGCCCTGATGGAAAAAAATATACTTTTTATTTAAATAAAAATGCAAGATGGTCGAATGGAGACCCCATAACGGCTCATGACTTTGTTTGGTCATGGATGCGCATTTTAACCCCATCATTAGGTTCACAGTATCCAGATATGCTTTACTACGTCAAAGGAGCATCTGATTTTCACCAAGGCCTTACTGAAGACTTTTCAACGGTTGGTGTGAAAGCTGTAAACGATCACGAGTTAAGTGTTGAGCTAAATAACCCAACTCCTTTTTTCATTAAATTATTAAGTCATTACAGCACATATCCAGTTCATAAGGATACGGTGCTTAAGCATGGTTCTATTGACGATAGAAACGGTCAATGGACCAGACCGGGAAATTTTGTTTGCAATGGGCCCATGAATCTAAAAACTTGGGAACTGAATAAAGAAATAGTGGTTGAAAAAAATCCCCTATATTGGGATGCAGATAAAGTTAGGTTAAATCAAATCATTTATTATCCCGTTTCAAATGAGTCGACTGAAGATAGGATGTTTAGAGCAGGTCAGCTGCATGTAACAAATGTTGTGCCTCTAGAAAAATGCCCTGTTTACATTGAAAACAATAATCCAAATTTGCGCATAGAGCCATACATGGGTACCTACTTTTATAGAATTAATACATTGCACCCTATTCTTAAAGATAAAAATGTTAGGTTAGCTTTAGCTTATGCAATTAATAGAAAACAAATAGTTGAAAATGTTTCAAAATGCGGTCAAAAAGAAGCATATTCATTCACACCACCTGGCTCAGCAGGGTATGAGCCCGATACAAAAATTCCATTTGACACCGAATTGGCTAAATCTCTATTGGCTGATGCCGGCTATGCTAATGGTGAAGGCTTCCCTGTTTTAGAAATTCTCTTTAATACCCAAGAAGGCCATAGAAAAATTGCCCTAGCTGTCCAACAAATGTGGCAAGAAAACCTGGGTATTTCCGTTCAACTTGTAAATCAAGATTGGAAAGTTTATTTAGCAAGAGAGATGACAGGAGATTTCCAAATATCAAGAGCAGGCTGGATTGGAGACTATGAAGATCCTAATACTTTTCTAGATACATTAAGACCAAATAGAGGTAACAATAAAACTGGTTGGGAAAATAAGGAATATGATGAATTGGTTGCTCTTGCTAATGCCACCAATGATCAATCGTCACGATATAAATATTTATATCAAGCTGAGAGAATACTCATAGATGAAATGCCAATAATTCCTATTTATACCTATGTCAGACAATATCAGCTTTCAAATGATGTTAAGGGTTGGCATCCAAACCTACTTGATACTCATCACCCAAAGTTCATTTATTTAGAAAGATAGAGCCTGATGCTTCAAGTCATCATTAAAAGAGTTTTGATTGCTATTCCAGTTATTCTGGTCGTAGCTTCATTGACATTCTTTCTAGTAAGGATGGCCCCAGGAGGCCCCTTTGATGCAGATAAAGTAGTTCCTCCTCAAGTTATGAAAAATTTGAATGCTGTATATAACTTGGATGCGCCCCTAATGGTTCAGTACAAAGATTACATGCTTAATCTGTTACAGGGTGATTTTGGCCCTTCATTTAGGTATCCCGGAAGATCAGTAACTGAAATGATTTTTACAGGCCTACCAGTGACGTTTGAGTTAGCTTTTTATGCAATCATCGTCGCAATATTAATTGGTAGCCTTGCTGGTGTTTTGGCTGCGGTGAAAAGAAATACTGCGCTTGATTACATCCCAATGACTATAGCAATGATAGGAATTTGTATGCCAACTTTTTTACTGGGGCCTTTGCTTGTATTGATTTTTGGCATTCAATTTGAAGTTTTGCCTGTATCTGGATGGGGCTCATTGTCGGGAGATAAGATCTTACCCTCAATTACTTTAGGTGCAGCATATGCAGCATATATTGCTCGATTAAGCCGAGGAGGCATGTTGGAGACTCTTAGCCAAGATTATATAAGGACTGCTCGAGCCAAGGGATTGCCTGAGTACAAAGTTATTATCAATCATGCTTTACAGGGTGGATTAGTTCCAGTTATTTCATTTTTAGGCCCAGCCGTTGCTGGTCTTATTGGTGGTTCTTTTGTCGTAGAAACAATTTTTCAAATTCCTGGCTTAGGAAGATTCTATGTTGAAGCTGCTTTCAATAGAGATTACACGATGATCTTGGGGACCACTATTTTCTTTTCTTCGTTGATTATATTTTTTAATTTATTATCAGATATTGCTGTGCTTCTGATGAATCCAAGAGCTAGGAGTGATGCATGAATCATCAAAGCTCATTATGGTTAGATGCTTGGAGAAGATTGTTAGCCAACAAAGCAGCACTAGCTGGCGGAATAATTATCTTTATATTAATGTTTCTAGCTATTTTTGCCCCATGGATTGCGCCACATTCTTACTCTTATCAAAATTTAGAGCTTGGAGCGCAACCTCCTTCAGCTGATTTCATCCTGGGAACAGATACACTTGGAAGAGATCTTTTTAGTAGAATTTTATACGGTGCTAGGGTTTCATTATTAGTTGGATTTGTTGCTACAGGTGTAGCCTTAATTATTGGGGTGAGCTGGGGAATTGTTGCAGGATATTTTGGCGGAAGAGTCGATTCTGTAATGATGAGAATAGTAGATGTTCTATATGGACTGCCATTTATTATTTTTATCATCTTGCTCATGGTAATTTTTGGGAGAAATATTTGGTTATTATTTGGTGCTATTGGAGCCGTTGAATGGCTTACTATGGCTCGAATTGTCCGAGGGCAAGTTCTCACAATTAAAAATCAAGAATATGTTCTAGCCGCACAAGCAATGGGAGTATCAAATATGCAGATGTTTAGAAAGCATATTTTTCCAAATATTCTTGGCCCAATAGCTGTTTATGCAACCCTTACAATACCTCAGGTGATGTTGCTAGAGGCATTTTTAAGTTTTTTAGGACTTGGCATCCAACCGCCAATGAGTAGTTGGGGAACATTAATTAGATATGGGGTCGAATCTATGGAAGAATACTCATGGCTGTTAATTTATCCTGGCTTAACATTTACTATCACATTATTTGCATTAAATTTTTTTGGTGATGGATTGAGAGATGCATTAGATCCAAAAATTTCTTCAGACTAGAATGCTCTGATAATAATTTTTAAGACTTGACCAGGTTTAATTTCATTATTTGGCAGCGCATTAATCTTTTTAATATCAGAGATCTCAATGTTAAAAATATCTGCTATTCGATAGAGACTATCTCCCTGTTTGACGCTATATAAAATAGTTCTTTTTTTTGAGTTGATTGTTCGGTAAATATTTTTATTACCTATATTCAATTCTCTTCCAATCCTTAAGGGCGAATCTATTCGCAGTCCATTAGTTTTTGCTATTTCTGCAGGCGAAATATTGTATTGAATACCAAGATTCCATAATGTGTCTCCCTCGCTAATGATATGGGCTTGATAGGGAATAAATGTTTGATTTTGATTATTACTCAGCGGAATCAGCAACTCTTGATCAAGGCTTAAGACATTAGACGAAAGATAATTCACTCTTTTTAACACGTTTACTTCTGTATCAAACTCTTCAGCTATTTTCCACAGGCTATCTCCTTTAGAAACTGTGTGAGTCACCCAGTTGATCTGGTTTGTTTGAATAAACTTATTCTTTTTAAGGTTCAGCATTGCTTCTAATTCAATTGGAATATTAAAAGTAGTTTTATCTCCAGGGGGTGATGCCCATTTTGTGTATCCTGCATTTAATTTATACACAAATTCAGGCTTTAATCCTGCAAACTCACTAAAAGCTAGGATTTCAACTTGACCATCAAGCTCTATCGTTCCCAAAACTTGTTTGTTGGGAAAGTCTGGTAAATTGATTCCATATTTTTCTGCATTCAGGACTATTGCTAGTATTGCTTTGAATTTGGGAACATACTCCTGAGTTTGTTTTGGCAATTTAAGATTTTTATAGTCAATTGGTTTGCCTGCTTTTCTATTAAGTTTTATTCTTTTTTCAAGAAGGGTTGGACCGCCATTGTATGCAGCAAGGGTATATGTAATTTCTTTATTGAATCTGTTATGTAGATAGGCTAAATATCTGACAGCAGCTTTTGATGATACCAGCGGGTCATGCCTTTGTTCATACCACCACGTATCTTTGAGGTCATATATTCTTGCTGTGGCTGGCATAAACTGCCAGATCCCCATTGCTCCAGAAGCTGAGATTGAAAACGGATCATAGTTACTCTCAATGTACGGAAGAAGCGCCAATTCCGGTGGCAGTCTATACCTTTCTAATTCTTCTAGAACAAAATAAATAAAGTACCTTCCTTTTTCAAGGAGCTTATCAAGTTGAACAGGGTTAGAAAGATACGCATTAACATATTGAAGAGTTTTATCATCAAGGCTCTCTTCCTCTATTGAGCTAGCATCTTTTATTCGATCCCAGACATTTTCGTAATCAGGAATGTTGCTTAATATCTCTATAGGAGCAGGTTCAATATACTGATCGGCCTGAATAATTGACGGTAATTCGCAGCTTGAAGATACAAGTAATATAAAAAATAATGCGAATCTATTCATGGCTTTAAATTTTATAATTTTTGGATTGGGTATGACTCTTTGTATGCAGGCAAAAGATTGTCTTCATTAGTTACAATTAACCAAATATAATAAATATTATAAGCTTTTATAGATTGAATAGTCATAAGTATCAATGTCATATTTTAACTCATGAAACAGGTAATTATTTATACAGATGGTGCCTGTAGAGGCAATCCAGGTCCAGGAGGGTGGGGCGCGCTTCTTCGGTTCGATAGTGTAGAAAAAGAAATCTTTGGTGGTCAAGCCAATACAACTAATAATCAAATGGAGCTTTCAGCAGCAATCGAAGGTTTATCTATTTTAACAGAACCCTGCAATGTGGAACTTTTTACAGATTCAAAGTATGTCATGGATGGAATCACTCAATGGATCCAAAATTGGAAAAAAAATAATTGGAGAACTGCAGCAAAAAAAGACGTTAAAAATAAAGAATTGTGGCAAAAATTAGATCAATTAATTACTCAGCATCAAGTACAATGGCATTGGGTTAAGGGTCACTCTGGTGATGCTGGCAATGAAGCAGCAGATTTTTTGGCCAACAAAGGAATAGACTCTATCTTATGACAAAAAAACTAATTGTTCTTGATACCGAAACAACCGGACTAGAGGTTGACCAAGGTCATCGGATTGTTGAAGTAGGCGCTGTAGCACTCGCAGATAGAAAAAGAACAGATCTTCATTTTCATTCATATCTAAACCCCCAAAGATCAATTGATGAGGAGGCTGAGAAGGTGCATGGTTTATCGATGGAGCGACTTTCAACTGAGCCAGAGTTCTCAGAGATTGCTGAGAGTTTTTTAGAGTTTGTAGAAGGAAGTGTTTTAGTAATTCATAACGCTGCCTTTGATTTAGGTTTCCTCAATGCTGAATTAAAAAGAGCTTCTTCGCAGTATCCAGCTCTTGAAGAAATATGTGATGTTGAAGACACTTTGCTATTGGCAAGAAATAAATTTCCAGGTCAACGTAACTCTTTAGACGCGCTTGCAAATAGGTTTGAGGTTACGGGGTACGATAGAAGTTTTCATGGTGCTTTGTTAGATGCTAATATTCTTGCCGATGTATACATTCATTTAACGGGGGGTCAAAGCAAATTTGAATTTATGACATCAAATACAAATTTAAATTCTGAAAGTCAGTCAACTGATTTAAAAATTAATTTCAAGAAATTTCCTATTCCTAAAATTACAGTCTCCCAGGAAGATATCTTGAGCCATGATCAAAGAATTACATCAATTAACTCAAAAAGAGAATCATCATGACGAAAGTTACAAGATTTGCACCAAGTCCAACTGGAGCATTACATATAGGCGGCGTGAGGACTGCCTTATTTAATTATGTCTATGCAAAACAAAATAAAGGAAAGTTCCTCATCAGAGTTGAAGACACAGACTTAGAAAGATCAACCAGAGAATTTGAAACAAACATCCTTAAAGGCCTATCCGATCTAGGGATCAATCCCGATGAGCCTCCCGTAAGACAGTCTGAAAGATCAGAGTTATATCAAAATGCTGTTCAACAAATCATAGAATCTGGTAAAGCCTATTATTGTAATTGCAGCAAAGAAAGATTAGATGAAATGAGGTCTAAACAGCAATCGAAAGGTCTCAAACCTCAATATGATGGTAAATGTCGAAATTTAAATCTTAAAGCTGATTCTTCAACGGTCTTGAGATTAAAAACTCCTCAAGATGGAGAACTAATTTTTCATGATTTGGTCAGAGGCGAGGTTATTTTTAAGAATTCTGAGCTTGATGACTTGATTCTTCTCAGAAGTGATGGATCACCAACTTATCACTTCTGTAATGTAATTGACGACTATGCGCAAAAAGTTACAACAGTGATAAGGGGCGAGGATCATTTAAGTAATACTCCTCGCCAAATACACATTCAACATGCATTAGGCTATCCCTCTCTTGAATATGCTCATCTGCCAATGGTTCTTGGTCCAGATAAAAAAAGATTATCCAAGAGGAATGCTGTTACAAGTCTGCAAGATTATTTTGATCAAGGATACCTTGAATCATCTATGATCAACATGCTTGCTCGCTTAGGGTGGTCTAAAGGCGATAGAGAAATTTTTTACTTAGATGACTTGATTTTAGATTTTAGAATCCAAGAAGTTCAAAAGGCAGGGGCTATTTTTGATTCAGCCAAACTTGATTGGATTAATAATCATCATTTAGCAGCTCTATCTTTTGATGATTTCAAGAAGAGGTTGATTCCATTTCTTGAGATTGTGGGCATTGATTACATTAAAAAGAATAATACTAATGACATCATTGCAGCTATGAGAAGCTCTAAACCAACCCTACTAGGCGTGGCCCAAGACCTTGAGCCTTATTTTTCTTCTGTTGATACTTATGATGAAAAAGCTGCAAATAAGTTTTTAAGAGGAGCAGAGTCAGTCTTGGAATTTGTTCAAAGAAAACTTAACAGCCTTGAGGTTTGGAATGAAGAGTCCATAGACCATGCATTACAGGAAGCTCAAACTACATTAAATCTAACCACTCCAAAACTCAATCAACCCATAAGAATAGCATTGACAGGCTCTACCCAATCACCATCATTGGGTCTCACGCTGTCTTTATTTGAGTTAGATGATGTGAATCATAGAATTGATGCAGCTTTAAAATATTTAGCTAATTAAAAAATTAGTTAATACAAGATGTGATTATAGCTCTGGGATGATCAACAGCTAATTTTTCTAAGATTTCCAGAGAAATTTCTTGCGTGATTCCGTATTCAGAAATGCCAATTGTCACATTTGGCTGGATCAGAAGATTGTCAGAAATTTTTTCAAGACCATCATAAGCATCTAATAAATGTAAATCTTCATACTTTTTAATAGGGTGAAAGATTTTTTTTCTAAATTCATTATTTGTTAATTGATTTGACTCAGTGAGCACATGGTAATTTTTTGATACATCCATAAATTTTTGCTCATCCTTTCGCAGTGTGTCGCCAGCACTTGAAGACATCTCTTTGCTAACAACCTCCAGAGACTGCATTGATTGGTATTGAAAAATGCTGATTGAACCAAGCGAGGCACATAAAGGATTTAGTGCTGAATTAACATAGTTTCTCTCATATCCTTCAAGAGTCAGAAGAGAAGACGCCAATGGAGCATGTCTGTTTTCATAATAATTCCTAAAATCTATATCAGACAGGTTTTCCATTTTATGAATAAAGGCTAAGGCTTTAATCAATTTGAATTGCTACTCCTGCATTAGGGCGCCTCAGGTCTGCAAACCCTTGTTTGCCCTTTGAGGATATTAATATGCTTTGTGTTGAACCCATGGTTTTGGATGTTTCCAATTCATGCCCATAGGATGCAAGAATCTTCAGAGTATCATTGCTAAAGCCTTTTTCTAGCCGCAATTTTTTATAGGGCCAATCTTTGTGAAGCCTTGGGAGCATCGTTGCCTCACCAAGGTTTAAATTAAAGTCTATTATCCCAGTTACAATCCTCATTAAGGCAGCAGGAATCAAAGCACCTCCAGGAGAGCCTGTGATGAGTTTTAACTCATTATTTTTATTAAAGACTATAATTGGTGTCATTGTGCTCATGGGTCTCTTACCCGGTTCAAACTTATTACCTATGCTTGCAGATCGATCTATTACCTCAGGATTTCCATACTGGTAAGCAAAATTATTCATTTGATTGTTTAGAAGAATTCCAGTACCAGGAATAGTTACCCCTGAACCAAATGAATAACCTAAGGTGTAGGTACTGGAAACAACATTGCCGTCTCTATCAACGATTGAGAAATGAGTGGTATTTTCACCTTCTTGAAATAATGAGTCTGGATTTAATCTCTCGGGGGACGTAGCTTTTTTATGGTCAATCTTTTTAGCTAGAGAGCTTCCCCTTTCCTTTGAAATTATTTTCTTAATAGGCACATCGTAGAACTGAGGGTCACCCATATATCTTGATCTGTCCATATGCCCGCGCTGCAATGCCTCGGCAAATAGGTGTAAAAATCTCGCTGAGTTTGGACCCATTTCATCAGTTTTAAAATTTTCAAGAATATTTAATCCTTCAAGTAATACTGCGGCTCCGCCGGATGGAGGAGGGTGAGCTAGGACCTTATAATTTCTGTAGGTTGTTTGGATGGGTTCTGCAAATCTAGGTTTGTAATCCTCAAGATCTTTCTGTGAGATATACCCGCCATTTTGTTGCATAGCTTTGAGGATCTTTTTTGCAATAGAGCCTTTGTAAAATGCATCTTCACCATTTCTAGCGATTTCACGAAAAGTCCAAGCTAAATCAGGACGCTTCATAAGTAAATGCTCTTTAATTGGGGTGCCTTTTTGATAATAGATATTTTGAGATTCTTGATCAAGATTTATTTGATCGGCACTACCAATTGCTTGATTGAGATCATAGCTAACTCTTATCCCGTTTTGAGCTTGTTTTATAACAGGCTGCAATATTTTATTTAAAGAGAGCTTTCCAAAACGTTTGTGTGTTTGCAGTAAGCCAGCTACAGTTCCTGGAACTCCGGATGCCTTGTAACCATATTTCCTTTGATCATAATTATCTTTTAAAAAGAGGAAGTCATCTTCTGAAATATTTTTGGGCGCAGAGCTCCTAAAATCTACGGCTATTGTTTTTTGCTCATCACTCAAATAAAAAAGCATAAAACCACCACCCCCTATATTGCCTGCCCTAGGAAGAGTTATTGCTAAAGAAAAGCCAACTGCTACCGCTGCATCAATTGCGTTACCACCCATATTTAAAATTTCTACTCCAATATTTGAAGAAGCTTGGTTTTGAGAAACAACCATTCCTGAATTTCCAATAGTAGGATGAAAGGGTGAGGGATAATCAATGTACCTAACTTGCCCCCAAGCATGCAGAGAAGCAAATAGGAGTGAGAGGAAAACAGCTCTTAGCATCATAGATTCTAAAATATCATTGGAGCTAAATAGAAGGCAAATACTGTAACCAGAAGAACCCCAATAATATTTAAGGCAAATCCCGCTCTTATCATATCTGGAATAGTCAATTTACCTGAACCAAAGACAATTGCATTAGGTGGAGTTGCCACTGGGAGCATAAATGCACAACTGGCTGCCAAGACAACTGGGATTGTTAAAGCAACGGGTGCTATGCCAAGAGCAACTGCTACAGCACCAACTACCGGTAAAAATGTTGATGTAGTAGCTACATTGGATGTAATTTCAGTTAAAAATATAATTAAAGTTGCTACTGCTAGCACCAGTACAATCGGAGGAACATTTCCGAGAATGGTTAGACCTTGGCCGATCCACCCTCCTAAACCTGATGAACCGATTGAACTTGCAAGTGATAAACCCCCACCAAACAAAACTAGCAATCCCCAAGGGAGCTTGTTTGCTTGCTCCCATGTCAATAAATCAGTTTTATTATTTTCTGAAGGTATAAAAAAGAAGCTTAGAGCAGCTAATATTGCTATTCCAGCATCTGTTAAGCCTGAAAAAATAGAAAAATTATCGAGAACCGTTCTGAACATCCAAGCGCTTGCAGCAAGAGAGAAAATAATTAAAACTTTCTTTTCATCTTTACCAAGGTGACCCAGATCATCCAACATATTTTGTAGCTTAAGTCTGGTTTCAATATTTGCAACAAAATTAACTGGGTAAACAATTTTTGTTATTGCATACCATGAGGCAATAAGCATCAAGAATGCTAAAGGCACTCCTAGTTTCATCCAATCAACAAAAGAAATTTCAATGCCATATGTTTCTTGAATAAATCCAACAAAAATTATATTTGGCGCCGTGCCAACTAGAGTAGACATCCCACCGATGGAAGCAGCATAAGCTATTCCAAGAAGCAATGAGGTTTCAAAGCACTTTCTTTCTTTTGTAGAAAAATTAGGAATGGTTTCAGCAACGCTTGCGCATACAGCTAAGCCAATTGGAAGTAACATCAATGTTGTTGAAGTATTCATGACCCACATACTTATAGATGCTGACACAAGCATAAATCCCCCCACCAGCTTTGCTCCACTGTTTCCAATAGCTATTAACATTTTTAGGGCTAGTCTTTTATGCAAGCCAGAAGATTCAATTCCAAGCGCCAAAATAAAGCCACCCATGAATAAGTAGATATTTGGATTTGCATATGGCAAAGCTGCTGACTTAAAGTCTGTAACTTGCAATAGAGGAAAGAGTGCAAGCGGCAATAATGCAGTTACCGCTACAGGAACGGCTTCTGTTGCCCACCAAATTGCCATAAGCAAGGTCACCGCAGCAACAGCCCAGCCTATGGGAGATAAAGATTCTGGATTTGGACTTAGTAACAGGGCAAAGAAAACAGTCAAACCAATCCAAAAACCTCTTTTTTTATAGGCCTGCATTATTTTAGTCTTGCAAAGAACATCTCGGCTGCGAAGGGAACCATTTGTTCGGTATGGCTGTGACCTTTGGTGGTCGGGACTTCTACCATGCCCCATTTAAAAAATTGATCTACCTCTTTAGATTTAGCAATAGCAGATTTAAAAAAGTTTCTCCCTCTAGCTAATCTATGCTCACCTTGTAAATTTATAATCTCCCAATGCTCAGCAACATAAGGTGTATTAGGTTTGGTTGAGATATCTGCTCTTCCAAGCATTAATAAAAAATATTTACTAAAAGCTTGTTTGAGTTTTTTATTATCTATATCTGAATTATTTAAACCAAAAGGCCAATCTTGATCTGTCATTGAGAGATACCATCCTAAGTTAGCTGCAATTGCTAGTGTGTGAGTTGCCTCCGGGTGATGCAGAACATATCGATGGACAAAGTGCGCGCCTGCGCCATGACCATAGATGCCCCAATGATTTGATTTTAGCTTAAATCTTTGGAGAGCCTTTGAGACCAGGGGCTCTATCGCGGCAAAAGCATGTAAATCTTTAGGAATTTTTTCGAGGTTTTGATTCTTAACATTTCCATAATTAAAACCCCATACTTCTGGAAAGTCTTTTTCATTGAATTCAGGAACTATAACCACTAAATTTAAATCTTTCGCTGCACTAATCCATTGATTTCTATACTCTTCAGCATTTCGTTTGCGACCATGCATAATAACTACCAAACGAGTATCAGCATTGACCTTCTTCGGTGAGGCATAATATACATTGAGGTTTGGACCATCCCAAAATTTAAATACGTAATTATTTTGATCAGCTTTTAAGCTTTGCGACAAGCAACAAACTAATGCCAAAAAAAATAGGTTTCTCATTGAAAAATAGGGGGCCTTAAGCCCCCCCTTATTACCCCTTTATAAATAATTAAAGTTTTACTCTAAGCTCTAAGTAATAATTTCTTCCTAGATCGCTGTGAGTCTTTGAATAGTATCCATATGTCTCATCTGCTAATGGCGCTCTTTCATCTTCTAAGTTTCTTACAGCAAATCTAAGTCTTGCTGGGTTATCTGCTATATCGAAGCTATATGAAAAAGTAACATTTTGAGTCTGCATTGAGGGGATGATCCATTTAGTTCCATCTGATCTTCTTATTGCAGACTCTTCAAATTCTCCAACTTCAGTAGATGAGTATGAAATTCTATAATCCTTATATTTCCAAAATGCTGTAACAACTGCTTTATCTTCAAAATTACCATCAACTCCTATTAGATCTGAGAACCCTTGTACGGCTATTCCTGGCAGTAACCCTGCCTCAGAAGCGCTGACTATTGCTGCTGCATTTCCACCAGCAGATTGGGAGAACTCATCTGTTCTAGAGTGCTGATATTTGATTCCAAAATCACCAAAATCTGTATAAAAATCATACAAAATAGCTAAGTCTGTCCCACCGATAATTCTGGTATCTAAATTGGTGTATACATCATTAATTCTTATTACCTCACCAGCATTACAAAGTCCTGCAGCGGCAAAAAATGGAGCTGTGGCAGGATCTGCTGGAGATCTTTCAACTGCAGGATTTCCTGAACATTCAGATACTCCTCCTTGAAGTCTCATTAATAAATCAAGGGTAGTGTGATTAGTTTCCCCAAATAGCCCGATTGATTTTTCTTTTTCAATTTCCCATTTATCCACAATAATCGTTAGATTTTCAATTGGATCAATAACAAAACCTACTGAGTAGTTTGTTGATTCTTCTGGTTGAAGATCTGCGCTGCCCCTTGCAACCCGCTGAATTGATCTAGAGATATCAAATAAAGTAGTGTCTGGATCATTGGGATCTTTTATGTCATACCCATCGCCTACATAGCTACCCAGACTATCTGTTCTAGTATTGTTTCTTGCTACAACAGATTCAAACACTGTTACTAAGTTAGGTGCTCTAAAAGCAGTTTGATAAGAGCCCCTAAAAAGCAGTTTTTCGTGCAGCTGCCAACCAAAGGCAAATTTACCAACGGTTGCGGTATCCCCGATATCTGAAAAATCTTCATGCCTTAATGCGAGCTGAGCATTTAAGTTGTCAGTAATTGGAAGCAACATTTCTGCAAACAAAGACTTGACCTCTCTTTGGCCACCCGAATTTGGAGTAGGACTAGAATTTGCAACCGCTGAAACGAATGGATAGGTCTCTCCCGAAGGATTAGTCCAGCTAATAGTTCCATTAAGCCTAGGGTCTCTCATATCAGCAAAAGATTCTTCTCTGTATTCAAATCCAAGAAGCATACCCGCACTTCCGCCTGGCAAATCAAAGAGGTCGTTATGGGATAATTTATAATCAAACATTAATAGGTCGCTTTCATTTTTTCTATAAACATCAACCCATGTTCGCTCTACGTTTGAAGGTACTACCCCGCCATGAAAAGGGTTAAAGGCAGCAGAGGTTTGGTCTGCTAACGCCAATTCGAGTAAATCCATGCCAATCCTATTTTCAACAACATTTCTTGAGTAAGCTTTAGACCAAACAAAGGCTGTTTCATAATCCCATCCGTTTTGAAAACTGCCTCTTATTCCTTGAAGGAACCTGTATGTATTGAGCGCAGTTGATGAAATAGGTTTATTAGGAAATCTATAATCATTCTTACATAAATCAAAATCTAGCGGATTGTAGTAATTTTCAGCAGGAATGATCATGCCTTGAATGTTAGAGGAGCAAGTTGAAGATGATCCAAGCGTAGATTGTTGATACAAATTCCTTGGTCCTGAATCAGATGAATAAGCACCAAATTCCGTGAATAGCTCAGATCCATCTTGCAATTCGTGATTTAAATAAACAAAAAAGTTTGTTCTTTCAAGTTGACTTCTCACTGCTCGATCTTCATTTAGATTGGTTCTCGGTCTTCCTGATGAAGAGCTAGAATCTTCGAGACACCCTGCAGCACCCAAATCAACAGCACTTTTTTCGTCACATTTTGCAGCCCCAGCTGGATAATGACTCCAGCTTTTAGGAGCTTGAAAACGACCGTATATGCTTTGATTGCTGCTATTTATGAAGGAACCCTGAAAAGGACCTAAATCTAAATTTTTATATGCCCAGTCACGATCAGCCCAACGAGGATCTTCATTAGCATTAATTTCGCCTCTATCATAATAATCAAAAAATATACCAAGATTAGTCCTTCCGTTATTAAGATCTGTTCCAAATTCAATAGAAACCTTATTGTCTTCCGTTGAAAAATGATCATAAGCAGCAAGTCTAGCTTTTATGTTAAAGCCTTCAAAATCTTTTTTTAGAACAGTATTTACAACTCCTGCAACTGCATCTGCACCGTAGATTGCTGATGCTCCATCTTTTAAAATCTCAACCCTATCGACGCCCCCTATAGGAATGTTATTTGAATTCACCGACATTACCGGAACAAAGCTTCCACCTACCGCTTCTGTTTGATAGCTAGGATTTTGTACAAGCCTTCTTCCATTGATTAAGGCAAGGGTATTTCCAGTTCCGAGGTTTCGAATATTGAATGATCCAACATCTCCTCTAGCACCATTTACACCTCCATTCCAGTCTTGTTCATTATAATAGTTAGCACCATTTTCAGCTATTTGTGCGAGTAATTCATCTCCAGAGTCAACGCCTAAAGCTTCAATATCTTCAGAACTTAGAACTGATACGGGTAAAGCTCCCGTTAAAGAAGTACCCTTTAGTTGCGATCCAATAACAACAACCTCTTCAAGATCATCTTGATTAGCATTATCTTGAGCAAGGATGTGATTTGCCAAAGGCAATAATGCAAGGCTAAACGCTAGTTTATATTTAGTATATTTCATTTAATTTCCCTCTTAAAAATCTTCCACAAATGTAACACCATAAGTAACCTTTTTGTATGATTTTGATCACAAAATTTTAGAATTACACATGCATAATTTTTTTTGTAAAATTTAGTTTCTATAATTTAGTGGAGGCTCCCTGAGTCCAAGCAACGGAAAGTACTCAAAATTTTTACCAATTTTTTCTTGATACTCTTTTTTTGCTAAATCAAGAATTTTAGGATCCTTAAAAATATCTTGGGCTGTATCTGCCAAAACCTGAGCTGCTAGCTTTGTGCCTTTAAGTCCAATAGATGTTCCCCCAGCAGCTACACCTTGCCAGGAATGGCCTGCAGTACCAGGGACCCAAGTAGAAGTTCTTAAACCGGCCTGTGGGACAACCCAGCTTACATCTCCTACATCTGTAGAGCCGTAGGTATGACTTGTTCGATAGGGCTTAATTTTTTCCTGATCTCCAATAACACTACTTGGAGCAACCATGGTTTGGTATATCTCCTTTGCAAATTCATTTTCTTCACTCGAGTACTTAATTCCTCCGCGTGACACAAGGTTTTTATGCATGATTCTTTGGAGTGTGTGGTTAGGAAGTTTGGAGTAATTGCCATGCATTACCTCATGGGTAACTGTTGTTTCAGTTCCCATGGCCGCTCCCTCTGAAGCTTTCACAACCCAATCAAAAATTTCTTGCACTTTGTCTCTTTCAGGATGTCTAACGTAATAATAGACTTCTGCAACATCTGGAATGACATTGGGCGCTAACCCACCTTTGGTAATTACGTAATGGATTCTTGATGCTTGGGGGATATGTTCTCTCATCATATTGACCATCATGTTCATAGCTTCAACTCCATCCAAAGCGGATCTACCTTTGTGAGGGGAGCCAGCAGCATGAGCTGAAATTCCAGAAAATCTAAATTTTGCTGACTTATTAGCATTGGATGATTCAGCATTTGCAGCATTAGAGCTGCTTGGATGCCAGTGCAATACCGCATCTACGTCATCAAATAATCCAGCTCTTACCATATACACCTTTCCTGAGCCTCCTTCTTCTGCCGGGGTTCCATAAAATCTAATAGTTCCTTTGGTATCAGTTTTTACCAACCACTCTTTAATTGTTACTGCAGCCCAGGCAGATGCAGCACCAAACATATGGTGCCCACATGCATGACCAGCTATCACATCTTCTCTTGGTTCCTTAAAAGGGGATGCTGTTTGCATTAGTCCTGGCAAGGCATCATATTCACCCAAAATTCCAATTACAGGCCCTCCATTGGAGAACTCTGCAATAAAGGCAGTTGGAATATTTGCAACCCCCGACTGAATAATAAAGCCATTGGCAGCCAGCTCAGCTTTTAATAGCTCAGAGCTTTTGTATTCTTGATAGCCAACTTCTGCCCAATTCCAGATCTGCATGGCAGCATTTTCAAATGTTTCTTGGTGTATATTAATGCTTTGGTTCAGGCTTGAGTCTGCTTCAATCGCAAGCGAAGTAATTAACCCAATGACACAAAACGATTGTTTGAATAGTTTATTTTTTGTCCCACACATTCTTCTTCCTCTACTTGTTTAATTATTTCACTCACAGTCGATGTTAATACTAATCTATGGCCTTGTGTATCCTCTGCATAAAAAACTGCTTTTGATGGTACATTTTTTTCATAGAGAGTTGTGCATCCGATCACTTTCCCTTCGCCGCTAGACATTGTGGACATGGGAACTGGGAGCTCTAACTCCTCTGCCTCCTGGGTTACATCTTTAGATTCAAAATCCATTGCTGGATTTTTACCCCATATTGCTAAAGCTTGTTTGGTCATCATGCCTGAGACGCCAGTGATTAAACCCATCTCAGAGTTATTCTCTCTTATTTTCATTAGCACTTGAGCCGTGGCATGTAACATATAATTATTTAAAGGACCTCCAGCAAATGGCATCCCACCAGTGATTGTTTTATCAATATTTTCTGGAATGTTTAAGACCTCTGCAAATAGCTGAACGGCAACTGGAAAGCAGCTGTAGAGTTCATAAAAAGTGGGTTTTATATTATTTTTAGCGGCTGTTTCTAATAAATATTTTGTAGCAAGTTTTAAGCCAACTGGACTTGTAAGATCGGGTCTTTGGATAACTCCAATCATATGGTTTGTTTCACTTGATACTAGGGGATAAACTCTTTTACCAAATGGAATTTTTAACTTATTTGCAATTTCATCGCTGGTCAGGATTAATGCCGATGCTTGATTAACATTCCAGCTGGTGTTGTGGAGCTTGTTATATGGATAGGCGATCCTTTGGTTTTTATTTGAAGGAGTTTTAATTTCCTCGGCTGTAAAAATTTTTTGATTCCATGCATGAGGATTTTTTGATGCAATTTGAGAAAATCTTTCATAATAGCCCCCAAGAAAGTTTTCATGCTCCTTTAAGCTGTATTGATTTTTATATCGCATGGCACTCTCAATAATTGCGTAGTAGCCAACTGCCATCATTCCCAATGCATCGAGCTCCTCGGCTACATATAAATCCTCTTTTGCTTTGACATAGTTATTTGGATTTTCAGTTAACGCCATCTCCTCAAAGGGCAGGCCTTCTTTGAGAGCTTGGATCATTTTAAATCTTGCCTCACCCCCTACAATCAAGCTTGCCCTTATTTCACCATCAATAATTTTTTTGCAGGCAGAATTGACAAGGTTTTGTTGTAGGACTCCAATTTTGGTTACGCTTGTCTCTGCCTGGGCAAAGCCATGTTTTTCAGCAATCCATTTTCCAGGATCTCGATAAGCCCAAAAACCTTTAGGAATTTGTATTTCATCAATATAATTTTTTATTTCTGGCGCACTAGTATCATCGATTGCTTCAAGCGTAGCTTGCTCCATTAAAATTAAAGCTTCATCAAGTTGCTCAAACGAACCCTTTTGTTGCAGTGAGCCTATGCCTACAAGAACGGGTCTATTTTTCATTGCTCAAATATAACAAATAATTATCGCTTCATATAATGGTGATATATAATCAGATTTTTTTTGGGGCTATAGCTCAGCTGGGAGAGCGCTTGCGTGGCACGCAAGAGGTCGGCGGTTCGATCCCGCCTAGCTCCACCAGTTGATTTTTACCATTTTTGATGACCCAAATCATGGCAAGATAATTTAACTTTAATAGTGAATTATTAATCTTATTATCGATTTAAGTCGTTAAAGTGCAAAAATACTTGTGTAAATCGTACACGTATCATCTTTTTTATTTGTGCAAATTTGTTGACTTTGTAATATTTATAACTCAGAATTGGCAGAATTAAGGCACAAATGGTTGTTTGTGTCACACATCTTTTTTAGGGAAAAGGGGTTATTATGAAAAATAAATTATTTTTACTGTTAGGTTTTTTTACCTTCGCTGTATATGCTCAAGATAGCAATGATGCTAATGTTGAGGAAGTAGTTGAAGTTGAAGAGATTACTATTATTGGTTCGAGGATCAAAAGTACTACAACTTTCGATAGCCCGGTTCCGGTAACTATTGTTACAGGAGAGGACTTTGAAAACAGGCTTTTTGATTATGCCTCAAGTGCTGTTACACAGCTTCCTTCTGCCGCAGGCACCGAAAGTGGTCCTAACGGTAGTTCTGCTATCAATAACTTAAGACTAGGTTCACAAAGAACTCTTGTAACTGTCGATGGTAATAGATTTGTATCATCTAACGGTTATGGCGGTGGACAGGTCGATATCAACAATATCCCAACCATGCTAATTGACAGGGTTGAAGTAATTAACATTGGTGGTGCTGCTGTATACGGTTCTGATGCAGTTGCTGGTGTTGTTAATTATATTTTAAAAGATGATTTTGAAGGATTTAAATTCCAATATAATCACAATAATTTTTACGATAACTTAGCTCTGCAAAGAGGCTATAAAATGCTTTTTGGTGGTAATTTTATGGATGGCAGAGGAAATGTTACTGTTTCTATGGACTATACAACTAACGGTGATAGAAGCATCAGAGCAAATCAGCTATCTGAAAGATGTAGAGAACTTGGAACTGACTCTAATGGTGCTGTGCCTGGGCAAGAATTTGTTTACCCTGCTTGCGGTGGTTTCACCTACTTTGGTATTAGCCCAAATGGAAGCGTAACACTTGGAGATGTTTTAAACACTCCAGGCGCATTAGGTTATGGACCTAATATTACTGGAGCACCATGGCCTGGAACTCCACAAACAGATTATGTTGGCTTCGACGATGCGGGCAATTTAAAAGTTAATTATCAAGGTTTCCCAACCGATGGTGTGTTGAGATATTGGGGTGGTGATGGTATGAATTTCGGTGACGTTCATGATCCAGGCATCTGGTTAAACCCTATTGAAAAATATAACTTTGTTCAAACTGGTAGATTTGATGTAACACCAAGAATGAGAGTCTCTGGTTCTGTATACCTAACTTCATACGAAGCTGAAGATGCAGGCACACAAGGGTTCTATACTACGGGTCTATTTGGAGCTCCTTCTGATACTTTGATAGTTGAATGTACAAACCCATACTTAAGTGCAGCTGATTCTGAAGAGCTTTGTGCAAATTGGGCTGGTGGGACTAACTCCTATGGCAACAAGACATTTCAGATGAGTAAAGCATGGGGTCCGTATTTTAAAAGTATAGGTGGCGAAGATGTCGACACTGTTGACAACAGAGTCTTTAACCTAAGAATTGAAGGTGATTTTGATCTTGGAGACAGAACATTTGATTACCAAGTCGGTGTAACTGATGGAACTTCTAGAAGAGTTAATTCTAGAGGCGATATTGTCAAGGCTAGGCTTTTTGCTGCTATTGATTCAGTTTTGCTCGCAGATGGAACCATTGACTGTCGTGTAAATACTATGCCACGTAGCGCTTATACAAATGAACTCTTTGAAGATCCCTATATGCAACCTGGCGGTACAAATGACCCATCATATTTCGTTTTAGGCGAGCCGGGTGATTGTGTACCATTAAGCCCATTCGGTAATGGTTCACAAATCAGTGATGCAGCCGCTGACTATGTGGGCGGTCTAGTTTCTACAAGAACAAATACTAACCAAAATTATAATTTTGGATATATTTCAGGCCCTATATATGATTTACCCGCAGGTGACTTATCTGTCTTAGTGGGTTATGAAGAAAGGACTGAATCCTATAAATTCAGAGACGCTCTGGGAGACGAAGCATACATGTTCGATGGCTCAGGTGGTATGACAGCATTGACTGGTAAGTTTTCAACATCAGATACTTACATGGAAATTATTGCTCCATTAGTTTCTCCTGATATGAACATTCCTTTCGTTGAGGAATTGACACTTAGTGGCGCATACAGAGAAATGGATCATAGTGTTTCTGGTGAAGATAATGTAGATAGTTTATCCTTGGTGTGGAGGCTTAATTCAGCTTTAGCATTAAGATATAACGCACAAAATACAGTAAGATCACCAGCTATCGGTGAAGCTTTCCAACCTCAATATATTAGTAGCTATATCATTGATGATCCGTGTGATGCCTCAAATATTGGCACTGGTCCAGCTCCAGAAAATAGAGCTGCTAACTGTGGACAATTAGGTAACCCTGCTGGATGGCTTTCACAAGCAGAAACTGCGTCAATATTTACTTACCGTGGTGGTAATCCGAACTTATCAACAGAGAAGTCAGATTCAGTTAACTACGGTTTAATATATACACCTTCTAACCTACCATTTACAGATATTGCAATTCCAGGTGACCTTAGGTTAGCACTGGATTATATAGCGGTAGATTTAACAGATGCTATTATTGATCTTGATCCGGATGAAGTGCTATCTGCTTGCTATGATGCGGATCCTGCAAGTTATCCTAACTCATTTTGTAGTCAGGTTTTCCGTCTAGCTGATAACCAGATGGATGGTTTTAATCCAGGTTCTATTGGTGTTCAAGGTGGAACATCTAATGGGTCTAAATATGATTACGAGGGATACATTGTTGAGCTTGCTTATGACATTGATCTAGAAGATGTATTTAGTTGGGGCATGGGTACTTTTGGTTATAACTTAAAAGGTTATAAAGAACAAAAAGATGCTTTCCAAGCTACTGCTGCATCACCTGTTGTTGATACTACAGGAGCAATTTCTAAGCCTGAAGTTAGGTATTTACATACTTGGGACTGGTCATATCAAGACTGGTACGTATATGTAGATGGAACATATACTGATGGAGGTCTAACGGACTTCTACTGGAACACAACAGATTTTCCTGATAAGTATGTATTCATGGACTTAACTGATGGTTCTGCTACGGATAGAATTCTATCAAGTGAGTTTGATGGATACTGGAATTTCAATGCAGGTGTTGTATATGACTACAGTGAAAATCTTTCAGGTGTTGTTCGTATAACTAATGTTAACGACGAACAGTGTTCAGGTGAAGAATGTTACTTCCCTGGCCCTTATGCACCAAGAACTGTAAGTTTTGGTGTGAGATACCAGTATTAAGATTAAGTTTTAATCATTTGAAAGGGGTCCAATGGACCCCTTTTTTTTCCTAAGAAAATATCATGACCAAATATAAAAAAAGACTAGCTTTGATCTATTTTTTTTTAGCACCACTCCTTATTGCTAAGAATGCGCCAATCATACTTCCTAATGCACCTGGGCTAGATTCGATTGAAATAAATAAGCAAAGAGCGATTGAAATAGCTGATACAAGTTACAGCTTTCAAGATGTTATTTTCTTAAAAAACATGATGATTCATCACGAGCAAGCATTAGCGCTATCACGATTAGTTCCATCAAGAACTAATACAAGTAATTTAATTGATTTAGCATCAAGAATAGATTCTTCTCAAGAAGATGAAATTTTATTTATGAATAGCTGGTTGGAAGAGCGTGGCGAAAATACCATGGAGCATAATCATCATGATAGCAAGATGATGAAAATGTCTGGCATGGCCTCTGATAAAGAGATTGAGACATTAAAAAATTTAAACGGCTTTGATTTTGATAAATTATTTTTAAGACTGATGATCAATCATCATGATGGTGCGATAAAAATGGTTGATGATCTTAGAGATCAAGCTGGCACTGCCTATGACCCAGTATTAAATGAATTTATATCTGATTTAAGCAATGATCAGGCTATTGAGATCGAACGAATGAATAATTTGCTCATTAATTTATCTTCAGATCCCAGAGCAAATCTATCAGCTGGCTTGTATCATGCTGATGAAGCAATTTTCAACCTTGAAAAACTTGCCAGCTTTAAAAAACCTTCTGGTTTTTTTGATCCAAGCAATCCAAAGGAACTTAGAATTCAGGATTCAACCAATGATAACGATGATCCTGATAAGCCTAAATCAATTGAGGAGAAATCAAGAGATAATAGGTATCCAATGCTAAGTTTTTCCAATACTGATATGGCTTTTAAAGATAATATTTTAGTTGTTGGTAGTTATCATGGTTTCAATATTTACGAGCTGGATCAAGCTGGTATGCCTCTTTTAAAATCCTCAGTTATTTGCCCTGGTGGTCAAGGAGATGTTTCAATTATTGGAGATTTGTTGATTATGTCGGTTGAGCAAAACAGAGGACGTGTAGACTGCGGACTGCAAGGCATTTCGTTAGAACCATCTAATGAGCGCTTTAGAGGGATAAGAATATTTGATATTTCTAATTTACTTAAACCAACTCAAGTTGGCCTTGTGCAGACTTGCAGAGGCTCTCATACTCACACTGTTATTTCTTCAAACCACGATGATGACAAAATCATTGTATATAACTCTGGCACTTCAAGCATTAGAGACCAAGAAGAGCTAGAAACATGTTTTGAGGATATACCAGGTGATAACAGAACCGCATTATTTAGAATTGACATTATTGAGATTCCAATTAAAAATCCGGAATTATCAAAAATTGTTAGTAGCCCAACTGTCTTCGCTGATGATGAAAATGGTGTTATCGCTGGGTTATGGCGTGGTGGTGACCATGGTGATGAGACTCAAAAAACATCTAGAACAGATCAATGTCATGATATTACTGCTTTTCCATCGTTAAATCTTGCTGCTGGAGCTTGCTCTGGAAATGGTATTTTATTTGATATTTCAGATCCTTATAATCCTACAAGATTAGATGTTGTCACTGACACAGGTTTTGCATATTGGCATTCTGCTACATTTAATAATGAAGGCACAAAAGTAGTTTTTACAGATGAATGGGGCGGTGGAGGCAGGCCAAGATGTAGAGCTTGGGATCCACTTAATTGGGGAGCAAATGCTATTTACGATATTGTTGACAATAAATTAATATTTAAGAATCATTACAAAATGCCAGCTCCACAAAAAGAATCTGAGAATTGTGTTGCTCATAATGGCTCAATTATACCGGTAGAGGGCAGAGATATTTTTGTTCAAGCCTGGTATCAAGGTGGCATATCAATTATGGATTTTACTGACTCTTTAAATCCAAAAGAAATTGCTTACTTTGATCGAGGCCCCATTGATGAAAATAACTTAATTACTGGAGGTTACTGGTCTGCCTATTTTTACAATGGAAAAATTTATGGAACTGAGATTGTAAGAGGGCTTGATGTTTTTAGGCTTGTAGAGAGTGATTATCTCTCGCAAGATGAAATAGATTTTGCAGGCACAGCTAATCCAGTTTTTGGCCCCAAGAAGATTTTTAATCCTCAGCAACAGTTCCCTATGGGTTGGACTGCAACTGAATAGAAATGAAATTTTTTTAGTTGTAAACTAATCAATCAATTTTAAAATAACCTCGATTATGAAAATTAAGCTATTACATTTATTTTTAACAACTGTTTTGTTAATTGGACTTCCATTAATGTCAGATGACACAGTTAATAAAAGTCCTTCAGACAACAGAGAATATAATATTTTTACTCTTAAAAATGGAGTAGATGTTGTTACAGTGAGTGATCCAAACTTAGTAACTTCTGCTGCAACACTAAGTGTTGGTGTTGGAGCATTTCAGGATCCTAATGATGCACAAGGCATAGCGCACTTTCTTGAGCATATGTTATTTATGGGTTCCAAAAAATATCCTAAACCCAATGAATACATGCAGTTTATCCAAGAAAATGGAGGCGATACTAACGCTTTCACTGCTGCTGAACAAACAACTTATTTATTTTCAATAAATAGCTCTAAGTTTGAGCCTGCCTTGGATAGGCTAAGTTCATCCATTAAAGATCCATTATTTGATCCAACTATGGTTGGCAAAGAGATAAATGCAGTTAATTCAGAGTGGTTGCTAAATAGGCAAAGCGATTCATTTATCCAACAAAGAACAGCGGGCAATACTGGCAATCCAGACCATCCAAGAACGAAATTGGGCGTAGGGAACAAAGATACACTTTCCGATAGTGAGAAGATACTCTTAAAAAAATTAAAAAATTTTTATAAGCAGTACTACTCCGCAAACCTTATGAAATTAGTGCTTGTTGGTAAACAAAGTCCAAAAGAGCTTAAAAAATTAGCAACTAAATATTTTTCTAAAATTAAAAATAATAATGTTGATAGACCTATTACAAAAACTATCTCATATCGTGAACAAGATCTAGGAAAAAATATTTATATTAAAAGTAAAGTTAAAGTCCCTGAATTGGTTATTGAATTTCCTATCAAAAATAACATTGCATCATGGCAATCTAAACCAAATGAATACGTTGCAATGATGCTTAATTCGCAAGAACCTAACTCTTTGATGAGCTTTTTAAATGAAGAGGGCTATATTGAAGAGGGTTCATCCAGCATTGATCCTAATGCTTGGGGAGCAGATGGCTCAGCTTTTATTTCCTTCACATTAACTGAAAAAGGTCAGATAAACAAAAATGCCATTATTGCAAATACGTTTAAATACATTGATCTAATTAAATCCGAGGGTATAAATAAAAAATATTTTGACGAACTCGCAGGCATCAATCAAATTCAATTTGAAGATTATAGGACCCCAGAAGCGCTTAACTTGGCAATCGGATTTGCCTTTAATATATATGATATCCCATTAAAAAATCTTATTGATTATGCATATGTTACTTCAGAATATAAGCCTGAAGCTATCAAGGATGTTTTATCAAGAATGAAACCTCAATTTGCAAGAATTTATCACATCAGCCCAGATGAAGAAATTAATGTTACGCTTGAATATGCTGATGGTGGCTATAGAGTTACTGACTTTGCTCTTGATTTTCAGAGCTCAAATGATATCTTTGCCAAGCTTCAACTGCCTGAACCACAAATTATAAATCTAGATGTTGATGATGCAGTATTTGCCTCAAGCGGTGATTATGATGTCCCAAAAAAAATATTTGATGAGCCTGGCGTACAAGCCTTTTTATCGCACACTCAGAATTTTATTGGCAGAGAAGGGGTATTGGTTGTAAACCTTAATTCACCCGTTCCTTCTCAGAGCGCTGAAAATCTAACATATGCTTTTATTTCAAATGCTGTTTTCAGGAAAAAACATAGATTGATTTTTCAAAGAGCATTTCAGCGAAGCGGGGTAAGTATTTTTTCAAATTATGATGACAACGGTAATACAACATTTGGTTTGGTTGGCAGAACACCCACTCAAATAAAAAATGCTACTGATTTATTAAATAAATTTGCAAATTTTCAATATACTGAGCGTGATTTAAAGGATGCTGTTAAAGCTTTAAGGGATTCATTTGACAGTATCTCAGAACAGGGAATATCAGCTCAGTTAAGTTACTATGCAGCTACAACAACAAAACAAGGACCATTTTTTTACTCAAAAAAGGAAATTTCAGCTGCACTTGATAAGGCCACAGTAACTGGCTTAAATCAATTTCATAACGATTATATTAATTCAGTGTATGTGGATATTTTTTCTCATGGCATAGAGACTCCTGAAAAAATCATCAGTTTTGCCAAAGATGTAAGAAATATTATAGGTGATACTAATCAGTCTTCTCGATGGCGTTTAAGTGAAAATTTTAAAGTTGTTGCTGGCACTGGTCAGATCACAAAAGTAAGCACACCAAAAAATGGAGTTGGTATTTCTGATATTTATATTTATCCAGAAAAATCTCTTGAAGTTGAAGCAAGGTTTGCGATGCTAAATAAGTTATTTAGCCCATCATTTTTTAATGAACTTAGAACCAATCAGCAGTTAGGCTATGCTGTTTTTAGTTTAGATTATGAAATACATGATTATCCAACTTTAGCAATGACAATCGTGAGTGACAATTCTGCACTTCAAGATCTCAAAGAAAAAATGATGAATTTTCAGTATGGATTTGCTGCCGCTTTAGAAAATATTGACGCCAAAACAATAAAAAATGTTAAAACAGCTCTTTTAGAGGATTTAACGCAAAAACCTGAAAATATTTTTGTTGAAGTTGCTCCATTAATTGGGGACTGGGAGGATGGAAATTATAAATTCGATACCAGAGACCAGGTTGTAAATTATATTTCTAGCACATCAAAACAAGACCTAATTAATCTAAATAATAATTTTGTTCTCAATGGACAGTTTATGAACTTAACAGTTCAAATAAAAGGTAAAGACTTCAAGGATACTCCGTATTTCTCTTGGGGCGCATTAGATTAAATAAAAATGATCATAGGTGTTCCAACTGAGTTAAAAAATAATGAGCATAGAGTTGGCTTAACTCCAAATTCAGTTAAAACTTTAGTTGGGCATGGTCACACTGTAAAAATTCAGTCCAATGCAGGATCTGCAATAGGTTTTACAGATGATCATTATGTTAATTCAGGCGCCGAAATTTTAGGATCTGCAGATGAAATTTATTCCAATGCTGATTTAATTGTAAAGGTTAAAGAGCCTACTGATGATGAATTACAGTATCTAAGAGAAGACCTTACTTTATTTACATATCTTCATTTAGCAGGAGATAAATCAAAAGCTACAGCAATCCTGGACACAGGTGTTACAGGTATCGCCTATGAGACTGTCACTGCTGATAATGGTGGTTTGCCTTTGCTTGCTCCAATGAGTGCAATAGCAGGTCAATTAAGCTTTGTGGTGGGATCCTATCACCTCCTTAAGCCAAATAATGGAATGGGCACATTGATTGGTGACCTTGATTCAAGAATTGTAACTGTTATTGGCGCTGGTGTTGCGGGCAGAGAGGCAATATCAAAAGCTTTAGACAATCATGCCAGAGTCAAGGTTATAGATTTATCTCAAGAAAAACTTGATTCACTAAGAGAGATTTATGGGTATGATAATATTGAATATATTATTTCTAATAGTAATTCTGTAGAAGATGCGATCTCTCAATCTGATTTGGTGATTGGGGCAGTTTATGTCGTGGGTAAAGAGGCTCCTATAGTTGTTAGCAAAGAGATGCTTGCAAAAATGAATCAGGGCAGCGTGATGGTTGATATTTCTATTGATCAAGGAGGTTGTTTTGAATCTAGTAAGGCTACCGATCATGACAATCCAACTTTTCTTGAGGATGGTATCTTGCATTACTGTGTAACTAACATGCCTGGAGCTGTTCCCTTGACTGCCTCAAATGCTCTTAACAAAGCAACACTTCCTTATGTTCTAGAGCTAGCTAATAACGGTATTTTAAATGCTCTTGAAAAGAATAAGCATCTTAAAAATGGGCTAAATATTTCCCAAGGAAAGGTTATGCATGAAGCCTTGAAAGGCATTCTGGTCAACTAATTAAACTGTCATTTTTACTACAGCATCTCTTGCGTCCTCAATTGCACCATGAATATAACCAATTGAAGTGCAATCACCGATGCTTGTGTGTTGGATATTCAATTTGCCAAGTATCTTTGAAAGGCTAAAATTTGAGTTCGCTCCTAGAGCTATAATCACTTGATCCATGTTGAAAGTTTTCTCCATATCTTCATGATGAACGGAAACCTCTTGACGAAAAATCTCATTGATATCAACATTGGTTAAAAGATCTACACCGTGCTCTTTTAGTAAATGCACTACTCTTGAGCGTCTAACAATGCTCAGATTAGGACCCAATGATCCGGTTGGCTCTAATACCTTTACCTTTCTCCCTCTTTCTACTAAAAACTCGGCTAACTCTAATCCAACTAAATCCCCACCAATGATAATAATATTTTTTGAAAGGGGCATCCAAAGTTTGCTTAGAAATCTAAGGGCATTTATATTTCTTAATAATTGTGAGGTCCTCCCAATTTTTAAAATTATTTGTTGCAAATATGAAAGTTTTTTAATTGCATGTTTATTGGAACCAAACAAAAGACCTCTTAATTCCTCGCCATCAAAAACATTTTTCCTATCTTTTCCTTTGATAGATGGTGCATCTCTATTTGCTCCAACTGCGACAACTACATGATCAGGGTTGAAAGCCTTGATCGCTTCTGGTGTGGCTAAAGTATTCATTTTAATCTCAACTCTTAGTTCAGATAATGAATTTTTTAGATAATTTATTAAATGTCCATTTGGCTCATATGCCAAAGCTGCAACTCGAACAGTTCCACCAATATCTTTATCTTTTTCCCATACCTCTACATGATGACCTTGCATAGCAAGCAACCTTGCAGCTTCCATTCCGCTTGGACCAGCTCCAATTACTAAGATTTTCTTTCGATCAGCACTAGAGCAGATAATATTTTCATTACGATGCTCATTTCCAAGTTGTGAATTCACCGCACACTTCATGGGTTTATTGATAAAAATTTGACTAACGCAAACATAGCAATAGATACAAGGACGAATGAGATGTTCTTGGCCTGAGATAATTTTATTAGGCAATCCAGGGTCAGCTAATAATTTTCTTCCCATGGCTAAAAAATCAAATTCGTTGTTTTTCAAACCTCTCTCTGCTACACCAAGCTCAATTCTGCCAACAGCAACTATGGGAATAGATAATGTTTTTTTAGCCATCCTTATAAATTCTAAGAATCCACCAGGCTCATGGACAAGAGGGGCTTCAGTAAAAGCAATGCCTTTACTAGTATTGCCATAGGCGCTGACATCAATTGCATCGGCGCCAGCTTCTTGAGCTAATGATGCTGTAATTAAAAAATCATCTGGAGTTATACCGTTTTCAATGCGATATTCATTGGCATCCAATCTTACCAGGATTGGGAAATCTTCTATTTGTTTTTTAATTTGAGAAATAATTTCAACAAGCAATCTCGCTCTTTTTTTAGGAGTTCCACCATATTCATCTGTTCTTTTGTTTACAGCCGGCGAGAGAAAACTTGATATTAGATAACCATGACCAGCATGAATTTCAATTGCATCAAAATTTGAGGCTTTAGCTCGTTTTGCCGCATCAACAAAATGTTGAACCTCATTTTGGATTTCGGTAACTGATAACTCATGATAGCGAGGCCCTTTGCCATCGGGTCCCCCAGCTTTAATAAAATTCATGATCTCATCTTGAGTCAATAGATCAAACATATCGCTTGGTTGTGATCTTGGTATTGAAGGCACTGGAATAGGCCTGCCTGCAATAACATCCTCTTGAGCAATTTTACCGCTGTGATTGAGTTGAGCAGCTATTTTTGCTCCATGTTGGTGTATTCGTCGAGTGAGTGATTGCAGGGTTGGAACGAATTCATCTTTTGAAAAACCTATCATATTTGGCATGGATGCTCCTGCAGGCCAAGTAATAGCTGAGGTTTCTAAAATTATTAATCCAATTCCACCCTTGGCTCTTTCCTCATAGTAGGCTGCTAGTTGTTCTGATACATGACCATCCTCTGAAGCAAAATTCGACCCCATTGCTGCCATGATCATCCTATTTTTTAATTCTAAATTTCCTATGAATGCAGGAGAGGATAATAAAGGATGTTTATTTTTTTGATTCATTTTGTAAATTTACATAAAGAAAAAATTTCATATATATTAATTAAAAGATTTAATTCTAGGTGATTAGTATGAGTGATATTGATAGCAAAATTCAAGAAATCCTTGATAAGGAATCTATTAGAGATTTAGTTAACTTGTATTGTCGAGCTGCTGATCGACACGATCATGAATTAATGCGACAGCTCTATCATGAAGATGCTTATGATGACCATGGGTCTTTTTTTAAAGGCAAGGCAATGGAATTTATTGATATGCTCCCAGAGATACAAAAATCGATGGGTATTTTGCATCACAATGTTACGACTCACAATATTAAGTTAATGGGCAATAAAGCAGAGGGAGAAACTTACATCATTGCTTTTCACCAAGTATTGGCCGAGACTGGCAATTTTGATGTGCTTATTGGTGGCAGGTATTTTGATGAATATCAAAAAAGAGATGGAATCTGGAAATTTTCTAGCAGGGCAGTTGATGCAGATTGGGCCTATGTCAATGATCCCTCAAAAGTTAACTTGAAGCACCCTATGATTGAAGGTGCTAATATCGGAACATCAAATGATGAGGATCCATCCTATAAGTACCTTCAAAGTTTCAAAAGAGGGAAGAGATTGCTAAATTAATTGAGTTAATTCTCTAAAATGTTTTCTACAAAAAACTTTATAAGAGTCATTGCCACCAATTTTAATTTGATCTCCATCTTTGACCACATTGCCTTTTTCATCCAAGCGGACAACCATAATTGCTTTTCTGCCACAGTCGCATACTGTTTTTAATTCTATCAAATTATCTGCTAGAGCAAGCAGTTCTGCGCTACCTTCAAAAAGTTTGCCTTGAAAATCAGTTCGAATTCCATAGCACATAGATGGTATGTTTAACTCATCGCTAATCTTGCAAATTTGTCTGATTTGTTCTTTTGTAAGAAATTGCACTTCATCAATTAAAATACAGCTAACGGTCTTTTTAATTTTTTCCTGAGATACAAAATCAAAAAAATTAAAATCTGTGTCAACAGAATGTGCATCAGCAATTAAACCAATTCTAGAGTGAATCTTTCCATTATTACTATCCGCATCAATCTTAGGCAGGAACAAAAGTGTTTCCATGCCTCTTTCATGATAGTTGTAGTTTGATTGAAGCAAGGCAGTTGATTTGCCAGCATTCATTGTGGAATAGAAGAAGTGTACCTTAGCCAAAGATCAGTTTTGTATAGGTTCTGAATAAAATTGGCTGACCCATTTACGAAATTTATTAATGGGTCCGTCGCCGTCGCAGAGGATTGGATCAGCAACATAGCTTTTGTTATCCCAAATAGGCATGTCATCCAAAACCCCATTAGCAATTCCATCAATGATTGCCATACCAAGCTCATCCTCAATATCTTTAGAAACTCTCATAGACCATCTTAGAATTGAATGAGAGTTATCTACAGGGCATGATGCATTGACCATTATAAATTCTCCTCCGCTTGGAGGAAGATTTATCATCTTTAAGCCAACTGTGCCTAGGCCCCATGATTCTCTAGTAAAAGTTGTAGTAAACATTCCATGATCCTTGACCTTATGCTCCTCTGAAACGCTATCATTGCTCGGATCCATCAATGTTTCTGCAATTGTTTTTTTGTATATTCCCTTAGTGATTGCCTCAGTCTCTGGAAGACTGGGTGACCCATGGACCTTTGGAAAATGAGCTTGATCAACATCATTCTCAGCTATTTCTTGCAAAACAGTGTTGATGTTGTAATCGTAGTGATAAACCTTGCCCCACTTTTCATCATCACCATTAAAGCCTTCGATTACAGGAACCTCCCAAGTTGGCTCTTCATTATAAAGATGATGCCATGCCCAAATAAAGCCATTAACCTCAACCACTGGATAATTAAAGATTTTAGTTTCTTTGGCTTTGGGAGGAAAATTTTTAGCATATGGGATTTCTGCGCAGGTTCCATCAGCATTCCACCTCCATGCATGGAAAGGGCACTCGATGGTTTCGCCCTTTACACATCCACCCTCACCTAAGTGTGCTCCTAAATGAGGGCAAAATGCATCTAATACAGTTGGTATCCCGCTCTCGGTCCTAAAAGCAACCACTTCTTTTTCGCAAAACTTTAGGGATTGCACATCTCCAACCTTTAACTCATGGCTTCTTGTGATACAAAACCATCCGTTTGGCATTGGGAATGGAAATTCTTGTTTTGGCATTTTTTCTTCCTTAGCTATTTATAGTTAATTCAAATTATAGTGGTTTAAAAGTATTTTTAAAAATAGATATTTTAATCATGATTTCACTATTAATTATTTGAATCAACACATTTTTTCTTAAAAGCATTATATTTAATTACGAGTTATATTATTGTTAAATATATTTTATAAACTGTATGATTAATTAAACGTTGGGAGAGAAAAACATGACACAACTTAGATTTGTTAAAACACCTGAGCAGTTAATCGAGGCTGCAGAAAATAATTTAGAATTTTTTGATGCAAATATGCAGGCAATTAAAGCTTGGTATAAAACTGAGCCAGGGCTCATTGAGCAATTAATTCCAGCACCATTAGAGCCCCACGCTGAGCCAATGGTTCGAATAGTGATCTCTCGAGTCTTTGTTGATTTAAATGGTGGAATGGATTTTGGGGCTGCTACTTTTGGTGTTAATTGCATGTACAAAGGCAAAGAAGGTATTTATGAAATCACTATGCCGATGGAAACAGAGGGAGTAGTTGTTGGCGGTAGGGAGACTTATGGTGAACCAAAAAAAATAGCAGATGTAACAGCTGAAAAAAATGGGGATAACTGTGTTGCAACTGTTACTAGGCACGGCATCACATATTTGGAATTAAAAGGTAAAACTACTGATTCCCTTGAAACATCTTCCTTTACTGATGACGTGTATTGTTTCAAGGTGTTTCCTTCCTGCGAGCAGCATAAAGCAGTAGACCAGAATCCCTTATTGGTAAAGATCAATATGCATAGGACACAATCAGTCCATACAAAACTGGATGGAGAAATCATACTCAGAGAATCACCTGTAGATCCAGTTGTTGATCTTCCAGTTAAGGAAATGGTTTCTTTGGTTTGGGAGGAAGGAACTTCATCTTCAAATGCATCAGTGATGGAAGAGGTGGATGCAATGTCATACGTACCATTTATGCATTCTAGATATGATTCTGTTTAAGGGCTCATAATGAAAGATTTTAATGGCAAGCTAGCAGTAGTTACTGGAGGTGCATCTGGCGTAGGCTTTGCTATCGGTGAAGCTTTGGCGAAACAGGGCGCAAGAGTTGTTTTAACAGATATTGAAAAAAAGAGCCTTGAAAATTCAACTGCATTGCTCTCCAATCAATCTCTTGATGTCTACTCCAAGGTTGCTGATGTTTCTAATCTGGAGTCAATGCAAGAACTTGCTAGTTGGTGTCTATCCGAACATGGTTCAGTTCATTTGCTTTTTAACAACGCTGGAGTTGCGCCTGCAGAATTATTACCAATTTGGGATACAAAGCCTAATGATTGGCAATGGGCCTATGGGGTAAATGTTATGGGAGTGCTTCACGGCATTCAAGCATTTGTTCCAGGGATGCTAGCTCACGGAGAAGAATCAAGAGTTATCAATACATGTTCAGGCAATGGTGCCTTTATTAATTTGCCTTCAACACCAATTTATACATCATCTAAGGCTTCAGTCTCTAGCATCACCGAAGTTTTAAAACTTCAACTTGAGCAGGCTGAGTCAAATGTGAAGGTTTCGATTTTGTTTCCAGGACCGCATACTGTAAGAACCAAGCTTTTTTCAGCTGAACGTAACCGTCCTGAAGGCTTAGCCAGAGACCCAAACGCACCAGAACACCCGATCTCATCTGTTGAGGACATGCTAGAAATGATGAGTTCGATGGGCATTGAAATGGAAACTACAGAGCCAGAAGAAGTAGCTTCATTTTGTCTTGAGCAAATAAAAAACGATAAGTACTGGATTAATCCCATCAATGAAAAAAGCGAACAAGCCTTCAAGGAGCGCGTTGAATCAATTATCACTCGCAGTGATTTACCTAATCCTAATATTTTTTAATTTAATATTTTATGAGCGTTCAAACCGTCGATCATTTTTTTAATCCATCTTCAAAAGAATTTATCCATGATCCAGTTCCTACCTTAGAGAAATTATGTACTGAGTATCCAATATCTAGATTTGATGCTTGGCAAGCCTGGCTTGTAACGGGACATGCAAACATAATTAAGTGTTTGTTAGATACTCGACTCTCCACAGATTTTAATCTTTGGGAATATGCGCCTCCAAAAAAACCAATTGAGGAGATGGATGCATTTGAAAAATTAATGAACAATAATTTATTTTTTCTTGATCGTAAAAATCATTTACGGCTTAGGAAATTAGCTCTTCCTGCATTTTCACCAAGAATCATGGAACAAATGAAAGAAAGGTTCTCAGTTTTGGTTAAAGAAAGATTTGATGAAATTGGAACCCCAGATTCATTTAACTTTGCTGCAGAAATTGCAGAGATTGTTCCAACCCAAGCCATTGCAAGCTTGGTGGGAATCCCAAGAGATAAATTTCCAATATTTGATTCTTTGGCATATGGAGTTGTAAGAGGTATTAATCCTATGCTCACGCCTGAGGAAAGACAAGATGCTATCAAGGGTGTGCCTGAGGGTTTAGACCTGCTTAATGAGCTTATCGATGAGAGGAGAGCTAATCCCGGAGATGATTTTTTGTCCACTTTAATTCTTGCTGAAGACGAAGGATCCAAGCTATCTAATTTAGAAATGTGTGCATTGGTTGGAGCAGTCCTTGGCGCTGGTTCAGACACAGCAGTTGATCTGCATAGTTACCTAATTAAAAACTTACTACAACACCCTGATCAGTTTGAATTGCTTAAAGCAGATCCAGAGCTTGTTCAGGGATCAATATCTGAAACTTTAAGGTTTGAATCATCTGGTAAAACAGGTTTAGCAAGGTATGCATCAGAGGATTTAGAGATTAATGGTTATAAAATTAAAAAAGGTCAAATGGTTCAACTTATAACTAGCACTGCTGGAATGGATTCATCGGTATACCATGAACCAAAAAAATTTGATATTCGAAGAGATCATGACAAAAGCATATCCTTTGGACAGGGCCCTCATTATTGCATTGGAGTGACATTGGTGCGTTCGCAAACAGAGGTCATGCTTAATGAGTTATTCAAACGTTTCCCCAATCTTAGCCTTGGAAATGAGATTGTTTATGATTATAAACACCATAATGCTAGGCGAATGGATTTAATGATGGTTAATACAAACTTATAAAAAATTTGAATTATCTGCGCATTCAGTTCCACTAAATTAATGAGCGTTTTTGAAGAGAGAGGAATTACGCATTTAGATTTGCATGGTACCAAGCATCAAGATGTTGAATCAGCTGCCATAAATTTTGTATATCAATATCAAGATCTTCTTCCGTTAATAATTATTTGTGGCAATAGTAATAAAATGATTGATATTGCCTCCAGCGCTCTTACCTCTTCCAATATCTCGTTCTCATCACCAAGATTTGGAATCATTAGAGTTGAGGGTGTTGACTGAATTTGATTAATATTGCAAGCTTTCGTTGAATTGCAAGGTGTTAAAAAATATAAATCAAGCTCTTTTTTGTGTAATAATTCAATTATAAAAACTTTAATTTAATGGAAAAATTTTATGTGTAAATTCAAATCTATTTTTATGGCTTTCCCCCTGATATTAACGCTAAATGTTAATGCCCAGTCATTTGGAGCTCTTGAAGAGGTTGTTGTAACAGCCCAGAAAAAAGAGGAAAATCTTCAAGAAACACCAATTGCTATCACTGCAATTACCGAATCTGCAATTGATGATTTAGATATTGCTAATGTTGTAGATTTGGCCGGTATGGCACCTAATGTGCACATCATTAACACACCTTCAAATAACACAGCTGCTACTATCGCTATGAGAGGTGGAGTTACAATCAACCCAGCCATTACATGGGAGCCAACGGTGGGCATGTATCTTGATGGTGTTTATCTTGGAAAAGGTCAGGGATCAATTTTTGATGTTGTAGATCTTGAAAGAGTGGAAATTCTTAGAGGTCCTCAAGGAACTCTTTATGGAAGGAATACACTCGGTGGTGCGATTAATTTAATTAGTAAGAAGCCCTCTGGTGAAGGGTTGTCTTCAAAAATTACCATCGGCAACTACGGCCTAAAACAAACTCAACTTATTGCAGATTATGAAATTGGAAGCAATCTTTATACTAAGCTAATTTTAAACTCAAAGGAAAGAAGTGGCTACGTGAAAAATCAAGCTTCGCCTTACCAAGCAGCTCAGGGTGTAGTTCCAAATAAAGTTGCTGACCATTCGGAATTAGATACTATTGACTCAAAAGGCTACAAACTGATGTTTGCATATGAGGGTGATAATACCAGCATCAACTTAACTTTTGATGAAACTGATCAAGATAATATTCCTCCATTCGCTCAATTAACCAATACGATACCTAACTGGAGTGCTGCCTTTGGTGTTGGAGCATCAGCCCGAACAGGCGGTTTAAAATTATGGCCAATTGAGCTATTTCAAAATGATCAACGGCAAAGCGTTGCTCATATAAATACTCCGACATATGAACTATCAGTTGTTAAGGGTACAAGTTTTACCATTTCTCATGATATCAGTTTAGGAACATTGAAAGTAATTTGGTCAAAAAGAAAAACAGATTGGGATGATCGACTAGATCTTGATGGCGGGCCATTTCCAATTGCTGATACTGAAAGGCATACAAAGTATGAAGCTGAAACTCTTGAGATTCAATTGAGTGGCTCAACAGATAACATGGAATATGTTTTTGGTTATTATACTCTTGAAGATGATGCATACACTGCAAATCCTCAATCATTCTTTGGCGGCGGAAATGTTTTTGCCCAGAATTATTCTGGAACTTCAGATGCTAAAGCATTCTTTGGCCAAATTACCTTGTCTATGTCTGATAAGTGGGATTTAACTCTTGGAGCTAGAAAAACTGAGGAAGACAAAACTGGCTTCAAAGAGTATGTAGGGCTTTTCTCTCAAGTTGGGCAAGGAAGTTTTGATGATACATCAGGGACTTTCATTGTTTCATATGATTATAGCGATAATACTAACTTATATTTCAAATTAGCGGATGGTTTCAAAGCTGGGGGTATCAATGCGGAGGCCCCAAATCCCTTTGAGTCATTAAAGCCATATGATCCTGAGACCATTGAGTCTACTGAATTTGGTCTTAAAGGAAGGTATTTTGATGATCGCATGATGTTAAATATAGCCTATTTCGACAATGAGCATAAAGACATGCAAATCTCTTACTTCACTGCAGATGCTGCAGCTGCATCTCAAGTGCTTAATAATTCCGCCGATATATCAGGGCTTGAGATTGAAACAACATCTATTATAAATGATTCCACAAGACTGATGCTTAATCTGAGTACATTGGATTCAGAATTTACAGGTAATCAAGTTGCTAGTGATGGGTTCCTCCTTGAACAGCTACCCTATACACCTGAGACAACAATATACGCATCTTTAGAAAAGGATTTTGGAAATTATCGAATGCGTTTGGACCATAGCAGGATAGGCGAGCATCCAAGTTTTCCATATAGCTCAAAAGATCCAAGAGCTGCACTTACGAACCTAGACTCCAGAGGCATCACTGATTTTAGGATATTAACTGAGCCGATGGAAAATATGCAATTAAACTTTTGGATTAAGAATTTAAATAATAAGTACCATCGAATGAGTGCAATTCCATTTGGACCAGCTTTTGGGCAGCTAACTGTTAGCTACTTTAACGCCCCTAGAACAATCGGTATGGATATTCACTATAAATTCTAATATTAGAATATAATGAAAGCCTCGATATTTCTCGAGGCTTTTTTTTGTAAAAATTATGGATAATCATTGGGAAGATATTTTAAAACTTGATGCTCAATTAACTGAAGAGGAGATAATGATCCGCGATAATGTTCGCGAGTATTGCAATAAGTCACTCATGCCTAGGATTTTAAAGGCTAATAGAAATGAAAATTTTCATCCTGAAATATATAAGGAAATGGGAGAGCTGGGTATATTGGGAGCTTCGATTAAAGGATATGGGTGTGCTGGCGCTGGCTACGTTTCATATGGATTAATCACCCGAGAAATCGAAAGAGTGGACTCAAGTTATAGGTCTGCATTCAGTGTTCAATCATCATTGGCTATGTATGCTATTTATCAGTTTGGATCAGAGGCTCAGAAAGAGGATTTATTACCTCAAATGGCGGCTGGAAATCTAATTGGTTGTTTTGGTTTGACCGAACCAGATGCTGGCTCTGATCCGGGTAGCATGACTTCAAATGCAAAAAAAATTGATGGAGGCTATAAACTTAATGGTTCTAAAACTTGGATAACAAATGCCCCAGTGGCTGATGTATTTATTATATGGGCAAAAGATGAGCAGGGAGTTTTAAGAGGATTTATAGCCAAAAAAGATTTTAAAGGTTTGGATACCAAAGTACTTGAGGGCAAGTTTGCTTTAAGGGCATCAATTACCGGCCAAATTTTTATGTCTGATGTTTTCATCCCAGACGACCATGTTCTTCCGTTGGCTCAAAGTTTTAGAGGCCCTTTTTCTTGTTTGAATATGGCTAGGTATGGTATTGCATGGGGCGTCATGGGCGCGGCTGAATTTTGCTGGCATGCTGCTCGTCAATATACACTCGACAGGACTCAGTTTGGGACACCTCTTGCTGCAAAACAATTAGTTCAGAAAAAATTAGCGGATATGCAAACAGAAATAACCTTAGGCTTGCAAGCGGCCTTGCGAGTTGGAAGGCTAATTGATGATGAACAGATGATCCCTGAAATGATTTCTCTTATTAAGCGAAACAACTGTGGCAAAGCTTTAGAAGTTGCCAGATTAGCAAGAGATATGCATGGTGGCAACGGAGTGATTGATGAATATCATGTGGTAAGACACTCAATGAATTTAGAAGCAGTAAATACCTACGAAGGCACCCATGATATACATGCTTTAATTCTTGGCAATCTTCAGACCAATATAGCAGCTTTTGAGTAATGCTTAATGTCAAGTAAACTTGACATTAAATATATATATACATACTATTAAAAATCCATGAAGTCTGAAAAATATACTTTAAAACAAGCAAAAACAGCTAAACAAATTATCAAGTACTTTGCTAAATTTCAGGCTAGTATTTTTTTGATAAGCAAAGGAAGAATTTGGAATAAATGGCCAGGAGGTTTTCCAATCATGGTTGTAGAAACCAGAGGTGCTAAGTCCAAAAAAATAAGAAATATACCCTTGATCTATGTCCATCAAGACGGGATGCCAATATTGGTTGCTTCTTTAGGGGGGATGCCAAAGAACCCTAATTGGTATTACAACGTTAAAGCAAACCCAGCAGTTAAGATCTCAACCATTGAGGGGCATGGGAACTATTTAGCAGAAGAGGTGTCTAAAGAAAAAAAGGAAGAGTTATGGCCATTAATTTGTTCATTCTACCCGGACTATGAAACTTATCAGAGTAATACCGCCAGAGAGATACCCGTTTTTTTGTGTAAACCAGTATGAATGTTATAGACGTTAAAAATATTACCAAACATTATTTACTTGGCACCCAAACAGTAGAGGCCTTAAGAGGTGTGAGCTTTGGCATAGAGCAAGGTGAATTCATAGCAATTATGGGTCCATCAGGGTCCGGCAAATCTACACTCATGAATATTATTGGATGTCTTGATAGCCCTACAGATGGAACATATCACCTTAATAACCAAGAAGTTAGCACTTTAGAAGGAGATGAGCTTGCAGGAATAAGAAATAAAGAGATTGGCTTTGTATTTCAAAATTTTCATCTATTGGCACGCAACAGTGCGCTTGATAATGTTATGTTGCCATTAAAATATGCTGGAGTTGATAAGGCAGATCAGCTGATAAGAGGTAAGGAGGCTCTTTCTCAAGTTGGGCTTGAATTAAGAATGGATCATCAGCCATCTGAGCTATCAGGAGGGCAGCAGCAAAGAGTTGCTATAGCTAGAGCGTTGGTGAATAACCCGTCTATTTTATTTGCCGATGAGCCAACTGGAAACTTAGACAGCCAAACTGGACGCGATGTCATGCAACTTTTTCATAATCTGCATCAAAAAGGCCAAACAATTATTTTAATTACTCACGAAAATGAGGTAGCTGCAGAGGCTCAAAGAACAATATTTATTAAGGATGGTTTGATAGAATCGGACATTAGAAAGGAAAAACTATGAAGAGCTTAATTATTAAAACATTCAGCATCATTTTATCAGCGGTATTAGTTGCTAGTTGTGGTGGAGGTAAAGAGGAAGAGGAATTTAAATTCTATGCTCTAAAAGAAGCGGCATCTCAGCAACTAGAACTTACTGTTGAAGCTTCAGGAACTGTTGAGGCTATCTCTTCTATTGAGATTAAATCAAAAGCATCTGGGCAAATTCTTTTTTTAGGAGCTGAAATTGGAGATTATGTAGATGAGGGTGTAGTTCTTGCAAGAATAGATCAAAGAACGCCAACAAACACTCTTGCTCAAGCCAATGCAGATCTTGAGGTTGCCAAAGTTCGTTTAAGCAATGCCCAAAATCAATTTGAGCGCTCTAATAGATTGCATGATGAAGGTAATATTTCTGATAAATCATTTGAGGATGCTCAAGAATCATTTTCTTCAGCAAGAGCTCAGCTAGTAAGAGCGGAAGTATTCTTAGAAAATGCTCGAATAGCTTTAGATGATACAAGTGTAAGATCACCAATTGCTGGAACTGTTATCAGCAGACTAGCTGAAGTGGGCCAAGTGATCACTTCACCAACATCTGCTGTAGGTGGCGGGACATTATTAATGGAGATGGCAGATCTCAACAAAGTTCGAGTTAGAGCATTAATCGATGAGATAGACATTGGCAAGATAAGCATTGGTCAAGAAGTTACATTAAAGGTTTCAGCGTACAGGGACAGAAAATTTATGGGAGTTGTTTCCAAGATCGAACCTATGTCAAAAATTGATCAAAATGTTACGACATTCCCAGTGCTAATAGACATCGAGAATCAAGATAATTTATTACTTATAGGGATGAACACTGACGTTGAAATTGAAATTTTAAATGAGGAAGTAGCTTTAGCATTGCCAGCAGGTTCTTTGAGAACGCGAAAAGATATTAGTTCTGTTGCTCCGTTGCTTGGGATTAAAGAAGATGAGCTAAATAATTTTTTAACCAATAGAGTTGAAGGCGAAAATTTTGACGCATACATAGTTCTTAAAAAAACCAAGAAGGGCGCAATACCTATTTGGGTAAAAGTTGGTAAAACAGATCTTAATTATGTTGAGGTCAAACAAGGCATAAAGTCTAACGAGGTAGTGTATGTTCTTCCTAGCGAAGGCCTCATTAAATACCAGCAAAAATTTTCTGAAAGAGTAAAAGGTAGGTTCGGTTAACTTATGGTATTGCAAGAATCAATTTCTACAGCAGTAGATTCCATTAGAGCTAATTTACTAAGATCTCTTTTGACCACCATTGCGATTGTTATTGGCACGGCATCAGTGATTGCCATGGTAGGGATTGGATCAAGTGCTCAAAGAGCAATTGACGATTCAATTACTAATTTATCTGCAAGAACATTATCTGTATACCCATCCCGTGGAAGGGGCAGCCAAAAAATAAGCGCAGCACCTCTCTCGATTTCTGATGCAGATGCATTAATTAAAGACAAGGAGATAAACTGGAGAGTATCTCCTGAAATTAGAGGCAGTAAATCCTTAAAATATAAAAATGAGAGCATTAGCATCTCTGTTATTGGTGCCAGAGAAAGTTATTTGAGCATTCAAGGATATGAAATTGACCAAGGTACCTTTTTTACCGAAAGAGATGATCTGGCTAGAAAAAGAGTTGCAGTAATTGGTTCAAGTGTAGGTACTGAGCTCAAAACATCTTCAAAGGCTTTGGTGGGACAGGATATTGATCTGGGTGGTGTGACCTTCAAGATTATAGGAGTCACTAAATCTGAAGGGTCCTCAGGTTGGTCTAATCCAGATGAACAAATTTATATACCATTGTTAACAGCATCAGATAGAGTGTTTGGTAGAGATAGAGTAGATTCAATTCGCGTTGAAGTGCCGAATACTTATACGCCTGAAGAAGCTATGATTTCTATTGAAAGAGTTCTTCGAAGAGAGCATGACATAGGTCCAGGCGAGGAAAATAATTTTAGAATTAATGACTGGTCACAGTTCACTGATTTGCAAAAACAGGCCACAGCAATTTTTTCGGCTTTATTGATTGGCATTGCTGGCATCAGTCTCATGGTGGGTGGCATTGGCGTGATGAATATTATGCTGGTGTCCGTAACCGAAAGAACAAGAGAAATAGGCCTGAGAAAAGCCTTAGGAGCAACTCAGCAGGCAATACTTCTTCAGTTTATTATTGAAGCTGTAACTCTTTGTATTATTGGGGGCATCATCGGCGTCATTTTTGGTTCCAGCTTATATTTCCTAGTAACAGTGTTTCAAGATTGGGTCTTCACCATACCTTTTTCCGCGATATTAGGTTCTGTGATGTTTTCAGCATGTGTTGGGTTATTTTTTGGTATTTGGCCTGCAAGGAAAGCAGCGCAATTAGAGCCAGCTGTAGCCCTACGATACGAATAATCTATGAGAATCATCCAACTGCTACCCGAACTCAAAGTAGGTGGTGTTGAGCGCGGTACAGTAGACCTTTCTGATCATCTTGTAAAACTAGGTCATGATTCTGCAGTTATCTCGGCGGGAGGACAACTAGTAGATTTATTAAATGAGCATGGCGCTAAGCACTATGAACTTCCTATAGCAAAAAAAAATATAAGGGCATTAGTACAAATCAGCAATTTAAAAAAAATATACTCAAAGTACCAGCCTGACATAGTTCATGTCCGATCGAGGTTTCCAGCATGGATAAATTATTTTGCTTTAAAGAATTTTAGGGGCAAGAGACCCATTGTCATATCTACCTTTCATGGTTTGTATAGCAAACCTTTTTACAGTAAATCCATGTCCTATGCAGATGAAATCATCGCTATTTCTGAAACCGTTCAAGACTATATCAATGAAAACTATAAAGTAGATAAATCTAATGTACATTTAATATATCGAGGGTGTGATCTTAAGGAGTTTAATTCATTAGCATTAAGTGAGGGATGGACAAAAACATGGTTTGATGAATTTCCTCAAACTAAAAATAAAATTATCTTAAATTTACCAGGCAGGATAACTGGCTGGAAAGGGATTGAGTCTTTCATCGATCTTTTTTTGCATATAGATACTTCAAGGTTTCACGGCATTATCCCCGGCCCTGTTGCTGCAAATAAAAGAGGCTATTTCAATTTATTAAGTAGATTGATTAAACAAAAAAATCTTTCAGATCATCTTTCGTTTTGTGGTGCTAGATCTGATATAGCCGAGGTTTATAAAATTTCAGACATTGTTATGAATTTATCATCCAAACCAGAACCATTTGGGAGGACAATTATCGAAGCTGCTGCTTGCGGCACCCATGTTATGGGCTGGGACAGAGGTGGAGTTAAAGAGTCTATCAACTCTATTAATCCTGTTGGCTTGGTTGAGTATGGCAATGTTGAAATGCTTGCTAAACAAATTGACAAAGTCTTGATAGCATCACCCCCCGAATCTATACCTATACAATTTACAAAAGAGTCTTTGGTAAGTGAAACGATAAAGGTTTATGAATTGGCTTTAAGCAAATCTTCATAAATTTCTTTTGTTTTCTTGGCAGCACTTATCAGTGAATAATTTTCAATCAAGGCTGCTTTTATGCCTTCCATATTTAATTTAGGTAACAAAGGAACCATTTCTTCCAGCAGAGCTTGTAAACTCCTTTGATTGCCAGGCTCTGACAAGCATTCCGAAGGAATTAAATCAGGAATCATTCCTACTCTTGATCCAAGAACCGGGATTTCGTGATTAATAGCTTCCAAAAAAACTCTGGAGCTTCCCTCTCTTTGACTGGATACAATCAACCCACTGGCAGTTTTATATTTACTTTTAATGGAGTTGTAATCACAACTTGATACGATTTTTATTCGATCTGCTAGATTTAAGTCATGGATAAGTTGAGTTAGTTTCTGCTCTTCTGGACCAGAGCCGATAATTTCTAAATTTTCTTTAATATTGATCCAACTTTTAATTAGCTGATCAAAACCTTTTACTTTTACAAGCCTGCCAATTGCAATAATGGATCCGCTGCGCAAAGATCGTTTTCCGTCATGACATGGATTGAACCAATTTGGGATATAAGTGCCCTTTGGTATATCTTTTATAAGCAATTTATTTACACTTATAACAGCATCCATACTTGCAAGAGAATCACTATTTTTTTTATGATCATGGATTGTTGCAATAATCTTAATATTGCTAAAAATCTTTACTACCTTTCCTATGAAGCTTGCTTTGGCACCATGACAATGCAAGATGGGGATATTATGTACATTTAAAAACTTAATTAATTTGTAGGTATTAAGTGGAGAGTATCTTGAGCTAAAATTTAATGATTTAGTTTTCATACCAACCATATGATTATGAATAGATTCGTCACAAATAATAAACTGTTCCGATGTATCAGACATGAATGATGATAGCTCATATACATGCCGTTCAATTTCAGAAAAGGTTTGACTTAATACCAAATGCGCAACTTTCATCTTTGGTTAATAAATTTCATGATGGAAAATGATACCTTTTCAACTTCTGCTAAAGGCTAGAAATATAAAGAAGAAGTTTCAATTTTAGAAATATCCATTCCCCCATTTTTTTAATTATGCTTATGATAAATATAACAAAAGGGCTTCTAACATTAAATAAAATATATTCTTTATTAGAAAACACTATCTCTTACAAGAGTTAAGATTAGTTTTAATAAACAGTGAAATCATAAGGCAGAAAGTAATTATTGATTTTTTATTAATTTATTCTGATACAAAGTCTCTGGCGTGCTCAAGATAGATAAGTGAAAGCTAGGCATGAGTTTTTTCTGAAAGATCTTTACTTATCCTTAAATGCATTAATCTTATTCTTCTTTCAACATAAATTTTTGCAAAAAAATCACTGAATTTTTCGAGGGGTAGAAATGATTTTGAGCCAAGTCCATCAACAATTTTTAAAACAATCTGATACCCCTCATAACCAACAACTATATTATGTGGAAGCAGATCTTTAGTTAAAATAAGAGTATCCCTAAGCCAAGATTCAAGATCTAAGATTGCTTGCTTTATCTCTCTTGTCATTCCATAAGTGAACAAATATTTTTCAAGAGTAATGGCCACATTATTTTTTTTATCTTTGATTAATTCTGTTTCAGAGGCTTGGCCCAAAGAGGTATCAACCATTCCATACCATTTGGCTAAATGTTTCCATTTATATGAATCATCTGCCTTAAGAGCCCTTTGACTGTAACCAACTTTTTCTCGAAAGTTATCATCAAAACTTATTTCTGATCTAAATTTTTTATACCAAGGAGCATTCTGTTTAAGATATTTTGATCTGCCCTGATAAGTAACTTTTATGCATCTATTCTCATTTTTAGGATGTATGTAACATCTCCGATTGCCACCTTCTGCAAAAGGTTTTATTTCATTTAGATTAATCACTTGCAAATAATAACTTATAAGACATTCATGAGGATATTAATATTCCCCGAGATTAATAATATACTTTTGATATAATTATTTAATCTTCTTAATGTACTTTTTTCAATTGATTGAATTTCAACTTGTAAAGATCCCAATTAGTGACAGTTTAATCTGCAAAGTAATTATTTTTAATTAAAATCTCTATAATTTTTGACCAAAAATTACTGTAGAGTTATGAAATATGCTTTTAAAATTAAAATATTTAATATAAAAAAATGATACCTGTAGATAACTCATCAAATTTTGGACACTATAAACCAAATTTAATTACAAAAATAATAATTTTTATCACTAGAAATATTGGAAGCAATTGGTTTTCAAAAAGAATGATTTTCTTTTTAAGAAAAATTGCAATTCTTCTATCTGGTGACTGTATTGATACAGAGCTATTTAATTCAAAGTTAAGGTTATACACAAAAGGCAATGTTAGCGAGAAAAGAGCTCTTTTTTCTCCACAGATATTTGAGAAAAAAGAAAGAGATTTCATTGCTTACATGTGTAAGGATAATTCAACTTTCATAGATATCGGTTCTAATATTGGTTTATATTCATTTTCGGTAGGAAATGTTTATAAAACCTTTAAAAATACCAAAATTTATTCAATTGAACCCCATCCCTTTTTGTTTAGAAGGCTTGAATATAATGCTTCTTTAAATAAAGACATCCCTATTTATCCTCGTGAAATCGCGCTAATGGATAAATCAGGAAAATTTAAACTTGATACTCCAAATGAAAATTTAGGCCAAGGTAAAATCACCCATTCAGGTCAACATGAAGTAATTGCAAAAAGTTTGATAGATTTTATTAATGATGAAAACATTGAAAGTATTGCCGCGATGAAAATCGATGTGGAGGGTAATGAAGAAAGTATCATCATTCCATTTCTTAATGTTGCAGAAAAGAGATTGCTTCCACTGATCATTATTATTGAAAAGAATGATGATGCATGGAAAAATGATTTGCTGAAAAAGCTTATTCACAAAGGATATATTATAAAAAGTAAGACAAGAATGAATTATATTTTAGAATTGAATATATAAATTAATCTTGTAAAGGGGAGATACAAAAATAATTAAATTTATTACAGGATACAAAAAAGCCGCTCCACCAATATTGTTTTAAATAGACCTTTTGATTTCATTATAGAGCGATATGTCTTCTTCACAAAATTTTGAAATAGCTAGCTTCTCAGATTCAGATAAATATGATTTTCTCTTATTTTTTGTAATGTTTGATTTTTGTTGACTTAGCCTCACATTCGTTTTTTTATAAAAATCTTCTATAAAAAGATCCATCCTCTCAAGAAGCCCGTATGAAAAATAATTTTCATTCATATATTCTAAATTATTGCTTACATTTTCTTTGCCAATCACAAATCTGGATATGTATCTACCAAAAATAGGTTGGGTTTCTTTGAGATAGGAAATGTAACCCTCTAATGAATAATTTGCAGATACATATAATTTTTTATTAAATTTTTTAAGTGGAGATTTTTTATTTTGATATGAGTTCTTTGAATAGTTGTAATCTGATAACATTCTTTCGTATGGATCTCTAATTAAGGTAATAAGTCGTTTTTTGGCATTTTTTAATCTTATAGAATCAATAGTTAAATGCCCATGAATAATATCACCATCCATAATTGATTGATTGGTTTTTTCCCAAACTGATTTAAGGGAAAGTCTTTTGTAGTTCTTCCAATTACGTTTATGAGTATTTTTTATAATCCTTAACTTTTCAATGGGAGAAATTTTATTTCTATCTTCATTCATCAGCTCATAATTTGAGCTATAAATAGAAAAATTATTTGACTCAGGAAAAGAGTTTACAAACATTCTTGTTAGTGACGTACTGCCACATTTGGGAACTCTTATAACAATATATACATGTTTTTTTTGCATATTAAATTAAATGATAATGCTCTTATTTTTTGAATATTGAAAGCAACTATAATACCTCATTCAAATATTGCTATTAATTTTTAATCACTCATGTTTTCCATCAAAAAAAGTCGCTTTTCTCAAATTTTTTTATTTAAGCTGAATATTTATATTCATCACTTTTAATTAATAAATTTCATGATGGAAAATGATACCTTTTCAACTTCTGCTAAAGGTTCAAAGTGTTGAGAAGGACTTTCAATTTTAGAAATATTTATCCCACCATTTTTATTTAATATGCTTACTACGCCAACTCGCTTGGAATTAACTAGCTCATTCATAGATTCTCTTATTTTTTTTGCCCCAAAAATGCGTCTATATCTTGGTCTCTCTATCTGTATTAAATAGGTTTGCCCCCTTACAGATAGCGCCTCAAATACTAGATTTGAGCTATCAGGGGTAACAAATTTTAATTCCGATTCGTTCAGACTATCTTGGAACGTATCAGACTCTGGTGAATTTAAGTCAATAAATTTTGTCTTTGGATGTTGATTTAGCTGATCTATTACTTTTAAGTTGAGGGGCTCAGGCGTCCTGCGAGAATTGTATATTTTAAACTCATGTTTTGGATGCATACTTAAAATATATTCTAACTGCCTTATGAAAATTTTTTGATCAAATTTATAGTGCTTGCTTGGTCCCCCAATAGCTATTATTGCCTTTTTTTTATTTACAGGATTTTGACATGTAGCTGCCAGTGAGCCCTGAAATAGAATAACATTTCTAGGCAACTGTCTTTTGCGAAAATCATGTTCTGGAGCAATAATTAAATCAAAGGATTTTAGTTTGCAGCTAGGACGAAGTACTGCTACAGCATATAAATCCTTGCTCATAGTTTTTTTTAAGTATTTTTTTGCCTTAAGAATCTTTGTATAAACATTATGGCCCGCGCCTATAAGTATTATTGGCTTATCAAATTCATCCATATTAGAAAATATTTGTGCAAAACTTCCTTGATTTGAGTAATGAATAGGGCTGATAGAGAGCTCTATCTCTTTTTTAAGCTGATCTAAAAGGGCCTGCACTTGTTTGAGATGCCCAGCTTTTGAATCTTGAAACCAGTAAACGTTCATTAAATTTTTACTTATAATTTGATAAGTTTAAAATACTCTGCTTATGAAGTCTTGTGAAGGAAATACATCTATAAAATACACTTAAAATGAATGCTCAAAACTCCAATCATCAAATTGCCATGGACCTGATTTCCCAATACGGCGAAGATGCTGAATCTATTGCTATGTTAAGAGCTGCTGAATATGCAGCCAATCTGAATACAGAAGAATGGCTCATTTGGGAGGGGGTCATCAAAGAGATTCAAAATATTTATGTTAATCCAAACCTTCAATAAAATTATCTAAAGATCAAGCGGGCATGACTAACCCGCTCTAATTGGTCTTAGGGAAAAATATTCTAGAGGAAAATTTTAACCAACATATTTATAAGACAATGTTATTAATAGAAAGTTCTTCATTATTTGAAATTTTATTTATTTGTTGCATTTATTGGTTTTAAAGAAAGATAAAAAATAACAAGCAATAAAATAAAGCTTATTATTTTTTGCGTGAAATTAAAAAACATATAATCAATAGAGCAACCGTCGGAATAGCATAAAGAGTAATTATTAAAAGTTTGTCCAGCATTGATTAGAGTCCTCTAGCGCTTGAATCAGGGCGTCTTGTATCTCCAAAGCCATAAAACAATTTATTTTTTATTTCTATGCTTTCCAATGCTGTTCCAGGCCCAGATAAGTATGTCTTTTGGCCTAAAGATTCAATTTTTTCAGCATGTTGCATGTCAAAGCCTGTTTCTAGCATAAGAACATCTGGTTTCCATTGATGATGGATTCTAGGAACAACTGTTGCATCAGAGATTTCCATTTTAAAAACTAGGGTATTTAAAAGAAATTGAAGAACGGTTGTAATAATCCTAGAGCCACCTGGTGATCCAGTTGCATAAACAGGTTTACCATCTTTAAGGACTATAGTTGGTGTCATAGAGCTCAAAGGTCTTTTGAATGGCTCAACTTTATTTGCTTCTCCGCCAATCAATCCAAATTGATTAGGTATTCCAGGCGCTGACACAAAGTCATCCATCTCGTTGTTCATTAAAATTCCAGTTCCATCAACCACCACACCAGACCCAAAGCCTGAATTTAATGTGTAAGTATTTGAAACAATATTTCCATTTTTATCAGCAACTGAGAAATGAGTTGTATCTAAACCTTCCTTTTCCAATTCAGACCCTGGAAAAATCTTTTCAGAAGGGGTAATCAAATTCAGCTCGATCTTGTTGAATATTTTTTTTGCATACTCTTTGCTGGTCAATGATTGAACTGGAACATCAAAAAATTCTGGATCACCTAAGTATTTTGACCTATCAGCATAGGCATACTTCATTGATTCTGTGAGCAATGCCGTATAGGTTGGGGAGTTATGCCCCATCATTACTAAATCAAAATTTTCTAGAATATTTAACATCTGAATGATATGAACACCACCAGAGGAGGGTGGTCCCATGGTCACTATTTTGTACTCATGAAAATCACCATGAAGAGTTTCTCTCCAGATAGGACGATAATTCTCCAAATCTTTTTTGGTAATTAATCCACCATTTTCTTTCATATAAGCATCAATCTTTGTTGCTATTCGACCCTCATAAAAGCCCTTAACTCCATTTGCAGCAATTATTTTCAAGGTACTGGCTAGATTAAGTTGTTTGAGTTTCTGATGCATTTGTACTGGATAATTTGAATAAAATATACTTTTAAAATTCTTATATTTTTCGAGTTTTTTATATCGCTTGTTAAGCGCATCAGCCATGAACGGAGAAATAAGAAAACCATCTTCTGCTAATTTAATTGCTGGAGCCAATAATTCAGCCCAAGGCATGCTGCCGAATTTCTTATGTACTTCCCACATTCCATAAACCGTTCCAGGAACTCCAATTGACAAGACTCCTTGCGTAGCTTTTTTCCTATCCACAGATCCATCTGAACCAAGAAACATATTTTTCGTTGCGGCTTCAGGTGCTATTTCTCTGTAATCAATGCTGTAGCTTTTTTGCGAAGCTTCATCAAACATAACCATAAATCCACCACCGCCAATATTGCCAGCTCTAGGCAGAACTACAGCCAAAGCAAATGCTACTGCTATCGATGCATCGTAAGCATTGCCGCCTTCTGCAAGGATGAAGTGACCAACATTTGTAGCTAGGTAATGCTGAGACACAACCATGCCATTTTTACCAACCTCAGGATGAACAATTGCCTTGGAGCTAAAAATAGTGGCTTCTATATTTAATGAAATAGCTGCAAGCAGGAACAATAAAAATTTCATTTTTATGTGAGTAAGCCTCCATCAACTCTTAAATCAATACCATTTATATGTATTGCATCATCTGATGCTAAAAATGCAATTGTGCTTGCTATATCATCAGGCGATCTATTTACGCCATCAAGCGGCATGATCTTCTTTAATAAGCGAGTATCAATATCTTTTGGCATCAGGGGACTAGACGACATTGGAGTTTCAATTGAAGCTGGGCACACACAATTAATATTTAACCCTTTCATTCCATATTCCACAGCAAGAGTTTTTGAAAATGCACTTATTCCTCCTTTTGAGGCACTGTAAGCCGCTGTCCATGCATGCGCTCCTAGCGCTGCTGTAGAAGACACATTCACAATAGCTCCTTTGGATTCAAGCAAAAGTGGCAGGGCATACCTGCACATAAAAAAAGTACCTGTTAAATTTACTTCGAGAATTTGATTCCAATTCTCTATCTCAACTTCATGGGAATTATCAAAACGCAGAATGCCAGCAATATTAATTAATGCATCCAATCTTTTATAATTTTTCTCAAGATCATCAAAAAATTTTTTAGTACTAATAATTGATGAGATATCCACTACATGCTCAGATGAATTATTATTATTTAACATCTGTTTTGTTGCACTAAGATCTTCTTGATTTTTATCTATTAATAAGATTTCTGCTCCCTCAGAGTCCAATCTCAAAGCTGTAGACCTTCCAATACCAGATCCTGCACCAGTTATAACCACAATTTTATTTTTAAATCTTTGCATCTTTTAAGCTTAATTTATAACAAGTGCTGTTCAGCAAAAGATTTTGCCCACTTATAATTAGCCTTTCCATTTGGAGCTCTTTGTACCTCATCTGTAAATATTACAGATTTAGGTAATTTGTATGCAGCAATAATACTGCGTGTTTCTTCAATTAATTCTTCCTCTTTTAGGGCTTTGTTACCAACAGTTGCTACGACCGCAACTATTTTTTGCCCAAATCTTGCATCAGGCAACCCCACTACAAGACAATCAAAAACATCTTTGTTTTTCTTCAATGCTTCTTCGACTTCCTCAGGATAAATTTTTTCGCCTGCTGAGTTAATACAATTACTTCCACGACCTAGCAGCGTAATGCTCCCATCAATCTCGAGTTTTGCATAGTCTCCAGGAAAACTATACCTAACACCGTTCACCTCTTTGAAGGTTTCAGCAGATTTTTTTTCATCTTTATAATATCCAACTGGAACAAGCCCTGAAGTTCCAAGTAAACCAATTTTTTCTGATCCTGGTTCTAATATTTCTCCATCATCAGCAAGAACTATCACGCCAGGGTTTATTGTAAATTTTGCTGTCTCTGAGGGATTATCTCTGGTTGTAATTGAGCTTCCTATCCCTCCCTCAGTGGAACCCATTGTATCCATCAACTTCATATCATGATGCCTTAGCAAGCCATTTTTTACTTCTGAGCTCCACATAACCCCACTTGAAATAATTGCTTGAACAGAGCTAATATCATATGGGTTGCCAGAATCTTCTGCTCTATCTAAAGCATCAAGCATTGGTCTTGCAAAAGCATCTCCGACTATCACAATATTTGTAACATTCTTCTTTTGCACTTGCTTCCATAATTGATCAGGATCAAAACCAAGATTAGACGTTGTAATTACTGTTCCCCCCAAGAGCAATGGGAGAAAAGCACCTAACCACATTCCAGTCCCATGCATCAATGGACATCCGACTAGACTTTTAATAAATTGATCATTGGCTTTAGCCGCCTTTATAGATCCCTCCAAATGATTAAGATCTTCTGGGACATCGTAACCCATGGCTTTTAGAGTTCTAAACAAAAATGTTAGAAATTCCCCTTGCTTATACATTACTCCCTTTGGCATACCAGTTGTCCCGCCTGTATAGAGCATATAAATTGTTTCAGGGTCTCTTTTAATCCTATCCATTGGAGAGTAATCTTCTAAAATCTTTTCATATTTCATACCTTGTTCAAAGTGAGATTTAGTTCCATCAGGCACCTCAATCCAAGCTTTTACATTAGGCAAGGATTTTGCAATTTCATTAATTCTTGAGCTATAACATGCATGGTAAAAAACAGCTTCAGCATCAGAGTTAACTAATAAATAAATAAGCTCTTCTTCTACATACCGGTAATTTACATTAATAGGAACGCCACCAATTTTAAAAATTGCATTTTGACCAATAAGGTACTCATTGCTGTTATTTAAATAAAGTCCTGCTTTAGAATTTGGACGCAAACCCTTAGCTAACAGGGCAGCAGCCATCTTGCTAGATCGTAGGTCATAATCTTTCCATGAAACAATATCTTCCCCACAAATAAGAGCATCATTCTCAGGCACTAAATCGGAAACTAATTCCCATACTGAAGCAAAGTCTAAATTTATCATCTGTTCCCCTTTCCTAAGTGTTGTCCTATTCTTCTTCCGGAAAAAATACAATCAGCTATTGAAAGCCCTGATACATATATATTTGAGCAAACTCCTACGGCTGTTCTACCAGCTGCATATAGCCCTTTTATTTCTGCATTTTCTTGATTTAAAACCTCACCAGTTTCCTCATTAACCATAAGTCCTCCAAGGGTAAGTGTTGTTAGGGGCGCAAGCTTTGAATCGATCGAAATATCCATAATATAAAAAGGGCCATTTAGTTCTTTTATGTCACTTGAGGCCTTACCAAATTCACAAGGTACATCTGATCGAGCTGCTTCATTATATTTTTCTACTTCTTGTGAAAGCATATCTGTTGGTAGGCTATAAACTTTAGCTAAATCTATTAAATTAGCTTTCTTCTTAGCATTGAAGAACATCAGCATCCTTGCCATATCCCTTTGAAAGGGAAGGGATAGCTTGGCTTGTTTTTTTGCTTCCTTATATAAAGTTTCATCAAGTATTAAATAAGCTTTACCACCATTACTCTCACACATAGCATCCCCTAGAGTTGCCCCATAAACCATTTCATTGCAAAACCTCTGACCATTCTTATTTACTACTATTCCTTGAGCAAAAGCTAATGGAGGATTTAAAAATCTCCATGCAGTTACTCTGTCCATATGCTGGGTCTTACCGCCAACACTTTGACCAAGTCGAATTCCTGAGCCTTGGTCATTGGGAGTTCCAAGAGGCATTCCATCATAATATTTTGGTGCATACTCCTTGACCATGGAACGATTAAAAATAAATCCACCTGTAGAGAGACAAACTCCCATTTTAGCTTTGATATATTTAACCTGTCTGTGATTTTGTTCAATTCTTTGTGCTCTTTTAATAAAGAGACCGCCAATTAGTTGTAATAAATTTGAACCCGGATAAGAAGGCGGCAGAAGCATCTGAAGCATTTCTCCACGAGCAGTCAAGGATTTGTGTTTTTTTGCTAATTTTCCTGATGGTAGCATCAGCACTTTCATCCCAACGACCCTTCCTTCAGAACTGATAATAAGTGATCTTGCTTCAGTTTGAGAAAAAATCTTTAAGCCTTTTTTAACAGCAGATTTTTTTAACGGGTAATAAATTGTTCCTCCAACTCCAATAGGCCTGAAGGGGCCTTCTTCATAACCCCTATGTCCCCTGGGAGCAGGCTCTGCTTTCTCCATATAGCTAGGCACCAAAGAATTGTCTGAATGGTACAAAAAATATCCAGCTCCAGGATAGCTGGTTTTAATCTTATAATAAGAGGAATCAAACTGAACTCCATTGTCCATAAGCCATTGCGTATTTTCAGCAGAAGTGTCGCAAAATTTTCTTAATGTAGATTCTTTAACAATGTTAGCAGTTTCTTGAATAAGGTAATTAAACATATTTTCTGGAGAGTCTTTGACGCCTGCAGCAAGTTGAATGGGTGTTCCGCCGCCTGCATAAAACACACCACCACTTTTTGCAGTGGCGCCCCCTCCAGTTGTTTTATCAACTCCAATAACTGTTAAGTGCTGTTCAAGCGCTTCATTTGCAGCCGCAATTCCAGCTCCCCCTAAACCTGCAATAACAAGATCGGCTTCATCGTCCCATGTAAATAAGTTTGGATCAGTGATTATTTGTGGTGGCTCAACCTCAGAGAACCAAAGCTCATCATTCGGATTGATTTCAGTTACCAGCATTTAAGTCCGCAGTCTTACCACCATCTACAACTAAGCTCGCTCCTGTAATAAATGATGCATCAGAGCTCAGCAAAAAAGCTATAGGTTTTGCAAGCTCATTTGGTTCTGCAATTCTTTTGAGGGGTATGGAGTTCACCGTAGACTCCATCAATTTATCATCTGTAATAGCTCTTTCAGTTGCAGGAGTTAGAACAGCTCCGGGAATAACACAATTTGCTCTCACATGCGGAGCTGCTTCAACAGCAGTAGCCCTAGTAAAATTTATTAAGCCAGCTTTGGCAGCACCATAAGCTGACATATAAGCAACACCTTTTAATCCAACAACAGATGCAATATTAACTATGGCTCCTTGTTTTGCTTTTACCATCCAGGGCAAAATTGTTTTGGTCGTAATAAAGACAGCATCTAGATTTGCTTTGAAGTTTGTTTTCCATGCCGACATTTCTAAATCAATTATTTTGCCTGTATGAATAGAGGGAGCATTATTTACCAAGCCATCTATTCTGCCAAAAGTATCAAAAGTATCTCTCAATGACTTTGTAACCTCAGACTCATTGCTTACATCAACATTGTGAGCAATGACGGAAGATGAAACCTTCAAAAGATCTGATTTAGCTTGTTCAAGGCGCTCTTTATTACGACCAGTAATAATCACTTGGGCCCCTTTTTCTAAACAAAGTTGAGCAGTTGCATAGCCTATTCCAGCAGTTGCACCGGTAATATATATAACGCTTTCATTTAAATCTGCGCTCACCATTCCCTCAAACTATGCAATTAAAACTTTATATTTGCTCCTAGAGACAAATACCCATAATCATCCATGTATTTAATGTGATAGGGGTCTGTTTTATGCCCTACTGCAAAACTTAAATTTACATTTCTAAATGAGGATGTATATTCTAGTCGTGTGTTAATTTCTCTACCGCTAGGGCTTAAATTAACTTCAAGCGAATTAAATAATACTTCTTTTTCACGGGTTCTATATATAGGTACATTTAAACCTAGTTCTCCAGACTCGATTCTAATTGGCTGATCAACTGTAAAAATTATTCTATCATTTTCTAGAATGATTGATTGCGCGATATATCCAAGTCCAAATGAAGATGATTCAAGGTTTGAAATTGACTTAATCATACCTTTGTCGTTAGATGCATTAGAGGCAAGACCCCAATACATCGAACCAAATAATTTGCCACCAAGGAAATTAATAGAGTTAGATAGACCAATAAAATTTGTAATTTGATTATTATTTCCATTCAAGGCACCTGATCCGCTTAATCCATTAATCGAGTTATTTTCTTTTAAGATGCCAAATTGAATCGAAGGCAGTTTATTTTTTGGCTGCACTTCAATTAAAGCGACCGTACTAGAATTCGAATCAATAAATATTTCATTTGTATTAAACTTATTTCTTCCGCTTGATACAGCAAATGCTATGTCAAGTTGTGGAATAAATTTTTTAATTGCTCCAAACGATGTGCCTGTGGCTGTGAAGTTCATCCATGGATTATTAAGTTTGGATCTTAAAGAGCTAATGTCCCTTAAATCTTTGTCTTGGAATGCACCCAAAGCCCAGCTTCCATTGATTCCTTGGCTTACAAAAGAATTTTTTTGGTAATTATAAAAAACTAAATAATTATTTTTATCAGCATGAGACTCAAGAAGATGTAAAGGCGTTAAAAGTTCATTATTGAGGTCTTGATAGTGGTATTCAGCAACTTGAAAAAAACTATCTTCTGAATCATGCGTTTGGGTCACAAAATTGCGCATTTCATCCAGTCCATCTAGATTAATAATTTGGTTACGATAATCTGACACTAAGCTATTCAATGAACTTCTGAAAGGAGCATCTAATTCATCAAAAAAGATTACTGATTGATTGGACAAACCATTAGTTATTGCATCACCAAATGATGGGCTGGTAAGCTGAATACTGGTAAAAACTGCTGGTATCATAGGGCCAGAAAGGCTATGAGACATTAATGCGCTTACCGTTCCCACCGGTGCGGTTGCAGCATCTAAGTCTAACAATCCTTGACCATAGATAGACTTGTCTTGGTAAATACCACTTTTATTTGCAGTAGCAAACATTCTATTCACTATTTCAACACTCCCGAGTTGACCTTCAAAATATTCGGCAATTACTGCGAGACCACCAGAAACAAAAGGAGCCGCAAAAGAAGTTCCACCAGCCACAGCAAAACAAGAATTAGTTTCTATGCAATTATTATAATCATCTGAGGTAATGTCACTTTCATAAATTCCAGTATCTGTATCAGAGGTAGGGTATGCCACAGTGATTGCACCTCCTGGGGCAGCAATACAATAATCTTGAGCTACTCCACATCTATTTGAAAAGTCACTTATCTCGCCGCTTTCATCAATTGAAACCACTGCAATGGAGTGGCCTTGTATTTCAGGTATCATATGAGTCATTCCTGCCAAAAGTTCTGGGCTGGAATAATCTACTCCTTGATCTGCATATCCGCCTGCGTTACCTGCAGCCCATACATAAATAGTTTTTTCAGAATCAGGAACTCCGATCTGACTCATTTCTTCAATTGTTTTTGGAAAAGCAAATCTTACCTGAGACTCTGTGTAGTCTATGATATTTCCTGAAAAGCCATAGCTATTATTTACAATATCAACATTTAAGTCGTTGAATATTTCAAACAATTGTTTGAAAAAATTGTCAATCCCAGTGAAATCGGGTGAACTCGAGACATCACCTGAATCATCAACATCTCCTAAATCCACTGGTTCATAATCATCATCTGGCTCAGCTAGTTGAATTGCAACAAATAACACATTTGCATCAAAGGCAACTCCATGCATAGGCGTTGTAGCTGCTTTTCTGAGATCCCCAGCTGCAACTGAAGTAACCATAGTGCCATGCCGCTGTTGTCTAGTATCGGGCGTGTAATTTGAATATGAAAGCTCACTATCGCTAGATAATCTTGATGCATTTATTTCACGATGCGAATCATCTAGACCTGAGTCGGTAATTCCAATTGTAATATTTTTACCAGTTGCGCCTCTTGCATAGGCTGCGGCAGCATTAATAGTAGATAATCCCCATTGACCTGAGTATTCATAGTGGCCTTCAAATTCAATTTTTAATTCATCAAAACTTTGAGTGGGCGCTGGTGGTGGTGTTGGTGGAACTGAAACAGCGGAGGCATTATTAACGTTTGAGCCGCCACCGCCACCGCCACCGCACCCAATAATAATTATCAAAGATAGGGCTAAAGATAATTTTTTATGCATAATAGGTACCAAATATTTTTTAATTTATAGATTATGAATGACAAATATAACGAAGTTTTAGCAAATCTTACAGCCCCAAATCAAACTTTTGCATTTAAAGAAGTGAAGCACAGATCGGGCGTAACCTATCGTGAGTTTGAAAATACCCCTAAAACGTTAGCAAATTTTTTTGAGTTTGGTCTTTTGTTTCCAGAATGGGAATTTATAGTTTTTAATAACGAGAGATATAGTTATCAAGAAATTCATAAAAAAGCAGCTCAAACAGCTAATGCTTTAAAAAATTACGGTGTGAAAAAAGGAGATAGGGTGGCTATTTGTATGGCTAATAATCCTGAATATATCATTTCTTTTATGGCAATAACCTCCATGGGTGCTGTCTGTGTATTGCTTAATTCATGGTGGGTACCAGATGAGGTAGCTTATGGTCTAGAGAACTCAGGAGCAATTGTGTTAATTGGTGATGAGAAGAGATTAAGGGGTTTAGATAAATTTACAGACTTAAAGAAAATTGTAGTAAGACCCACCAGTGATTTAAATAAATGCGTAGATTTTGATAACTTTATCAATAGTGAATCAGACACCTTTAATGAGCCTAGTTTAAACACTCATGATAATGCAACAATTTTTTACACTTCAGGGTCTACTGGCTTTCCTAAAGGCGTCCTCTCAACGCACAGAAATATTCTTGCAACATTATTCAGTTGGGCATTGGTAACTACGTTAAAACGAGAGGTTGAAGATTCAGATGATAATACAGAATCAGAATCTAGTGCAGAGGGGCCAAAACAACAGGCAGCAATATTGCATTGTGTACCTTTATTTCACGTAACAGGAAGTCATTCAGGTTTTTTAATGAGCATCATTGCAGGAAGAAAAATGGTAATGATGTCTAAATGGGATGCCGGATTGGCACTGCAATTAATCCAGGAGGAAAAGATAGGAGCTATAACGGGCGTTCCAACACAGACCTGGGATTTATTGACGCACCCAGATAAAGATAAATATGACCTATCAAGCTTCAAGGAGCTGAGTGGTGGCGGCGCCCCGAGGCCTCCAGAGCACGTAAAAAAATTAAAAGATGGGTTTGATGATGCCGAGCCTTCCATAGGATATGGGCTCACTGAAACTAATGCGGCAGGCACTCTAAACTTGGGTAAAGATTATTTATTGCATCCTGGTAGTTGTGGAAGAGCGATCCCTCCTGTTACGGACGTAGCAATCATTGACGAGAATTGGAATTTTATTGAAGAACCAAAAGCAGTTGGGGAAATCGTTATTAAAAGTCCAGCCAATATGGTGGGTTATTGGATGAATCAAGAGGCCACTGATGAAGTCTTTAATGATGATGGCTGGTTTAAATCTGGAGATCTTGGATATATAGATGATGGCTTCGTTTACATTGTAGATAGGGTTAAAGACATGGTAATCAGAGGTGGAGAAAATATTTCCTGCATTGAGGTTGAGACTGCAATCTACGCACATCCATCAGTTCAGGAAGCAGCTGTATTTGGCATTCCAGAAGAGCGTCTCGGTGAAACTTTGTGTGTGGCTATTTGCCTAAAGCCTTCAATGGGATTGTTAGAACAAGAATTAAAAGATTTTTTACATAACAAACTAGCTGCGTTTAAAATTCCCTCTTTGATGCAAATTGCATACGAGGAACTTCCAAGGGTTGCTTCAGGAAAATTTTCTAAGACACAATTGCGCGACATTTTTGTTTCTATTGAGCAAAATCAATCTTAATAGAATTAACTCTTGTCAGTATTTATTGTATAAAGGGATTTTAAATTATTAAACAATATGTCATCACGCGTTTTAATTATTGAAGATGAGCCAGATATTCGTAAAACCATTGATTACAACCTAAAAAAAGAATCTTTTGATGTTTTGCAGGCTGCATCAATCGCTGAGGGAGAAAAAATTTTAGCCTCAGAAAAGATTGATGTCATTATTCTCGATCTCATGCTTCCAGACGGCTCTGGATTAACCCTTTGTAGAGATATCAAATCTGATCCTAAAACTAAAGATATCCCAGTTATTATTTTAACTGCCAAAACTGAAGAGGTTGATAGGGTGGTAGGCTTTGAATTAGGCGCAGATGATTATGTCACTAAACCCTTCAGTGTTAGAGAATTAATTTTGAGAGTTAAAGCTATTATGAAAAGGGGTGTTTCAATACCAGAAAATATTAAGGAAGCACAAGATACATTTGGAGAACTCACTGTAAATTATGATGAGCATCAAGCCTATATTAATGATCAGGAAATTTCTTTGACCGCATTAGAATTTAAATTGCTTAAACATTTGATCAATAGAAAAGGAAGGGTGCAAACAAGAGATCAATTATTAGAGGATGTTTGGGGATACAGTTCCAATGTTACAACCAGAACTGTTGATACCCACATCAAGCGCTTGAGAGAAAAACTAGGTTTAGTGGGAGATCACATTCAAACCATTCGTGGTGTAGGCTATAGATTTTCTAGAGATCCAAATTAATTAGTATGGGTATTCGAACCCGAATTTTCTTTATTACTCTGTCATGTTTATTCATTGGTATTTCTCTATCATTTATTGTTGCTGAAAGAGATTTATCTATTAAGCTGCAGGCCCAAATTGAAACTGAGCTTTCAAGACAGGCAAAAATTTTAAGGAAATCAATATCTGGATTAATTAATTCTGGCGATTTAATTGAACTAAAAACTCAAGTAGATCAGTATGCTGTTGCCTCTGATTCCAGGATTACCATTATTTTAAAAAATGGTGAAGTGATTGTTGATTCGGATATATCAGCTAGCAGAATTAATAATCTTGACAATCATAGTAATAGACCAGAAATTATTTCAGCATTTACCAATGGTTATGGGTCAAGCAAAAGATTCAGCTCTACCGTTAAGAAGGAGATGTTTTATTTTGCCCTTTTGGATAATGCCTATGGTGAAGGCAGAGTGATCAGAATATCAGTCCCCTATGAAAATTTAGATCAAGTTCTTGCATCATTAGGCAATTCAATCACTCTGATAGTTGTTGTAGGTCTCATAGTGGCGATTTTAGCAAGTGTGCTTGCTGGAGATTACATTCGAGCAAGTTTTGTGGAGTTAGAAAAAGCTGCGGCTGAAATTTCTGCGGGTAGTTATAAGAAAAAAAACTTAGAGTCTCTCCCCACCAAACGCTCAGATGAGATCGGATCCATGGCGAGAAATATATCAACTATATCTTTAAATTTAAAAGATCAAATTTCATTAATTGCCAAACAAAGAGACCAATTTGGTTTGGTCTTAGATGGTTTAGGGGAGGGAATTATGGTGCTCAATGAAGATGGACTAATTACCTTCAGAAATGATCAGATCATGCAAATCCTTGGTTTAGATGAAATTTTAAACAAATCAATTGTTGACTTAAATGTACCTCCTTTAAAACAACTATATAAAAAGGCATTAAAAAAAGGTCAGCATGATGCTGAATTTGAGATAGATACAGATGGTGACGAAACAAGATGGATATTGGCTCATATGAACAAGGCCAAGGCAACCAAGGAATTAATTTTAGTAGTGCATGAAACTACTCAGCTCAGAGAGATGGATTCAATGCGAAGGGACTTTGTTTCAAATTTATCACATGAGCTTAGAACTCCTGTCAGTGTCATTAAAGCAAACTCAGAAACATTATTGGATGGAGCCTTAGATAATCCAAAGGATGCAAAAATATTTTCCAAAGCTATTTTGCATAATGCAGATCGTTTAAGTGAGATGGTAACCTCCTTGATTGATTTATCGCGAATTGAATACGGAGATTTAAAATTCGTAATAGAACCAATTGTTATCAATGAAGTAATTGAAACCGTTATTTCATCATTTAAAACCAAAGCAAAAAGGAAAAATATAGATCTAATATTTAATCGTCAAACAGATATTGAAGTTCAAAGTGATGCCAAGGCAATTGAAAGAGTCTTGAACAACCTTATAGATAATGCATTTAAATATAGTCCTGAAAGTTCAGCAATTGATATTAGAGTCAAGAAGCAGGCTAATTTTCTAAGAATCTCAGTCTTGGATTCTGGCGAAGGCGTTCCAGAGGAAGAGCAAAAATTTGTTTTTAAAAGATTTTATCGTACAGCTAAGGCAAGAGCTAATACCAAGCAAGGGAGCGGACTTGGTCTTGCTATAGTTAGAAACCTTGTAAATAACTTACAAGGTGATGTTGGTGTTGAATCAAGAAAAGAGGGCGGATCTGAGTTTTGGTTTACTCTTCCATTATCCTGATCCTCTCAGAATATTATTTGAACCAAACAATATTTTATAAGCAGAGCATTAATTTGAAATTATTTCTGTCAACAGGAATTTAAGAAATAGTAACTTTGCTGGAATATAGTTCATGGAATAACTTGATAGCAATGGAATCTGAAATTCCCCATTTGGTAGATGTGATTGTTTGAATCTCTAGTTGCTCTGCAATAAATTTAAAAATTTGTAACGCATGATCAATAACGTCAGCTCTATCTGGCGAAAATTTATATTTGTTTATTTTTTCTTCAGTATCAAGTTTTGACAGTCTTTCAGATTTTTTAACAAATTCATTAAGTGACATCTCTTTTGATCCTTGAGAATTTAGAAAGGATCTAATATTGCCTCCGATACCGATTAATCTCTTCTTTGACTTGATTGATTGAAGCCATTCTTCTAGGCGTTGCCATT
>Ga0213863_10000083_pt1 | contig 71655 bp, 58 predicted proteins | sample PICome_8_FD_160128 | JGI IMG/M metagenome (GOLD analysis project Ga0213863, IMG submission 160128) | Coastal seawater microbial communities near Pivers Island, North Carolina, United States - PICO497 | ecosystem: Environmental > Aquatic > Marine > Coastal | place: USA: North Carolina...
GCAGTCTTCCAGCGAGCCAGACGCTCCCGAATGCGCTCTGCTGGCCCGACCAAGGCACAAGCATCAATCAGTTCCTTTGGCACTGCGGCCATGGCTTCGTCTTTTTTGCCGGCAAGATACAGATCCTGAATTTTCACTGCCGCATCGGGATAGCCCAGACGCTTGCAGTAATCGTTGTAGAAATTTTTATCCCGGGCGCCCATGCCGCCAATGTAAAGGGCCATCATGCCGCGAACCGGCACCATGCATTGATCCACATCGTCGCCCATGACGACGGTGACAAAGGGAGCGATCTCAAACTGTGTCAGATCTTTACCGTCAGTCTTGGCGAATCCTTTTTCGATAGGGCCTTGGAATACCGAGTATTGCTCTGGATCCATCCATACCGGGAAGAAGCCATCCGCCACTTCTGCCGACGCGGCAACGCCGTTATCCGTAATGGTTGCAGCAAAAATCGGGATGTCTTCTTCGCAATGCAAAATACTCTTCAGCGGCTTGCCCAAACCAGTGGCACCTTCACCCGTGTAGGGCAAGTTGTACATGCTGCCTTCAAACGTCAGCTCGCCTTCGCGTGCAAAGATATTCTTCATGATCTGGACGTATTCGCGCAAACGGCTCACCGGTTTGCCATAGGGCACTCCATGCCAGCCCTCGACCACCTGAGGACCCGATGCGCCGAGACCACAGATAAACCGGCCACCGGAAAGCTCGGCCAAGCTCATGGCCGTCATGGCAGCCATGGCGGGAGATCGCGCAGGCATCTGCATAATGGCCGTGCCGACCTTCAGGCGTTCGGTTTGCGCCAAAATCCACGCTGCAGGCGTGACCGCATCGGAGCCATAAGCCTCGGCAGTCCAAAGTGAGTCGTACCCTAGATTCTCAGCATGCTTGATGGCGTCCATCGCGATATTAAATTTGCGTCCGGAATATCCGGCTAAAATTCCCAGCTTCATAGAGACCTCTCTCGTTATTGATCGTTTATTGTTCGTTGCGGTGCGCGTTATTAATTCGCTTGGCGGGCACCTAGGTAGCGCATGATGTCCATCGATTCGTACATCCATTCGACCTCAGTTCCCTGATCGCCAGTACGCTCTATGCGCAAACACGGCACCATACTGCGGCCACCACCTTGAAGCAGTTCGCGAAATGCATCGGCATCGCCGTTTATGTCCCGCAGTGGCAGGTCCATTCCCAACTGCTCCACGTAGGCACGCACGCGATAACAGAACCCGCAGGTATCGGATTTATACAGTTGATACTGCTCGCTCATTCTTATTCCTTTTTCTGACGACCGCTTTTTGAAGCGCCAGCAATGGTACGCGCCTCTCAACAATCAGCAAACCTCGATTCGCAAAGAGTGACCGGCCGCGTCGTCGGGCGTAAACTTCGAACATTCAAGCAAGCCCGATGTGAAGGAACGGTAAATATGGCTCCGTCAGCAAAGAAAAATTCATCCGCAAAAAAGGTAGAACTCACCCGCAAACTCATCCTTGGCATTATGGGTGTACTGGTTGCGGGCTTTGTTTTCACCACCCTGTATTTCGGCACGGGTCTTTCTCAAAACACGATTCCGGAGGCAGGAGCCGATTACGAAGTAATCGACAATGTGACACTGGCTCAGCCGGCCCGGTCGCTCACCGTTGAAGAGTACTTTTCTTACGGCTGCATCCACTGCAAGAATTTCGACCCAACCCTAGAAGACTGGCTGACCAGCCTGCCTGAAGACGTCAAGTTTCAGCGCAAGCCGACGGCATTCTCTCGGGCTTGGAGCGTTCTAGCGCAGGGCTACTACGCCCTAGAGAAAGCTGATGCATTGGAAGGCAACCACGAGCAGCTGTTCAAAGGCATTCACAATGGAGGCCGCGTGTTCAGCAGCGGCGAGGCCATTGCTGACTATCTGGATTCCGATGACCTGCCCGCGGCGGATTTCATGCGCGCCTTTAATAGCCGCGACGTGGCCCGTCGATTAAACCGAGCCGAGCAAGACACCCGGCGCGTTGGTATTCGAGCGGTGCCAACCCTCGTCGTCGCCGGCAAATACCGGGTCGGTATGCTCAATGGCGAAGCCCGCGCTCTTGAAGTGGTCGATTATCTGATCGAACAAGAACGCGCACTGATGCAAGGTCAGCCGGCGACCCAATAGCTCAGAAACTGGCCTTGGCGGTGACACCGAATTGACGCGGCGCACCGAGTTGGGTCCAGCGGGTGCTGGTGTAGCCATCTCTCGGGTCGTTAGGGAAGCTGAATCCGCGAACAAAGTAATCCTTGTCCGCTAGGTTTCTGCCCCAAAAGGACAGATCCCAACCGCCCGCTGAGTAACTCAAGGCGCTATGCAACAGGGTGTAACTGGGCGACTGCTCTGCATGTCCTGCAGAAAAATAGTAATCGTCCTTACCGTCCAAATTCACGTTCAAACGCAGCCCGTCAGCCAATTGATAATCTGCCGCGAGGTAAAAATGATAGCTTGGGGCCTGGGCCTGATCTCTGCCATCCAGGTCTTCGCCCGCGCCATTCACGTAGTCCTCGTACTCTGTGTCCAGCAATCCCAAATTTGCCGACAACTGCAAACGGTCTGACGCTTGAAACACGGCCTCTACTTCCAAGCCTTGGTTCACTCCCTTGGCAGCATTGCTTGTGTATTGGATAAACTCAGCGGATTCGTCTTGTCGTACCCGTGTTATCGAGGTCGCTATCTGCACGTCACGACGCTGCATACGAAACAGAGCTGCCGACAATACTAAACGGTCACCCATCAAACTGCCCTTAAACCCTAACTCCATATTCCAGAGCGTTTCAGGATCAAACAGTCGCAGGTCCGCATCCAACGATCCGTCGGTATTAAAGCCACCCGCCTTATAGCCGCGAGTCACACTCGCGTAGAATAGGTGACCTGAGGCTAAGGTACGCTCCAGCAACAGCCGACCGCCCGTCATGTCATCGTCTGGCGCGAACTGCACATCGGCAGAATCCTCATAATCGGACTCGTGTTGCTCCGCGCGCAGGCCGAGGCTGACGCGCCAAGACGAGGTCAGATCCGTTGCCAGCTCACCGTAGAGGGCCACCCGATCTGCCCCATAATCACTGCTAAACAAACCACCGGCATAGGTGTAGTCCCGCGTGAAGTCCACTTCTTTATTCAATACAAACAATCCGAGCACCCAATCGACTTTGCCGTCGAACAGGCCGCGTTTGGGAGCCGACAGCAGGCGCACGTCAGCGGTACGGGTCTCTACGTCGCGCAAATACAAATCTGTAGAGCTGTAGCCGAAGGGATGAAAACCCTCAAAGGTCCAATCTTCGTCGTAGCCGTAGGCGATATCACTGTCCACCCAGCCTAGGGCAACTTCACCGACAACCCCGTCACTCAAAGCACGACGGGCATTAAAGGCCACGTAAGAGGTTTCTTGGGCATCGCGTCCGGGCTGATCCGAGCGGGTGTTGCGGTCGTTGTCCAGGGAAAAGGCATCATAACCGTTGTCCACATCCACACTGCCCACGGCCAACTGCCAGGTTCCCTCATCAAACGTGCCCTGCAGCTTGGCGCGCAGGCTACGTTCATCGCGGGCATTGGTGTCGTCGCGGTTCAGATAGATGTTGTCGATAAAACCATCGTCTTGGTAATGACGTGCGCTGATGCGAAAACCGACCTCACCGGTCACCGCGCCACTGAGCACAGCACCGACACCGCGAGCGCCATAATTGCCGCCATCGATCTGCAGAATGCCCGACCAATCCTCGGTGGCATCCGGCGTCACCACATTAATCAATCCGGCAAGCGCGTTGGCTCCGTAGAGCGTGCCCTGCGGACCACGCAGCACTTCGACCTGCTGCACATCGAACAGCGTCGCCGCACCACCCAAGCCACTCAGGTCAACACCATCCACCAGCAAGCCCACAGATGGATTCAACGGCTCCACGAACTGGCTGCGTTCACCGATGCCTCTGATTTGAATGAATCGGGCTCGGGACGCGCCACTGGTCAGATTGACATTGGCCGCACGAGACAACAGCTCGTCTAGGTGATTGATCAGATCGCCGTTGGCATCAGGATTCAGTACCGACACACTGCCGGGAACCTCCGCCGCTGTTACCGGGCGAAATTCTGCTGTTACGACCACCTCTTCAACCGCATCCGATGCCTGTGTTGCGGCGGTCACTCCAGTGAGCAACAGACCGGCACAGAGCCGTCGCAGACGCGAAGGCACATAGGTAGAGAAAGAAAACACAGCGGCAGGCTTCAACATGTTTGGGCTCCAACATTAATGGGTGCCCAAGGCGGGTGGCGTTATGACCTTCGCAGATTGCGAAAAACGCGTTCCTATTCCTACGCCGGTACAAACCGGATCAGGTTCAAAGGGTCTAACACCGTTACATCAACGGCGTTATCTCAGGCTGACGCCACCCCTTAGGCCGGAGAACCTTAGGATGCTTACATGCCGTTGTCCAGTGAGCATTGAGGAAAGCCTCAAATTTCCGCAAAAAAGTGGCAAAAGCCCCTTTTTCCTATCGGAAAATTTGATGGTATCAATCAAACTGATATCGCACACCGAATTCCAGCTGATCCCATTCGCTTTCAAATCGGGCGTAATGGAAACCAATGGAATAACGCGATCGCCCGAGATGATAACGTCCACCGGCCCGATAGCCCCAGCCTCGATCGGCCCAGTCAACAAAGGTGGCGAGCAGCGAATATTCCACGGCAGTCCCGACTCGCCCCCGTATGCCAAGATCGATCAGGGCACCGGTCTCATCGAGCACATTATGGGTTCCAGCCCCAGCTGCGGGCGCGGAGACATCCAAACGACCGTAATGGACGCCTAAAAGCGCATCCATGCTGTCGGTTACAGCCCCACGCACACCAACCCCGAGACGGTAAAACTCACCATCCGATTCCGGTTCGGTATCCACATCGGTCAGCCTTAAACCCGACGTTACATAGAAAACATCACCAAGGTCGTAACTGCCTTCAAAGCTAAGGCCAATCGAGTCTTCACCTCCGCTTTCACCCACAATACCGTTGACTTCTACGTAACGGTAAGACGAACCGGCTGCCATCAATTCAGTGCTTAACGGCGTCACAAGACCCAAGATCACTCCACATCCGGTCCTCATAAAACGGCCGGCGAACGCATTTCCTCTACACATGACCCAGACTCAAACCTCCCGCGAAGAGCTAACGATGACAATGTCCGCGCATTCCGCCAGACAAGATTCACTCAACGGCTCATCCAGCCGACCAACGGTATATTTAAGCGGTATAAACGCTGAGTTTTCGAGCCAAAACTCGATACCGACAAAAAACGTTGACGAGGTCGGCGAAAATTCGCCACTCTCTTCCCTAGGATCTCAACAGCACACAACCGTTTTTCATGCCCAAAAAAACACAATCCAGTCGTACTCGTTCGGCTTCATCGACCAAGAGAAAACCGCCAAAGGCGAGTTGGTTCGCGCGCGCCCGTCGCTGGGTACTTGGTTTGATGCTCAAGGTGACTTTGTGGATCACGCTGATTGCGGTTTTGGTGTGCACTGGCTATCTCTACTATCTGGATCGCAGCATCAGCAAAACATTTGAAGGGCGACGTTGGTCTGTTCCCGCCCAGGTGTATGCCCAGCCCATGGAGCTCTATGCGGGCAAGCGTTTAACCAACAGTCAACTGCAGGGCGAACTCGTCCGTCTGGGGTATCGCAAAACCAAGGATCTATCGGCCCCGGGCAGTTATCTGCCCATACCCGGTGGCGTGAAGCTGCACCTGAGGTCGTTTGCCTACATGGACGCGGTTCGGCCATCCATGCGCATCACCGTGATGTTTGTGGGCAATCGTCTGCAGCGCATTCTCTACCGCGATCGGAAATTGGATCTGGTGCGGCTAGAGCCGGCGGTTATTGGCAGCTTTTTCCCTTCCCACGGCGAAGATCGCCTGATACTGACACCGGATCAGGTGCCGGATTTGCTGGCCGAGGGATTGAAGGCCGTGGAAGATCGTGAATTCGATGCGCATCAGGGCTTCAGTTTGACCGGTATCGCGCGGGCAGCCTTAGTCAACCTGCGCAGCGGCGAAGCTCAGCAAGGGGGCAGCACCCTCACCCAGCAGCTGGTCAAAAGTTACTTTCTCACCAACGAGCGAACTATCGAACGTAAACTTCGCGAACTCGCGATGTCGATTATCCTAGAACTGCGTTTCACCAAGGAGGATATTCTCACCGCCTACATCAACGAAATTTTTCTCGGTCAAAACGGCGCGCGCGCCATTCACGGCTTTGGTCTGGGTGCGCAGTACTATTTCAACAAACCCCTCAACGAACTGCCGCCCAATCAGATTGCGGCCCTGATCAGCATTATTCGCGGTCCTTCTTACTACAACCCCTTTCGGCATCCGGAGCGCACCCTGCGCAGGCGGAACCGCATCTTAGATACGTTTCTTGCAGACGGACTGATCAGCAATGCCCGGCATCAGGACGCCATCGGGCAACCCTTGGGCGTCGTCTCCAGCCCGAACAGTGGCGGAGCCTATTACCCGGCTTTTATGGATTTGGTGCGAGCAGAACTCAGCGAACGCTATTCAGCCAGCGATCTGCGCACCCAAGGCCTGCGCATTTTTACCACCCTGAAGCCAAGAGAGCAGACAAACGCCCAGCAGGCAGTCAGCACCACACTTCAGGCCATCGAAAAGGAGCGCAACTACGAACCCGGCAGCCTGCAGGCATCCGCCGTGGTCACAGATACCCAAACGGGTGAGGTATTGGCCTTGGTTGGCGGGCGGCAAGGCCGGGTAGACGGATTCAATCGCGCCATCAACGCACGTCGCCCTGTTGGCTCGGTTATCAAACCCCTCATCGTCCTCAGCGCGCTGGAAAATGACTACGAGTGGTCCAGCTTGGTTAACGATCAAGCCATCACGATTACGCCACCCAACGGAGAGACTTGGAGCCCCAGAAACTACGACGGTAAAACGCGGGGTGAACTACCCATCATCAAGGCACTTGCCCTGTCACTGAATCTGGCCACCGTCGACCTCGGCAACCGAGTCGGTTTGAACACCATCCAAGGACGCTTTGCCGATCTGGTGGGCTACGCGCCAAAGAACCGTTACCCCTCTTTTTTTCTAGGGGCCGAAGCCATGTCGCCGCTGCAACTGGCGGAGCTTTATGGCAATTTCGCCAGCGGCGGTTTTCGCACAACGCCCAAGAGCGTTATTGCGGTTCTCGATGAACAGGGCATCCCGTTGTCCCACCACCCGTTTGATGTCACCCAAACCATCGACGTTGACACTGCAGCGAGTCTCAACAGCGGTCTGGAAGTCGTGATGAGGCGAGGCACAGGTCGCAGTTCGCCCTTTGCCCAACAGGGCGTTGCAGGCAAAACCGGCACTTCCAATGACAACCGAGACAGTTGGTTCGCAGGCTTTGATAACAGCCGGCTCAGCATCGTCTGGGTCGGCCGTGATGACAACAAACCCACCGAGTTAACGGGCTCTTCTGGCGCCTTACGTATTTGGAACACGATGACTCGAACCGAAGGCCCAGACCCAATACCACCACCGATTAACGAGAACTTGATCGCAATCGAGTACGATACCGGGCTGCAAGCCACAGCAAATTGCGCCGATGTGGTTGTACTACCGATTCGCCGGCCGGATACTTTGCAAACCAAACCCGGTTGCGGCATCAAAACAAGCTTCGGCAAACGCCTCCGCGCCATTTTTGGTCAGTAATAACCTGTCGAAGAATGTAGAGAACGACTATGAATTCATTGACGCAGTGCGATGTCAGCCCGGTACTGAAGCGTTCGAAAAACCTGCTGGCGAACATGCTCATGGTTTTTGTGATCGTCGGTTGCGCGAGTACTACAGACCAAACGTCCCGGCCAGGGGCATCGAAACAGGATCAGAAGTCGTCAGGCCAGTCCAACCGACCACTGCCGGAAACGCGCGAAAGCAAGGCAAGGCCTAAGGCACCGGCCATTGCCCCGCCGCAAAACAGCGGCGCACAAACACTGCTGGCTCGCGCAAACACCGCTCTAGCCTCAGACCAGCCTGCCACCGCTGTGCTGCTACTGGAGCGGGCAGTGCGAATCGAACCGCGCGAGGCGCTGTTGTGGATACGCCTAAGCCAAGCTCACCTTGGCCAAGGGGATTCGCGGACCGCGTTCCAACATGCACGCAAAGCCATCGCGCTGGCTGGCAGCGAGACCAACAAACGCTCCGCTGCTTGGCTTCAATTGGCGAATGTTTACGAGGCACAGGGCAAGGAAGGCGAGGCCAGACAAATACGCAACCGCTATGGACGCTACAGCGGTTAACAGGAAAAAAGCCATGCTTAAAACTCTGCTAGGAATACATAAGACGGTTAGGTCGCCGCGTAGAAAAAAGATTGGCAATCTTTCCAACATCGGATTATTGGCCGTTGCGGTCGGGATCACGGGCATCTCGGGCTGCGCTACCAACCCCGTCACGGGCAAGAGTGAGCTCAGTCTGGTTTCCGAAAATTGGGAACTGAAGACTGGAGCTCGGCAGTATCTGCCAGCGCGCCAAAGCCAAGGCGGTGACTACGTGGCTGATCCTGAGGTTCAGGCCTATGTGCAAGAGGTCGGGGCTAAGCTTGCCGCAGTCAGCGATCGATCGCTGCCCTACGAATTTGTCGTCATCAACAATTCCACACCCAACGCTTGGGCGCTGCCCGGCGGCAAGATCGCAATCAACCGAGGCCTACTTACTGCCTTGGACAGCGAGGCGGAACTGGCAGCGGTTCTGGGTCACGAGATCGTTCACGCAGCCGCCAAACACAGTGCTCAATCCGTTCAGCGGGGCGCTCTACTGCAAGCGGCGGTGTTGGTTACCGGCGTTGCCACCGCCGATAGCGACTATGGTGAGGTTGCGGCAATCGGTGCCGGCGCGGGCGCTGCCCTGATTAACTCCAAGTACGGACGTAACGCCGAGCGTGAATCGGATCTTTACGGTATGAACTATATGAGTCGCGCAGGCTATAACCCCAATGGCGCGGTAGAACTGCAACAAACTTTCGTTGAGCTGAAAGACAACAAACAGCCGGATTTTCTCCGCGGCCTGTTTGCCAGCCATCCCCCCTCTCAAGAGCGGTTGGTTGCGAATCGAGCTCATGCCAACACGCTGCCCGCTGGTGGCGTTGAAGGCCGCAGCCGGTATCGCCAGGTCATGCAGCGTTTGATCGAAACCCAGCCGGCTTATGAAGCCTACGACGAGGCTCGACAAGCAGTCGCCGACAACCGGTTTAAGGCCGCCAGACGAATGGTGGAACGCGCCATCGACCTGGAACCAAGGGAAGGTCAGTTTTTTGCCTTGCTGGGCGATTTAGACGCTGAGGAACAGGCTTTTACAGCAGCGGAGACTGCATACGATCAAGCCATCCGTTTAAATCCTGACTTTTTCTATGCTCATCTGCGCAGCGGTATTCTCAACGAAAAACGCGGCCGTATTGCCAAGGCCAAAAGCCAATTGAATCGAAGTTTACAGCTGTTAGAGACCGCCCAAGCCTATAACGCACTCGGAGCAATCGCTGAGCGGGAGGGCAAGTTGGAGGAAGCGCAGAACCTCTACGCTAAGGCCGCCGCAGATACCGGGGCAACCGGTCAAACCGCACTCACGTCCTTGGTCTCCTTGCGCAGCAAAGAGGAGCCACAAAGCTTGATCAACCTACGCTGGGGCGCTGGGTCAAGCGGCACAGTTTTGGTGGAGGTATCGAATACGGCGCCGCGGACATTACAGGGTGTCACTCTGCGAATTCGTTTGACCGATCTGCAAGGGAATGTAGATGTTTATACCCAACGCGTCAGTAGCATACCTGCCAATCGAGCACTGCAAATAGACACTCGGCTGAATCCGGGGACAGGCCAAGTCGCTGTCAGCGTGCTGAGCATCGACTCCGTGACGCTCTAGGGCGCAGCCGCTCTAACGTCAGATTCCTTGCAGATCTGCCACCCGGTCGGTGTCTCTTTGCAAGGTCTTAGCCGCCTGATAGTAGTGATAGGCACACCATAGATTCATCAGACTAAACACCATGAGCGAATAACGAAGAGATTCGGCACCATGCTCGGCGGCAAAAATGTCGCTCAATATGCCGACTCCCTGTGGCCCCAAACCCATACCGATAATGTTGAGCAAGAATAGGCAAATGGCAGCGGCAACCGAGCGCATTTGCACTGGCACCAGCTGCTGAATCATGGCGAACGTAGGCGCCAGATAGAAGCCACCAAAAAATGCAGGAATCAGATAAACCAAAAGCGCTGAAGTCAGGTCAGTTAACCAGAAAAAACACACCAAAAACGGCACCAAACCACCCTTCCCGACAGCGACAATCCAAGCCAGCCAGCGAGGATCTCGCTTGGCTAAGTGGTCCGCCAACCGGCCCGCAGTAAAAGTGCCAATACCACCCACAATGCCCGCCATTAACGCAAGGGTCAGACCCGTTTCACTCTGACTCAGCCCGTGAGAACGTACAAAAAAAGCCGGTAACCACAGGGTCATCCCGTAGCCTACGAAACCCGCTAAGGCGGAACCAAAAACCACATGTCGGGTCGCCGGAGTTTGCAGCATGGTTTTCCATACTTCGCCGAGGCCCGGCGCTTCGGTACGACCTTGTTTGGCTTCCTCAGACGCTCCGCGTGGGGGTTCGATCAGCGTAAAGCGCACCAGCAGCGCAATCAGGATGCCCGGTAAACCCACCACAATAAACGTAGTGCGCCAGCCCCAATGCTCGCTCATCCACCCGCCGCCTAAGTAGGCGATCAGCAAACCCAAGTTAATACCCATGGCGAAAATGCCCATGGCCGTTGCGCGCTGGCGTTGGGGAAACAGATCGGAAATCATCGAATGGGACGGCGGGCTGGAACCCGCTTCGCCAATGCCGACGCCAATACGAGCCAATGCCAGCTGGCTGTAGCTGCCGACGTAGGCGCAGGCCACGGTCATGCCTGACCAGATCGTGGTCGCCAACGCTATGATATTCCGGCGATTGGTACGATCTGCCAACATGGCGATTGGCATACCCAAGGTGGCATAAAAAATGGCAAAGGTAAGGCCAATTAAAAAGCCCATTTGAGTGTCGCTGGCACCCAGCTCTAACTTAATGGGCTCGAGCAGAATCCCCATGATCTGACGGTCCACATGGCTGGAGCAATACACCAGAACCAAGATCGCCAGCGCATACCAGCGATACCATTCGGTCTGCATCAAGCTATCGACGCGCGCCTGTTTCTTGTCAGCCGCAGTATTCAAGCTGCTATCTGCTGTTGCACCAGTCGGGGCCGATGACTTGTTTGTCGGTTCGCTAGACAAAATTTTTCTCCCCTTAAAATTTTATCGTGGTTGGGTAGCCTCAGGCCATCGCGCGATATAACGCCTCTCGGTCACGCTCGAAGCGGCGCCCAGCAAAATAGAACAGCGGAATCGCGATCAGCGACAACGCCGTGAACACCAGCAAGGTCACCGTATACGGTTCAGGTATGTTCTCAGCGATCATCCAGTCAACAAAAATTCCGCCGCCGGTAACGCCTAGCCCCAGGCCAAAAAAGTTCAACGACAGAATGTAAAACGCGACCACCGTGCCACGAATCTGCGGTGGCACCAGTTCTTGAACCGTGGCAAACGTCGGGCCATAGAAGCAACCGAGCTGAAAGTAGCCAATGAAAATACCGAACAGGAAGAACATAGATGTCGGTTCGACGATCCGGTAGTAAAGAGAGATCGGAGTCAGGATCAGCATGATCCAAAACAAGAACATTGGTCGGCCCATGCCGGTTCTGCGCAAGAACATATCGCCACCCGCACCGCCGAAAAGGTTACCAGCGATGCCACCAGCAAAGGCCAACCAGCCACTAAGCTCGGCAATTTCCGTACGATCAAAGCCTCGCTCCTGAACAAACCAAAGCTGTTCAAAGGTCGCTGCCCCCAGAACAAAATGGAAAGCAACGCCGCCGAGAACGGTCATCAACAAGGCCGGAGACCGTTTGAATGCTGCGACCAAAATCGCCAGCATTTCCTTCACGGATGGCCGCTCGATGGCCGCGGCCTCAGTTTCTGCTTGCCTCTTTTGCGCTTCCACTTCATGACGCCGAGGCGTTTCTTTCATAAAAAACATGATCGCCGCGAGCACCAAACCCAGGCCACCCAACGCATAGAAGCATCCACGCCAACCCAGTACCGGTTCCAAGTAGGCAACGACAAACAGGCTCATCGCGACGCCAATGGGCACGCCCATGTAATACACGCCTGAGGCGAAACCCAGACGACTGGAGGGAAATCGGTCTGCCAGCAGCGACATGGCTGTCGGCGTCATGATGGATTCGCCCACACCAATAAAAAGGCGTGGTATAGCCAGACTGACAAAGCCCTTGGCCATGCCGGACAGCGCCGTCAGCGCGCTCCACAGCGCCAGACCCGCAGCAATGAGGCGGGTTCGATTCACCCGATCTGCAAGCACGCCCATAAACACTCCGGCCACGGAGTAGAAAAAGATAAAGATCAGTCCAGTGAGCAAACCGAATTGCGTATTGGTCAGACCCAAGTCGGGAACAATCCAGTTGGCGAAACTGGCCAGTAATTGGCGGTCAACGAAGTTCATTACATTCAGCAACGTCAAAAACATCAAAAACCCGTAGTCACGGGCTGACGCGCCCTGATCTTCCTCAACCATCCCCTTCCCCCAGAATCGTTAGATCCTCAAGACTAGGTTAACTGAGCAATTCGATCCAGTGCATAACTGGCGTCTTAGTGCCGTCTGCTAGATGTGTCTGACACCCCACATTCGCGGTGGCGATCAGATCCGGCTGATGAAATTGCAGGGCCTGCAGCTTGTTCTGCCGAAGCTGATCAGACCAGACAGGCTGCAAAACCGAATAGGTTCCCGCCGAGCCGCAGCATAGGTGGGCATCGGCCACCGGGAGCAATTCGTAGCCTGCCGCTACCAAGAGTCTTTCCACGAGACCCTCTAACTGCTGACCGTGTTGTAAACTGCAAGGCGGGTGCCAGGCCACGCGCTTACCGGGAAATTTGGCCGTCAATGTTGCTTCTAAACCGCCGAGATACTCACTGACATCGAGCGTCGCTTCGGCAACCCTTGCCGCCCGCTCGGCGTACGCCGGATCTGCTGCCATCAAACTGCCATAGTCTTTCACCGTTACGCCGCAACCCGATGCCGTGGACACAATGGCGTTCACTTGATCCAGAAGTGGGAAGAGCGCTTCAACGTTGTTACGCACGGCATCCAGCGTTTTGGCCTCGTCGCCCAAATGCAGGTCGAGAGACCCACAGCAGCCCTCGCGAGGCGCGGTGATGACACCAATGTCCAGGTCGGCGAGTAACGTCTGAAGCGATTCGTTAACCTCGCCCGTGGTCACCTGCTGGGCACAGCCCTGCAGCAACAGCACCCGCTGAGTACCCTGAGTACTGCCGGCAAGGCCTTGGGTTACCGAGTCCGGCACCTGAGACGCCAGTGCTCGAGGCAGCAGAAAGCGAACATACTTGCCAATACGCGACAACAATCGCAGCCGGCGCGCATCGGGCACCAACCATTGTAAGAGCCGGCGCAGTACACCTTGACGACCCAAGCGGCGCGGGCCGATTTGAATACGAGCGATATCCGCAAGCTCACCGTACGCAACCCCGGAAGGACAGGTTGTTTCGCAAGCGCGGCAGGTCAGGCAGCGATCCAAGTGCTGGGTCACACGTTCAGGGCTTGCCGCGCCTTCGAAGAGTTCTTTGATCAGATAGATACGGCCGCGCGGGCCATCCAACTCATCGCCTGAAAGCTGATACGTTGGGCAGGTGGCATTGCAAAATCCGCAGTGCACGCAACTGCGAAGGATCTCGTTAGCCCGCCGGCCACGATCGGTTGCAATAAATTCCGCAGGCAGCTGAGTTTGCATCAGGCGTCTACCGCAGCGATGCCAAGGGGACTGGCAAAGACACCGCGAGGATCAAAGGCTTTGGCCAGCTGACTCATGATCTGGCGCTGCATGGCAGCAATGGGCATTGACTCGCCAATTGCCCAGCACCATCCCCCAACGGCCTTACTGTACTCGCCCACCTGAGCCGCATCGTCGTGATACATCCAGCGCAGCCCGCCTCCCCACATGATCAGCGCGTCTTTGTCGGGATCAGTCAAAAAATCGGGCATGGTTGCGGCTAGTGGCGTGACAACCCGCCATAGCCTATGTGATGACGAGTCGGAATTCGGCCGCTGAAAAAATGGATGTTCATGGTCTTTCAGTTGCTGCCATAGCTGAGGCTCTGCTTGCCGCTGATGCAGGCCTCGATCAGCCAATGCCTGACAGGCTGCCGCCACGCCGCTTTGATTACCGGCAAGACGCAAACAGAAATCACCACCTTGCCAGTAGCTTGCCGTAATCGGCAGATTGCGCTGACCGAGCTGTGCACAAAGCGATAACGATTGATCCACTGACAATGACGCCCCAACCGTACACTCCTCGGCAACAGTCGGCTGCACTCTTAGGCTAATAACCGACATAACACCCAGCGCGCCCCAGGCACCGGACTGCAGTCGCGATACGTCATAACCCGCCACATTCTTCATCACCTGACCACCGAACTTGAGGTATTCGCCTGCGCCATTGATCAGCTCGACGCCCAAAACAGCGTCTCGAACTGCGCCAAGCCAGGGCCGACCCGGACCGCTCAAACCACACGCTACCGCGCCGCCTAAGGTGCCGCTGCCTCGGGTGCCGTCGCCAGCACCGAGTTGGGGTGGCTCACAAGACAGCTGCTGTTGCCGCTTGGCTAAGACCGCATTGATCTCGGCTAACGACGTGCCACTGCGGGCGGTGATCACCAGTTCTTCTGGTTCGTATTGCAAAATGCCCGAATGCTCGTCAAGGGCCAACACGCCATCGCTCGACGAGACAGGCAGCCAACTGCTCTTGCTTGCGTGACCCTGAATGGCTAAACGCTGCTGAGTTTCATTCGCGGATTTAATTTGCTCGATCAGCAAGCCGTTTTGATCAGACGGCATTAGAAACGTTCCAGTTCTGGAAATGGCAGTCGGCCTTTATGCACGTGCATACCACCCAACTCGCCGCAACGGGTCAGCGTCGGAATCCCTTTTCCGGGATTCAACAATGCCTGTGGATCCAAGGCGGCCTTCAACCGAAAAAACTGCGCCAGTTCCTCACTGGTGAACTGCACGCACATGGTGTCCAGCTTTTCGACGCCAACACCGTGTTCACCGGTCACCGTGCCACCTGCGGCGACACAGGCTTCCAAAATTTTTGCCCCCATGGCCATGGCTTTGTCTGTTTGACCCGGCACATTGGCATCAAACAAGATCAGCGGATGTAAATTGCCGTCCGCAGCATGGAACACATTAGCCACCGCCAAGCCAAAGGTTTGGGAAATCACGTCTATTTCTGAGAGCACTGTGGGCAATGTTTTGCGCGGAATCGTACCATCCATACAGAGGTAATCCGGGGACAGACGGCCCACGGCCGGAAACGCTGACTTACGTCCTTTCCACAGTCGCGCCTGCTGAGACGCGTCGTGGGCCTCGTCAATCCGATAGGCGCCATGAGTGCGCAGCAGTTCGGTAACCTGATCGTTCAGCGTTGCCAGTTCAGCATCGGCTCCATCGAGTTCAATAATCAAAATGGCTTCGGCATCCAGCGGGTACCCGGCCTTGGCAAAGGCCTCCGCTGCCTGCACAGCCATCTTGTCCATCATTTCCATGCCTGCGGGTATGATACCGGCAGCGATGATAGCCGCCACTGCGTTGCCTGCATCCACAACGTGCGAGAAGGCAGCAAGAAGGACGGTCTTCGTTTCCGGCGATGGCAACAACGCCACGGTGACTTCGGTGACGATGCCCAGCATGCCTTCGGAACCGCACAGCAACGCAAGTAAGTCGGGGCCGGGATTGTCGTAAACAGCACCACCCAGTTCGACGATCTCGCCGCCGGCAGTCACCATGCGCACCCCCAGCACGTTGTTTACCGTCAAACCATATTTTAGGCAGTGCACGCCCCCCGCATTCTCGGCAACGTTGCCACCGATACTGCAGGCGATTTGTGATGAAGGATCTGGCGCATAGTACAAACCGTGTCGTTCGGCCGCTTGGGTAATGGCCAAATTCCGCACGCCCGGCTGCACCCGCGCAACCCTATTTTCTGGATCCACGGTCAAAATCTCGGACATCTTAGACAGGCCCAACACGACGCCATGCTGATGAGGCCTGGCACCACCAGATAAACCCGTGCCAGCGCCGCGCGCAATGACAGGCACCCCGTGCTCTGCACAGCAGACAACGATAGCGGCAACCTGTTCCTCGGTTTCGGGCAAGGCGACAACCCAAGGCATTTCACGAATGGCGGTGAGCCCGTCGGTCTCATAAGGACGCAATCCTGCCGCGTCCGTAATGACACAATCGTCCGGCAACAACTCCAGCAGACGATCGAGAACTGCGCGGTGGGCGGCGCTGTGTTGGGTCAGCACATTGCTGCCTTGCTCTGCCACTGGTTTTGCCATCTTTTTCATATCCATATTATGCAGTAGCCGCGAACGCTTAGGCAGTCATCACAACCACCCGCTAACGCCAAGACTGGGACAATAGTGTATCCACTCACCGAACCTTCTATAGTCTCTTATTGTCACTTTTTCGAGAGTTTCCCATGAGCATTGAACAACGTTTGATCGATCTCGGACTGGAATTGCCCCAGCCCATGAACACCGACACCCTACCCTTCGATCTGATCAGAGCAGACGGCAATCGCCTGTACCTGTCCGGACACGTGTCGACAGATTTAACGGGCAAGGTCAGCCAACCTTTTGGTAAGGTCGGTGCTGACGTTAGTGAAGACGAGGCCTATCGCATCGCCGCCCGTATTGCCTTGGGATTATGCGCTAGCATTAAAGCCCACATAGGAGATCTGGATCGAGTCGACAAGTGGTTACGTATATTCGGGATGGTGAACGCCGCACCCGGCTTCACCAACATACCCGCCGTGATCAATGGTTGTTCCGATACCGTGCTTGCCGTCTTTGGCAAAGACGTCGGAGCCCATGCGCGCAGCGCGGTGGGTATGGCCGAACTGCCCTTTAGTGTCCCTGTAGAAATTGAAGCCGAAGTGAGAATCCGATCATGAACCAGCGAATAGTCAACGCCCGCATTGTTAACGAAGGCACCATTACCGAAGGTGATCTAGTCATTGAGGGCGAGCGCATCAAGGGTATCAACGTATCCGCACCTGCCGATGCCACCGTGTTCGACGCCAAGGGTGCCTATCTGATACCTGGCATGATCGACGATCAGGTGCACTTTCGTGAGCCCGGTTTCGAACACAAGGGCAACATTCGCACCGAATCTGCGGCGGCGGTCGCTGGCGGCATCACCAGTTACATGGAAATGCCTAACTGCAATCCGCTTACCATTTCCCAGAGCGCCTTAATCGACAAGCGTGAGCGTGCCGCTAATTGCTCTGCCGCTAACTACGGATTTTACCTTGGAGCGACCAACGACAATCTGGAGGCCGTCAAAAGCGTCGATCCAAGTTTGACCTGCGGCGTGAAGATTTTTATGGGTGCCAGCACCGGCAACATGTTGGTGGATGACCAAACGACCTTAGAAGGCATTTTTGCCGCCACAGACTTGCTTGTCGCCACCCATTGCGAGAACACACCCATGATTTTGCAGGCAGAGGCAGAAGCCGCAGCCAAGTGGGGCGAAGACATTCCATTTCATGAACACCCAAACATCCGCTCGGAAGACGCCTGCTACGCCTCCAGCTCGCTCGCTGTTGGCTTGGCCAAAAAGTACGGTACCAAGCTACACGTATTGCACCTGACCACCGCCAAAGAAATGGAGCTCTTCGACGTTGGGCCACTGGAGAACAAACGTATTACTGCGGAAGCTTGTGTACATCACCTGTTTTTCAGCGCAGACGACTACGCGGAACGCGGCGCATTCATCAAGTGCAATCCAGCGATCAAGACCGCTGCTGACCAGGCAGCGTTGCTTAAGGCTGTAGCCGAAGATCGTATCGACGTCATCGCCACCGATCACGCACCCCACACGCTGGAGGAAAAAAGTCGCAAGTACGCTGGTGCCCCAGCTGGCCTACCGCTGGTCCAGCACGCTCTGGTATCACTGATGGAGCGCGTTGAGGACGGAACCTTTAGCATCGAACACATGGTTCGAAAGACTTCCCACGCGCCTGCCATTCTTTATCAGGTTGCTGAACGGGGCTTTCTGCGCGAGGGGTATTTCGCTGATTTCACGTTGATCGCGCCCAACACATCGAGGGAAGACGAGCCGGTGCTCAGCAAGTGCGGGTGGAGTCCGTTTTCCGGCTATGCGTTCAAGCATCGCATTGCAGGCACCTGGGTGAACGGCCATCAACGCTATGACGGCCAGCAGGTCGTCGAGGGCCCCTATGGCCAAGCATTGGCGTATCAACGCTAGGGTCAAAACCGGCGAATTTGGAGGGAAAAATGAACAAATGGAAAATCGCAGGCATCAGCCTGGCTGGACTGGTCGTCGCAGGCTGGGCGTTCGTCAATAGCCCGCTCATGATGGCAGCAATGTTTTATTTCATCGCGCCAAGCCAAAGCTTTGCCGAGGATCAACGACATGCAGCCCCGGATTACACCAACCCCGACTATTGGGCAGCGCGACCGGACATGCAGGATTCGGCCGATGTGCAGCCCAACGGGTTTTCTGCTGGTGCAGGTGCTCGCGCAAATGTTGCGGTTTTTTTCGTTCATCCCACCACCTATGTGCGGAGCGACCATTGGAACCAGCCGCTGGATCACGGGGCAACCAATAACAGAACCGACGATACCGTCATGCGCGATCAAGCCAGCGTGTTCAACGGCTGTTGTGATGTTTACGCCCCGCGCTATCGGCAAGCGACCCTATTCAGCTTCAGCGATACCAGCGAAGCCCAAAATGGCCAACAAGCATTGGCACTCGCTTACCGCGATGTGGCCGCAGCGTTCGACCAGTTCTTATACGAAAATCCAGAGCGACCCATCATTCTGGCCGGCCACAGCCAGGGCAGTCACCACCTCGACAAACTGATTGAGGAACGTGTAGTCGGAACCGACATTGAGCAACGACTCGTGACCGCCTACCCCATCGGTTTTTCCGTAGACACCAGCAACGGGTTACCCGTTTGCGAGCGTGCGAGCCAAACCGGCTGCCAGGTCACTTGGAATACAAACGCCTCCGGAGCCACCGTGGTGTTGGCTCAGCCCGGAGACATCTGTGTGAACCCGCTGACTTGGACTACCGACGCGGTGCTCGCAGGTCACGAAGCGAACTTAGGCAGCGTAACCTTCGGGGCATTGGGTGATATCGAACCCGGAGTGGCTGATGCAAGATGCCAAGACAGCCAGCTAATTGTCAGCGAAGTGCGTTCACCTAACTACGACTTCATGCCCTTTGGTGAGGGCAACTATCACATCTATGACTACAGTTTTTATCACATGAATTTGCGCCAGAACGTGCAAGCGCGAGTCGATGCCTTTTTGGCGGCGCAAGCCCAGAGAGCCCCAGCTATGCCACACTGATCCATTGGGTACATTTGGATCAGGGGAAAATTGGGCATCATCAATATTCTTACGCTTATGAAGAGACAAACACATTTATGACCATCAAGCAGCAAGCGGTAGCGAGAGCGATGATTGCCGGACTGGGTTTGGCCATCCTGGCCGCGGTTTTAGCGATAATCGTCAACCCTTTTGCCTATACCGAGGGTCTGTCGCTGGCCGATCGTCTAACGACTGGTCTAAATTCCGCCCTGATACCGATAAGCTTTCTCGCCATCGCCATCGGACGTTTGGCCAAACATCGTTTTTTCAGCCCTGAAGACATCGACGGTGCCGGCCTTTCCAAGAGCAGCGACAGGGCCAAGCTGTTGCAAGCGCTGCTGCAAAACACACTGGAACAAAGTGTCTTGGCCACAGCCGTTTATCTGGCGGCATCTATTGCGTTGCCTGCACCTTGGCTGTCCGTTGTTCCGGTGGCGGCCATATTGCACGGCCTCGGACGAGCACTGTTTTTCTGGGGTTACGAGAAAGGCGCTGGCGGCCGGGCTTTTGGTTTTACGCTGTGCTTCTATCCGACGCTGGTGATGCTGGTAATCGTTGCCGGCCATATGACTCGCACTGCACTATGCTAGCGTCATCCGACGCTATGCAGCCTCAAACCGCCGATTCGCCCTTGGCCAGTTGCGGCGTGGATTCCGACAAATTCTGCTTCAAAAATGCCAGCAACGCTTCCGCAAAGATCTTGCGGTTGGCTTGTCGCGAGAGGTAGTGATCGCCTTTGGGCAACTCTACCAATTGAACCGCCTTACCTTTTGTCTTCAGCGCTTTGTGCATTCGCCCAGTCTGTCGGGGATTCACGACAGAATCTTCACTCGAAACCGCTAGCATCAACGGCGTCTGTATCCGTTGGGCATGGTTAACAGGCGAGTTTTCTCGCAAATTCTTACGATCTGAGACGCGACCGATGTGACGAGCCAAAAAAGAACCTCCAATGTATCTGCGCATTTCGGAAACGAGGGAGTAAAGGTCACTGACCCCGTTGAGGCTGACCGCACACCGAAACAGCTTAGGTTCTTTCACCACACTCATCATGGATGCGTATCCACCGAATCTGGCACCGACCACACACAAGCGACTCGTATCGGCCAAGCCCTTGGATGACAGCCACTCCGCCCCATCGATCACATCGTTTATCATTACCCCGCCCCATTGATTACGACCCGCTTTTTCGAAAGCGACCCCGTAGCCGGTTGAACCACGAAAATTCATCTGCAGAATTCCTTAACCCGCGTTGGCCAGCATTTGCGCCATCCAGTCGAAGCGCCGGAAGTCACGCGCATGGGGGCCTCCGTGCGGGAAGACCACAAAGGGCAGCGATTTGGCTGTGTCAGGCGTGAGACCACGAGGCAGGGTCAGGTACGCCGGTATCTCCGCCCCGTCTCTGGATGAATAAGCCACCGAATACACCTCGGCGAGGTTGGACGCATTCAGACCGGGATACTGATGGCGAAACGCTGCCAGTGCTCGCTTTGCGGCGTCGTACAGATACAGCGCGCCGGGATTCAAGGGTGAGTTGACGCCAAAGACCGCCCGCGATAAATCGTCTGTGGTACTTTGCAAACTCACCCATGCGTCGGGGAAGGCTTCGTTCAATGCTGCGTGAATTTCTTTCAGTTCGGGGTCGAAAATCAGCGGTTGTTCAGATTCGTCTTGGTACCGCACCATGACCACCTCTTCGCCCTTGAAATCCATAAGCACGGTCGCAACCTCACTGGTGTTGGCAGCAAACAACACGCTTTCCTCGCCACTGGACACATCATACTCATACACATGACGCAGGCCGGGGTCGTCTATCGCTTCCTGGGATTGCGGTAGCATCAGAATGTAATATCGGTTGGGATTCTTCGTGGGCTTCGCCAGCACACGGGCCTCCCGATCCAACAATCCGCTGACATCGTGCCAATTGCCCTGGGCATCCTTGAGCTTCAGCACACCGCTCTGCTGATCGCCAGTAAATCCGTGGCCAACCCTAACGCTGCCTTGCCGATCCATCTCCCAGCTGAAGATGTCTTTCTGTGGAGCTTGAACCGGTTGGTTCGGCAAGCGCTGAGGCGCGCCACGCACCGCGTAAACACCCCGGATTTTTGGGTTTGAACCCTTCGCGCCCATCAGATAAAACGTGCGGGCTGATCGTAACTTCGGCCCAAAATCGCGTCTTGAACCTGAGCGAACCCAGGGTTCCGTTGACGTTTGAAAAGATCCCGAGCCTTGCGTGTTTTCAAATCCAGCAACATCGTTCGACCGATCATGAAACGAGTCGCGCCGAAACCTTCAGGACGCGAAAAGCTCACCAGTAATGCGTGGTCACTGACCCAAAGCGTCTTACGTATGTCCCAGCGATCGCCACCGCCTAACAAAAAGGGTTCCGCATCGCTGTTGATTGAGTTGACCAACAAACCCAATTTGCCGTTCGTCGTTACTCGTGAGGCTAGATAATGGCCCGAGGGCGAAATTTGCGGGTCGGCGTATTGGGGCAACCGGTAGAACGCGCTGGCAGGCGGCGAGGCCGCCGCAGCTTCACCACGAGTTTGTGCTTCTGCGATATGGGTATAGCCCAACAGCATCAGACTGAGCAGAGCGAAATAACATAGGACCAAGGCGATGCGCGAAACGAGAGGCCTTTGCCCAAACAACAACAGACTTCTTCTCATGATGAAACCAACCCACTTACTGCTTATGGTAAGCGAGAGTGGTACTCGCACGCTGGCCAGCACAGAGGTCAGGCCTAAACGGTAGCAATTTCCCGACGAAGTGTTGTTTCGAGACCGGTGGTCGATAGCCGGATCAGACTCGTTAGGTGGGAGCCTTCACGGCGAGGTTACTTTGGGGAGCCGTTGCTTGGCGCCCTCGACGACATAGGCGACCACAACGCCGTCACGAACATCGGCATTAATCCGCCCGCGAATAAAGTCAAACGTCACCATCTGACTGACCCCGTCACGGGTCACGACACGAAAAGGGGTATCACGGTCTCGCGCCAAGTCACGCGCCTGGGATTCGCTCAAACCAACGTAATCTTGCAAAACCGCCTTCGTGTCTTCAACGGGCGGAGGCGGCTGTACCTTCACGCCCGGTTCAGCACAGCCACCAAGCAGCATTGCCCACCCCACCAAGAACGCTCGTACAGTCACGCCAAAGGACAGGTTGCGAGCGTGAGGCATTACGCGCTGGTTCATCACACCCCCCTGAGCGAGCCGCGTTACAGATACTGCTGGGACATGGAGCCCAGCACCTCGAAGAACTCCTGTCGCACCTCGGCGATAATCTCGGCCACAGGCCGCACAGAATCAATGCGTCCAGCCACCTGACCGGTAAGCGCAATACTGGCTTCCATATCGCCGCCAAAGTACAGATCCGTCGCGGTACCAAATTCGCCCATGACATTTTCTGTGGAGAATTCCAGACGGCTGGTTTTTTCTGTGCGAATGGCCCGCAACGCTGGCGAATGAGCCCGATTCAAAAAGACGGTGTCGGTTTCCGCCGCATTCACAATGGCATTTTTCCAGTTCTCGTGCACCGGCGATTCCGCAGCAGACACCATACGAGTGCCCATCTGCACCGCTTCCGCGCCCAAGGCGAAGGCCGCCGCCATGGTAGCGCCATCGAGGAACCCGCCTGCAGCGATGATGGGCACATCGACTTTTGAACGAATCAAGGGCAACAAAACCATGGTGGACACGTCACGCGGATTCTTAAACCCGCCGCCCTCGCCGCCTTCCACGATCAGTCCGTCCACACCACATTCCACCGCTTTCAGCGCCGCGCCCAAACTCGGTACCACGTGAAATACGGTCAGTCCCGCTGACTTCAACTGCTCGGTGTATCGCTCGGGGTTGCCTGCAGACGTGGTGACGAATTTCACCCCTTGGTCGATGATGAAATTCACAATCCCCGGATCACGAACAAAGGCTTGGGCGACATTGACGCCAAAGGGTTTGTCCGTCAGTTGACGCATCTTGAGTATCTCTTCGCGAATCGCGTCCAACTCCCCAGAGGACGTCTCAATAATGCCCAGCCCACCGGCATTGGACACCGCGGATGCTAACTGAGACCGAGCGATCCAGCCCATGGGCGCTTGAACGATGGGGGTCTCCACACCGAGCAACTGAGTAACGCGGTTATTAAATTCCATCTAGCATCTCCAAATTCAGTACCTTGTGCCGCTATTCAACAACAAGATCCACCATAAGCTCTACCAAGGCCTGCAAATCGTAGGTTGGCACTGGGTCTCCTGTACTGGCGAGATCACCTGAAGCGGAAGAACAACTGTTGCGACCGGTGCAGGTATTCGGGAAATTGAGAGTATCGCCATCAAGGTTCAACACATAACCCTGATTTGCAAAGTGCTGATACTTCGTCAAAACAACCACCACAATGTCATGCTCTGCCCAAACCAATATGCGCTGCCCGTTGAGACCAATGGCAGATTTCACGTCACCGCGCACGGGACTGCCGAAGTACGCCTCGTTCATCGCCCACCACTGATAGCCGTAGAATCCAACGGGACTCAAACTGGCCGACACATAGCTCTCGGGCACCACTTGCGTCTCCTGCCAACGCCCATCCCGCGCGAACATCAAACCAAAGCGCAGAAAGTCATCGGGGCGCATGTCGATGCAGCAGTAGCTCATGGGCTGGGTGCCGGTGGCGTCGAACCATAAACCCACATTGGCTGGATCAATACCTATCGGGCGCAGAATTTTTTCAGTGAGGTAACTGTGAGCATCCATTCCCGTCGCTCGTCGCAAGAGCGGTTCAAAGAGCTGAGAATTAGCATTCGAATAAGAGAACTGGGCACCCGGTGCCGTTACCAACGTATTGGCCAAGGCATGAGCGGTTTGATCGCCACTGAAAAAAACGTCGGTATTTGCGGCCAAACCAGAACGCATGCGCAGAATTTGCTCGACGGTAATCTCTTCCTTATCGGTGTCGACGAACTCCGTCAGCACCGTACTGGCCTTTTGAGTCACCGAAGAGAAGTGTCCTTCTTCAATGGCCACCCCCATGGCGGCGCTGTAGAAACTCTTTGCCACAGACCAACTGGTGCCGAGACTGTCGGCATCAAAGCCGTCAGCGTAGCGCTCACCCACCACGTAACCGTCCTTGCTCACTAGAGCAGACTGGGTAGCAGCATCGAAAAAGAGATGATCAAGAATCGCGTCAACATCGGCTTGAGACACATCGACACTGGCTGCGCTCGCGCGGGCTAGCCCCCAATGCTCGGCAGGTGCCGATGGTGGGTTGTTGGTCGCATCATTTAAGATTGGCGAAGCTGGGGACGATGAGCCTCCGCCGCCACAGGCAAAGATAAGCATCGTTACCACACCCAAAGCCAGCCTGTTAACAATTGTCATTCAAACCCCTCAATTCGATTCACATTCGTTACTTCTTATCTGATCCCGACACATCACACCCTAACAGTCACACGAAGGTACTCGGGCTTAACATCTGTTTCAATGAGGCGCAAAAGGCGCCAAGATCAAAATCATGGCCACAGAACGTTCGTTGCGCTCTGATGCACCAAGGACATAGGCCTTTACATACCATCCATCAGGAGCCTTTTCGAATAACCCGCAGACCACTTTGTAGACAGAGTAACGATAAAGCGATCGGCTTCGCGACCCACCTCACACCCTCGAGCTACTGCATCGTTCCCTGCTTAGATAAGATCCAGCATATAGGCTACAGTTCAGCCCGAAATTGACTGAGACCTCTCTATGTGCGCCCAAAGAAAGCGATCTAGCTTGTTATGTTCTCTGGTTCTTTACTCTGTAGTGGCGTTGCTGAGCGCTCCACAGCCCGCGCGTGCAGATCTAACCGTGTCCTATATCAATGTGACCGCCGAAACCGAGTTTTCCACCAAACGAGTTTACGCGGGCATGACCATAGCAGCACGAAAGGCTGAATTAGGGTTCAAACGCGGCGGCGAAGTCGCCGCCATCAACGTCGATCTTGGCGATACGGTAGAGGCGGGCCAGCTCCTAGCCAAGTTAGATACCCGAGCGCTGGAATCGGATCTTCGTCGCTCTCGGTCGGAACAGGTTTTTGCGCAAGCGAATCGTCGTGCCGCGCGAGCGGACACAGAGCTGGCAGGCAACACCGAACGCCGTGTTAGGGCATTGCGCACTCAGGGGAATGTATCCCAGCAGTCCTTCGACGAAGCCCACTTACAGTTTCAAGCGAGTAAGGCGCGACTGGCAGTAGCGGACGCTTCTGTCGGCAGGGCAAAAGCGGCGGTCGAGGCCATAGAGGTGGCGCTTGCAGAAGCCGTAATTCGCGCACCTTTTGGCGGCGTGATCCAAGCCCGCAATGTAGATGAAGGCTCTCAGATTGGACCCAGCGTTCCTGCACTTAGCTTAGTGGAGACCAGCAAACGCGAGGCGCACATTGGCATTCCTGAAGGCGCGGTTGCAAGCCTAGAGATCGGCAGGTTTTACACCATCAAATGGCAGAATACGGACGCGAAGGCTCGCTTGCGCAGCATCTTGCCCGAAGTCAACCCAAATACTCGGACCACGACGGCTGTTTTCATCTTACAAGAACAGAATATTCCGTTGGGCGCCGTCGTTGAGTTGTCGCTGCGCGAGCGCATTCCCGGCAAGGGGTATTGGGTACCGATTGGCGCTCTGACCGCCATGGATCGAGGGCTTTGGGGCTTGTTTATCATTGATGGCGAAAACACCATCCAGCGTCGCTTGGTCGAGGTTGTGCACAATGAGGGTGAACGGGCCTTTGTGCGGGGTCTTTTATCCTCCAATGATCGTGTGGTGGCGGCTGGTGTTCAACGCGTCGTTGCGGGGCAGCGCGTCATTCCTGTTCGCACCCAGAGAACCGCCTATGCGAACTAACCTGTTTTACACAAACCCTCGCGTCGCCGCCTTGCTGGTGCTGTTTATCGTGGTGTTAGGCGGTGTGGCTTTTTCGAGCTTGGCGCGCCAAGAAGATCCCAAAATGAGCGAGCGCTATGCCGGTGTGAACACATTCTTGCCCGGTGCTACCGCCCTGCGGATGGAAACCCTCATCAGCGAACCCATTGAAACGGCACTGCGCGAAATTCCTGAAATCAAGGAACTCAATTCCAGTTCCAAGGCAGGTCAGTCGGTGGTGGAAATAGAACTTTACGAGTCCGTCTCGAACGCTGAAACCGATAGCGTATGGTCTCAGGTTCGCGACATTCTCGGCGACGTCACGCCGCTGTTGCCGTCTGGCAGCGTTGAACCAGAGTTGGTGATTCAACAGCCGATCGCCTCCACCATCATCGTCGCGATCAGTTGGCAGCATCCATCCGAACCGCAAATGGGTATATTGTCGCGAATCGCGGAGACTCTGCGCATCAGATTAGCCAATACTACTGGCACTGAGATCGCGGAAACTTGGGGCGCAGCTGAGGAAGAAATTCGCGTTGCGGTGGATCCCTACAAATTGGTTGCTAGCGGTATGGATGCAGCGCGCATCGCCAGCAGCATCGCCAACGCCGACACCAAGGTACCCGCCGGCAGGCTGCGATCAGGCGGCAGCGACATGTTGGTGGAGGTTCAGGCAGATCTGAAGTCTACTGAGCGAATAGCCCGCATTCCGTTAGCCATCGACACCAACAACCAGACACTGCGCGTGTCTGACATCGCGGAGGTCAGCAAGACGACGCTGGATCCACCTCGAGATCTTGCGTTTCACGGCACCAAACGCGTGATCTTCGTCAACGCAAAAATGCAGCCCGGGCTGCAAATCGCGCCTTGGACGACAAACGCTGTGGCTGTCGTCGACACACTTCGAGCTGGCCTCCCTGACGGTATCGCGTTGGATATCGTCTACCTACAAGACACCTACACCAGCAAACGGATGGTGTCACTGGCCATGAATTTGGTGTTCGCCTTGATTTTGATCCTGCTCGTGCTGATCTGGATGATGGGCCTGCGCTCGGCGTTTACCGTCGGGGTCGCTCTGCCGCTGTCGGCCGCCATGGTGCTGATCGGCATGATGTACCTCGACATTCCTCTGCACCAAATGTCCGTCACTGGCTTGATTATTTCGCTGGGTTTGCTGATCGACAACGCCATTGTTGTTGTCGAAGATTACAAGCTAAAACGCCAGCGTGGTGCGCCGATAAGCGAAGCCATTGAGCAATCTATTCAGCATTTGTGGATACCCTTGGGGGCCTCTACGGCCACCACCGTCTTTGCCTTTATGCCTATTGCACTGGCTCCCGGTGGTGTTGGGGACTTTACCGGCACACTTGGCGTGACGGTCGCGCTCTCCGTCGCGAGCTCGTTCTTCCTAGCAATGACCATTGTGCCTGCTTTTGCAGGCTATTTAGAGAAGCGATTGCCTTACCGAAACAATGGACGCTGGTGGCAGCAGGGGTTTTCAAATGAAGCATTGAGTCGAAGGTATCGAAAATCTCTAACAACCGCGATTGAGCGCCCCATGATCGGCATCGGTGCAGCTCTGATCATGCCACTGATCGGATTTGGTTTGGCCCCTACGCTGACCAATCAGTTCTTCCCTGCCGTGGATCGCAACCAGTTTCAGGTTCAGATAGCCTTACCCAGCCAAGCGTCCATTTGGGAAACTCGCGACAGCGTCTTTCGAGCCGACAACGTACTGCGCGGCTACCCCAACATTGTTGATACCTTTTGGACCATTGGTCAGGGCGCACCGAGAGTTTATTACAATGTGGTTTCGTTAAACGAACGTGTCCCGAGCTTCGCCTCGGGCTGGGTCACCACTTCATCAGCGATCGATACCGAGAACGTTCTGAGCACCCTACAAGACGATTTATCCGCCGCTTTGCCTGAAGCTGAGGTACTGGCCATACCCTTTGAACAGGGTCCTCCCACCGATGCGCCCATTGAACTGCGCATCGTTGGCCCGGACTTGGAAACGCTAGGGCGAGAGGCTCAAAGACTCCGCGCACTGGTTGCCAGCGTGCCCAAGGTCACCTACGTCAGAGCTACGTTGTCAACGGCAGAGCCCAAGCTGGCCTTTGTGCCTCGCGAAAACGCCGCTGCGGCCGGAGGCCTTAGCACGGGACAGCTTGCTCACAACATAAACGCATTGTTAAGCGGTCAAAATGCTGGTTCCGTGCTGGAAGGCAACAGGCAAATTCCGGTTAAGGTGCAACTCGCCGATCGTTACCGAAACAACATGGAGGATCTGACCACTCTGCCCATGCTGTCGAACGGTCAGGGTGGAATTCCGCTACAAGAACTCGGTGAATGGCAGCTTCAGCCCACCGCCTCGGCCATCGATCGACGTCAGGGCGAACGGTTGAGTACTGTTCAGGCCTTTCTGCAACCCTTCACACTACCGGACACGGTAATGCAGGACATCCAGCAGGCGTTAACGGACCAAGACTACAGACCGCCTCCGGGTTACCGACTCGCAGTGGGTGGCATCGCAGAAGAAAGCTCAGAATCCATGAGTAATATCGTTTCTGTCTTTGTATTTTTTGTCCTCGCCATGTCGGCAGTGGTGGTTCTATCACTGAACTCATTTCGGCAGGCCGGCCTGATAGGCGTGGTAGCCATACTCAGTTTTGGCTTGGCGCTGCTTGGCCTTCGAGTCTTTAGCTATCCTTTCGGATATATGGCATTGATTGGCTCCCTAGGCATGATGGGTTTGGCTATCAACGGCGCCATCATTGTGCTGTCTGCGTTGAAAGCAAGACCTGAGGCTCTCGGTGGCGACACCGACGCCGTCGTCGATGTTGTCATGGACGCCTCACGTCACATTCTTTCTACCACCCTTACGACCATAGGGGGGTTCGTACCCTTGATCGTAAACGGTGGGAAGTTCTGGCCACCGCTGGCCACAGCGATTGCAGGCGGCGTTATTGGCTCAGCCATTATTGCCCTGTATCTCGTACCCGCAAGTTTTGCCCTCATTCAAAGAGCAAAAGGCGAGAAAACCAGCCAGCCAGCCGCAGGTCTGACCGGCAGCTAGCCCGTCAGATTAAACACCTGCTCGCCGCCTAACCACGTTTCAAGTACGGCAATACTTCCTAATGTTTCTGGCTGAACAGTCAGCGGATCTTGATCCAGCACGACAAAGTCTGCGAATTTGCCTACTTCGAGGCTGCCAACTTCGTGATCGGAATGGCACTGCCACGCGGCATCGAGGGTCATAGCGCGAAGTGCCGCTGCTACTGGCACGCGTTCTTCTGGCGACAACAGCTCGTCACTGCGCCACATGTTGCGCACCACGGCATTTTCCATGCAGCGCAGGGGATTCATCTCAGTCACCGGATCATCCGAATGCAAGCTCCAGCGAATACCCTTGTCTTCGCAGGCACCGGTACGATCCAGCTTCGATGCTTTTTCGAGGCCGAATATGTCTTGCACAAATGCCTTGCCCCAGTAGTGGACGTGGCCGATCAAGAAGCTTGGCGACAGACCAAGCTCCGCCATTTTGTCGATTTGTTCGTCATGCAAAATGCTGCAATGTTCAATTCGGCAGCGCATGGCTGCCGGGTCGAGCCCCTTGACTTTCGCCTTGGCAAAAGCATCTAAGGCGCGATCAATCGCCGCGTCTCCGTTGGCGTGAACACAGACCGCCCAACCCTGACGCAAACGCGTTTCTACTGCGTCATCCAGCACGTCTTTGTCGATGTAGGCCATGCCACGGGCGTTCTCACCTTCCGCGCCAATAAAAGCTTCACGCTGAAGACCGGTTCTGCCTTGGTTTGAGCCATCAGAAACAATCTTCCAGCCGGTTCGCCGAACCCACTCGTCGCCCTCCCCCCAGACCAGTTTGGCTTCGTCCCAACGGTCTGCCATGGCCTGACCGACGCTGTAACGAAACCGAGCCGTCATACGTCCGCTGTCCCGCATGCTCTGATACACATCCAATTCTTTGATGCCCTGAAACATGCCGGTGCCTTGGTCACAAAGCGTCGTAATACCCACGGCGTTGGCTTGACCCAGAACACTCAAACAACCCTCCGCGATATTGCCGTGCTTCAGCTTTGTGTTGTGCCGCACCACCAAGGCCATGGCCGGCCCCGCCTTGAGTACGCCGTTGGGATTGCCGTCAGCATCACGTCCGATTTCAGCACCTTGCGGGTCTGGTGTATCCGCATCGATTCCGGCTAAGGCCAAGGCAACCGAGTTGCAGTAGCCAAGGTGCAGGGACGTGTTGTAGACAAATACCGGGTGGTCTGTGCTGACCTCGTCCAACATATCTGCGGTCAAATAGTCTGGCCCACTCTGCAGCGACGGATCGAACTGCCGCCCCACGACCCACTCGCCCGCTGGCGTTGCGTCTGCATCCTTGGCCAATTGAGCCAGAGCCTGAGCCGCTGTATCAAAGCGGTTGGGGCCGATGTTTGAAAAAGCGTGCATCATCGCCAGCGGCGGCAAATGCATATGCGGCTCGACGAAGCCGGGCACCACGACCTTGCCCTTCAAATCCAAACGGTCAACACCTTCAGCAGCTTCCGGCATGTCCGACAAGTGACCGATCCAGGCGATACGACCGTCTTCAACCAACATGGCCTCGGCAGCAGGCATCGCAGCGTTCATGGTGATGATCTGTCCGCCGGTTACTAACACGGGCGAGGCATATGGCCGGTCTGGTGCGGCCGGCAGACGCTTGGCCTGTTCGGCAAGATCCACGCCGCTTAATCGCAGAGTCTCAGCAAAGACGTTGGCACAGCACGGGCATGCAAACGGATCCGCACTGTGATGTTTTGGCACGTTGAAGTCGAAGGCCTCAATACGGTTCGAGAGCTCAAAATGCTCTCCTTGGGTGTTGTCTAACATGTGAATCCCCTCACGCAAAAATAGCAGACAAAAAAAGGGATGCTGTCACCAACACCCCTTTGTGGAATCGACTTGGCGCTAGCCCGTCGCCTCCCCTCGCAGTGACGGCAGCTGGTAGCCCTGGGACTCCAAATCTGCGCGCACTACCTTCTTGTCCATCTTGCCTGTAGACGTCAGCGGAATCGCGTCGACGAACAAAATTTCGTCAGGCAGCTGCCACTTAGCAAAGGCCGTTTCGCAGTGCTGCAAAATGGTTTGCTGGGCGACTTCCTTACCTGCCTCGAGGATCACCAGCGCAACCGGCCGTTCATCCCACTTGGGATGCGGTTGGGCTACCACGCAGGCCTGGGCAACGCCATCGACACCGACAATATGATTTTCCAAGTCAACGGAAGAGATCCATTCACCACCACTCTTCACCAAATCCTTTGAGCGGTCAGCAATGATCAAATACTCCTCCGGATCGATCTTGCCAACGTCACCAGTAATCAGCCAACCGTCGTGAAACTTGTCGGGCTGCGGGTTATTGAAATACTCAGAGCAGATCCAAGGACCACGAACCAAAATTTCACCAACCGTTTCACCGTCGTGGGGCAGGCGGTTAAACTCTTCGTCGAAGATATCCAGCTCCAGCCCGGGCATAAGCTGCCCAGCTTTCGCCACATTCTCAAACTGCTCATCTTCACTGAGCGACAGCTGGGATCGCTTCATCACGCGGCGAGACAGAGTCGCCAGCGGAGAGGTTTCCGTCATACCCCAGCCCTGAATCATCTCAACATCCAGCTCATCCCAGAACCACCGAATCAAAGAAGGAGGGGGTGAACTGCCACCGCAGGTCAAACGCGACAAAGACGATAGGTCATAGGCACCGGGATTCGCTTCGTACAAGCCCTTCACGCCTTGCCAAATCGTTGGTACGCCGGCGGACAGGGTGACTTTCTCACTGGACATCAGCTCGATCAGTCGCGCGGGATCCATGAAGCGATGCGGCATCACCTGCTTGCAGCCAAGCATTAAGGCCGACCAAGGAATGCCCCAGCCCATGGCATGAAACATCGGAACGATGCCGCAAACGGTATCTGCCCCCGACAAGCCCATGGAGTCGGTCATGCACTGAGTGAGGGTGTGCAGATACTGCGAGCGATGCTCATATTCCACGCCTTTGGGATTGCCGGTGGTACCACTGGTGTAGCAAAGTCCCATGGGAGAATTTTCATCAATCTGCGGCCAGTCGTACTCCGTAGGCTGACCATCAATAAACGCTTCATAATCGACAGGGTCCGGTAGCTCCGTCGCCCAGCCCTCAAAACCCTCTTCGGTGGCGACAACAATCTTGCGCACCGTCGGGATTTTTCCCTTGAGGTTTTCCAGCAGTGGCAGCACGTCAGCATCGGCAATGATGATCTGGTCTTCGGCATGATTGATGATGTACTCGAGGTCTTTTTCAGACAACCGAACATTCAACGTATGCAGTACCGCGCCCATACCCGCGCAGGCGTGGTAAGCCTCTAGATGACGAGACCCGTTCCACATAAATGTGCCGACCCGGTCGCCTATTTTGATACCTGCACCCGCCAAGGCGTGAGCAAGCTGATGGGATCGATCCCGCGTTTCTTTATAGGTTTGACGGCGAACGCCATTTTCCGTCAGCGTAACGATTTCTTCGTTGGGCGCGACTTTGGCGCCTCGGTCCAGAATGTTGGACATCAATAAAGGCGTATGTTGCATCGCCATAGTAGCTCTCTCCTCCGAGTTGGCTGTTTCTCACATCTAGGGCCTGAGTCTATCATTGCCATTTCAGGGGTTATAGCCGCTCAGACACCAGTCTCGCTCCGGATCGGCTGAGAAAACGTCGATCAAAGTGCGGTATGCTCGGGGTGTCGCTGGCAGGCTCTGATCTGGCGGGCTGCTCTGATTTGGCAGGCTGCTCTGCTCGGGCATTCACGACCTATATTCCTTCGAGCTTTGGAGGCCGCATCAACAACAAAGAAGTCCGTGGAAACCCGAAACCACGTAAGTTTTATGGCTGGGTCATTGTGTTGGTTTCCGCCTTGCTCGGCTTTCTCGGCACCGGCTTCTACTCGTATTCCCGCGGCATGTTTTTACCGCACTTGGCCAACACGTTGGACGACGGCAATCGTTTCAGTATTTCCATGGGTTTTTCTTGTGCCGTAATTACCGGCGCTCTCGTCGCGCCCTATCTGGGCCGCTATCTCGATCATGGCTCGCCGAAAAAAGTGATGCTCGGCGGTGTGGCCATCGTATCTGCCTCCTACCTGATGCTTGCTCATGTTTCCAATCTGCTCCAGTTTTACTTTGTCGTCAGCGTCTGCATGGGATTGGGCATGGCTACGATGGGCGGTCCAGTCTGGCACCGTTCGGTGATGAATTGGTTTGATCATTGGCGCGGCCGCGCCATCGCCTTTGCCGTTATGGGCGCCTCCATCTCTGGCATTTTGATGCCACCCTTAGTCAATGCCATGATCGAAGCCATCGACTGGCGTAACGCTTATATCGTTTTCGGCGCGACAACGGCTTTGGCATTGTTTCCGGCCATTTACGTCTACATGCGCGACCGCCCCGAAGAGATTGGCGAGGTGCGCGACGGCCATCAATACGTAGCAGACAACCCAGACGAAATGGTGATCATCGCCGAAGATAATGTGCTTTGGAGCACGAAGGACATGCTCACCCACAAAGGTTTCTGGGCCATCAGCGTCATGTTTGGCTCGATGTTTTGTGTTTTTGCCGCCGTCATGCTCCACCTATTTTCTCATCTGAGAGATATCGGCTTAGACGGCGGCACAGCGGCTCAGGTGTTGTCGCTGACCGCCCTCTTTGCCGCCTTAGGCAAGCCCGTCGTTGGCTGGCTGTCAGACTACTGGGGCGCGCGGGTAAGCATCTGGCTTGCCTTGATCTGCCAAGGTCTGGCGCTATTGTTATTCAGTGCCGCCAATTCAACAATCGCCGCCATCTTGGCGGGTTGTCTTTACGGCTTTGGTTATTCGGGCATGTCACCGCTGCGCACATTTGCCATATCCAGCACCTTAGGCAGCCGCTCGTTCGGCAGCGCATCGGGCTTACTGCGTTTTGTAGAAATGCCTTGGGCACTGATGGCATCGCCGATAGCCGGATTAATCTATGATCAAACCGGCAGCTACCAAATCGCGTTTCAAGTGCTGGCGGCGCTGATGCTGGTTTGTTGCCTCGGCCCATTCTTTATTGCAGTGGGCGGCCGACGAGACCGAATACGGCGCAAGGCTCAGGAAGCCGCTGACTAACTATTGGTCTTCCGCGATGTGAACTGCATCACCGTTTTGACCTTTCCTCTAAAAATCGCTCTCCTCAGCGTCCAAAACCGTAATAACTCTGTTCGCTGGACGTAATACCTTCTGAGCGTCCGGGAATATTTATGTCAGACAGCGGTGCATTTGAGGTTCTCTATCGAGAGTACTACCCAAGGGTATTTGCCCTGTGCCGTCGTTTTTTGTTAGCCAATGAACGAGCAGAGGATGCCGCGCAAGAGACGTTCACACGCGCCTACAAAGCATTCGGGCACTATCAGCCTTCTCGTCCGTTTTGGCATTGGATCGCAGCAATCGCGCCTCGTCATTGCTTAGACCAGCTAAAACAGCTGGGCCGCTGGGAAGACATTCATGTGGATTCCAACGCAGAGATTGAACGTCTATATGCACCTGAACCCTTGGCCATCGATGTGCTTATCGCGTCCGAGAACCAAGCCTGCTTGAACGACGCTATCGACGATTTACCAGAGAAATATCGCGTGCCCTTGGTCTTAGCCTATTTCGTCCATCTGAGCTACCCAGAGATCGCCACACTGCTAGGCACGAACCGCAACCATGTAGGGATTCTTTTGCTGCGCGCGAAACAGCAGGTGAGACGCTGCCTGCAACAAACCACAGAGCAAAAAACTTTGCATGGAGGTGTTGAGTGAGCCACCCGACCGAACTGAATTTAATGATGTATGCCGAAGAGGGGCTAAACCCAACAGCTCCAAATCAAGAGGCTCTAGGTCAAGAAGGGGGGGCCGAGTGGCGCAGGGTGCACAACCACGTCAAGCACTGCGCTACCTGTCGCAACGCGGTAGATCAGCTTCGACAGGAAACCCAGGGCCTCTCTAGCGCCCTCGCCATGGCAACCTGCACGTCCATCGAGATCCCCAATCCTGGTCAATTTCAGCCCAAAAGAGGACTGCGTGACCTCACCCTCGCGACCATTGCAGTGACGTTAACCACGGCTCTGGTGCAGTGGTCTTGGAAGGCGCTGTTCGAGGAGCTGATCTTAGGTGGTATCGCATGGGCCGCGTCAACCTGGACGCCCAATATTTACACGGTGTCCCACCAAATTTTTTTGTTTATGCAAGAGGAAGGAATCGATATGTTCTATAACCACTTAGCCTTGATCATCACTGTCATCGGTTTGCTGTCGCTGTTTGGCGTAAGCAGCATCTGGCGAAAATCCGGTGCGGTGCCAGCGGTGCTGTTGACTCTTGGAGTTGGCACAACCTTGATCGGCCTACCACCCCAGAGTCACGCGCTACAAATCATCCAACAGGACGATTCCGTGATCGTAGCTGCCTCTGAAACCATCAACGACACGCTACTGATCACCACAAGAACGGCGACGATTCATGGTGACATCATGGGCAACTTATTTGTCGCCGCTGAAGATATCGAGGTAACCGGAGATATCTCCGGCAATCTGCTCACAGTCGCCGACAACGTAACGATCAGCGGAAGCATCGGCGGGATGACGGTTAGCCTCGCCGACACCATCATCTTCGAGGACGCCAACATCGCCGGTGATCTTTGGCTCGCGGGAGACACCATCAAACTGGACGCAACGAGCGAGACCCAGGGCAACCTAGCCAGCTTCAGCAGTTCGCTTGCGATGAAGGCAAAGATCGCCAAAGACATGCTCGTCGCTGCAGAGCGTGTCGTGGTCTCCGGTGCAATCGGTGGAAATCTGAACGCTGCGACCAAACACATCAGCTTGCTCGATTACGCCACGGTTGGAGGCGATATTATCTATCGCACCTCGACCCAGGACCAACTGGTGCTTGGCGACGACGTCATCATTCAGGGTGAGATCGACTACCAAGGCAAGCCGCAAAACTTTCAGGCCCGCAACCGCTTCCAATCGGACCGCTTCTATCTATGGGAATTGCTGTGGTTTGTCGGCGCGTTCGTTGTTGGGTGGCTACTGTTTACCCTTGCCCCCAGTCTTGGCCGGGTGGCGCTTGGGCACGGTAAAGAAAGCGTTAAGACGGCTGGAATCGGCTTTCTCGTTCTCGTCACCGTACCGATTGTGGCCGTTATCATCGCCATCACCGTCATTGGCCTACCCCTGTCATTCATCACGATTGTGGCTTGGCTGACGGCTTGGTATCTGGCCAAAATTGTCCTAGCCCACCTCATCGGTCGCTCGATATTGGCGGGGCGAAGCGAACATTCAGGCTTAGTACCGGCCCTATTCGTTGGTCTGATCATCGTCAGTATCGCCATTAACCTGCCGTTTCTTGGCGGCGTACTGAACTTGCTGGCGACGATTTTGGGACTCGGACTAATGGCCCAGCTTTGGCTCAACCGCGACAGCCGTGAGCCAGAAGCTGGTTAGGTTTTTCTAGCGAATCTGAGGTTAAAGAGGGCACCGTCACTCCGGCGGTGCCATCACACCCAGCACACCTTGATTGATTAGGCTCTCGATTTGCTCAACGCTGTAACCGAGCTCCGCCAGTATTTCGCTGCTGTGTTCACCCAAACCCGGCGCCGGTCGCTGGATGCCCGAGGGAGTCTGATCAAAGCGAGCCGCCGGTCGGGGCTGTCGAATACGTCCCGCGATGGGGTGATCGTACTCGTGGATCAGGTCATTGGCTTGAATCTGTGGGTGGGTAATCACGTCTTCTCGTGACAGCACCGGCGCTGAGGGTACGCTTTCGGCATCGAGGCGCTGTAACCAATAGGCCGATGTGTTTGTCGCGAGGACGTCACCGGTCATCGAAATACGAACCGTGGCGTTAACGGCTCGATCATTTACCGTCAGAAAACGCGGATCCTCTAACCATTCCAAATGCCCCAAAGCGGTGCACATGCCGCGCCACTCTTTATCGCTCATGGCCCCTGCGGTGATGTAGCCATCTTGAGTTTTAAAAATCAGATCCGGCGACAACTGGGCCCGAGCGTTTTTGACCTCCTTACCGACCAACGTAAACCCACCCATGCCTTCGGGCCAAAGGTACGCCACCATGGTGTCGAGCATCGCGAGACGAATGTGTTGCCCCTTACCGCTACGCTCTCTGGAAAACAAAGCAGCGGTAATGGCCTGGGCCGCTGTCACCGCGGTAGTTTTGTCCGGGATGATGGTGCGAATCATTTTGGGTCGCCCAGTTTCGCCGTCGGCCTGTATGGCTGCTAGACCAGACAGCGCCTGAATCACTGGGTCATAGACTCGCTGATGCGCGTAGGGTCCGGTATCTCCGAAACCGCTGATTGACACGTAAATGATGTCATCCTTCAGCGCACGCACAACGTCTTCACCAAAACCCATGCGTTCGATGGCGCCGGGACGAAAGTTCTGAACCATCACATCCGCGGTTTGCAGCAGTTTTTTCAGCGCTTCCACGCCCGCAGAAGTCTTCAGATCAATGGCCAGCGCGCGCTTAGAGCGATTGGAGGAAATAAAGGTTGAAGTAATGCCCGCGCGGGTGGCCCCCGCGCCGCGGACTAAGTCACCGTCTAAGGCCTCAACTTTGATCACATCCGCACCTTGATCAGCCAACATCATGGTCGCCACGGGACCGGATATCATGCTGGTGAGGTCGATGATGCGGACACCGGCTAACGGACCCAATTGTTGTTCTTTTGTCATAAATTGCCCTTAATGCATTTTTTTAATTAGGCGGTATTCGCTTTTTCAGCAAATGCTTTTGCCCACTTATAATCGGCCTTTCCATTGGGTGCACGACGGACCTGATCGACCATCAGTATCTGTCGCGGGAGCTTGTAACCCGCCAGATGATCAGCCGTGAACGCAATGACATCGTCCGGGTTAGCACTGGCACCATCGCGCAAAGACGTAACAGCGACCACCCGCTCACCAAACCGTTCATCGGGCAAGCCAACGACCAAACAGTCTTCTACCAGATCGTGGCGCTTCACTGCCTCTTCCACTTCTTCAGGAAACACTTTTTCACCACCCGTATTGATACAAACGCTGCCCCGACCCAACAGAGTAATGGATCCATCGGGCTCAACCGTGGCGTAGTCCCCGGGGAAGCTGTAGCGAACTCCCTCAACTTCTCGGAATGTAGCGGCAGATTTTTCAGGGTCTTTGTAATAGCCCAGCGGAACAAAAGCTGACGTAGCCACCTTGCCCATTTCCCCTGAGCCGGGCTGAACAAAACGGCCGTCATCGGTAATCACTACAACGCCTTCATTGAGCTCAAACTTAGCCGTGCTGGCCGCTGCCTCTCGAGTCATCACTGAGCTGCCCATACCACCCTCGGTAGAACCCATCACATCAGCAAGGACCATATCGTGATGACGCAGCAATCCCTGCTTGATCTCTTGGCTCCACATGACGCCACTGGAGGTGACCTGTTTGAGCGAATCGATCTGATACGGTGTGCCACGCTTTTCCGCCTCATCCAATGCCGCCAGAATCGGCCGGGCAAACGCATCGCCCACAATGACCATATCGGTCACCCCATGATCTTCTATCATGGACAGCAATGTATCCGGATTCAGACCCAGCTTTGATGTGGTGACCACTGTGCCACCCAGCAACAGAGGCGCGAAGCTGCCCAACCAGACGCCCGTACCATGCATCAGCGGACACGCGGGCAAGCTGATCGGAGGCTCATCAATTTGCTCCAAAAACTCGTCGTAAGCGGTCATATTTTGCGGCGGAACCAACTCTCTGGCAGCAGCGCCCATGGCCAAGAAAAACTCCGCGAAGGCGCCCTGAGGATACATCACCCCCTTGGGCAACCCCGTTGTGCCACCGGTGTACAGCATGTACACACTTTCTGGATCTTGAGGCCGTCGCGGCAGCGGCGTGTGGGCGCGTATCGCCCGTTCGTAATCTTCGGCACCCTTGAGCAATGCCTCGGTATTGTCATCAATTTGGACGAACAGTTTAACCTTAGGGAGTCGATCGCGAATTTCCCAAATGCGCATGGCGTAGCATGACTGGAAAAATACGGCCTCTGCGTCACTGTTTTCTAACAGATAAACCAACTCGTCTGCCTTGTAGCGGTAATTGACGTTGATGGGACAGCCGCCAATCTTAAAAATCCCGAATTGGGCCTCTTGGTACTCACTGCTGTTGTGCAAATACAGACCGGCCTTGGAACCCGGCCCAAGTCCGTGTTTTTCCAGCAAACTTGCGATGCACGCAGCCCGCCGCTCGAACTCTTTCCAAGGCAATGCCTTATTGTCCGAAATCGTCGCAATGCGGGTCGGGTACTTGTCGGCTACCCGTTCCCAGGCCGAAGCAAAATGAAAATCCATGGTCTGCCCTCTCCTGTGACTTCCCCAAAGTAAAGCCGCAGGCAACCGGAGACGACTCCTGCATACGGCTCATAAGCGCCGGAATAGTGGCGTATTTCCCAAACGAGGTCTAATCCGCAAATACCGAACCAGAAGACCCGTCGCCTGCCCTGCTGAAACCCGTCAAACGAACAGTCAATGGCAGGCGACCGAGCTTGGTTTTGACCTGCAATGGCAAATACCCCAGTTCAGGGGCTAACCAATAATTAACGCGTTGGTGGATACTGCCCGGGGTCGCCTCATAGGGCTCGGACTCAAGACGAATCGTTGCATACGCGGTCCCCGATACCTTTATTTTCTGGTTACCGGGAATCAGTGTCATCCGGTAACGGCCCACGGTGTCATCCAAATAATTCACCAGCAGAGGTGCGTCACCGCTCTGGAGTTCCAAATAACAGCCGATAACGAGGAATTGAGAAAGTTTATCGACATAGTGACCGACGCTTTCAGGATCGTTCAACGGGTGTTCTATTTCCTGATATTTTGCTTCGGTTTCACTAGGGCGCTGTAAATTACCTTGATAACGCGCAACGTTATTTTCCCAGTCGTACTGCAACTTATCGTCAAAGCGCCAGCCCGGACTAAACCCCTGATTGTGATATCCGACGGGGCGATAGCGACAGTCAGCAAGAGTAAACTCGGTCTGATGGCTGTTACTGAACATCAAGCTGTTTAATTCGCTGTTCATGAACACACGCTCACCCTCGAACCTGACCGTTACCGTCGCATCAAACCATGTCGGTAGGCCCAAAACGTACACCCGATACGTAAGCGTCAGGTCCTCCTGAGGGAGCTGCGCGGCACGCACAGCACCTAGGTTCATCACAAGCAAGACTGTCAGGAACAAAAGCCCTGGAACAGTCAAAGCAAGGCGGGGTAGGGTACGCTTGAGCACTCTAACTGCCCTCGTCATCGGATGGATTGCTGGGTAAGTTGTCGTCTTTTACTTGGGCCTTTTGCCATTCGGCAAATGCATCCAACTCGCCAGCAATCTGAGCTGCCACGAAGCTCAACACCGCCGCATCATCGACCAATCCCCATCCAAAAAGAAAGTCGGGCACTGCGTCAAAGGGCACGACAAAATACAAAATTGCCGCAACCACGGTCACCATTGTTTGAGTAGAAACGGCACGGTAATCTCCAGCCACATAGGCTTTCACCAAGGCGATCATACGTAGTAACTGCTCTTTCATTTCGGCCAATGGGCCACTATCGGCACGGCCTAGCTTGCCCACGGCACGAGCCACCAGTTGCTTGAGCAGCCGTGGATTTTTCAGCAACCCAGCGCTGCGCACGAGAAAGCGAGCAAAGCCGCGGGGGGGCTTAGCCACGAGCAGCACTGTCCGCAGGCTGGGTCTGGGCACATGAATCGCTCAAAAACGCCAGCATCCACTGCGTAAACAACTTCTCGTCTGTTTGCAGCTGCAGACTGTCCATGCCGGTTTGGTAAACCTGTTCACCCAACAACTCACGTCGCACACCCATGAGGGCTTCCGAGTAATCGGTGCTGAGTTCCGGATGACCTTGAATCGTCAGCACGTCGTCACCTAGGGTAAACCCAGATATTGGACAAAAATCGCTGCGGGCGAACACTTCCGCGCCCTGGGGAAGTCGCTCAACCTGATCTTTATGACTCGACACCAGGCGAAGTTGTTCCGGCGGTTTACCCGAAACCTCCATCCAAGGGTGGGTTTTAATCAAATCACTGGTTTGCACCCCAACAGCCCAACCCACCGGAGCCGGGGCTACGTATCCCCCAAAAAAATGAGCAATAAGCTGATGCCCAAAGCAAATACCCAGAATTTTTCGCTTATCAGCGATGGCGCGGCCAACAAAATCGGCGAGGTCACGTATCCAATCTAGGTCGTCGTAGACGCTCAGCTTACAGCCAGTAATCAGATAGGCATCGCAGGTCAGTGTTTCAGGCAGCGCGCGTTGCACATCGTAAGTTGTCAGCGTGACGGCTGGATCCTCGGCGCGAAAAAGCTGCTCAAACATGCTCGGATAATCGCCGAAGCGTGGCTGCAGATCGTCGAGAACCGAATCCGTTTGTAAAATACCAAGATGCAAAGTCATCTAATTTCGTCGCCGGTTTTGTTTTCGATTCAAACTATTTCAAAATAGCGTTCAAGCTGCCAGCTATTGATCGTGCGGTGGTACTCACGGGCCTCCCAATGCCGTGTCATCGAGAAATGATCTACAAAAACGTCCCCAAAACACTGCCTAGCTGCGCTGGATTCCGCGAATCGAATTGCCGCTGAGGCTAGATCCGAGGCGAAATGATAGCTGGGGGGCAAATGATCTTCTGCCTCATAGGCATTGCCGGCGACGGGCTCATCGGGCATCAAGCACTCAGCCATGCCTAAGTCCATCGCAGCTAGCGCCGCGGCCTGCACCAAATAGGGGTTGGCATCAGCGCCACCGACTCGAACTTCGATGCGTTGGCTGAATTCATCTCCCGGTATCACACGAATGGCCGCCGTTCGGTTCTCGACACCCCAAGTCGCCGCTGTGGGCGCCCATGCGCCTTTGACCAAGCGTGTATAGCTGTTCACTGTTGGCGCCAGCATCGCCAAAAATTCTGGCAAGTAGCGTTGCAGGCCGGCAACACAGTGGCGCATTTTTTGTGAGATACCAGCTGCATCGTCCTCATCAAAAAAGATGTTCTTGCCATCTTGATCACTGATGCTCAGATGCAGATGACCGCTCTGACCGGGATAGTCCATAGACCACTTGGCCATAAAGGTTGCCAGCATGTCCCGCCGCTGGAAGTAACCCTTGGCTAGGGTTTTGAAAAGTGCCGCGCGGTCTGCTGCCTCCAACCCCTGCTGGGAGACCAGAGCGGCTTCCCATACACCTGGACCGGTTTCACAATGCAGGCCTTCAAGCTCACATTGGATATCCGCGCAGTAATTCATGAATTGCGAAAATTCGGCGCCCAAAGCGGAGGTCCGCAACACCGAGTAGCCAAAATTGCCGGGGGTAATGGGCGTCAGGTTTCGATAGCCCTTCTCCCGAACGCTGTGGGGTGTTTCATTGAAGACAAAAAACTCGTATTCAAACCCTGCGCGAACCGTCAAGCCCTGCGCACCGAGGCGCTGTAAGACCGACCGCAGGCGAGTGCGCGGGCACAGGGGGTGGTCACTGTCATTTCGTTCCACGAACTCGGCAATGAAGTACGGACACTCTTCTTCAGCCAACCAGCGCTCGGTCTCCACCTGTAAGCGAAAGCCGGTATCGGGAAACCCGCTATGCCACCCCGTGTACTCACCGGCATCGTAAAGCTGGTCGTCCATATCCCATCCAAACACGCAGTCGCAAAACCCGCCTTGCTTAGTGAGCAGACTGGCAAATTTGCGTAATCCAACGTACTTACCGCGAATGACGCCGTCGATATCTGTGAGGCCGAGCTTGACCTGACGAACCCCCAATTTCTCATAGCGGGCCAGAGTTTCTTGCAAACGTTGTTCAGACGAGGCTTTGTCTGTGTTCTGAGAGTCAGCCATGATGGTTTGTATTCCTCGAATTGAAGTATCAAAGAGACCGTTGCCCTACGTTGCCTGATCTTTCTTGGCGGTCAACCATTGGGTGACGACAAAGGCCCAGAAAACTCTTTGGGCGTTACCTTCTGTCTTTTTTCTGTTACAAAAATTCTCACCGCAAATCTGGGCCCTCTCGAACACACTTTGTGAATAAAACCGGTTCGTTCCTGTGGATAACTTTGAGGATAACTTGCTGACGATGTGTGCACTCCCACGATTACAAAATCCCCAGCACAGGTTCACTTAGGCGAAAATTTTCTATTTTTGTATATTTATCAGTATTTTATGATTAAAACATGGCAAACCATAGCAAAGGTAGCTCGCATCTTAACGCTAACGGATGTTTTGGGCATGCGTGTGCATAAAACCGGCACTATAGTGAGTACTTGCTAACAAATTAAGTCACGTTTCGCCAAGAAACCGCGGCTAACTGCATTTCTTTCACACGAAACAAAGGCGTTAGATGCGCAATTTGAACCGCATTCAAGACGGCCGGATTAGAGCATCAGGACGCCGGGGCACGAAAAACAGGGACCGCCTGTTTCACGGCAAAATCTCGCACCAAAGAATCAACGGCGACTGCTAATGGAGCGCGTTGAACAACTTGCGTCGGTACTTGGTGGCCAGCTCGTTACCCTTACCCAGCACATCGAAAATTCGAATCATTGTCAGGCGGCCAATATCATCACGGAATTCTCGATCGTCGCGCAAAATGTCCAGACAGGTGACGAGCGAGTCTTCGTATTCTTCTGCCACTACTTTAACGACCGCCAGCGCATAGCGCGCTTCAAGATCGGTCGGACTCGATTCAACCATCGCCTGCACACTGTCCAAACTGCCCAAACCCGCCGCCTCTTCAAAGAATTCCAGGCGATTCTGGGGCCGGCTGCGGCCAGCGGTATCTTCAGGAATTGAAGCCAGCACCGTCCGCGCATCATCTAGGTCGCCCTTGCGCACCAGCACATCGGCCAACTCCACACGCAACGACTGGTTATTCGGCTCATCCTGAATGCTCTGCTGCAAGATTGCTGCGGCACCTGCAAAATCGCCGCTGGCCATCAGCTGATCTAGGTCCCCTTGCATGGCTTCGACAGAGGACTGGGTCAAGCCGTCCATAATCGTGCGTAACTGATGCTCATCGATGGGCCCGTCAACCTGCTCAGCGACAGCACCCTTGTGAATGATACGAATACTGGGTAGCCCTTGAACCTGAAGCCTTGGCGCCAAGGTTTGATCCTGAGCAACATCCGACAGCGCCAAGGCAGCCTTACCTTGGTAATCGACCAGCACCTGCTCAACAAGGTGTTTTACCTGAACCGATTGAGGCACCTGTTCTGCCCAGAACAACAGAACCACTGGCAGGCTTTGTGAGGCGTCCACCACGTCACTTTGAAAATTTTCCATGGAAACATTAACGGATTGCATGCGGTTTTTTCTCTTAATGGCAGTTGGTTCAGGATGCATTCGGCATGGCCTCTGTGAGTGCCACCAGCCGTATTTTATATCACCTTATCGAAGGATATCTGGCGCGTCATGGGCTGTTCGCCAATCCACTGCTGGCCTTCTTTCTGGGTTGCGATACTCAGACTTGCAAGCTGCGGCCGCAGTGGGGCAAAAAGCGATTCCACTAATTGAAGGTCATTGTTTTGTTCACTCACGTGCCCGATAACGACATGCAGACCCGCGTGGGCAATGCGCGTCAGCAGTTCCAGGGCCTGAGTATTCGACAGGTGACCATGATCGCCACCAACCCGCCGCTTCAGCGCAGGCGGATAGCTACCACGCTGCAACATGGCGCGATCGTGATTCGCTTCAAGTAACAAATAATCACAATCGGAGAACTGCGTCACCACATGCTCGGTTACGCTGCCCAAATCAGAGAGCACGCCAATCTTCATACCATCGTGCTGCAGCACAAACTGTGTCGGCTCTCTCGCGTCGTGCGGTACGACCACCGGGTTCACGATCACGCCTGCCACTTCGAAAGGCACATCACCATCAAACGGGGTGCAGCTGAAATCCTTCGGGCCGTTTTTTAGTGTGCCGTAAGAAGCGAAGACTGGGATGCCGTAACGGTGCGACAAAGCGGTCACACCGGCGATGTGATCACTGTGTTCATGGCTAACCAAAATAGCTGACAGGTCTCCGGGGCTCAGCTGCAGGCGCGCAAGACGTTGCTCGGTCTGTTTGAGGTTGAAACCGCAATCCACGAGAAACACCGAGCCGCCTATTGCCACAAGAGTGCCGTTACCTCGGCTACCGCTGCCTAGAGATGCTACGCCCATTCAGACTGCCTTTTGATCAGGTCGCGAATTCACGAATCAGAACAAGAATCTGTTGTGCTTTATCGACATCGGTCATCAACTGACCGTTTTCTAGGACGTAAATTTTGTAGGGATCACCCTTTTCAGAGCCCACCCCTTCGCTCATCAGCAGCGTAACATTGGTCTCACCACGCGAACCGCAACTGAACGTGACGCGGCAGAAAAAACCGCGGCTACTCTTTCCGGTTAGCACCTCGCTTGGAATGCTGATGTCGAATCGTCCAGCATCAGTGTCTTCCAAGTTTAGGATCACACCCGCGTTACGCAGAGATTGGGTCAGCGACGCTACGGCGCGCTTTTTATCAAGGAAGAAACTGAGCTCTGGAATGCCGTCGCTATTGCGTTGCATATCGGTTTTCGGCTGACTACCAATCTGCAGTGCCACCTTGGATACAGTGCTTTCGGCAACACGCGCGGCGACGTAGCCACCAATCTGTTCCAAGAGCTCTTTTTCTGCAGCCAGGAGATCGGAATTCACCTCTTGCACGCGCACCAAATCTGCCGGAATGTCGTCGCCTAAGGCGTCGTTATCGTGGCGTAAATGCACTTCTGTGGACTGAGGCTGCAGCCCCTGTTCGACACGAATCAAGAAACGATCGTCGCCGATTTCCAGAGCCGCTTCGCTACGAGCGTTTTGCAGCAACGTGCGGACCACGTCCCGCGCGGGTCGTCCGGTGTCCGTCAACCACGCCGTATTCAACCGACCAAGATCCGGTCGATCGTCTGCCAGCACGATACCGTTGTCCGCGAAAAACTGTTTCATCTTCGGCCAGGCCGTCGTAGGTGCCTCAGGAATAACGAGCCAATTTCGGTCACCCAGACGCTGCATCCGCACTTCGTTGCGATTGTCTGTCGCATACTTTGCGTCAGGCAAGGGAGGCCGATCCGGATAGTATGATGCATTTCGTTGCAGGCTGATTTCCGGCACAGCCGATACTTGGCCCAACTCACTCTGCTTCAAATCCTCGGGGATTTGCAGTGTCGGTTGGGGGCGCAGATCGACATACGTTTGCTTTTCCGGTGCGTCCGAATCGCCAATAAACGGTATGGACGGAAGCATGCCGCAGCCCGCCGTCGCGATCAGCAGAACCAGTACGGAGAGATTTTTCATTGGCTGTTCCCTGCCGCCTGAATACGCAGACGCACTTCTTGGTGATGCTCAACACTGAGCGGGATGAGTGGCAAACGGATACCGCCTGGCATACGGCCTGTATCTGCCAAGGCCCACTTAGCGGGCGTCGGACTCGACTCGACAAAAATAATGTCATGTACTGGCTGCAACCGTCGATCCAGGGCAGAAGCCTGCTCGACATCACCACGCAAGTAGGCGGCACAAAATTCGGACATCTCGGCTGGCAGCACGTTGGCGGTGACGGAAATCGTGCCTACGGCACCCAAGGTCATCATTTGCAAGGTTTGCGCATCTTCGCCGGACAAAATAAAGAACTCCTCCACACCTTGGGCAGCCACCGCATCACGAATATGGGTCACTCGCGATGCATCACCACAGGCTTCCTTGATACCGACGATGCCATCTAATTTGGAGAGTCGACCAACGGTCTCTGGCGCCAGATCACAGCCCGTACGCGGCGGTACGTTATACAAAACCACAGGCACTGAGGTCGACGCTGCAATAGCCTCAAAGTGCCGGAATAATCCTTCCTGCGTCGGCCGGTTGTAATAAGGCGTCACCAGAAGGCAGGCATCTGCACCAGCGGCTTCCGCCTCTTGGGTCTGATGAATCGCTTCTGCCGTAGAGTTACTGCCGGTGCCTGCAATCACCGGAATGCGTCCGGCAACCCGTTCAACCGTTCGCTTAATGACCTGCAAGTGCTCTTCGGTGTCCAGGGTCGCCGACTCACCCGTCGTCCCCATGGGAACCATACCGTGCGTGCCGCTTTGTACATGCCACTCAATCAATTCGTCTAAGGCGTCCCAAGCCACCTCACCGCTTTCATGCATAGGGGTAACCAGAGCGACAATACTCCCTGTTAACATAACAATGGCCTGCTCGATTTAGAAAGACGAAATGGTACGCAGCGCGCTGTCAGGTCACAAGCGTCGTCACTCGCCGTAAGCGGTAAACTGAGTGGATTGGCCACTACTTTTCCACCGCTAACGCTTTGCGCAAGGTGAAATCCAGATAGTTGGTATGCGCTTGGGTTGCATCGTTCAACAGAGCATACCCCTTGGCACGGATTTTCCCGGTCAAAGCATCCGATAACTGACGGAGTTGAGCGTAAATCGCGGCCTTGATGTTATGGCCGTATTTGCCACTGACCATGGCCGCTTCCAACATCCCAACGTATTCAATCTGAATGTTTTGCCGGTAGCTGTTCACGTTGCCGGCAAGATCCGCAGCAAAGAGACCATCGCTCAACGTTTGCAACATTTCATGGGCGCTGTATTGCCCCCCATAGCGTTGCGTGTCCACAAGACGCTGAAGCGTGGTGGGATGCAGCAGGTGGCTCAACACACTTTTCTGCGCGCGCAGCAAGGCTTGATGGACTTTTGGATCTTCCGGTTTGCCATAAAAGTCGAATCCTCTCCGCTGAGGCTGCAGCCGAACAAGCAGTGGTTCTGCCCCCTGCAAGACATCGGGCGCAAACAGGTAGCGGTTCAGCACGTCCATGGCCCGTCGCTGTTGCGCAACGGGCACCGGCGTGTAGGGCTGCCGACTGGATACATTCGGCGGCTGACGATCAATATGAATACCACCCACATAGCGTGAAACAACACCACCGGATCGGCGATACTGACTCATCAGCGCGGCGAACGCGTTGACCAACCCTTGATAGGATTCGCCGCGGTACTGGTCGGGCAAACGATCCTGAACCGTTCGCAAATGGGCAAGTCGCATTTCGGCGTAGCCGATCGCATCGCTGCTGAGATCGTAAATATTGATATGCGGATCAATGCCATTGCCTGAGCGCCGCATATCGTCAGCATCGTTGCCATACATCAGCTCGGCTTCCGTCGAGCGCGCCAGCAAAGCCTGCAGCTGAGCGTCTGAATATTCGCCGTAGCCGTACTGCAGGGCCCAAGCGTCGTAGGGGCCAGGCCGCTTTTGATAGAACCATGTCTGAGTCTTGCCTTGGGGTGCCACATTCACCGCTTCGTAGTCCATCACCGACCCTGACAGGCCCCGAGTTTCAACGGCTTGCACATCAAATACATCCGGCTGCAGCTGGCTTGCACGCATGTTGTGGGTCAGCCCCAAGGTATGTCCGATCTCATGCAGGATCAGCATATAAATGCTGTCTTCGGTCAATCGCTCAGACAGTTGTGGATCGACATTCGCACTGATCAGGGCCTGTTGAGCAAACAGATAATCCGCCTGCATTTGCGCGCCAAGGGAACAGTGATGCTCAGGCGACCCATGGTGTGCGGAATCATCGGGCTGCAGCAGATTTTGAATGCGTAGACGATTGGTCAAAAACGCAAACTCCAACATGATGTCTGCACCGATAATTTGCCCGGTGCGAGGGTTAGAAAACGAAGGACCGTAACCACCAAAGGGAGGGGTCGCTGACGATGTCCAGCGCAGCACGTTGTATCGAATATCGCCGGCATCCCAGTCCGCATCGTCTGGCTGCTGTTTGACCACGATGGCGTTACTGAAACCCGCCGTCTCGAACGCAGTGTTCCAGCTTAGCGCTGCGCGGGTAATCATCTCGCGAAATTCGAGTGGCGTCGTGTTTTCAAGCCACCAAACAATGGGCTCGACCGGATCGGAAACAGCCTTTTCAGGATGCTTTTTAACCAGATGCCAGCGGTTGATCACATCACGGTACGGCGCCGGGTCTCTGCTCGTCATATCCGTTACGCGGTCGGTGAAAAAACCGACGCGGTAGTCGTCCAGACGGGGTTCGTAGCCGGCATCCGGCATTTTGATGAAGCTGTGCTGAACGCTAGCGGTAATCGCCCGGGCGTCCGTCACGTCGTCGCCTCCGGACACCATGGGTGCGGCAACCTCATAGACCAAATTGGTGTGTACCAGCGCATTGTCAGGGTAGCTTGCCAAACGGACAATCTTGGAACGATCCTTCGTGAATTTACCCAGAGTCAGCGATTCCCCCGGCTTAGCATCTGGTTTTTTCGCCGGCTTGATTTGGGTGAGATTCTCGCTTAACAAAACTGGCGTAAAGTCCACCAGCACAGCGGTCGGCTCCGACCCTTCTCCAGTATTTTCGTCCACGTCTTGTGCAACGATGTCCATGACGGCCAGCACGGCGTCCGGAGCGTTAGCATCCGCTGCACGGCTCAGCGGACTTTCAGGATCGAAGTAGAACCGAGTGTTGGGCTGCACAACTTCGATACGATCAAAGTGGCGCTGTAATTTAAGGATCTTGTTGTCACGATATTGCCCGCGAAACAGCCCCGTCTCGACAACCCCATCGGTTACCGTCGCGGTGTAAATCAGCTCTTGGTCTAGCTGTTCGGCTGGAATACGCAGATAAACCGCGCCGCTTTTTTGTTCTCGGTACAAATCAAAAAATCCGGGCACGGCGACACTGTCTACCACAAAGGACTCAATGGTTGGCAAGGCGTCGCTATCAGCCTCATCCGTATCGGGCTTTGGGACGTTTTCATCCGTGGGCTCTGACGCCTGTGTCGGGTTGAGAGTCGGTGTTGCAGGTGCTACCTGAGCGCATGCAGACAAGGCCATCACACACAGCAGCGATGCCACGTTGATTAAAATTGATTTCGTCCAAAGCATATGTGCGACCTTTTAAACAGCAGTGGAGGGTTGGCTGTCACCGTCAGCTGCGCGGGGCCAAGCCACGTAAATCGCCTTGATCAATGTGGCAAGTGGAATGGCGAAGAAAACTCCCCACAAACCCCACAGACCGCCAAAGGCCAGGACGGCAACAATAATGGTAATCGGGTGCAGATCGACGGCTTCAGAAAAAAGCAGGGGCACAAGCACATTGCCATCCAAAAACTGGATGATCGCATAGGCCAACATGACCCAGCCCAAATCCAAGGACCAACCAAACTGCAGCACAGCTATGACGAACACGGGCAGCGTGACGATGGCAGCACCGATAAAGGGGACTAAGACCGAAAGCCCCACAACAACGCTAAGCAAGGCCGCATAATTCAGGCCGAAAAACAGAAAGGTAATAAAACTGACCGCACCGACCACCAAAATTTCAATCGCCTTGCCGCGAACGTAATTGCCAAGCTGCGCGTTCATTTCCAAACCAACGGCATCCAGCAACGGGCGATCCTTTGGCAGTAGCGAAAGCACATGTGCCATCAGCGTTTCCTTGTCCTTCAGCAAGAAGAACACCGATATCGGCACGAGCACCAAGTAAATCAACAGACCGAAGAGTGAGAAAACCTGCGAAAAAGCACTTTCCAACAAGAACGCGCTGAGATTACCCAGCTCCTTTGAGCTTTCGTTAACAACGCCCAGAATCTGCACTTCGGAAATAAACTCGGGGAAACGCGCGGCCAATCCGGACAGGCCATCACGTAACATGCCGATCATCGACGGCGCCAGCGCAAGCAGGCTGGACGCTTGTTGCCACAGCAGCGGCACAACCAGCAGCACGATGGCAAACACGCTACCAATAAGGACTACCATGGCGATGACAATGGCGAGCAGCCGAGGGCAGCCAATGCTCTCTAGCCGTTCCACAAGGCCTTGCAGCAAAAACGCAATGACCAAGCCGGTAAGCACCGGCGCCAAGGCTCCGGCCAAGACATAGAGAACCGCAGAAACCGCGAGGATGGCTGCCACCAAGAAGATAGCGTCTGGTCGTGAAAAATACCGATTTACCCAGCTGCCCAACACACCGATAAAGTTCATGCTTTTTTCCGAAGGTAGTAGGAGTAGACGCCGTTTTGCGCTGATGACTGCAGCAGCGTGTTACCACTTTGCTGGGCGAAGACCTGAAAATCGCGCTCCGAACCTGGATCCGTTGCCAGCACATGCAAGGTTTGCGACGCCGCCATCCCGTTCAACGCTTTTTTCGCTTTGAGCAGTGGCATGGGACACATAAGCCCCTGCAAATCTAATTCGACGTCTGCTGTTGGATCAGTCTCACTCATCCCGACAATGTAACACAGCACCCTAGACACTTGGGCTACAGACCAACTTTTGCGACGGTTTTGTCATTCACTCCGCAGGGCTTTCGCGTACTATTTGCTCATGGCTTCGAACAAGACCCCTTTCACCCATCGAAAACAGCCACTGCCTACCCGACGCTGGGCTCGGTTCGTTGCGGCGGCTTCGTGCCTGATGATGTCGCTCGCGGTGCCTGCCACCGCATCCAATCCCCACGAGCTCCCCAGTTTGGGTGATGGCTCATCGAGCATCGTCTCGCCGCAGATGGAAGCCCAAATCGGCTCGGTCTTTCTAAAGCAAATCAACGCTGCACTGCCAATGGCCGATGATGTGCTGATCCAGTATTACGTCGAACAACATATTCAAAACCTAGCTCAATATTCGGATATGCAGCAGCCGCTGCAAGCCATCGTCGTTGTCGACAACCCGAGCATCAACGCCTTTGCCGCACCCGGCGGCGTTATCGGCATCAACCTCGGCTTGTTGATCTATGCCGAGGATGTTGCCGAATATTCTTCGGTTATTGCGCACGAAATGGCCCACTTGAGCCAACGTCACTTCGCCCGCGGCATTCAGGCGCAACAAGCCGCATCGGTACCCACGATGATCGGCTTGCTTGCGGCTATTTTGGTTGGCGCGGCTGGCGGCTCTGACGCAGGCTTGGCCGCACTGACAACGGCTCAGGCCATCGGGCAATCAAATCAACTGCGATTCAGCCGCGAACGGGAACAAGAAGCCGACCGCGTCGGCCTGAGCACGTTGGTGCGAGCAGATATCGACCCCAACGCCATGGCGAGAATGTTTGAACGCATGCAACAGGCCTATCGATTCACCAAACGTCCACCGGAATTTTTGCTTACTCACCCGCTTTCCGAGAGCCGAATCAGCGATGCCAAAAACCAAGCACGCAGCTACGGCGAAGCCAAACCCATCGATCCAACCTTGGCACTGGATTATCAAATCGCTCGGATCAGAGCCCAGCAAAATTACAGCGACAACCCCGCATTCGATGTCGCGAACTTCCGCAAATCGCTGACACGAGCGCCCGAGGACCTGGCCGTGAAATATGGCTTGGCACTCGCATTGAGTCGAGCCGAACAGCATGACGAGGCGCTGCAACTGGTAAAAGCACTGTATGAGTACAACCCGCAAAGCGTCCTGTACATTGGCGCGTACGCCGAGCTGTTGATCAATGCTGCGCGCACAGAGCAAGCGAATAATGTGCTGGGCCAAGCCCTCGCCTTTTATCCCGAGAGCTATCCGTTGTCCATGTTGAAGGCCCAAGCCCTCATTAAAGACCAGCGCCACGCTAAAGCAGAGCGCTTGTACAAGCAGATCTCTCGGCAACGGCCACACGACCCGCTGGTCTGGTTCGAACTGGCGGAAACGTCGGGTTTGGCCGGCAACATCGTCGATGTACATCTCGCCAGAGCCGAATTTTTTTACCTAAACGGGGCCCCTCACCGAGCAATTCAGCATTTGGAATACGCTAAGAACTTGGTGGCAGGCGGCAATCGGCAACTGCATGCCAAACTGACTCAGCGCATTCAAAATTTGCGCACAGAGATCCGCGCGACTCGAGGCTAGCGAGCTTGAAAGGCCAGCATTCGATCCAGCGGTAGCTTGGCCCGTCGACCCAAAGCCGGGTCCACACGAATCTCGCATTGATTGCGGTATTCGGCATCACTCAGCACCCGGTCTAATGCTCTCAGCTCATTCATCGCCATCCAAGGACAGTGGGCACAAGAGCGGCATGTGGCTCCATCTCCCGCTGTGGGCGCCTCGATAAAGGTCTTGCTCGGGTTCTGCTGGCGCAGCTTGTGAAAAATCCCTCGATCCGTTGCGACGATAAATGTGTCGTTCGACATGCTCGCCGCCGCATCGACAATGGCCTTAGTAGAGCCCACGACATCTGCCGAGGCGATCACAGAACTCGGTGACTCTGGGTGTACCAAAACACCGGCATTGGGATAGACCTTTCTTAAGTCTTCCAACGCCTTGGACTTAAATTCTTCGTGGACAATACAGGCACCGCTCCAGAGCAACATATCGGCCTGGGTTTGCGCTTGAATGTAACGCCCTAGATGCTTATCAGGGGCCCACAGTATTTTTTCGCCCTTGGCCTTGAGACTACTGACAATGTCCAACGCACAGCTGCTGGTAACGACCCAATCAGCCAGGGCTTTGACCTGTGCGGACGTATTGGCGTACACGACGACCGTGCGATCCGGGTGCTGAGCCGTAAACTCCGCAAAGGCATCCGGCGGACAGCCCAAGTCCAGCGAGCACTCTGCCTCTAGTGTGGGCATAAATATTCGCTTCTCCGGCGATAGAATTTTTGCTGTCTCGCCCATAAAGCGAACTCCAGCTACCACCAGCTGCTCGGCAGAGTGGTCACGACCGAAACGCGCCATTTCCAGCGAATCGGAAACACAGCCACCGGTTTGTTCCGCTAAATCTTGGATATCGCCGTCGACATAGTAGTGGGCAACCAATGCCATACCCTGACGCTGCAGACTCTCGGCAATACGGGACTTGAGCCTCTCGCGCTCGGCGTCCTCCAACACCAGGCTGCCAACCAGCGGCACGTCTTCTGGCGCGAGAGAGTAATCGGGAAGAGTGTCAATTTTGCTGCTCAATTTGGGCACCGTGGTAGATCTGGAAGCCGATCATAAATCCAAACCTTAGGCTGTCACAAATCAGTGATTTGTGGCCTGATTCACTATATCACTCAATGTGCTGCGGATAGTCGGATGCCCAGGCCTCAGATACTCTTTTTGATCTCTCCCGATTCTCAAGGCGGCCCCACGGGCAATGACAATGGCGAGACGTTACCCAAGGCGTTTCGTGACGCCGGTTGGCGGGTCAGCGAGGACACACACAACTCGATCCATCGCAGGCCCAGCGGCCTGGCCAGCAACGGCCGCGCCCTCGACAGCTACGACCTAATTTGGCCAGTGGGATTCGGCCCCCGCCAAGGGTTTTTTGATTGGCTGCAGCTCATGAGCGAACTGCCCGCGCGAAAGGTTATCAATGCGCCGGCTGCCTTGGCACTCAAGCATGGCAAGGCGGCTTGGGGGGAGCATTCTGCCCGTCACTACATCGCCGCAGACGCTCAGATGCTGATCGACGCCATGCAGGCGGAACCTGGACAGTGGGTACTTAAGCCCTTGGCCGGTAGTTTTGGCCACGGGGTCAAGCATCTGCAAAGCGACGAAACCGAGGTCGTGACCATTGAGATGCGCAAACGCCCCGGAGACTACTTCATGCTGCAGCGCTTTCTGCCGGCGATCGCACTGGGGGAAACCCGCACGCTGGTCGTCGCAGGCCGGACTATTGGCAGCTATCTGCGTGTGCCAACCGATCAGCTGCACGCCAATCTGGCGCAGCAGGGCGAGCCCCGGATCACCGTTCTCGGCCACGCCGAGTCGACGCTTGTAGAGCGTGTTGCCGCAGATCTGCTAACTCAACATATCGGATTCGCTGCCATCGACACCGTGGGCGATACCCTCATGGAAGTGAACATCGCCAACCCCGGCGGCCTCGGCACGCTCAACCGACTTTACGACCAAGATTTCGGCCCGGCCCTGGTGCGAGCCGCCGAGGCGTTTATATCTGAGCCTGAAGCCAGCTAAGGCGTGCCGCCATCAACGCGGATAATGGTGCCCGTGGTGAAACTCCCGCCGGGACCCGCGAGATACAGAGCTGCGCCGACAATCTCATCGGGCTCTCCGCCACGTTGCAGTGCATGCCGAGACTTCGCCTGTCTCTCAAAGGCAGTCATATCCCATGCCTTGGAGATGTCCGTCAAAAAGGGGCCTGCCGCGATCCCGTTCACTCGCACCTTCGGCCCGAAAGCAAAAGCAAAGGAGCGAGTCAGGGCATTCAATCCCGATTTCGCAGCACCATAGGGTTCCGAATTCGGCGAAGGCTGCAGCGACGCAATACTGCTGATGTTCACAATACTGCCGCCTTCTGCCGCAGCCATGCGTTCGCCAACCGTCGCCATCAACCGAAACGGCCCTTTCAGATTCACCCCAATCACTTTGTCAAAAAGCTCTTCAGAAATGGAAGATAGCGATTCGTAGAGCGGTGACATCCCCGCGTTGTTAATCAGAATATCCACCCTGCCGAAGCGTTCATAAGCCGCTTCAACCATGGCATCGATTTCACCCCAGTGACCCACATGACAGCCATAAGCCATGGCTTGGCGGCCCAGTGCTTCAATTTCCGCTGCCACTGACTCACAGGCATCTGCCTTTCGGCTGGTGATAATGACGTCGGCACCTCGGGCCGCCAATGCCAATGCCATTTCTCGACCAAGGCCCCGGCTACCGCCGGTAACCAAGGCGACCTTGCCCGTAAAATCCAGTAAATCGTCCATTTTTCTCCCTCCAAAATTTCGCCCTGCAGGTTAACCATAGCTTCGCTAAACCGCTCCGAGCAGCGCCTCGATAATGACCCAGCACGAATGCCGGTGGTAGTATCGAATACGTTCTATCCATAACCAACGAGAAATAGAGGGAGAAATGTTATGGGCATGTTAGACGGAAAAGTTGCACTGGTGACCGGTGCGGGTGGCGGACTAGGCCGCGCCCACGCCATGCTGTTGGCTGCTGAAGGCGCCAAGGTTGTGGTGAATGATTTAGGCGGCGCCCGAGACGGCACCGGGGCAAGCACGTCCATGGCCGACGGTGTCGTAGACGAAATCGTAGCCAATGGCGGCGAAGCCATTGCCCACTATGGCAGTGTGACCAGCCGGGAAGACGCACAAGGCATGGTCGATGCAGCGGTAAGCCAATTCGGCAAGATCGATATCCTGATCGCCAACGCCGGTATTTTGCGTGACAAATCGTTCAAGAACATGACCGATGACATGTGGGATGTGGTGATGGACGTGCATCTGCGCGGCACCTATCTCACCACCAAGGTGGCCTTCGACCAGATGCTTGAGCAAGGCAGCGGTGGTCGTATCATTATGACCAGCTCCACCTCGGGACTACTGGGAAATTTTGGTCAAACCAATTACGGCGCAGCCAAGGCCGGGATTGCAGGTTTCATGCGCTGCCTGTGGCTTGAGGGCGTGAAGTATGGCATCACCGTGAACGTTCTCGCTCCGACAGCAACATCCCGCCTGACCACAGACATCCTGCCGGAAGAAGTGCAGGAAAACTTCCCACCCGAAGCCGTCTCGCCACCCGTTGTCTGGCTCTGCACAGACGAGGCGAAAGACATCAGTGGACGCCAGTGGTTGGTCGCTGGCAATAATGTCTCTCTGCTCAGCTGGCAACTCACCCCCATCGCACAAGCAAGCGCCGACGCAGAACCGTGGGCGGTGGCCGACATCGGCGAGAAGATTCTCGCCAGCAAAGACCAATGGCCACCGGTAAACCCCCTTCGCGGTGGCTAAGCAACCTAAGTGAACACTTGTAGAGAACTGTTATGAATTTTGGATTTACCGAAGAACAAAATCTGCTGAAAGATCAGGTTCAGCGTTTCATGAAAGAAGCCTGTCCCATGAATCGCGTGCGCGAGATATCGAAAAGCGACAGCACGTTTGATCAAGCGCTGTGGCAGCAAACGGCGGAACTGGGCTGGCTTGGGCTCACCATCCCCGAAAATTTCGGCGGCTTGGGCCTTAAATGGATCGATCTGATTGTGGTTTTAGAAGCCGCTGCCGAAGGACTGTGTCCGCTGCCTATCGCTTCTCAAGCCTTGGCCAGCACCGCCATCTTGGCCTGCGCGTCAGAAGAGCAAAAAGCGAGCTGGCTGCCCGCCATGGCGTCTGGAGAAGCCGTCGTTACCTTGGGCCTGTACGACGAAGCCAATTGGATTGATCCCGCCGCTGTCACCGCCAGCGCCAAATCCACGGACGACGGTTTTGTGCTGCAAGGCAAAAAACCCTTTGTAAACGACGCCCTGGCTGCCAACTACCTGCTGCTTGCCGTACAGGGTCCCAACGGTCTGGCACTGGCTGCTGTGGGCAAGGATCAGGTTACCGTCACCGCACAACCCACCATAGACAACACCAAGCCCATGGCCAGCGTTGACATTGACGGCGTTGAGATCAGCGCCAGCGACTTACTGCCCATGAGTGACGAACAGCTGGCCTTTTTAACCGACTGCGGCGGCGTTGCCACCACGGCAGAAATGGTTGGCGCTGGCACGGCAATTCTTGCCATGACCAACGGCTATGCCAAGGAACGCATTCAGTTCGGCAAACCCATTGGTCAGTATCAGGGTGTGAAGCATCGCTTGGCGGACATGTTTGTTGATTTGGAGAGCTATCGCTCGCTGTGCTACTTCGCAGCCTGGGCAGTAGATGACAGCCCCGAAGAACTCGCCAAGGCCGTTTCCATGGCCAAGGGCTATGCCTCAGATGCCTTCGCCCAGATCGGTATCGACGGCGTCGGTCTGCACGGGGCAATCGGCTTCACCGCCGACTACGACGCCCAGCTCTACCTCAAACGATCAAAGTGGGCGCGGCCAATGTATGGCGACTCGGACTACCACATGGACAGAATCGCAACTTTAGGAGGTCTGTAATGGACTTTGACTACACACCCGACGAGCAGTCGTTTCGACAGGAAGTGCGCAGCTTCATCGCTGAAAATCTACCGCCCAAAGAACAGCGCGGGAAAAACTTTCTCGGCACTTGGCTGGAAAAAGTACGAGCCAAGGGCTGGGTCGGTTTCGCCTGGCCCAAAGAATTCGGCGGCAGCGATGGCGGGCTGATCGAACAAGCGATCCTCAAGGAGGAAATGTCCCTCGCCAAGGCACCACCGCTGGGCACATCAATGATGGGCTTGGCCTGGGTTGGTCCCGGCATCATGGAATACGGCACGGAAGAGCAGAAGAAAAAGTTCATCCCCGATATTTTGGACAGCAAGGTCACTTGGTGTACCGGTTACTCTGAACCAAACCACGGTTCCGATTTGGCTGCCATCCAATGCAAGGCCGAGCTTCAGGGTGATCATTATCTGGTGAATGGCCAGAAAATTTGGACCACCGGCGCACCGTGGTCCCAGTGGATCATTCTGCTCACCCGAACCGACTTCAATGTCACCTCCAAGCACGACGGCATCACCTGCTTTTTGGTGCCCATGGATGCCCCGGGTGTTGAAGTTCGCCCCATTCAGAACATGGCAGGCGATAAACACTTCGCGGAAATTTTCTTCACCGACGTACAGGTGCCCGTAGAAAATCGGCTGGGCGCAGAAGGCGAAGGCTGGAAAGTCACCGTATCAGCACTGGCTAACGAGCGTTCGAGCATTGGCGAAGTCACCCAGCTGCAAGCCAAGCTGGATGACCTGAAGACGCTGGTCAAAAACAGCAAGCGCCAAGGCAAGCCCGCAAGCGAAGACCCCAAGATCCGACGTACCGTCGCGAAGTTTGAGATCAAAATTTCCGCCATGAAATACAATGGCTTGCGCTATCTCACCAAGCAGATCAAGGGTGAGCCTCTGACGTCAGAAACGTCGGTGAACAAACTGCATCGCGCCAGTCTGGAAATCGAGATGGACGATTTTGCCATTGAGCTATCCGGCCAAGCCGGACTGCAGCTGCGGGGCGGAGACGAGGCCGTGGATAACGGCAGTTGGTCTAAGGGAGCCTTGAACTGGCCCAACGTAGTAATTGGCGGCGGCACGCCAAACATTCAGCGCAATATCATCGCCGAGCGGATTTTGGGACAACCCAAGGACTGATTCGCAATCCGTTAAGCAGTCAGATGCCCGGGCAACCGGGCATCTGCGCTACCGATCTGACCCGGCTCTAAGCGCGCCACCTAACGAACGCCGCCCATGCTCCCCGCAAAAATCGGCACCATCCCACACCCGTTGACCAGCGACATACACGCCGCCAACCACGCCATCTGATCGATTCACCAACTGATGGCAATCGAACACATCGCGATACTGATATTGCACACTGGCTTCACCGTCATAACTGGCCAACTGTTCGGGGTTCAGCAGCAGCATATCCGCACGACTGCCGACTTTGAGGCTGCCAACATCCGGCAGCCCGAAGAATGCCGCCGGCTCGCTGGTCAGTCGCGACAACATGTGACTGAAACACGCTTCGGATTCGTCCAGACCAATTTTCAGCGCCCGCAGATTGCCATCGAAAAACGCCATGTTGGTGACATGAGCACCACTGTCGTTAAAGCCGGGAATCAGTTTCGGGTGCAGCAACAGGCGTTTGATGACGTCTGGATCTTTGTTCGCCGCCACATAGCACCAGTGCAGGTCGGTATCAAAGTGCCGCAGCAGCCCGAGGAAAAACTCGCCGTCATCGCGAATGTCCTTCCCCAAGGCGGCAAAAGCCGCCGCTTCAGCGGCATCGGCGATGCTCTCGCTGTTGATACACCACGCGTGGTACCGGTGATAGATCCACGCCATGGTCTGACCCGGCCAGGGGGCAATACTGGACCGATAAATCTGCATGTCATTGAGGTCGCGGGTCAGAAACTCTTTTTCGAGGCGCAGCTTGCGCCGCAAATGACCCATGTTAAAACCGCTCTTTCCTCGCGACCACATGGCCCGAAAGGCTTCAACATACTCGGGGTCAGACAATATCTCCCGACGACGTTCCACGTCTTCTAACTCGGTTTCAATCAGCCGACGCAGCAAAGGATCCGCCTCAGCCAAGGGACTCACCGCTCCCTCGGAATACACGCGAAACGGGGCGCTCAAACACTGCAATCTGAAATCCCCCTGTAACGCTCTACTGTTCAGCAAGTTGGCAAAGAGCAATCCGCGAGCCAGATTGCTTCTGTTGTTCACACTGTCGATGGCGGCCAAGGCCGTCACCTTCAATGGCTTGCCGTAAAGCCGTCCGCTGCTGAGCATGAACAGACGCGCGGTCAAACCACCGTCATCTGTTGCCGGAGTCATCTGCCAGACCCGATCGTGTTTGCGCACCACGTCGGTGAGTTTCTTGTACTCGCCAAATTCCGCGTATTGGGTCGGAATGCGTTTACTGAGATTCGGCTCGTTGGCCAAAAAATGCAGGGGCAGCCCGTCGGTAGAAAGCCCCAAGTACCCTTCTTGCATGGCCTCATCGAGAATACCGGCCATACGATCCAGTTCTGCGGATGTAGGCTGTCGCGACACACTGTCTTGCAAGCCCATCACTTCGATACGTAGCATGGAGTGCGGTAGGAAGGGGGCCATGTTGGCTGACAGCGGCAGTTCATCCAGATGACTGAGATAGTCAGCGGGCTTGGACCATGTGGCCTTGTCAGCCGCCTTGGACAACACGGTCTTGGGGATGTTCTCTACGCGGGCAAAACAGTCAACGATGGGGTCTTGGGCTGGATCCAAGGTGGATTGACGCTGATTGCCAAAAGCCAAACCAATACTGCAATTACCGACGACCACACTGGTGGTGCCATGCCGCAGCACCTCGGGCAAGCCGGGGTCAAGTTCAGCCTCTAAATCTTCGTGGGTGTGGATGTCCAGCAAACCCGGAGTAAGCCATTGCCCGTCCGCGTCGTGGACGGCTTCGCTCTCACCGGTTGGCAATCGACCACCCAAGGCCGCAATCTTGCCGTTTTTGATCGCCACATCGCCTACGCGACCGGCACCGCCATGACCATCAAATACCTTGGCGTTTTGGATTATCAGATCCCATTGCATAATGATTACCTGTCCTGTTAACCCAGCCTCCTATCAGGAGGCTGCTTTTAAAGAAGTTGGGGCGTCTGCTGCCATCCCTCGTACTGCCGGAGACAGAAGATACGACAAAACAACCATCGCGCCGAAGGCGATACCGCTAACCGTAAGCGCCGTACCAACACCGTAGGCTTCAGCAACCCAGCTTATCGGAAAAACACCTATCGGCATCAGCCCGTGAAACATCATATCGATACTCATAATACGCCCGCGCATGTGCGCGTCCACCGTATGCTGCAGCAGTCCACGATTTAGTGACATATTCCATGCGCTGACGAGTCCGATCAACGCAATCGCTAGTAGGGCCCATGCGACGCTGGATCCGATACCGAACGCGGCGGTTGCACCAGCCCACCCCAGACTACTGATCAGCAACCACAAGCCCTTTCGTTTCATGTCTCCCATGGTCGCCATCATCATCGACCCCACGATGGCACCCCCTCCCATGGCAGACACCAAAATCCCCAAACTGTCTGCATGCCCCCCTAAGACGTCTTGATTGAAGGCCGGCAATAGCGTGTTCAGGGGCATTCCAAACAGAAACGGAATAATCGACATCAGCAGCAAAGCGAAAATACGCGGATGAGCGAATACGTATGCCAAACCCTCGCGCATTTCGTTGTAGGTACCGCTGCTTTGGATCTGCGACGACTTGCCCGGCAAATCGACTAACAACATGGTCAGAGCAGAAAAGAGGTACAAGGCGGCAATGACCACATATACCACCCCCACACCAAACGCCGACTGTTTGTCACCACCCGCCAGCCACGCAATCAATAATCCAGCCAGCGCAGGACCAACAATCCGAGACAGGTTCCAACCAGTGGTATTCAATGCCATCGCCGTAAAGATCAGCGGCTGAGGGATAACCTCTGGCACGAATGCCTGACGCGCTGGCATCGATAACGCCAAAATCGTGCCATTGAAAAAACCGAACCAAATGAAGTCCCAGAACACAACGGTGCCGGAAAAAATGATCCACGCCATGATCAACGTGGCCAAGGCATTCAAACTTTGTGCAAATACGATAAGCCGCCGCTTTGGCAGACGATCTGCCAGTACCCCACCGTAGAGCGAAAACAGGACCGATGGCAGCATAAACGACAAGGTCACCCAGGCCAGGTCCATGGCCGACGAGGTTAGGTCATAAACAAACCATCCACGCGCAATGATCTGCATGTTCATCGCAAAAGACGAGCCAAGGCTGCCCACCCACAACCAGCGGAAATTCGGCACGGCCAAAACGGAATAGATGTCGCGGCTCGCCATCTTCGCTTAACGCCCCTGACCAAAAAGAACCACTATACCCCATCGGCATAGGCTGGCCGGGGTTGCCATTTGCCCACCAATCATCTCGTTCATGAGAGAAATGCAGCAGCTTCAAGGACAGCGCGACGACAGGCCACTATAGTGTCGATGTCGACGCAACGAAGAAAACGTGCCATGTCTATTGTCTCAGAGTCTCGCGATCTCAAATCGTGGCTGATTGCCGTCGCCTTGTGCGTGGTTGGCGCCTCGTCGCACTTACTGCCTCATCCGGCGGGTATGTCTACGGTTGGTGCCATTGGTATGTTGGCTGCCGCATACCTGCCTAAGCATCTGTTGCCACTTCCCGTGCTCGTGACCATCGCGACCGTGGATGCCATTAATGGCACCTATCACATCACCGCTATGGCCTTGGTTTATGCCGCGCACTTACTCAGTGCTGTCGGGGTGGCGCCGATTTTGCGGCGGGTTCGAATCCTGCATTTGGGTGGTGCCGCCATAACCAGCGCGGTAATTTTCTACTTGGTCAGCAATTTAACGCCTTTAGCCTTGGGCTTTTATCCCAACACCGTTGCGGGTTGGTTGACCTGCTACGTGGCTGGCATTCCATTTCTGCTCCGCGGTATCGCAGCAAATCTGATCTTTGGCGCCGTTGCCTTCGGCAGCATTCGCGGCTTATGGTTCATCTATCAACGTTGGGTGCCCTTACCCAACGACTAGGAGGGGAACTCAAGCATGACAGATATGAATTACGACGGAATCGGCATCACCATTGAAAACTACGTCGCCGTAGTTGAGATACAGCGCGGACCCAACAACTTTTTCGACACGCAAATGATCGAGGATCTGGCCGACGCGTTTGGCAAAATGGAAGCCAGCAACGAGGTTCGTGCCGTCGTTTTGTGCAGCGAAGGCAAACACTTCTGCGCTGGCAACAATTTTGGCAGTGCCTCTGGCAACGAAGAACGCGCCGACCGCAAAGTTGAGGCAGGAAATCCGCTCTACGCTGCTGCCGTAAGATTGTTCGATACCAACATCCCAGTGGTCGCTGCCGTTCAAGGCGCTGCCGTTGGGGGTGGCTTTGGGTTAGCCGTCATGCCTGACTTTCGAGTGGTTTGCCCGGAAGCACGCTTTACAGCAAATTTCGTGAAGCTTGGCTTCCATCCCGGTTTTGGTCTGACCCACACGCTGGCGCGACTGATTGGTCAACAAAAAGCGCACATGCTGTTTTTGACCGGAAGACGGATTACTGGCGCAGAAGCCTATGAAATGGGTCTGGCCGATGTGCTGACAGACAAAGAAAATCTGCGCAGCGAGGCCATCAAACTCGCTCAAGAAATCGCAGAGAACGCACCGCTGGCAGTTGCTTCAGTGCGGGCTACCATGCGCGCGGGCCTTGCTGATGCGGTCAAAGCACAAACCGACCACGAATTTGTAGAGCAGCACCGTCTGCAGCAAACCGCAGACCATCGCGAAGGCGTCAGGGCGGTAGCAGAACGGCGTCCCGGCAACTTTACAGCCCAGTAGTCGCCGGCTTGCCGTTCTCGTTTTCAGCGCGCCGAGCATCCAGCTCGGTGCGTATCACCTGATAGGCCTTTTCATCCAGAGTGAATCGGCTGAACAAAATTGCTCCGATGGTGTAACACACCAAAGGGAAAAGCCCATACAGACTGACCATGGCCATTTTAACCTGCATGGTCTGCTCAACGTTCGGTACGAAGCCTGCAAAATCCAGTACGAAGCCCGTCAGCAGCAACATCACCCCAAGCGCACTTTTATAAACAAAATTCCACGCAGCGAAGTAAGAACCTTCTTTGCGCTCACCGGTTTTGTATTCGTCATAGTCGATCACATCGCCCTGCACCGATGGACCGAGGGTGCCACCACAACCATTTGCCAAACCGGCAAAGGCAGCGAGAAAAATGATCCAAAACAAACGCTGTTCCAAGCTCTCTATGTAGGGCAGAAAAAACATCCCACCGAAGGACAGGCCAGTAAGAATCATGCCCCCCATCCAAACTTTGATTTTGCCAAAGCGTTTTGACAGTGGAATCCAGATCGGGACAAAGAGAGAAGAAGGCACCATGTAAGCAAGGATGATCAAGGGAGCCATGGCTGGCGCACCCACAACGTACTGCGAAATGTATAGGGTTAATGCGGCAATCGCCGCACTGCCCACGTTTTCGATAAAGGTTACGGTGATCAACAATCTGGCATGAGGGTTACCCCAGATGTCACGGAAGGCCTGCAATGGCCCGCCCTGCTGCCGATTTTGAAACTCCGGCCTCTCACGCAGGTAAACAACGGCATAGATCACCAACACAGCCATGACCCCAATAGCAATAAAGGCCAGATCTCGGGCCAAGAGCCGCACGTTTCCGCCTTCCGTAAATTCCTCGTTAATCAGCAAATACATGGCACCAAGGGACAAAATAGACCCCAAGGTAAAAAAGATATGTCGCACGCCAAACAGTCGGCTGCGCTCATGGTAGTCGGTAGACAATTCGGCACCCAGTGCCATATGGGGAACGAAAAACAGCGTCATGGCCGAATAAAAGCCGATAATGGCAATCGTCATCCAAAGAGTGAGTTCACTCCCCTGCATGGAAAACGGCGGCGCGAACACCGCGTAAAACCCAATGGAAATCGGTACGCAACTGCTCAAAATCCAGGTGCGGCGGCGACCTAATCTGAACGTGGTGCGGTCACTCAGATACCCCGCCAACGGATCTGAAATGGCATCCCAAATACGCGACAAACTGAAAATTGCGCCCATAACCGCCGGCGCAATGAGCAAGACGTCGGTAGAAAATTTCATCACGTACAGGCTGAGGATCAAGTACATGTAGCCTGCGCCAATGGCTGGTGCGCCAAAGGCCAACGTCGTGGACCAAGAGACTCTACCGGTTCGTTTGTTCACGACATGCGGCTCCCAGAGCAGATGATCGAACTGTCACGCATTTTTGATGGTCAGTCCACCATCCACCGGCAATGCGGCACCGGTCATAAAACTTGAAGATGGTAAACAGAAATTCAATGTCCCATGCGCCACCTCTTCGGGTTCCGCATAACGCTTCAAGGCCACTCGACGACGGGCGTAAACGACCTTTTGTTCATCGGGAATCGCCTGCGTCATGCCGGTGTTGATAGGTCCGGGACAAATACAGTTTACCGTTATCCCCTCGCCGCCAAGCTCAACGGCCAGGGACCGCGTTAGACCAATAACACCATGCTTCGCCGCCGTATACGGGCTACCTCCCTTAGTTGCACCAAGGCCTTCGGTAGAAGCGATATTCACGATTCGAGGATTCTCAGACTGACGCAGATGCGGCAACACGGCCCGAATGGTGCGCTGTTGTGCCGTCAGCAACACTGCTAGAGATTGATCCCACGACATGTCATAGCCGTCGTGGTCGATTGGGGATGGGATCGAAATCCCCGCATTGTTCACCAGCAGATCGATGCCGTTGAAATGCTGGGCGATCTCACTCATCACCCGGATGATCGCATCGCCATCGGCGAGGTCGATCTGCCACGCCTTTGCTGACTTGCCTGCGGCCGTAATCTCCTGCACAACGCTCGCGACACTGTCTTCGTTCAGATCCAACGCCGCTACGTTCGCGCCCTGATCAGCGAACAGTTTCGCGGTTGCCGCGCCCATGCCACTGCCGGCTCCAGTGATCACGGCGACCAATCCCTCGATGGATCGGCTTAATTGCCTTAACGACATATATTTTCCTCATACCTGATTCGCCGAAGATCACGTCAGAGTTCCTTCGGTGCAACGTTCGTGGGCGTCCCTTACAGCGCGTGCAACTTTACCGGTAAGCTGGAATAGCCACGTACAAAACTCGACTGCACCCGCTCGGGCTCGCCGACCACTTCCACAAAGCGGAAGCGCTGCATTATTTCTTCCCATAAGACCCGAAGCTGCATCTCTGCCAGGCGATTACCCATACACCGATGCAGGCCAAAGCCAAAGGACAGATGGTGGCGCGCATTGGGTCGGTCTATCCAGAAACGATTTGGCTCAGGGATTACACGTTCATCACGGTTGCCCGAGACATACCACATGGCTAACTTGTCGCCCTGACGCATTTGCTGCCCACGAAACTCCAGATCGCGTGTCACTGTGCGGCGCATAAAGGACAAGGGGGTTTGCCAGCGTATGATTTCAGACACCATGTTGGGGATCAGCGAACGATCCTCTCGCAGTTTGTCGTACTCGCCGGGGTTTTCGTTCAGCGCCAACACACCACCGGAAATCGAGTTACGCGTGGTGTCGTTGCCGCCAACAATCAACAATACCAAGTTACCCAGAAACTCCATGGGAGGCATGTTTTGGGTGTCTTTGCCATGAGCGAGCATGGACAACAAATCAATTTTAGGCGGCTCGTTGCCACGCTTTTCCCGCAGGGCAGTAAAATACTCTAAGCACTCCATGAGAGCGGCCCGTCGTTCGGCCTCCGGTGTTGGACCACCAGCCAACTCGCCGGAGGTTGCCATATCGGACCAATACGTCAACTTGTAGCGGTCTTCAAAGGGGAAATCGAAGATCGTCGCCAGCATTTGCGTGGTGAGTTCAACCGACACCAAGTCGACCCAGTTGAATGTTTCCCCTACCGGCAGTGAATCGAGAATCGCTGCCGCACGCTGGCGAATCAGAGACTCCATTTTTTTCAGGTTCACAGGCGCGACCACGCCCTGCACTGTTTGCCGTTGCTGATCGTGCTTTGGCGGATCCATACCAATGAAATTTGGTGTCGAGAAGTCTTCCGGGCGGTCGCCAAGCGTAATCCCGAGATCCGACGAAAAATCTTGCCAGTTTTTTTCAATTTCCATGATGTCGGCAAAGCGCGTGATCGACCAATACGGGCCAAACATACTGTCTCTACAATAGTGGACTGGCGCTTCATCTCGCAGACGGGCAAAAAACGCCCAATGTTGATCGGCTTGCATCAGCTTGGCGCTGCTAACGTCAAAATCTTCCAGCGCTGTTGCTTGCGCATCAAACTCTTGTGTTGCTATTGCTTCGGACATACCTACCTCCCATTCATCCCTACGAACAAAACATACACGCTGTTTGCACGGGAGGCGAGAGCCAGCGAGAAACAAAACGAACGACTATTTTTATCGTCTTGCAGCCGTCAGACGATTACCCTGTGGACTTCATTGGCAACCTCAAAAGAAAATGCAGTCATTGATCTTCGACAACGCCTTCACGCAAAGGCTACCGGCGGATTCACACACGGGCAGCGAACGCCGACAGATCCGCAACGCCCTGTTTTCCCGAGTAGAGCCTACACCCGTCGTTAGCCCCTACCTGATGCACTATTCGCCCCACGCCGCAGAATTGCTGGGCCTCGACGCTGCCACATGCACGGGCGAAGAATTTCTAAAGGTGTTTTCCGGCAATCAATTACTGCCCGATATGGACCCACACGCCACCTGTTATGGCGGGCATCAGTTCGGTAACTGGGCAGGCCAACTGGGCGACGGTCGAGCCATTAATTTAGGCGAGGTCAAAACCGAAGGCGGCCACTTGATGCTGCAGCTCAAAGGCGCAGGGGAAACCCCTTACTCACGCACCGCCGACGGCTTGGCAGTGCTGCGTTCTTCGCTCCGCGAGTACGTCTGCTCTGAGGCCATGTTCCATCTGGGTGTGCCAACCACTCGGGCATTGTCACTAATTGGCACTGGCGAACAGGTCATGCGCGACATGCTGTACGATGGTCACCCAGCATTAGAACACGGCGCTGTGGTCTGTCGGGTCAGTTCGTCCTTTGTGCGGTTTGGTCACTTTCAAATGCTGGCCGCTCGCCAAGAAACTGAGTTGCTGGCCACCTTTACCAACTTCGTAATCGAACGCGAATTCCCTGCCATCGCCAAGACACACCAAGACGACAAGTCTCGTTATTTAGCTTGGTTTGATGACGTTTGCCAACGCACAGCAAAACTCATGGTGGAGTGGATGCGAGTCGGCTTTGTGCATGGCGTTATGAACACCGATAACCTGTCGATTTTAGGCGAGACCATTGATTACGGACCCTATGGTTGGCTGGAAGACTTCGATCCGGACTGGACGCCCAACACCACCGACGCGGGACAGCGACGTTATCGGTACGGTCAGCAACCGGCCATCGCCCAGTGGAATTTGCTGCAGCTTGCCAACGCCCTGTACCCACTGATCGAAGAAACCAAGCCGCTGGAAGATATTTTAGGCAGTTTCGCGACCCACTACGAAAACCAGTGGCAATGCATGATGGCCAACAAGCTGGGGCTGGCTAACTTCGACGCCGAAATTACCAATCGTTTGCTGAAGCTACTGACCGAAACCGAAACGGATATGACGCTCTTTTTCCGGCATCTGGCGGATGTCAAAAACGCGGATACCGATACGGCCTTCTTACAGAACGCCTATTACGCGCCACAAACGATTAATGCCGATCTGCAGGCTCAGACTCAGAAATGGCTTGGCGACTACTTGGGCATCGCAGAGCAGCAGGGTCAGAGTCAGGGTCCTCGCGCGGCGTTAATGAACCGCACGAACCCGCTGTATGTGCCCAGAAACTATTTGGCCCAACTCGCTATTGACGATGCAGACAACGGCGACTTTAAGCGACTCAACACGTGGATGAGCGTGCTCGAGAGGCCGTATACCTGGCAAGAGGGTATGGATGAATACGCGGAGAAAAGGCCCGAGTGGGCGAGAAATCGGTCGGGATGTTCGATGCTATCGTGCAGCTCTTAGGAAATGGTGGGTCGTCTGGGATTCGAACCCAGGACCAACGGGTTAAAAGCCCGGTGCTCTACCAGCTGAGCTAACGACCCTTGGACTCTAAAGAGACTCGAAAGCGGAGCGCATTGTAGTCACCCGCGCAGGGTGAGACAAGGGTTTATGGTGCTACATTCGCGTAACGGGTGGGGTCGGGAACGCCCGCACCCACGAAACCCTCTCTGCGCAAGAAACACGAGTCGCAAACCCCACAGGCAGCGCCTTGATCGTCGGCCTGATAGCAAGAAACCGTCAACGAGTAGTCCACATCTAGGGCAATGCCCCGCTGGATGATCTGAGCCTTGGTCATATCAATCAATGGTGCATGTACTGTCAGCTTTTGCACTTCCACTCCCGCCCGGGTCGCAAGATTAGCCATCCGCTCAAAGGACTCAATGAATTCAGGACGACAGTCGGGATAGCCTGAATAATCCACCGCGTTGACACCGACAAATATATCGCAGGCCCCCAACACTTCACTCCACGCCAGCGCAAGGGACAGAAAAACCGTATTGCGGGCTGGCACATAGGTAATGGGAATGTCGTCCTGACTGGCGTTGGCTTCAGGCACATCAATGGCCTCATCCGTCAGGGCCGAGCCGCCAAACTGGCTCAAATCGATGGCGACGATTCGATGCTCAATCACACCGGCCCGAGCAGAGACCAGCCGGGCGGCAGCCAACTCTGCGCTGTGACGTTGCCCGTAATCAAAACTCACCGCATAGCAGGCATAACCTGCCGCTTGGGCGATAGCCAGTACCGTGGCGGAATCCAAACCGCCTGAAACTAAGATGACTGCTTTTTTCATAGTATTCTGCTGTTACCTAACCGAGACGGCGTCTAGCGACCGGGCACGTCGCCCCAGAGTAATTTATGCATCTGCATTTGCATCCGAACAGGCAGTCGGTCGGCGACAATCCAATCCGCTAAATCTCGGGGCGCGAGCTCGTGATGGCTCGGCGAGAACAGCACGTCTTCGACCCGAGTGTACAAATCATGTTCATCGCAACGCATGCGCGCCCAGTCGTAGTCGCCGCGACCACATAGAACGAATTTGATTTGATCTTGGGGCGTTAGGTACTGCAAATTCGTCCACAGGTTACGGTGCGACTCGTTGGAGCCCGGCGTCTTTAAATCCAGCACTTTGACTACCGGGGCGGGCACTTTCTCGACACTGAGCGCACCACTGGTTTCCAGAGATACGGACAGTCCCGAATCAACGAGGCGCTGCATTAACCCTATGGCGTTTGGCTGAGCCAGGGGTTCGCCCCCGGTCACCGTTACATGAGCGACGCCTAGGTCCTGCACTTGCTGAGTTATGTCATCCAAACTCATCATTGTGCCGCCGGAAAAGGCGTATTCGCTGTCACAGTACTGGCAGCGCAAAGGGCAACCGGTCAAGCGCACAAATATCGTCGGGCGGCCTACGGTATTGGCTTCGCCCTGAAGCGACAAAAAGATCTCAGTAATTCTCAGGTCAGACATGAATTAGGGTGCTTCCCAAAAGGTATTCGGGCGACTTACTCCATCTCGGCCAAGTAACGCTTCGCCAAGGTGCCGGCGGAACTCTGAGGAAATTCGCTTTGTACCTGTTCTAGATAACGGCGAGATTCCGCCTCATCCCCCAACTGAAAATACAGGACCCCTAGTTTATAGAGCGCATCCGGTACCTTCTGATGGTCAGGGTATAGGCGAATCACTTGAACAAAATTTTGTCGTGCAGGCTCTGTTTGCCCGGTGGCCAAATTCAGCTCACCTAACCAGTAAAACGCATTGGGCGTATATTGCCCATTGGGGTATTTCACAATGAGGGCCCCGAACGCCTGTGTCGATTCGTCGAATCGCTTTGCGCGCATCAACTCTATGGCTTGAGCATACGCTTCTCGTTCGCTCGTCGGCTCAACGTCTACTGCGGCCTGAGGAACGGCCATACTTGGCGCGGCTGACTGTGTACCCACCACAACATCCGACGCTTCAGTCATCGCATCTCCCATTGGCACAGGGGTAGGACCCGGCGCTGGACGATTAGGGGACAATGCCGCCACGCGACGATCTAAGTCGACGTACTGACTGCGCTGGTTCT